>Ga0182027_10002648_pt1 | contig 28850 bp, 32 predicted proteins | sample 712E1DmetaG_FD_121300 | JGI IMG/M metagenome (GOLD analysis project Ga0182027, IMG submission 121300) | Permafrost microbial communities from Stordalen Mire, Sweden - 712E1D metaG (Illumina Assembly) | ecosystem: Environmental > Terrestrial > Soil > Wetlands > Permafrost | place: Sweden...
AGCACGGCGTCAAGGCCGAGGTCGAGTTCTCCTGGGGCGCCACCGAGGTCAAGGCCCACGAATGGGTGGACGCCATCGTCGAGATCACCGAGACCGGCTCCTCCCTGCGCGCCAACCGCCTGCGGATTGTGGACACCCTCCTTCTCTCCACCCCGCGCCTCATTGTCAATCATGATTCGTGGAAGGACCCCTGGAAACGCCAAAAAATCGAGACCCTCGCTCTCCTCCTTCGCGGCGCCCTCGAGGCCGAAAGCAAGGTCGGCCTGAAAATGAATCTGGAAGAAAAGAATTTGGAACGGCTTCTCAGCTCCCTTCCCGCCCTGCGCAATCCGACCGTCTCCCATTTGAGCCAGCCGGGCTGGGTCGCCGTCGAAACCATCATTGACGAACGGGTCGTCCGGGAGTTGATTCCGCAGCTCAAAGCCGCCGGCGCGGAAGGAATTATTGAATATCCTCTCAACAAGGTGGTATATTAAGAACGCAATACATAATTAAACTATGGGATCACTAAAAAAACGCCGCAAGAGCAAGATCAATAAACACAAACGCCGCAAAAAGTTGCGCGCCAACCGCCACAAGAAACGCACCTGGCAGAAATAGCCTGGCGCGGTTACAGTAGTATTGGTATTCCCGGCTCGCCGGGCGCCGTCCGCCATTAGCGGAGCGGGTCGTCTTTTGTCCAATATCAACGCATGAAGACCTATCTGTCAGCTCTCTTCCATCGCGCAGATGTAGAGTCGAGCCTCCGGCTCGAACATCAACTATGAAGACCTATCTGTCAGTCCTTTCCCTGGCTTGCGCTGGGGCGCTTTGGTGCGGTTGCGCCAGCGGCCCGCCGCGCCCTCGCGCCTCCGCCTCCACCAACGCCCCGCCCGCCTCCTCCACCAATGCCGCCGCCAGCCAGCCCGCAGTCGAGGCGCTGGACGGGGAAGGCGCCGACGGCGGCCCCAACGCCGCCGCGTCCAACCACGCGGACGAAGAGGAGCCGGTGGAGGTCCTGGCGTCCGGCAAAGGCAATCCCGAGGCCCTCGCCCATTTCGCCGCCGGGGAAAGCTTCGAGGCCAGCGGCAAGCACGAACAGGCGATGGAGGAATTTTTCAGTTCCGTCATGGCGGATCCCGGCAACGAAAAAACCGCCCGCGATGTGGCCGAGTGGCTTCTCCAACAGCGCCAGCCCGAAAGGGCCGTCACCCTCCTGTCCAAAGTCGCCGCCCGTCCCGACGTTTCCGGGCTTATCCTCGGCCTGCTGGCCCGGGCGGATTTGCAGGCCGGCAAGACCAATGCCGCGCTGGCCGCCAGCCGCCAGGCCATTGCCCGCCGGCCGGATTCCCTCCAAAGCTACGAGGGCGAGCTGGAAGTTCTGGTGCAAACCGGAAAGATGGCCCAGGCCGTCAAAACTCTCGATCAAGCCGCCAAACATGTCCCCGCCACCCCCGCCAGCCTCATCGCCCTGGCCAACCTCTATGCCGCCTGCCGCGGGCCGGAGGAAAAAACCAACGACCCCGTGCGTCTCCGCGCCGAGGCCCTGCTCGACCGCGCCAACGCCATGAAAATCTCCGGCATGACCCTCTGGCAGCGCATGGCCGACGCTTACGCCCGGCTGGAGGAACCGAAAAAAGCGGCCGAAATTTACAGCCGGCTCCTGACCGAAGCGACCAACTCGGCGACCTTGCGCGACCTCCTCCGCCAAAGGCTGGGGGAAATTCTTATTGACGCCCGCGACCCGACCAACGCCGCCGTCCAATTCCAGGCCATCGTGAAGGACGACCCCGCCCATTACCCCATGGCCTGGTATTATCTGGGCATCCTCGCCCACTCCCAAGGCCTCCTGGCCGACGCCGCCTCCGATTTCCAAAAAGCCCTTCTCCTGGCGCCGGGACTCGAACAGGCCTACTACCGTCTGGCCCTGGTCCTGGCTGATCAGCTTCGCGGCGACGTCGCCTTGCAAGTCCTCGAACAGGCGCGCCTCCACTTCCCGGACAGCTTCGACGCCCGCTATTTCAACGCGCTCGTCAACCTCCAGCTCAAGTATTACGACGAAGCCGTGCGCCACTTGACCGCCGCCGAGGGCATCGCCCGCTCCAACAACGCCACCGCCCGCCTCGACCGTCAATTCTATTTCCAAATCGGCGCCGCCTGCGAGCGCGCCCGCCAGTTCAAGCAGGCCGAGGACTATTTGCAAAAGTGTATTGACATGGGCCCGGACAACGCCGAAGCCCTCAACTATCTCGGCTTCATGTGGGCCGACCGCGGCGAACACCTCCCCAAGGCCCGCGCCTACATCGAGAAAGCCTGCAAGATGGAGCCTACCAACGCCGCCTACCTCGACAGCCTGGGCTGGGTCCTCTTCAAGCTCAACCAGCCCCAGGCCGCGCTGCCCTGGCTGGTCAAGGCCGTCGAACTCTCCCCCGAACCGGACGCCACCATCCTCGACCACCTTGGCGATCTCTACTTCGCCCTCCACCAGATGGGCAAAGCCATGGAAAGCTGGAAAAAATCCCTCGCCGTCGAACCCAATGATGATGTCAAGAAGAAACTTCAGCTCCTCAACGGCGGCGCCACCTGATCCCCATGCCCTCGCAGTTCTCCAAACATTACACCGTCGAAGAAGCACGCGCCCTCCTCCCCGATGTCCGCCTCTGGCTTGACGGCCTGGACAAATGCGCCGGCCGCCTCAAAACCCTCGACCGCAAAGTCGGCGCCCTGCTGGGCCAGGGCCGAGACGCCGGCGGCAAATCCGTCAACGAGCTGATGAAGACCCTGGCCGAATGCCGCGACGTTCTCCTCCAATTCCATCGCCGCCAAATCCAGGTCAAGGACTTGAAGCGCGGCCTGGTGGATTTCCCCTCCTACCGCGACGGCCGCGAAATTTTCCTCTGCTGGGAGCGCGACGAGAACGACATCGAATTCTGGCACGACCTGGAAAGCGGCTACTCCGGCCGCGAGCGCCTCTAACCTTATATGATGGTAGGGCGGCGCTGCCGCGCCGCCCACTTTTCGCCTTTTCCATTCGTTCCAAGTTCACTATAAGTTCGCCCGATGTCCAGCGGTCAACTTCTTGAACCTGGTCGCCGCATGCCCGCCAAAGGGGTCCATATCATGCTGGGCCGTCCGAATTGGGTTTTCCTGACCGTCTGCACGGAAAAGCGGTCGCCCTGGCTGGCGCAATCCGGTGTGCAGAGCGCTCTGCATCAAATCTGGAAAGTTCAGGCTACCGCCTGGCTTGTGAGCGATTACGTCCTTATGCCGGATCATTTGCATTTGTTCTGCGCGCCGTTCGACTTGAAGTTCACAATCGAAAGGTGGATGGCCTTTTGGAAAGACCGTTTTGCCAAAGCGGATCTGGATCCCGGTCGGTTTCAAACCAGCGGATTTCACCATCGCTTGCGCGACGATGAGAATTACGCCGAGAAATGGCACTACGCACGGGAAAACCCCGTCAGGAAAGGTCTGGTTGCCCGCGCGGAAGACTGGCCTTTCCAAGGTCGGGTGCATGACATTCACTGGTGATGAAAAGCAGGATTTGGGCGGGCACATAACAAAGATCTCCAACTTCCTGGCTCGGCAGAGCTACTGCTCTGCCCTGAATTCTTGGGCGGCGCAGCAGCGCCGCCCTATCGGAGATGACAATATAATCCTGCGCCCGGCTTCGGAAAGCCGCGATTTACAGGTAGTGCCTTAATTTGAATTCGGCGGCAAAAATTGCCCGAGTGCCGCCGGGCACAACTCGTTCATGTAACACGGCTTGCACTCCTGTCCGCGAGCCTTGCACCAAGTCCGCCCTATCTCCCAGCACGGCAAATCCATCAGACCGGGGAACTTTGGGTAGAGCGCCTTAGCCTTGTAGACGACCTGCTCCGCGTTGGCGTCCGGCGGGCACAGGCCAAGCCGCCCGAACACGCGGCGGATATGCACATCCGCCGAAATGTCGATGGCAGAGCAGTCCGAGAACGGGATTTTGAAGTCCCGCGCCAGTATGTTGGCTGCCATGCTTGCGATCTTCTGCCCGGCCCCATCGAATTCAAGAAACCGATATACGACCTCCGCGCTTGCCGGGTTGTCCGCCCAAATTCGTGCGGCGTCATTCGCGTACTGGCTGCTGATTCTCTGGATTGCCGAATGGAGCACGCCGCTCATCACGTCAACGTAACGGTGCAGCGGTTTCGGTTGAGACATCAGGCGGTTCACGTCCGCCAGCGAGAGCTTGCGGAGCGCCTCCATCGAAAACCCGCCGATTTGCAGCGAAATTTCGTAAGGGATTAGCCACGCCTTCTCGGCCTTGACTTGGCGGTCCATAAGGCAGGCAAGCACGAAGGCGTGAGGGTGTCCGGCGAGGTCGTTCAGCAGCATATCGGAGGCGGCGTTTTTGGTGAACTCCAAGTGCTTCTGAGGCGCGTTGAACAAGGCTTGTCCGCGCTCGACCAGCCTGTCCCGGATGGCGGTTTCATTTGTTGGTTGCATCCACAGATTCAAGTGCCGCCCGGCGGCTTTGTCAACGACTCAGAATTTCCATCGGTTGTCACCAGAAATGGGCACATGGAAGTCAGAGACAATCTGGCGCAGCAGCAGCTGCGGAATAATTCAGCCTGGACAGCCTTTGTCCACCCGGATCGCGTAAGTTGTGCAGAAAACAACTTTGCGAATATGGGACTGACAATTCATTACACACTGACTGCCAAGAAAACATTGTCGCATCTTGAAGTCCGCCAGATGGTCAGGCGCGCGGCGCGACACGCGCGCAAAATCGGCTGCCCCCGTGTCGGCAGGGTCTTGTATGCCACCGAATGCGACCGGGATGCGCCGGATTTCTTCGAGACGTGCCCGCAGAACCAGCGGCGGTTGGTGGGTGGATGGGGCACACACGGCTGGCTGGTGGAAGTCTGGCCGGGCAGAGGTTGTGAGCCGTCCATCTTTGGCCTGCTGCGTGATTGGCGGCGGAAGCCTGCAGGGTGGGGCCGGCTTCCGCCGGACGCCCGCCGTCGCTGGAAACTCCATGATTTTTGCAAGACGTGCTTCGCGGTCCGGTATGGCACGGAACATTTTGTCCGATGCCACTTGCGGGTCATCCAGATGCTGGATTTCTGGCGGGCCATGGGAGCCACGGTGCAAGTGATTGACGAAGGCGACTATTGGACGACACGCTCGAAAGAGACCCTCGCTGCCCGCGTGGCGGGCCTTCAAGATTACCTCGCCAGAATGGCAGGGCCATCAAACCGGCAGAAGTGCCACTGATTTGTCATGCGCTTGGGCGGCCCTCTGTCAAAAACTGTTCAGCACGTCTATCAACTGCCGCAGCCGGCCGTACTGGCGCCGGTCAAATCCAAACGCGATCCGCGCCAGGTCCGGGAAATCGCCGTCCTCGCGTTCCTGCGGCGTCGCCTTAATCGCGTGGAATTTCTCCCCGCTGATAATGTCCCCGAAATCATCGTTCAACCCCTGAAGCGCCGAGGGCGGCGGCACATTCTTCAGCCGGATCACCAGCAGGTCCTTCACGAACCGGCTGGAATGATAGTTGCGATAAAACCGCGTGATGATGCGCACCGCGTGGCCGGCCGAGCCGGCGATTTGGTACAAGTGCAGGTCTTCCGGGGAAATCAGGTCCGCCCGCAACAGATGCTCGCGCACATTTTGGTCCCAGGTCTTCCAATAATTCCCCCCCGGCCGGTCCAGCAGCACCAGCGGCGCCAGCCGCCCCTTGCCCGTTTGCATCAGCGTCAGCGCCTCGTATCCCTCGTCCAGCGTCCCGAATCCCCCCGGAAACAGCGCCAGCGCGTCGGCATGGCGCACGAACGTCAGCTTGCGCGTGAAGAAATACTTGAAGTGAATCAGCTTCTCGTCCTTGTCAATTATCGGATTCGCCGCCTGTTCCCACGGCAGCCGGATGTTCACCCCGAAACTCCGTTCCGGCCCCGCCCCTTCGTGCCCCGCCTGCATGATCCCCGGCCCCGCCCCGGTGATGACCATGAAGCCGGCCGCCGCCATCAGCCGCGCGAATTCCACCGCCTCCCGGTATTCCGCCTTGGCCGGCTCCGTGCGGGCCGAGCCGAAGATCGCCACCTTGCGTGTTTCATGATACGGCGCGAAAAGCCGGAACGCGTAGCGCAACTCCCCCACCGCCGTCCGGATCACCCGCGCGTCGCCCCGGTCCTTCACATCCGTCAGCAACTTCAGCGCATTGACAATGATGTCCTCCACCAGATCGGGATTCGCCCCTCCGCCCTGCGACGCGATCAATTCCTGGATGCGTTTCTTCAGTGCCGGGGCCAACTTGCTTTTCTCGGTTCGTTCCACAAAGCCAGCCTATCCTCCTTTTCCCCTTCCGCAATCCGTGATTTGCAATTGCGGAGATAGGTCATATAGGCCGTATAGGTCGTATAGGTCGGATCCGACCGATCCGACGGATCTGTCGGATCGGCCAATCCGCAATCCGCAATCCGCAATCCGCAATTCCCTCTTCCCCTCACCTCCTCAGCAGCAGCCTGAGAACCACTGCCGCCGCCGCTATCCCGATGCGCCAAAAATCATAATTGGTTCCCGGCGAATAGGTGGAACCAAAATCAAGATACGCCGTGGACGGGTGCTCCCCCAGTGTCCGCAACGCCCGCTGTCGCCGCTCCTCATCCGCTATCTCCTGCGCGCGCGCCTGTATCATCCCGCCCGCCCGGATGAACTCCACGATCCGCCGCAGTTCGTCCCGGTCGAACCAGGTCCCGTGCTTGCTACAGACGTTGACTATGACATGCGAGCAATGCGCGAAATTCACCCGGTTCATCAACTCCCCGCACACCGGACACGGGATGTAATGGATGGACTCTATCGGTTCCACCGGCTGCGGCGTGTCCGCCGGCTTCGCCAGCGGCAACGCCGTCCCCAGCACCGCCGACTGCTTTTCCCGGTCCTCGCAAATCTTCTCCAGCGCGTCCGCGTCCGCCCAAATCCCTTCGCAGCGCGGACATTCCCGCAACGGGGTGCCGCCGATGACCACCGCGTTCATCTCCACCCGGCAGCGCGGACACAACTCCGGCTTGGCGGCGGTGGTTTCGATTCGATCCGCCTTCGCGCCGCAATGCGAGCAAAACTTCTCACCCACAAACATCATCCCGAAGCAGCACGGACAGGCGACCGTTGCCAGCCGCGCGCCGCAATGCTCGCACACCAGGGCATCCGTCGAGACCGTCGCGCCGCACATCGGGCAATTCAGTGTTTCCGCAGGCATTTAAGTCTTATTTCACTATTCACCATTCAACATTCACTATTCCTCTTTTGCCATTACATTCCTGGTCCAAATTTGTACTTTCCAGATTTGCCCCAACGAACGAGGATAGTCAAAACAGAAAGGCACAATATGAGCTTGATAGATTACCTGAAGACCCAGTTCCTGGAAATCATCCAGTGGCAGGACGACTCCCGCGACACCATCTCTTACCGCTACCCGGACATGCAAAAGGAGATCAAGCGCGGCGCCCAACTCATCGTGCGCGAATCCCAGGCCGCCCAATTCGTCTACGAAGGCCAGTTCGGCGACACTTTCGGCCCCGGCACCCACACCCTGGTCACCGCCAACATCCCCATCCTTTCCACTCTCAAAGGCTGGAAATACGGCCTCGAATCCCCCTTCAAGGCCGACGTCTATTTCGTCAACACCCGCCTGTTCACCGGCAACAAATGGGGCACCGCCAACCCCATCATGATGCGCGACCCCGATTTCGGCATGGTCCGCGTCCGCGCCTACGGCATTTATGATTTCCACGTCGTGGATGTCAAACTATTCCTCAAGGAAGTCGCCGGCACCGACCCCCATTTCCGCCTCGAGGAATTCGGCGACACCATGCGCAGCCGCATCGTCAGCGTCTTCAGCGAAGCCGTCGCCGTGGCCAAAGTCCCCGTCCTCGATGTCGCCGCGCGCTTCGAGGAACTGGGCGCGGCCCTCCTGCCCGTCATCAACCCCGCCGTCACCTCCAAATATGGCATCGAGATTTCCAGCTTCATCGTGGAAAACGTCTCCCTGCCGCCCGAAGTCGAGCAATCCATTGACAAGCGTTCCAGCATGGCCGCCGTGGGAAATCTCAACGACTACATCAAGTTCCAAATGGCCGAATCCCTGGCCAAAGGCGAAGGCGGCGGATTGGCGGGCGCGGCCACCCAACTCGGCGCCGGTTTGGCCATGGGCCAGCAAATCGCCCAAGCCCTCGGCGCCGCCCAGTCCGCCCAGTCCACCCCGTCCACTCCGTCCACCCAGTCCGCCCCGCCACCCGCCGCCGCCACAGCCGCCCCGGAGATGCTCAGCCCCGCCAACGCCGCCATGATCCTCAACGTCAGCGAGAGCGACGTCATGGCCGCCCTGGCCGACGGCTCCCTCAAAGGAAAAAAGATCGGCGCCTCCTGGCGCATCACCCGCGCCGCCCTGGAAGAATTCCTGAAGAACTGAACCCATGCGCCCCGCACTCCGCAATCCGCGATCTGCAATTGCCGAGATAGGTCGTATAGGTCCTATAGGTCGTATAGGCCGGATCGCCCAATCCGCAATTCGCAATCCGCAATCCGCAATCGGAAAATCCGCAATTCCCCATGACTGACGCCACAGCCCAAAAGAAGTTCTCCTGCCCCGCCTGCGGTGGTGAATCCCAGTGGAACCCCGCCAAAAAGGCGATCATCTGTCCCTTCTGCGGCACCGTCTCCCCAGCCCAGGCCGAACTCAACGCCGCCGGCGCCGAGGTCATTGTCGAACACGATCTGGCCGCCGCCTTGCGCGGCATCCCCGACGACCAGCGGGGATGGCAGGCCGAAAAAATCTCCGTCAAGTGCCAGAGTTGCCAGGCCATTTCCGTCTTCGACCCCGCGCACGTCGGCCAGCGGTGCGACTTCTGCGGCTCCTCCGCCCTGGTTCCATACGAGGAAATCAAAGCCGCCTTCCGGCCGGAAAGCCTCCTGCCCATGAAGCTCGCCGAGGACCAGGCGCGCGACTCGATCCGCCGCTGGTACGCCACCCGCTGGTTCGCCCCCAACCGCCTCAAAGACGCCGCCCTCACCGACACCGCCAAGGGCCTCTACATCCCCTACTGGACCTTCGACGCCCAAGTCCACGCCGACTGGACCGCCGAGAGCGGCTATTACTACTACACGACCGAGACCTATCGCGACGCCAACGGCCACACCCAAACTCGCCAGGTGCAGCATATTCGCTGGGTTCCCAGCTCCGGTTCAGTGGACCATTTCTTTGACGACGAACTCGAACCGGCTTCCCGCGGCGTCCAGCCGGAGATGCTGCGCCGCATCGAGCCGTTTCCGACCAAGGAACTGTCCCCTTACAACGCCGGTTACCTTTCCGGCTGGGTGGTGGAACGCTACCAAATTGACCTCGTCACCGCCGCCCAGGCCGCCCGCGAAGAAATGGACGAGGAGACCCGGCGCCTCTGCGCCGCGCAAGTCCCCGGCGACACCCAGCGCAACCTGCAAATCCAGAGCGACTACAGCGGGCAGACCTTCAAGCACATTCTGGTGCCCATCTGGCTGCTCACCTACGATTACAGCACGCAACACTTCCAAGTGGTCATCAACGGCTACACGGGGACCATTGCCGGGAAGTATCCCAAGAGCTGGATCAAGATCACCCTGGCCGTCCTGGGCGGCCTGGCTGCCGCCGGCCTCCTTCTCTTCCTCTTCGGCCAATTCCACAACTGAATGCGCAACGTTACTATTCAGGTAGGGACGCCTCGCCGAGGCGTCCGGGGGCGATCCGTTGCGTCGCTGGACGCGGCGCGGACAGCGCGGCGCGCTGTCCCTACCTGAGTAGTTACTGCGCAACGACAGTTCCGCTTTGGCTGCGATACAGCCGCATTCGGCCAATTGGTTTTGCCTACACTCGGGGATTACTGAGTTGCGAAAAGGGCCTGCCCGGCCTGAACGGTTCGCAGACGCCCCACCAGGGTGTCCGTTTCCGCCAATAATTCACAGATGGAACCAGTTGTATTGGCTGGTGAAGGCGGGAAGGTTGAGCACCAATTCCAAGACCGCCACGCACAGGACTATGCCGCCCAGCGCCAGCATCCGCGCGGCGCCGCTCTTGACCGGACCCAGCGCCTTGTCCAGCCCATGCGCGTAAAGCAACAGAAAGGGAATCAGCGCCCCGCAGAGCAACCTCCCGGAGGTGAAATAAGGATGGGCGCGCGAAGGGTTCACGCATTTCCCGAAATCGAAGGCGATGGAGGCCAGCCCCAGGAATCCAACCGAAGCCGCAAAGCACCAAAATGAAAGCCACAGGGCCTGCCGTTGCCCGGCTGTCAGCCCGGATATTTCATAGTCTGGTAGGGCGAAGCTGCTGCTTCGCCCTAATTCAGGGCGGCGCGGCAGCGCCGCCCTACCGAATGGCTGTAGCAGCGGTCTATGACCGTCGCCATTCGCCCGTTGCCCCGCTGTCAGGCCCGGCCCTTTCCAGAACAGGCCCGCCACAGCCACCCCGGGCAACAGCAGGGATGAAATCCAATAAAATGCGTCCGCCCCCGGCATGGCCAGGGGCTGGCGGCGCCACAAAAACTCCCCGCGCCAAAAGCCGGCCAACAAGTCCGACACAAACGTCCCCAAGCCAGCCGGGGTGAAAATGGGATGCCGCCACCAATCGGAAAACGGTTTGCGAGTCCAGCCCAGGTATTGGATCTTCGCCGACGAGCCGGTCAGGTCGCCGAAGGCATGCAGGCTCCAGAGGCACCAGCCTCCAATCGGCAGGGCCGCGCAAAGGAGCAACAGCGCCAATGCCGGCAGGCCGGCCCGCCCTTTTCCAGCCCGGACCAGCGCCAGGGATTTGATCATCACCGCCACAACCGCCACCGCCACCAGCGGCATATTGGTGACTTTCACCAGCCAGGTCGCCGCAAGCGCCAGCCCCGTCAGCGCCCCGAGGCGGGGGCTGGGCGCGTCCGTTTGCAGCCACCGCGCCAAACCGATAAATGCCGCCCCAAAGCAGAGCGGCGACAAAGTGTCGCTCTGAATCGAGTAGAAGATCTCCTGCGGGAAGAACGCCAGCAACAGCGGCACCCCCAGCCGCGGACAAATCCGCCCTGGAAAGACCATCCGCGCGGCGGCGTAACCCAGCCACACCAACGCGGCGGCCAGCGGGATGTTGAGAAATCGAATCCAGTAGAGCAGATAAATGTTCTCAAGCCCGCACCAGCGGCCCAGTCGCGTCCACATCCCAGCCACCACATAATACAGCGGGCCGCCGGTGGATTCGTGATTGGGATGGGTTTCCCACCACGACGGCGAGCCTGCGAACACCAGGCCGACTGGCTCGGAGGGGTGAAGCCACCGCGGCGCGGGGTATTTTCCATCGGGAAATTGATCCGGCGTCAGCAGGTATTCCGGCGAACTGAAAAGCACGATGGAAGGGATGGACTCCGGGGAAAAATCTTCCATCCCCGCGGGCATCCTCAGCAGCGAGTATTTCATCACCAGATCGAAATGAGCCGGTTCGTCCACGTTGTTGAAAAAAGGAAATGCCGCCGCATAGACAAAGACCCGCAGTCCGGCGACCCCGCACAGCAGCCAGACCAGCCAGCGCTCTTTCCAACCGGAAAAGGCGCCTGACAAGTTGGAGTCTCCAGAGTTCATTCAATTTCAGATGAAAACCGATGCGCGGCGCTTGTTTAGCCCGGGGACTTTAGCATCGGATGGCGTCAAAGACAACGTTGAATTCCATCCCGAACTTCAAACGGGCGCAGGACAAATTTCTTCGCCTCTCCGGTAGGGCGGCGCTGCTGCGCCGCCCCAGAATTCAGGGCAGAGCGGCAGCTCTGCCCTACCAACAAGGCGAAGAATTCTGTCCTGCGCCCACTTCAAACCAACATGCGGACGTCCTCGGACAAGCGCCGTAGGCGCGGCATCTTTGTAGAATGAAGCCAGTGGCCCGACGGGACGGGCGGGCAAAGCTGCCTCTCCAGGGGTGTGGACCCGTTAGCCCGTTAGGACCCGCATAAACAAAGGGTTTTTTGGAGCCCGACCCGTTAAGTGAGCCGTTAGGAGCCGTAAGGAGCCGTTAATGGGCAAAAATTGCCGGGGGACGCCCTCCCGCGCTGTTGCCAGCAGGCGGCTTTGAAATTTCGGTTAAGCAGGTTCCAATCGGCTGTTTTCAGTCCTACTGGCACAGCGGCATTTTGGCGTTGTTGGATGCCGAATGGATTGGCGGCCAAGTCCCTTGTTCCCAGCGAAGGCTGGGAACAAACTGAATCTCAATCCTGCTCCCGAACGGGTTTTTTAACTTCGCCGCCGCTTTCGCTGATCCACCGCTTCCAGATCAGGCCGAAGGAGGGGGCGAAGTCTCCCGGACTTCGGGCCAGCCATTGGTTGACTTCATCCGGCGTGAACCATTCGCCCCGCTCGATTTCCTCGGGGTGCGGCGTGAACGGGCCTTCCGACTCGCAACGATACGCCCACACAAATTCCCAGCCGGTTTGCGCCCCGGCGGCGATCTTGAACAGCGGCCGCAGCGGGGCGGGGGCGCTCCAGCCCAGTTCTTCGCGCAGTTCCCGCACAGCGCACGCGGCATAGTCCTCCCCGCTTTCCAAATGGCCGGAGGCCGAGGAATCCCACGCGCCGGGAAAGGTGTCCTTGGTCATGGATCGCTTTTGCAGAAAGATCCGGCCCCGGCTGTCGAACACCAAAACGTGGACGGCCCGGTGTTTGTGGCCCTCGCGATGCACGATGCGGCGCGGAAGCCGGCCGATCACTTCATCGTTGTCGTTGACAATGTCAAAAATCTCCTCAGGCATGGCAGGGGGAATTTGTGCGCCGGCCACGATTTCCACCAGGCGGACGAATTGTTCGAGGCTGACGGCTTCGGCGCGGATTTGCGGGGAGAGGGCCAGTTGCCGGAAGGCCTCGGCCAGCCGGGCCTCGGGCCAGTCTTGTTTGAGGAGTTTGAACATCATCTTCCGCCGCTGGGAAAAAGCGCGTTTGACGAGCCTCTCAAACAGACGATGCCATTCGGGCGGCAGCAGCGGAACGGGCCGCCGGATGAGCGTCACACACGCGCTTTCAACATCCGGCTCCGGGAAAAAACAGGACGGGGCGATTTTGAACCAGCCGGCGCATTGATAGCGCAGTTGCAGGAGCAGGCCGAGGATTCCGTATCGCGCGCTCCCGGCCTCGGCCGCGATTCGCGCCGCCACTTCCATTTGCAGGGTCGCCGCCATCCGCTCCGGCGGGGTTTCCGCCCGGGCCAGTTCGACCAAAATGGAGGAACCGACCGAATAGGGCAGGTTGGAGACCAGCTTCCAGCCGGCCCAGGAGCGGTGGGTTTTCAAGTAGTCGAGGGCATCCTCGTGGAGCAATTGCAAACGGCTTGCGCCGGCGAATTTTTGTTGCAGGAACTCGAAGAGCCGTTTGTCCTTCTCGATGGCCAGCACTTCGCAGCCCCTTTCCAGAAGCGCCTCGGTCAACGGGCCGAGGCCCGGGCCGATTTCCAGGATCTTTTCGCCCGGCCCGGCCTCCGCGGCGGCCACAATGCGGCGGACCTGATTCTGATCATGCAAAAAATTCTGCCCGAGCGACTTGGATAATTTCAGATCGCGCCCCGAGAGTATCTCCCGAATGTCAGTCAGTGTCATGGGCCGGGCCGATTGTTGAGGGTCAGAAGATGTAGCGTCGGCGCTCTGCGCCGATGGGAAAATGGGTCAGTGTTCATGCGATGGGCAAACTTGCGAGGGCTTTCCCGAAGGCGCGCGCGGCGGCGGCGAGTTGGGGGCGGGTGATGGTCAGGGGCGGGGTGAAGCCAATTATGTTTGACGACTCGCCTTCCGGCAGGACGATGAAACCGGCGCGCAACATCTCGCGCACCACGCCCAGGGCCGCAGCGGTGCCGGGCGTGCCGTCCGGTTGGCGGATTTCCACGCCGGCCATGAGGCCCAGGCCGCGAATTTCAAACCGGCATTGCGATGGCGGAATCGCGGCGCGGAGCCGGCTCAGGAGGAATCCGCCCAGCGTGGCGCTGCGCTCGCAAAGGCGGCGCGTTTGAATCTCCTTGATCTGCGCCAGGGCCATCGCGCAACCGACCGGATGGCCGAGGTAGGTGCTGGTGTGGATGGCTTCGCCGGTGGAGCGCGGCCAGGCGGCATCCATCACATCGGCGCGTCCGACGCAGGCGGACAGGGGAAAACCGCCGGTGAGGGCCTTGCCCAGGCTTATGATGTCCGGCACGGTGGCGCTGTGCTCGCAGGCGAACCATTTTCCCGTGCGGCCAAAGCCGGTGTAAATTTCGTCAAGTATAAGTAGCGCGCCAAAACGGTCGCACAGTTCGCGCAGCAACGGCAGAAAACCGGCGGGCGGAATGTTAATGCCGCCCCGGCCCTGGATCGGCTCGGCCAGGATCGCGCCGAAGGGAGCGTCTTTCTGCAATTTGCGTATGACTCGCTCAAGCCGGGGCAAATCGGAGTCGTTTTTCGGAAACGGCGCGAAGGAACCGAACCGGCCCAGTTGCGCCGCAAAGGGCGCGCGAAAATGGCCCCGATGAGTGGCGTTAAGCGCGCCGTAACCCAGTCCATGATAAGCGCCGGTGAAGGCGAGTATCCGCGGCCTGCCGGTGGCGAGGAGCGCGGTCTTCAGCGCGGCTTCCACCGCTTCAAAGCCGGAATTGGTGAAAATCGTTTTGCCGGTCAGGCGCGAATTTTGGGCGAGGCCGGCGGTCCAGCGTTCGAAGGTGAGCCGGCTGAGTTCGCGGGCCAGCGCGGCTTTGCCGGCGTGCGGATAAACGTCGCCCATCGCGTGCAGCAGAACGCCCATCTGCCGCCGGCCCGCCGCGACGACCCGCCGGTTGGCGTGGCCCGCCGCGGCCACCCCGAACGCCGCTGTCAAGTCCAGATACTCCTTCCCGGCCGCGTCCCAAACATGGACTCCGCCCGCCCGCTCCCACACCGGCGGCGCGGAAAGGTCCGGCGCGATGGCCAGGATGTTGGGCGATTCATAATCGCGCAGCAGGCTCAGGATTTTTTGCGTGCGGTTCATGTCAGTTGCCATCAGGGGGAAGGGGAAAGGTAGGGCGAGACTCCGTCGAGCCGTGACTTCTTCCCGGAAAATCGAGTTTCGTCTTCAGAGGGCAGTGGAGATTGAGGATTTTTTCGGTGCGGTTCATGTCACACGCCGCGTTGGTCGGGTTGCCAGATAAACTTGTGCATTTGCAATTGAAAGCGGACGGGCAGGGCGTCGGCAATGATCTTTTCGACGAGTTGCGGCCGGGTGAGAGCGGTTTGGCCGGCGGGAATTTTTTTCAGCGACTTGTCCTGCTGTTGCGGCTGGAGGGGCGACACCCAGGAAAAAAGGACGGGACAGATCCCGGCGAGCCGGCGGGCGGCCAGTTGTTCCCTGGCCCAGTCGTAATCCTCGACGGTGCCGATGACAAATTTGATTTCGTCAGTGGCCTTGAGAAGCGGCACATTCTGCCAGCGATTGCGCCGGACTTCGCCGCTGCTCGGGCATTTCAAGTCCATGATGCGCCGGACGCGCGGGTCCACCAGGCCGATGTCCAGGGCGCCACTTGTTTCCAGCAGGACGGTATAGCCCAAGTCGCACAAGGACTTCATCAACGGCAGCGAATTCTTCTGCAAAAGCGGTTCGCCGCCCGTCAATTCGACCAAAGGAAGGCGCGAATTGTCAATTGTGAATTGTGAATTGTGAATTAGTGAAAAGGGCGTGCCGGTTTGGGCGGCCTCGTATGGCTCCGCGAGTTCGCGGACGCGGCCGATGATTTCGGCCAGGGACATTTCACGCCCTTCCGAGAAGGCATAAGCCGAATCGCAATAAGAGCAGCGCAAATTGCAAGCCGTGAGCCTGATAAAAACGCAAGCCAACCCCGCAAACGTGCTTTCCCCTTGCAAGCTCAAATAAATCTCATTGATGTTCAAACTATCGGACATGGGAGAATGGTGAATTGGGAATGTGCAAAATCAGATGCATCATCTCAATTCCTTCGTGGAATGCGAATGGTCGCAGTGGTTCCCTGAACGCGAATCTCATCTTGCGTCCAAGACAACTGAATGAGTTCCGGCGCAGCGTCCTCATGTTTTGCCATCTCTGTCAGCGGCGGACGAATATAGCGCTCCAGAAAAACCGACATGGTCTTGCCAGCTTTGGATTCCATGTGCGTCCAGGCAGCCGTGCCTACATAGTGTTTGCCGCGGCTTGTTTTGAATGCCCCGACAAGCTCGTCAAGCCGCGGGGAAGGGGTCGGGTCGAGAACGATGAGCACGGGCGTCAAGCCAGCCGCGCAGGCTTCGCGAGGAAACGAAAGTTCCTCCGCGAAGCGGCCTTGACCGCTGGCCGCGATGGTGACGCGCAATTTGAATTCGTAGGCGAGTTGATTCTCGCCGTCGTAGCAGTCAATCTGGCGGCCTTCGCCGGTGGGTTCGCCGCGCTCATTCAGGCGTTTGACCGGGGAGTTACTTGAGCCGACAGCCTCACCTCCAAGACAACTGGCAAGAACGGGTTCAAATAAGTAGCCAGTTTCCTGCGCCGCGCGGTTGTCCACGTCGAAAATCCACTTTCGCCAGACGAGCCAGGACGCGAGCAAGGCATCATCCACTCCGCCAAACTCCAGGAGGCTTCGGGGGCCAATCTGATTCATGGTTGGCTTTGGCTGGGTGGAAAGAATGCGTTGGTACTTGACCCGCCGCTTGTGGAGCGTGGCAAGGTTCGCAAAATAGAGTCGAAAATCGGCCTCGTGCGCGATGCAGGATGCGAGACTTTGCAAAAGGACAGTCGCGGAAGGGCAGCCAGCCTGGGGCGTTTGAAACCACGCCAACGGAATTCGATAGTAGTCGGTGCTGGCTGGAGCAACCGAAAGGTCGGGCAGTTGGGAAACCGATGCAGAAACAGCCAAATCGAGGCAGCATTGAGCAAGCAGGCAGAATAATTCGTTCTCGGAAAGCGCCACACGGTCATCCCCGTGTCCGAGAATTCGAGCGGCGCTAAAGGTTTTCTTGATTTCTGCTGATACAGGCATCTTCGTCATCAGTTGGGTTGTTCGAGTAATGCCAACTGTTCGGTTCGTGTATTGGACAATTCAGCCAGCAGAAATTCAGTTCGCGCCAGCGCCGGACTCATTCCTTCCGAGCGGGTCAGGCTAAAGCGAAGCATGGGCCTGACAGCGGATTGATAACTTGCTTGAAAGCCGCAGGTTCGCATGATGTGTTCCGCAAGGGCGCGTGCGAGCATGGGCGGGATCGCGTTTCCAATCTGTTGTATTCGGCTGGCTGCGCTTCCGGCAAACATGAACTCGTCTGGAAAAGTTTGCAGGCGCGCGCATTCGCGCAACGTGAGCAAACGGTCTTCCGTCGGATGCACAAATTCACGCGTCGCCGCGCTCGTAATGGTCAGGCTCGGTTCGTCGGCAAAGAGCCGCTTCAAACCGGAAGGCGCCCCTCCCCGCTTCTCGACCGGCGTTCCATCCATGACGCGGCGAAACGCACGGCGGCGAAACGAATCATGCTGCAAGGCCTCCGGCAAATCTTTCATCGTCTGGCCGGGCCGCAATCCGCGCACACGCTCAAACTGGATTTCCGACAGCTCGGGAGCGTAGTGATCGGTGATGGTTGTTGCTTCTCCACGCAAATAAGCCTGGAGTTGGTTGTGGGGCGGCCCGCCGTATTCGAGCGCGCGCTCCGCATCCTGCGCCGCTGGCGGGAGATCGCTGGTGGCCGTCCGAAAAGTGGCTTCGCCTTTCCGAAAAATGCTGCCCGATAACCGCGTGACTGGTTCGGGGAAAAGAAAGTCGTAACCCAGACGATTGCCGACTATGAGCACCCGTTTGCGTCGCTGGGGAATCCCGTAACCCTGGGCATAGACTTTTTCGACGTTGACGGAATAACCCGCTCCCAGAAAGACCTCCACCGCGTCCCGAATGTGCAAGCCGCCGGCGTTGGTCAGGAGTCCCTCCACATTTTCCATGACAAACCATTTTGGGCGAATGCCTTCCAGCAGCCGGACATAATGGCGCGGCAGAAAGTTGCGCGGGTCATCGCTGGACTTCACGCCGGCGCTGCTGAAACCCTGGCACGGCGGGCCTCCAAGCAAGATGTCCAATTCCCCGCGCTCAAGACCGGCGCATTCCAACACTGATTCCACATTTAGATCGCGGATGTCCGCCGCCTCACAGGGAGTCTTGCCAAAGTTGCGCCGGTAGGACTCTGCTGCGTCCGCATCAATGTCTGTCGCAAACCGAATATCGTAACCCGCCTGTTGAAATCCAAGCGAACAACCGCCAGCGCCGGCGAAAAGGCTGATCGCAGTCGGCCTGCGAAGTCTGGACTGGCGCGCCTTGAGTGTTTCAGCCAGCAGATTCACTTGTTGAAATTATATTTAAGTTTTCGTCCAGTTCAATTGACTCGTCGCACTCGCAACAGATGTAGTGGTCCGCAACGCCCCACAGGAGACGAACGTAATTGAGATTTCCATTGACCAGATGAGCCTCTTCGGCCATGATCTCGACGAAGTGGCCCGTATTGCCGCATTGAGGACATGTCAAACGGATTCGAGAGTTGGCTGGCGATGGCTTAGGCTTAGTGTTCGTTCTCGTTTTCATTTTCTCAGTGTGAACGGAGTTCGATTTGCTTCGCTGGTTCATACCGCTGAAACACAATATCGGCCCCTTCCACGTCGCGCAATGAAACAGTGGCATCATGCAATTCTGCCTCTGCGAGGGCCTCTTCCAAGAAATCAGCAGACCACAGACATCCTTCGGCATCGCGCCATTCAACGGAAAGAGCCAAGTCATCACCCTCGTCGTGGATGCCATAGGAGGTTCGTGCTTCAACGATGTAACCGGGTTCAACCGTGAGAACCGGAGAATCCAGTATAAGATTGAGAACTTGTGAAGCGCGGTCTGACATTGGTGTTGTTCCAATCTGTCGCTTGGCATTTCAGCTAATATCTGTGCTTGGGGCTTCCCGGTCTCGGGGGAGGCTCGATGCGCGGCGGAACGGGAATGTGCCGGCGCGGTTCCACGGGGGGCGGAGGCGGGGGCGGCGGAGGCGCTTTCGGCGGGGAGGGGGCAGGAGTGGAAGCCGCTTTTAGGTCCGAAAGCCACTGGCTGGCACGGTTGGTCGTCTCGCCGATTTTTGCCTCAACCGTTTTCAATCCGCTCAGTTCGGCGCTGGCCCGCGAAACCAGTCCCGCCACCGCCGCGCCGATGGAGGGCATGTTCAGGGGCGGCGGCGCCGGCGAGGCCGGCCGGTCCAACACCTCGTAGCCGTTGACGATCCAATCCAGCTTGCCGGTGGCCGTGTCCACCATCAACCCATGCACCGGGATCCGGGGGCCGATCAACGGGCTGTGCCGCACAAAATCCACGCCGCGTATGACGTTTTGCTGTTCGCTGGCAAAGACTCCGAAGTATTCGGTCAGGTTTTCCGGCAGCAGATGCCGGTCAATTCCCAGCGCCTTGAAACGGTCAATCAACTGGCTGATCGTCGTCTCACGCACTTTGCAGTCGGTGTGGCCGATGATCGCGATTTCCCGTCCGCCCTTGATCGCGCAAGCCAGGGCTATCGAGCGCATGGTGCTGCTCAACGGGCTGGTGATGATGTTGCCGGCGTTGCGCAGCCAGATGAAATGCTCTTCCGGCAGGCCGAGGACGCCGGGGAAAAAGCGGTTCAGCCGCGCGTCAATGCACGTCAGCGCGACGACCGGCAGTTCGTCGGGGAAATCGGCGACGCGCACGCCAGCGCTGGTGTCACCGGCAATCGCGCGATGATTGGCATCGAGAATGGCATCGAAGAGTCGCATATTCAGTTCTGGTTAAACTTCTTCCAGTAGGCCTTTGCGCCCGCTCAGAGTTTCAAATAATCGCTGGGTGAGCTTCAGATGCTCTCGCAGCAGATCCAAGTCAATCGGTTCGTCGGAAAAACCGGGATAACGCTCGGCGATATATCCACTGGAAAGAACGGAGGCCGTTTCGCTGTAATAATCGAGATTAAGGGAGCGATCCTCAAGTTCCTGAATCAACTGCGTCAAGTCATGCGTTTTGCGCAAATTCCAACCCAGTTCGATTAACTTGCCCTTGCATGCTTTCTCGGCGGTTTGCTGCAAATGGAACAGGCAATCTTCCGCATCACCTTCGGCCAGACGTTTGTGCGCCCGATCCAAGTCTTTGGCGGCGAAATCAAACCAGACTTGGGGATCACGCGGATTTGCGGGCATAGATTTTTACGCCGTTCAGCGCAATTTCGCCGTAAAGGCCAAAGGGATGCGCTTGCTCGTAGGTCCACTGGCTTTGGGTAATCGCTACGACATCCAACGGCGGACGATGGCGAACCTTTGCCGCCGTCTGGAAAGCCGCCAGGTTCGGGCGGGCCAATCCATGCTCATCCGCAAGGACCACCAGCAAGTCCAGGTCGCTCTGCTCGGTTGCCTGGCCGCAGGCGCGCGAGCCAAAAACCCAGACCTCTTCCACAGGCAGCTCCTCTGTCAGCGCGGCGACGCATCTCGGCAGTGCCCCAGCCTCTCTATCGCCGAGAGCGCTCGTCAAATCCGCATCTGTTTGGATAAAATTCACACACAGTCAAAACTAAGTCAAAGCAATGCCAATAGCAACCCGGTCAACAATGCGTCCGTCACGGTGGGCAATGGTAGGGCGAGACTCTGTCGAGCCGTGACTTTGTCCCAAGAAATCGAGCATCGGCTCGACGGAGTCTCGCCCTGCCGTCCAGGATTGGAGCATCTCCCCGTTCACGCCGCCTCCTTTTGCGGCGGCGGCCTTTTGGAATGGCCAATGACAAGGTAAAGAAACGCGCCGAGGACATGCAGGAAGATGATGGCCAGCACCCAGCAAATTCTCTCGTTGTCGGTGAGCCCCTTGTTCTGAATGGCGGAAACGAGCATCATTATCCAGAACACCGTCGTCAATAATACAATCGGGAGGAGGATGAACATCGCAAGCAAAAGCTCCCCGCCTCCCATTCCAAGCACAGCAAAATTCATGTGGCTTTCCTTTCGATTTATTTGTTTTCGCCCGGCGTCTGTGCCATCGCGTTCTTCAGCGCGGGCACTTGAGCAAGGAGCTTTTCAAACTTGATCCCCGTCAGGCTCTCGATCACCGGCGGCAACTGGCTGATGATCTGCGTGATGTCGCCGGTCAGCTTGCTGGCCCCGCCGCCCGGCCCGTTGCCGCTGTTGATGATGACAATTTTTTCTGTCTTGGACAGCGGCTCGCTCACTTTGCCCGCCACTTCGGGCAGGATGCGCACGATCATTTCGATGACGGCCGCCTCGTTGTATTGCTTGAACGAATCGGCCTTGAGCTTCATCGCCTGGGCAGTGGCTGCGCCTTGCGCCTGGATGACATCCGCCTCGGCCAAACCGCGCGCCTTGTTGGCGTCCGCTTCGGCCAAGCCGGTCGCCTTGACGACGTCGGCGGCGGCAAAACCCTTGGCCTTGGCCGCGGTGGCCGCGCCCGCCGCCTCGGTTTCCAGTTGGAACTTGGTGGCCGCGGCCAGGGTTTCCACGCGGTAACGCTCGGCGTCGGCGGGTTTTTGCACACCGGCTTCCAGCTCGCGCTGCCGGCGCTGGATTTCCTGCTGTTGCAACTCGATTTGCTTCTGCTTCTCGACGATGCTGACCTGGACTTCCTCGGCCTTGACCAATTGGTTGGTCTTGAATTTCTGCAAATCGTAAGCCAGGTCCGCCTCGGCTTTCTTCTGATTGACTGTGGCCTGATAGACCGCCACGTTGCTCTGATAATCCCGCTGCGCCTCGGCAATCTTGGTGTCGGCCACGAACTTGGCTTCCTGCCCGGCCTGGGTCGCTTGCGCGGACCGGATCATCGTGTCCCGGCTGGCTTCGGCCTGCGCGATGTCGGCGTCGCGCTTGACCTGCGCGATCCGCGGCTTGCCCAAGGCATCCAGATAACCCTGCGTGTCCCGAATATCGCGGATGGTAAAACTGACAATCCCCATGCCCATGTTCGCCATGTCACCGGCGGCGACTTCCTGCACTTGGGAGGCGAAGGCGTCGCGGTTCTGGTAAATATCCTCCACGGTCATCGTGCCCAGAATGGCGCGCAAATGCCCCTCCAGGGTTTGCGTCGCCACATTCTTGATTTCGTCCATGGACTTGCTCAGGACCTGTTCGGCGGCCGTGGCGATGGAGATGTCGTCGCCTTTGATCTTGATCTGCGCCACGCCGTCCACCTTCACCGGCACGCCCTTGCTGGTATAGACCTCCGGAGTATTGACATCAATGGTGAGCAACTCGAGCGACAGCCGGTCCACTTTTTCCAGCACCGGGATGACGAACGTGCCGCCGCCCTTGACGATGCGGAAGCCGCGGTCCCGCACCGTCCCGTCCGGATCGGCGTAGTGATGTTTCCGCCCGGAAACGATCAGCACCTCGTTCGGGCCGACCTTCGAATAGCGGCTGGCCCATATTGCGGCAAAGACGAAAATAACCACCACAATGCCGACCACCGCCATGATCCCTGTGCCGAGGGTGGGGATGTTGATTTGCGCGAGCAGAAGTGTATTCATAATCTTTTGTTTTTGATTTTTGGCCGAGGCCGTTGGTTAAAGTGGCGTGACGTAAAACTGGGAGCCGGTAATCCGGTTGATTTTCACTGTCTGCCCGCTCCCCACCGCGCAACCGGACTCCGTGCGCGCGGGCGCGGTGTAACGCGAGCCGCCCTGCACATAAGCGATTTCCCCAACCCCCTGTTGCGGGATGGGCGAGATCACCGTCGCATCCTGGCCCACCAACAGCCCGATATGCCCTTCGCTCGTGCTTTGCGTCTTGTGGAAAATATAGCCAAACACCCACAACACCGCCCCGGCAACCACCACCCCGCCTAAAAGCGACAGCGGCATGCTGACCCAGAAACTGCGCGTGGCTTCCATGCTCGAAAAGAGCATCCCGAATCCCCCGAAAGCCGTGATGAACGAGCAGATCGTCGTCGGGCTAAACGGCGACAACCCCGGCATCCCGGTGTCATTGAACCCGGCCTCCGCATGGCCCCCCGTTCCGATTTCCGCATGCGCCTCATGCCCGCCGCCAAACAAGTGGCCGAAGAACGCGCTGAAAAGCGTGAACACCAGGCCGACAAAAAAACACATTGTATATATGGCAGGTTCCATAATTTCTTCTCCAGTCAAGTCACGAGTTGTCTTACGCGCCTATTATTACCACCTTCCCTTCCGGAAAGCACCTATAAAATGTCGCCCCGATTGTAACCGGGCGCAGGACAAAATTCTTCGTGTCTTCGGTAGGGCGGCGCTGCTGCCGCGCGGGAAGCGCGGCTCCTTTGCTTTTCAGTAACCATTCAGGTAGGGACAGCGCGCCGCGCTGTCCGCGCCGCGTGCAGCGGCGCAACGGGTCGCCCCCCGGACGCCTCGGCGAGGCGTCCCTACCTGAATAGCAGGGCTGCTCTAAAGTTGGTGCCAAAGCACTGGGGGTGGGGAAATTCAGCGGCTTTCTGCCGAAAGCCGCTACGACTTTAGAGCGGCCCTGACCTGAATAGTTACTGCTTTTCTTTCCGATGGAATTCGCGGCGGGCTTCTGCTAATTTGCTTTCAAGATGAAATCCGCGCTCTTGCTCCTGACGCTGCTGGCCCTGGCCGGCTGCGCTTCGCCCGCTTCCCAGCCCGGGTCCCAGCCCGTTTCCCAACCCGATGCACAACCTGTTTCCCAGCCCGCTTCCCAGCCCGGCCAACCTGCCCCGGCCGCCGGGAAAACCCCGGACAAACGCGTGACAGTGGACCCGGCGCTGAAGGGCATTTTGCAAATCAACCAGGTTCGCATCGTAAAGACAACGCAAGGCTACCTGCAATTCGAGGTAGTCGTGCAAAACCTCGCCGCCTCCGCCGTCAACGTGATTTACCAGGTTGACTGGCTGGACCAGGATGGCGTCTCGCTGGGCATTTCCATGGACCAACCACCCTGCTTTCTATTCCCCCACGAAACCCACCCCATTACCATTGCCACGCCCGCTTTCTCCGCCAGGGATTTCCGCATGACTTTCCGTCCGCGCAGCCGGTGAGGGATGTCCATTCACCCCGGTTCTCCCTTGAGATGGCGCAACGCGTCCCGCACCTGGGCGGCTTTCTCGTAGTCCTCATTCTTGACAGCTTCGTTGAGGGCGCTTTCCAGCCGTTGGCGCGGGGTCAGGGGCCGTTTGGACTGGATCTCCTGCAACCAAGCCTCCAGCGATTGAATCTCGCCGCTTTGCTCCATCAAGTCCGTCCTCTCGTGTTCCCGGTAAAACTGCCGCAATTCCTCCAGGCCGCTGTCCACCAGTTGCACGACCTGATCGTAGCGATTGGCCTTGAGGGCGATGGCCCCGCGGGCGCGAATCCGCATCATCAAGAGCTGCGGGCGAAATTGTTGCAGCGCCCAAGCCATCTCCTCCGAACCGGCGTGTTGCTGCACAAAATCGAACACCTTCAGGTTCCGGTCCGTGTCCCGCAACACCGCGTCGAACTCCTCCAATTGGAACAGGCAGATGTAACGGTGATGATACTGCAGGGCCTCCTGCTGCAGCCGCCCGCAATCCTCCGGCGTCAACCGGTAACTCTGTTCATCCCCGCGCCGCTCCTTTTGGAATTTTTCCATTTGCGCCTGGTAATACTCCAGCAACGATTCCCGCCCGTGGGGATGCTTGCCGTCGGGGCGGCCCTGCGCGTTCATTTGCAACAGCCCCAGGTCCACGCGAAGCTGGATCTTCTCCACGCCGTCCCTGCCCGGGAATTTCCGCACCACAAGCTGGCCGGGCTGATAATCCCACTGCTCCAGAAGTGGCGAAATGTCAAAGCTCATTGCGCCAATATGAACCCGCCCGCCATCCAAGTCAATGCGGACCGCGATTTGGTTCATTCCTTATCTTAATCTTAATCCTAATCTCAATCTTAATCTCCTCCGCGCACAAAGACACGCGTTCTGATTGAGATTAAGAGTAAGATTAAGATGAGGAGGGAGCCCCAACCTCCCCCGCCCCGTCGTGGCTCCCATGCTGATAGCCTTCGATCAAATCCTTGATCCGGCGCGCGTCCGCCTTGGTGTGGCCGTGGCTTTCCATCGGATCGCTCCCGCCGCTGGATTCGATCAGAATCGTGGACCAAAAAATTCCCGTCTTGATGTGAATGGAGGCGACTTTCGATATGGTAATGCTCATTTCGTCCACGTTGAACCAACTCCGCTTGCGGCGCATGACCGATCGGTCCGTCACTTCGAGGACGGTGGGAAACAAAAAATTGCCGCGGGTCCAGCGGCTGGCTTGAAAGATGTCGGATGGCATGGGGCAAGTATAACCGCGAAGCCCTAAACTTTCAACTTCCGCAGCGTCGCCGTGGTGGACTGGCCGGGAACGGCCGGTATAAGAACAATGCGCACGCCCAGCTTTTCCAGCAGACGCCGCTCGTCCTGGTTGATCGTGTCCAGCGTGTAATCCCCGCCTTTGGAATAAATGTCGGGCCGGACGGTCTCCAGAAAATGGCGCGCGTCCAGTTCCGGAAAAACAAACACCGCGTCCACCGATTCCAGCGCCGCGACCACCCCGGCGCGGTCGCCCTCGCGGTTGACCGGGCGTCCGGGGCCTTTGAGCTGTCGGACCTGGGCGTCGCTGGTCAGGCCGACCAGGAGCGCATCGCCCAAGCCCCGCGCCTGCTGCAAATAACTGACATGGCCCAGGTGCAGCAGGTCAAAACAGCCGTTGGTCGCCACCAGTTTCCGGCCCTGCCGCCGCAGTTCCTCGCGCCAGCCGGGCAGGGCGGCGGCGGACAGAATTTTTTTCGCGAAATCCATCGCTCCGATTCTGAATCCACCGGCGGCCCCCTGGCAATTCCTATTCTCAATCTTAATCCTAATCTTAATCTTAATCTCTTCTTCCCTTTGTAGCGGCGGTCTATGACCGCCGCTGATCGGATTAAGATTAAGATTAAGCACAAAAATGGTGAATCAAACTATACCCTCCTGACAATGCCCAATGTCGCTTGTTTTTTTCCCGGCCCGGCTTAATCTGGAAACATGAAGAGCGACGTATTACCCGTGGAAATCCGCGGGATGGTGCCGGCCAACAGCGGGTGGGCCATTTTCGTGGGCAATCCGCAGAAGGTTTTCATCATCCAGGTGGAGCGCAACATCGGCACCGCCATCAGCATGTACTTGCGCGAAATCCCCAATGAGCGCCCCCTGACCCACGACCTCATCAACAATATCTTCAAGGGCTTCAGCGTCACCATCGAGCGGGTCGTCATCACCGAACTCAAAAACTCCACCTATTACGCCCGCCTCATCCTCCTCCAGGAAAACGAACTCGGCCGCAAAATCGTCGAAATTGATGCCCGCCCCAGCGATTGCCTCGCCCTGGCCACCTCCCAGAAAAGCAAAATCTACGTCGCCGCCTCCCTCTTCGAGCAGGTCGAGGACATGACGATGTACCTCGACCAAATCAACGAAAGCCGCGGCGAATCCGGCGAACCCGAATAAGCCCGGCCGCCTCCATGCCTCCCTCCGCCTTGCCCGATTCCCCCGTCCTCCTCGTCTGCGGCGAGGACGAATTCGGCGTCAAGCAACGCGCCCGCGAGGTGTTCCGCCAATGGAGCCAGAAGCTCGGCGGCATGGACCACGAGATGATTGACGCCTCCGTCAACAATAGCGGCGAAGCCCTCAAGGCACTCGCCCAATTGCGCGAGGCCCTCCAAACCCTCCCTTTTTTCGGCGGCGCAAAAGTCGTCTGGCTCCAAAATTGCAATTTCCTCGGCGAGGAACGAACCGCCTCCGTCGCCGCCGTCACCGATGCCCTGGCCGGCCTGGCCCAGGAACTCAAATCCTTCCGCTGGGACAACGTGCGCCTCCTCGTCAGCGCCGGCAAAGTGGACAAGCGAAAGTCCTTTTTCAAAGCCCTCGAAAAAATCGGCCCGGTCGAAACTTTCGCCGGCTGGTCTGAAAAAGAAGACGAATGGCACGAGGAAGCCGCCGCCCTGGTCCGCCGCGCCTTGCGCGAGACCGGCCAGGAAATCTCCGACGAAGCCCTCGCCCAACTGGTCACCTTCGTCGGCCCGCAGGCCCGCCTCTTGAGCAGCGAGGTCGAGAAGCTGGTTCTCTATGCCGGCGCCCGCCCCCGCATCGAGGCCGGCGACGTCGCCGCCATCGTCACCCGCAACAAAACCGCCCGCGCCTTTGCCCTCGGCGACGCCCTGGGCGAACGCGACCTGGCCAAAGTCCTGCGCTGCCTGGACCAGGAACTTTGGGAAATCCGGCGTGACAACAAACGCAACGAAATCGGCCTCCTTTACGGCTTGATCAGCAAAGTGCGCGCACTCCTGCTGGTCAAGGAAATGCTCGCCCAAAAGTGGCTCAAGCCGGAAACCGATTTCCCCCGGTTCAAAAGCCAGTTGGCCCGCGTCCCGACCGGCGCGCTGCCCGAAGACCGCAAATACAATCCCATGGCCATCAACCCCTTTGTCCTCTTTCGCGCCCTGGGGCAGTCCGCCCGCTACACTCAGGGCGAACTCATCCAAGCCATGGACCTCCTGCTCCAATGCAACCAGAAACTCATCTCCCGCAATCTGGACCCGTCCCTCCTCCTCCAACAAACCCTCATCCAAATCGTCGCCCGCCCCGCCGGGACCCGCGCCGCGCCCCTCCGGGCCGCCGCTTGACACCCCGGCCCGCGCGCCCGATATTCTCTACGTCGCTGACATGGATTCTTCATCGGCCAAATTGATGGTGGCGGTTTTTGACCGGACGGTTTGCGTCCAGGTCAGCGGGCGCGCCGATTTCACCTGCACGGTGGACCTCAAAAAACTCATCACCGAATTGTGGGAACGCGGCTACGCGCACTTCATTTTTGATCTCCGCGGCTGCCGGATGATGGACAGCACATTCTTGGGCGTCTTGACCGACATCACCCTTCAACTCTCCAACGGCACGGGCCAGTCCCATCCCCTCGAACTCCTCAACGCCAACCCGCGCATCACCGAAACCCTGGAGAATTTGGGCGTGGCCCATCTCTTCCAAATCGGCGGCTCCGACGCCCCATTGTCCGACAAATTCGAGCCGCTTTCCCAGGGCGCCCCCGCCAGCCCGGTGGAACTCGCCCGCACCTGTCTCAAAGCCCACCAGACCCTGATCGCCCTCAACCCGGAAAACGCCCAACGCTTCAAAGACGTCGCCCAATTCATGGCCGAAGACCTCCACCGCCTCGAAATCGCCCAGACCCGTTGACCCCGGCCTGACCGTGGGCAAAGGTAGGGCGAGACTCCGTCGAGCCGTGACTCGATTGCGGATTGCCGATTGCCGATTGCGGATTATCCGATCCGTCCTATCCGTCCTATCCGTCCGATCCGTCCTATCGGATCTATCTCCGCAATTGCAACTCGCGGATTGCAGATTGCGGATTGCGGATTGCCGATGACGGCGAGACTCTGTCGAGCCGTGACTTTTCCCGAGCAAACCGGTCAGAGGTCAGAGGTCAGAGGTCAGATTTCCCAATTTCCGATTTCAGTTTTTCAACTTTTCAGGTTTCAGCTTTCAGGTTTCAGCTTTCAGGTTTCAGCTTTCAGCTTTCAGGTTTCAGCTTTCAGGTTTCAGGTTTCAGTCTTCAGCTTTTCAGCTTTTCAGCTTTTCAGCGTTTGCCCTTTGGGGGTCTGGAAATCCCGACCATTTTAGTCAGGATTGCGTCATTCCTTGCCTTATGCGGCTCATAAAAACAGCCTTATTTAACCTTAATTAAGCTTAATTATCCTTAATTATCCTTAATCTGCAACTATGATAACGAAATTCGGTTGGATGTTTGTTGGCCCAGCGCAAGTGCCTGCCATTTAAGCAGTTAGAAACGGAACAAACGGTGGCTGGCCCAGTATATGTTGTCTGGAAAACTGGTTTTG
>Ga0182027_10002649_pt1 | contig 28842 bp, 24 predicted proteins | sample 712E1DmetaG_FD_121300 | JGI IMG/M metagenome (GOLD analysis project Ga0182027, IMG submission 121300) | Permafrost microbial communities from Stordalen Mire, Sweden - 712E1D metaG (Illumina Assembly) | ecosystem: Environmental > Terrestrial > Soil > Wetlands > Permafrost | place: Sweden...
CAGAACGAGATCGACATCCGATACAGTCCGCTGGTCAAGATGGCAGACCACTGCATGATGTATAAGTATATTGTCAAGAACATGGCCCGCGACTTCGGCATGGTTGCGACCTTTATGCCCAAGCCGCTTTTCGGCGACAATGGATCGGGTATGCACACCCACCAGTCACTCTGGAAAGGCGGGAAGAACCTCTTCTTCGATGCAAAGGGATACGGGATGATCAGCGAGACTGCAAAATATTATGTCGGAGGTCTCCTGAAACATGCGAATGCACTGATGGCATTCTGTGCACCGTCAACCAATTCCTACAAGCGGCTCGTGCCGGGATACGAGGCGCCGGTCAACCTCGTGTACTCTCTCCGGAACCGTTCCGCTGCAGTAAGGATCCCGATGTACTCGGAGAATCCCAAGACGAAACGGATCGAGTTCCGCCCGCCCGACCCGATGTGCAACCCGTACCTCTCGTTCTCGGCGCTCCTCATGGCAGGTATCGACGGCGTTAAGAAGAAGATCGACCCCGGCAAGCCATTCGAGGGCAACACCTACGAGCTCGAAGGAAAGGCAGCAAAGAAGCTCCCGACCGTTCCCGGCTCGCTCGAACAGGCCATCGATGCTCTCGAAGCGGACCACAAGTTCCTGCTAGAGGGCGGCGTCTTCACGCAGGACGTGATCGATGTCTGGATTGACTACAAACGCGCTGAGATAGATGAAGTCAGGCTCCGGCCCCACCCGTGGGAGTTCCACTTGTACTTCGATATGTAATATCCCCTTTTTTTCCGGTTCGTCGTAAGCGCGACAACGGATCATTACAGATAGGTTTACCGGGCCGGGCAAGGACGAACATCCCCCGGGGAGTCCCGTTCTGGATAGACTGGTTCGAGATCCCGCCGTACCGGGAGATGCGTGACATGTGCGGCAGAAGGGTGTACACGCGGGCACCTGGCATTCACACCGTGAGGTTCCGGACAGCGAAGAGAAAACAGGAGAAGATGGGAAAATACCGGGACTTCAACCCGGTGAATGGCGGCTGAATGAACCCGTACTTTGAATTTGCGATTGAAGGAGATGTGAGCCTTGGCGAACAGTGATCTTCAGACCCGGGCAGCAATCTGCGGTACCGGGATCCTGCTCGCCCTCATCCTTGTCGTAGCACACCTACCGCTGATCCTGCTGGCCGTGCCGATCGGAATGGTTTTCCTCATCATCATTGCCGACATGCAGGAGCTTCTCGTAGCCTGGTTCGGCATGCTGAAATCCGTAGGAATCTTCGATCCTGCGGTCCTCACGGATCCTGAACGGGCGATCCATGCCGAACGCAGGGATTATTTCTGGTTCGGAGAGGTCGTATCCGCGGCTGCGCTGGCAGGAACCTTCACGGTCCCGCTCGGCATGTATCTTACCGGGAAGAACGGGAGCGTGTTATCGTTCACCATCGCGGCGATGATCTTCCTGCTGCTCTTCATCTTCCTGCTCAGACTCATTCAGAAAGGAATGAGTACGGACACGGATACTATCATCGGGCTGTTCGGTAAAAACAAGCAATTCAGGAAAGTCTTCTGGACCGTTTTCATCGCACTTGCCGGGCTGGTCCTCGCTCATGTCGTAGATCCGGCAACAGCATAGGAGATTTTCCGGGTGCTTGCCGGCATGGGAGGAAGAAGACACTTGTTCCATTTTTTCCAGCATGTAACAAAAACGGGAATTCCGGTGGTTGTAATTGTTGATAGAAACTAAAAAATAGCTATTTTCTATTTCGGAAAGTCTAAGACCCCCCGGAGCTTGGCTTCGATAGGGGGTGAAATCTGGTGATACCCGGCTTTGGATAACAAACCGGTATCAAGTCTGATCGCCGTTTCCAGATCATCATCCGAAATTCCGTATTTTTCATGATCTACAATTTCGTGGAAAAATATTTTTCCCCCGCCGGGCAGGATCCGGCACAGGATCATCCTGTTGTTTTCCACCCTGATATAGTAATAAGACGAACCTATCAGCGAACGCTGATAATCCTGAAGTTGCTCAAGGATCTCATCATAATCCGGAATCGAAGCGTCAGGACTGATATACCGGGGCAATGGTTCTATGCTCACGGTTTTTTGTATAGTTGCCATATTCCCCCCACTTCCTGTATCCCCAATCTGTTGTTGACAGATCTGAGTATGAAGGCAATATTGTTCTTGCAGGCATATAGTTTTCTATTGTTGATTTTTCCTGACGATGCAGACTCGATATATCAAAATGAGGAAAAACTGGCCGTCATTCATCAGAAGACCAGTAGATAAAATCCTTTGAAAAAAAAGAAAAAATATACCCGATCCGGTAATTCCCGATACAGGGTGAATTCAGGTGTTATCCCACATCAAAGTGCTGTTTCCGGTATGGCCGGAAAAATATCTGGAAATTTTCCAGAATAATTTCCCTATATTTCTATCTCCCCGGTCCGGATCCTGATTGACTTTTCAACCGGTATAACGAAAATTTTCCCGTCCCCGATCTTTCCGGTCCGGGCCGATTCTATGATTGTGCTGATGAGCAGATTCTCTTCACTGTCCCTGACAACGATCTCGAGCAGGATCTTGGGCAGCATATCAACAGTCATGAGACCACCGCGGTACTCCAGAGTGATCCCTTTCTGCTCCCCGCGTCCCTTGACCTCGGTGACGGTCATCCCCTTGAATCCTTTTTCTTCCAGCGCTTTCTTGACAAACTCGAACCGCTCAGGTTTGATGATGGCTTTTATCAGTTTCATCAGAATCCCTCCTTATACCCGCTCGCCGTGCTGGGATATGTCCGTACCAACGTACTCTTCCTCTGCAGTCACCCGTAATCCTACAGTACGGTTAACGACAACTGCAATGATATAGGTAACGACAAAGGAGAAGATAAGCGCAGCAATGGCTGCAATGCCGTTCACAACGAACTGGTGGACATTCCCTTCTATCAGGCCGGATACGCCGCACACAGCCATGGCAGCAAAAATACCGGTTGCAAGCGTGCCCCAGAGTCCTCCCATTCCGTGAACAGCCCAGGCATCGAGCGTCTCATCAAGTCCTTTCCGGATACGGAACAGCATCGCGCCATAGCAGAGAAGACCTGCAACTGCACCGATCAGGATTGCAACCATCGGGGTAACGAATCCTGCTGCCGGGGTGACGGCAACCATGCCGGCAATCGCTCCGGAAATCATTCCCAGCGAACTTGGTTTCCCTCGATACCAGCTTGCTCCCATCCATGCGAGAGTCCCTGCAGCAGCTGCGGCATTTGTTGTTACGAAGGCATTGACAGCAGAGCTGTTTGCCGCCAGCGCGCTTCCCGCATTAAACCCGAACCAGCCGAACCAGAGCAATGCCCCCCCCATCAGGGCGAGTGGTATATTATACGGTTCCATGGTGTATTTTCCAAATCCCTCACGGCTGCCGATCACCAGTGCGATGGCAAGTGCCGAGAATCCCGAACAGATCTCAACGACAGTCCCGCCCGCAAAATCAAGCAGTCCCATTGACTGGGCCCAGCCACCGCCCCATGCCCAGTGGGCGAGCGGACAGTACACGAATGTCATCCAGAGAAGCATGAACAGGATAAACGGCAGGAGCCGCACCCGCTCGGCAGCACCGGACACAACAATCGTCAGGGTCACGGATGCGAAAAAGAGCTGAAAGACCATGAATGCAAGAGGAGCATATCCTTTGTCCCCGGCTTCCATCCCGACCCCGTTGAGGAAGATGTGGTTGAGACCTCCGATCACCCCGCCGATATCCGGGCCGAATGCAAGCGAGTACCCGATCACCATCCAGTGGATGCTCACGACCGCGAGCACGACGAACGAGAGCGCGATCATGGAGATGATATTCTTACGCCGGACAAGCCCCGCATAAAAGAGCCCGACGCCGGGTGTCATCAGCATCACCAGAGCTGCTGATACCAGAATCCAAACTGTTGTAGCAGAATCTGCAGTCATTGTTTTCAAATGCTCCTTTATTTTTCGTTCATTACTGCGCCATTCACCCGCTTCAGCTGACGGTCTGGCATTCGATGAAATTTCAGATACCGTATCCGGGCATTCTTGTCTTCTGACAAAAACACCCGTCAGATCCACGGCAAATTTTTGTTATATTCTATTTTGACGTTGGCATTTGCCGGATGAGAAGTCCGGTACACCTTGTAAGATGGAAATTGGGTTCCATTTCATTTAAATTTGACTAAATTAATCTGACCAACCGGTGCTAAAATTACGACGTTAACTACCCGGATTTATGAAAGGTGAAAGAAGATCTTCCCGGAGATTCCGATGGAAACACGCTTCGATTTTAAAAAGAGTAAATAAAAAATTAGTAGGTTGCCAGGTACCTGTCCAGCTCCCACTGATGAACAGTGAGCCGGAACGCATCGGTCTCTGCTTCCGCAATGTTGGCGAGGGTTTCCACGACGTGAGCGCCGAGAGCATTGCAGATTACCTCGTCCTTCATCATCGCTGCCTGGGCCTCTGCGAGGCTGCCGGGGAGCATTTCGATCTTCATCTTCTTCCGCTCCTTTGCACTCATATGATAGATGTTGGTATTAGTTGGGTCGAGGGGCATGATCTTGTTCTTGATGCCGTCGAGACCTGCTGCCAGCAGACAGGCAAAGGTGAGGTACGGGTTGCACATCGGGTCCGGGCTCCGGAACTCTGCACGGGTGCCGTTGCCGCGTGCTGCGGGGATACGGATCTGCGCAGAGCGGTTGGCCGTGCTCCACGAGATGTAGCAGGGTGCTTCGTAACCGGGGACGAGCCTCTTGTACGAGTTGATGGTCGGGTTCGCGACACGGGTGATCGCCTTTGCGTGCTTGATCAGGCCGCCGATGTAGTACATACAGGTATCGGAGAGGCCGTCCTTGGCATTCGCATCGAAGAACGCGTTCTTCCCGTTCTTCGCAAGGGATCCGTGGGTGTGCATGCCGCTGCCGTTGATACCACCGATCGGTTTTGCCATGAACGATGCGTGGAGCCCGTGCTTGAGGGCGATCGCCTTTGTTGCAAACTTGAAGGTCATGGCACGGTCCGCAGTGGTGAGCGCATCGGCGTACTTGAAATCGATCTCGTGCTGGCTTGCTGCGACCTCGTGATGGGACATCTCGATCTCGAGGCCCATACTCTTGAGCGCGAGGACGATCTCGCGGCGGACGTCTTCAGCCTTGTCGTTCGGGGCAAGGTCGAAGTAGCAGCCCTGGTCGGCGAACTGCGTGGTCGGCTTGCCATCGACGATGTTGAAGAGGAAGAACTCAAGTTCGGGGCCGGTGTTGAACGTGAAGCCCAGTTTTGCGGCTTCAGCCATCTGCCTCTTGAGGATGTACCGCGGATCACCTTCAAAAGGCTTGTTGCCATACGTATACACGTCGCACATAAACCGGGCAACCTTGCCTTCCTGCGGTCTCCAGGGGAGGACTGCATAGGATGCCGGGTCTGCCTTGAGGAGCATGTCGGACTCCTCGATACGGGTGAAGCCCTCGATGGAAGACCCGTCAAACCAGGTTCCCTCGGTTAGGGATTTCTCGGCATAATCGACTGGGATTGCCGCATTCTTGGGGATGCCCGGGACATCAGTAAACTGGAGCCGGATGAATTTTACATCATCAGCCTCTATTTTCTTGAGCAACTTGGATACGTCTGCTGACATAATGGAAGAAATTTTCCACCCAATCACATTTATATTTTCTGAACTAACCTCAATGGACAGAATGCTCACATTCAATTTCCATGAGGTTTTAGTACTATAGATCATCCCGATTTGTGATAGTATGTGTGGAATCATTGGTGTCATAGACAAGCGCCGTCAATGCGTGGACGGGGGCAGTATCAGGAACTCGTTAGCTATGATGAACGAGCGTGGCAATGGCGAAGGGGCCGGCTACGTGGCCTATGGGATTTACCCTGATTTCGCGGATGCCTACGCTCTCCACGTATTTTTTAACAACGTCACTGAAAACAAACCGCTCCTTGACCGGGAACTGGAAAAGCGGGGAACTATTGTCCACGATGAAGAGATCCCGACCTTTGCTTCAAAAATAAAAAAAGTACACACACCTTGGCGGTATTTTTTCAAACCCGACCCGAAGATGGCACCGGAACAGAATACTTCCGCTGATGATATTATTATGAATATCGTCATGAGCGTAAATACTGCACGCAACGGCACTCTCATCTTTTCCTCGGGTAAAAACCTCGGCGTATTCAAGGCATCCGGCTGGCCGGAAGAGGTGGCTGATTTCTACCGTATCCAGGACTACAAGGGTTACCTCTGGCTTGCCCATAACCGTTACCCCACCAACACAGCAGGCTGGTGGGGCGGAGCACACCCGTTCAACCTCCTTGGCTGGAGTGTGGTTCACAACGGAGAGATCACCTCGTACGGTACCAACCAGCGCTATATCGAAAGTTATGGGTACAAGTGCACCATGTATACCGATACGGAAGTTGTGGCGTACCTTGTGGATCTGTTGGTCAGGAAACACGGGCTCTCAGAAAAAATGGCTGTCCGGGCACTCGCTCCCCCGTTCTGGAACGAGATCGACCGCATGCCCAAAAAAGAACAGGAACTCAACCGCGCCCTCCGCCTTACTTACGGCCCGGCGCTCATGAACGGCCCGTTCGCAATCTGCGTAGCCAGTGAAAATACCCTTTTCGGCTTTACCGATCGTATCAAACTGCGACCCATGGTAACCGGGGAGCACGGTGACCGGCTCTATATCTCGAGTGAGGAAGCTGCTATCCGCAGGATTGAGCCGCATATAGAAGATGTGCATATGCCAAAAGCCGGCGAGCCGGTTATCGGGAGGGTCATCGCATGAGCATCGGCAGCCTCCCGCTCCGGTTCAAAGTGGAGATCGATCCCGACCAGTGCATGCTTTGCGGCCGGTGCGTTGAGAACTGTTCGTACGGCGTATACCGGATGGAAGGCAATAAAATCCGCATCAATTCGCGGAACTGCGTTGCCTGCCACCGCTGTACTGCATTCTGTCCCCGCGATGCCATAAGCATCTACGAAAAACCCACCGATTACCGGAGTCACCCGGTCTGGACCCGCGAGATCCGTGAAGCGGTCTTCAACCAGGCAAAAACCGGTAAGATCATTCTCGCTGGTATTGGAAACGCTCTTCCCTACCCGATGATCTTCGACCGTCTGCTGCTCGATGCCTGCCAGGTAACAAACCCCAGTATCGATCCACTCCGGGAACCCATGGAACTCCGTACATATCTCGGAAAAAAACCGGCGGCATTATCTCTTCGGGAGCATCCAAACGGGGATGTCGAGCTCCTCACAAAACTTACCCCTAACCTCCAGATCGAGACACCTATTATGATCGGGCATATGAGTTATGGTGCAATCAGCCTCCCCGCACAGCAGGCGCTGGCGAAAGCGGTAAGCCGAATCGGTACCTTCATGGGGACCGGTGAGGGTGGGCTTCACGCATCACTCTATCCCTACCAGAAAAACATTATCGTCCAGGTCGCATCCGGACGTTTCGGCGTGGACATCGATTATCTCGAACGCGGTGCTGCCATCGAGATCAAGATCGGACAGGGTGCAAAACCGGGTATCGGAGGACACCTCCCGGGGGAGAAAATCTGTGCCGATGTTGCCTGCACCCGCATGATCCCAGAAGGTAGCGATGCGATCAGCCCCGCCCCGCACCATGATATCTATAGTATCGAAGATCTCAAGCAGCTTGTCCACAGCCTGAAAGAAGCAACCGAATGGAAAAAGCCGGTCTTTGTCAAGATCGCCGCAGTCCATAATGTGGCAGCGATCGCGGCCGGTATCGCACGATCGGGTGCCGATGCGGTTGTCATCGACGGTTTTCGGGGAGGGACCGGTGCAGCACCGGTTGTTTTCCGGGACCATGTCGGTATCCCTATAGAAGCAGCCATAGCCAGTGTCGATGCCAAACTCCGCAGCCAGGGGATCCGTAACGAAGTCTCCGTCATTGCCAGCGGGGGTATACGCCAGAGCGCAGATGTGGCAAAGATCATCTGCCTTGGCGCAGATGCCGTCTATATCGGGACATCCGCCCTTGTTGCCATGGGGTGCCGCGTGTGCGGGACCTGCAACCGAGGTGTTTGCGCATGGGGTATCGCAACCCAGAAACCCGAGTTGACAAAACGCCTGGATCCCGAGACAAATTCGGTCCAGGTCGAGAACCTCATCCACGGCTGGACCCTGGAACTTGCCGAACTGATGGGTGCGGCCGGTATCAACAGCATCGAGAGCCTCCGGGGCAACCGCGACCGGCTCCGCGGCTACATGCTTGACGAAGGACTGCTGAACGTGCTCGATGTGAAAACGATAGGGGCATAACGATGAGCACAGTAACCATCGATGCAAAAAATCTCCATTACACCCCGCTGAACCAGCAGATCCGGCAGGAAGTTGCCCGGGGGACAAAGGATATCGTCATCAACAACGTGCTCGGCCAGCGGTTCATCGGTGACGGGCTTCGCGGGGAAGATGTGACCATCACCATCAACGGGGTTCCCGGAGGCGACCTTGCCATGTTCATGAGCGGGCCGACGATTGTCGTTCACGGAAATGCCGACCATGCACCTGCCAATACCATGGACAAGGGCAGGGTTGTCATCCATGGGAGTGCCGGCGATGCCGTAGCCCACAGCATGCGGGGCGGCCGGATCTATGTCCGGGACAACATCGGCTACCGGGGAGGCATTCATATGAAGCGGTACCTGGAAAAACGCCCCATTCTCGTAGTAGGCGGCAGTGCCCGTGCCTTCCTGGGTGAATCCATGGCCGGGGGGATCATCATCGTCCTCGGGATCAAAGGTGCCCGGCCTATTTCGGAGCAGGGCGTTGGCAGCGGCATCCATGGGGGGGAGATCTTTGTCCGTGGCCCGGTTGACGATCTCTGTCTCGGGAACGGGTCACGGCAGGCACCGGTTACAGAGGAGCAGAAAGAGATGATCCGCCCCATTATTGAGGATTTTGCTAAAACATTCGGCATTGATGCTGGACCTCTGCTTGCATCGGAATACACCCGTATCGCCGCTACCAGTGCACGGCCGTTTGCAAACAAGTATACATGGGAGTGAGAGCGATGGCAGAGAAAAGTTATCTTGATTTGAAAAGCGAGGTCTGGGATACCGGGAAATGCTCGGGCTGCGGTGCCTGCGTGGCAGTCTGCCCGGCAGATGCCCTCTCCTTTGCCGAAGGGGAGATGGTAACAAGCCCGCAGACTACGGGATACTGTAAACAGGCAACCGACAATGTCCGGTGCGGGGCGTGTTATGATGCCTGCCCGCGGACCGGCAGCCAGCCGGCTGATACATTGGGAAATTACCTTGAACTGGTTCCGGCAAAAGCGGCATTCGAGGTCTCACACCGGCAGAGCGGCGGTGCAGTCACCGCTATCCTTGCAAATGCACTTGATGAAGGCCTCATCGATGCGGTAGTAACCGTTACCGAGGATCGGTGGTCCTTAAGACCATCATCGGTTATCATCACCCGGTCGGACGTCCTCATCCAGCAGGCAGGCAGCCGCTACAGCTGGTGGGTGCCTCTTCTTGCAGCTCTCAAGAATGCTGTTGTGGAACGGAAATTCCGGCATATTGCCGTTGTCGGCGTTCCCTGTGCAGTCCAGGCGCTTGCAAGGATCCGCACGAGCGAGAATGACCTCCTCAAACCCTATGCAAAATCGATCCGTCTTGTCATCGGCCTGTTCTGTACCGAAACCTTCGATTATACTGCACTCATGCAGGGAAAACTCCGGACCCATTACCAGCTCGACCCTCACGAGATCCGAAAACTGGATGTCAGGGGAAAACTTGAGATCCTTAAACAGGACGGCAGTACAACCACTGTTCCGCTCGCTGAACTGGAGACCTGCATCCGGAAAGGCTGTCACTATTGCACCGACCTGACTGCAGTTCTCTCAGATATTTCTGCCGGATCTGTCGGAACCCCGGCAGGGACAACTACGCTGGTTATCCGTACGTCTGCGGGTAAAGGATTTGTCGACAGTGCAGTCCGGAACAACAAACTCACCCTGGGGACCGGTGCGGACCTGGCAGCGATCGAGAAACTGGCGACGGCAAAAATCAGAAAAAATACCCAAAAGTAATTTTTTTCCAATTTTGCCGATCGATATTATTCAGGTAAAAATATTACCCCCTTGCGCCAGCCCTGCCCCCGTTGGAGGCGGGGGCGCGTATGATGCCTCGGAATTACCTTTCCAGAAATCCTCTGTTTTTTGTGTACAGTAAGTACATCGGCATCGCAATGCGCCCCGTCCCCTTACGGGGGACTGGTGGCACAAGAGGGGGGCTTCGTGTCAGCGAAATTAATACATTTTCAGTTCTTTTTTTCGGATTTTCCTGTTAATCCGAAACCCTCCTCAGATCCCTACCGTTTCCGCAGGATCCTGACAAGGGGGGAACACCGGTCGAAGAAACCAGCAATAAACGGTGCGAACTCCTCCTGCCAGCAGTCTGCTCCCTCCAAAAGAGTCCACCTGCTCTCAAGAGACAAACGGATATGCTTGCCAAGGCTTGCGGTTATCAGAAGTTCCTGTGAAGAGAGCAGACCTTTTGCCGTGGTATATACACGGGGTAGTTCCATCTCATACCTTCCCTCAGCAATGTAAGGCCCGGCAGCCCGTTCGGCAAGGTGCTTTTCCCGGAACTTGTCGGCATTGACGCGGTTCCATACCGGCGGGCCGGCATGCCGTCGGATAGAAGGGAGTTCTCCGACAAGCAGCTCGAAGAGGAACATGCACTGTTCCGGCTGCATATCGTAATCCGCATGATGGACCGCAAAACCATTGCGCTCAAGAAGTTCACATACCGATAACAGGCTGCGCTTCAGCTGGGGAACAACTACCTCAGGGATGTACGGGGGTGTGGCAAATACGATAGCGTACACGAAGGTTTTCCGCTCCCGGATTACAGCCGCAAGTTCCTGCTTTAAGATGCAGCGCCCGGGCGGATGGGCAAAAAAAACATCAGAGGGGGATGCGAGATACCCTCGGGCAAGCTCCACAAATCCCGCCATCTTGTCAAGAGAGACCGCGGCGGCAACATTACGCCGCGGATCAACAGGATCGATCACGACCAGCGGCTCGTCAAATTCCTTTGCCATATGGTGTTCGATATCGATAACAATATGTGGTCGCCATCCGGCAGCCGCTTCAAGAAGTGGGGTAAACCCACCGTAATGGAGGACAAGCAGTTCGCACAGGTACCCGGAAAACCCTTCGGTCATCTGGTCAGACCCGTAAATCCCGCCGGCTTTGGTGAACCGCTTCAATAACAGCACATCATCTATCAGACCGTTTATCCTGTCTGTAATATACCGGGTATGGAACGGTGTCCGGTCCACAGCGCTCTGGATCCTGGTTGCGCTGTCAACCTTGTAGCACGGAACAAGGTCCACATCCACGTCGTCGATATTCGCATTGATGTACGGGTGTTCGGCATATTTTTCGTGCAACTTATCCGTATAAGTTCCTGCAACCGAGCGGGCGAGGGCAAGGCCCTGCAATTCGAGTTCTTCCCGTGGCAGGGTGGGATCAAAGAGCATGAACACATCGAGATCCCGGTCGCCACGCAGCCACGTGTGCCGGGCAACTGAACCCACGACCATCCCCTGCGCCTTCCCGCTCCCGGCTATCAATGCAAGTAGGCGCCCGGCAAGTCCGCAGACATGGTCGCGCTCCTGCTGTGTCGGGCGGAGGGTGGCAAGAACTTCTTCTTCAAGGGGGAGATGCTTCACCAGACCACTTCCAGCAGGTCTTCATAAAGCGGGCCCCGTGGCGTAAGGGTACTCTTCTTGAGTTTCATCCCATGGATCATACAGTCACCATAGGAGGTTCCCTCCAGGGCTCGGAGGATGGTGAAGAGTGACGGATCGGATACCTTCACCCGCGCCAGCGTTGCATGAGGAGTGAATCCCCGTACTTCCTGTTCAAACCCGAGCGGCGCAAGAACCTCCTCAACCAGGTGGGAGAGTTTTTTTCCCGCGCCCCCGTCGTTGACTGTACACCAAACGGTATGCGGGCGTTTCGGGTTATTCACCGTCACGGTTCCTGCGGTTACGTGAAACGGTAAAAAAGAGACGCTCCTGAGCACGGCACTCACCTGCGGGAGATCTTTTTCTGCAACCTCACCCAGGAACTTGAGCGTAATGTGGATGAGGGCGGGTTCAACAAAGGTCAGGCGCGCCGAACCGCCCCGGAGTTTCTCCTGCACACCTTTTAGCCGGTCCTTAATTTCACCCGGAAGTTCGAGTGCGATAAACGCCCTTACCATTACGGTACTATTATTCCATTCACCTACTAATGGTAATCGCTCCAGACCACCGGCAGGATCCGCACGTACAAACCAAGATTTTTTTATTCACATACTTCCAATTGGATAGCTGACAGAGGAAGGGTGTTTTTGTGCCGGAAAGTCCGCAACTGATTGTCTATACGCTTGAGCATTGCCCGAATTGCGAACTGCTGAAAGGTTTTTTAAAAAAGAACGGTCACCAGTACCGTGAGCGCGACCTGTCATCTGCCGAATCGCTTACGGAACTCCGGATAAACGGGGTTTTTGTCTCCGAAGCCCCCGTGCTCCAGAAGGAGGACGATTTTTTCACATCTGCAGATCTCTTTCCTGCAGGCAAACTGGACACAGAACACCTATCCAGACTAATATCAGGTGAATAATGGCACACCGGGAAACCAAGCAGCTGACATTTGAGGGCGTCACCGTCCCGGCACTCCCGTACGTCCGTACAACAGACGGGCATATCATCGAATGGAACCGCCAGCGCATTGTCCGTCAGATTGTCGAAGAAACCAAACTCGTTGAAACTTTTTACGGGTATGAGGGCGCAAGCGAGGAGACTGCACAGGAGATCGCCCTTGACGTCGAGAACCGTATCAAGAACATGGGACTGAAGTCCCTCTCGGGCCCGCTCATCAGGGAGATTGTCAATATCACCCTGCTTGAAAAGGGCATGATCCAGTACCGCAATGTCTGCACCCGGGTAGGTACTCCGGTATACGATGCGCACCAGATCGATGTGGGCAGGGGCTTCGAAGCCCATGATAATGCAAACCTGCAGGAGAATGCCGAGACCTCCCACAAGAAGAAAGCGGACAAGATCTCAAAGGAGCAGTACCTGCTCCAGCTTCCACCTGACCTTGCCGACCACCATCTCTCCGGGGAGATGCATATTCATGACCTCGAATATTTCGGAACCCGGCCATTCTGCCAGGACTGGGATCTGAGGTACTTCTTCTACTACGGTCTTATGCCCGACGGCAACGGCACGAAAGCATCCGTAGCAGGCCCGGCAAAACGGGCTGAGGTGGCAATTCTCCACGCAGTCAAGGCACTCGGCTCAGCCCAGACAAACTTTGCCGGAGGACAGGGTTATTACAACTTCCTCACGTTCCTTGCACCGTTTATGGAAGGCATGCCCTACGATGAGATCAAGCAGATGGTCCAGATGTTCGTATACGAGATGACCCAGATGATGGTTGCCCGCGGGGGTCAGCTGGTCTTCTCATCTATCCAGCTCTCCCCGGGGGTTCCCACGCTCTGGCAGGACAAGCCCTGTGTCTACAAGGGTAAGATCTGGGACGGGAAATCTGCGCCGAGACGGACCTACAGCGAGTTCGAGCGGGAAGTCAGGTTGCTCTTCAAGGCGCTGATGGAAGTGATGCTCGAAGGGGATTATTGGGGCAAGCCGTTCAATTTCCCCAAGCCCGAGATCTCCATTGAACCGGACTTCATGGCCGAGCGCGAGGAGTTCAACCGGAAAAACCCGGACCTTCCCACGTTCCAGGAACTCTACCTGATGACCTTCGAGCTCGCGTCCAAGTTTGGCACGCCCTATTACGACAACCAGCTCCCGGTCTACCGGGGTGCCGGTAAGGGTATCTCCTGCTACCAGTGCTGCGCCTACCAGTTCTCTGCCGTTGCCGACAAGGACTCCGATTTTGATAAAAAACTGGTTTTCGATGACGGCCGCCACTTCTCCATGGGGTCATGGCAGGTCGTTTCCGTGAACTGTCCGCGTGCAGCCTACAATGCCGAAGGCGACGATGCCCGCCTTTTTTCAGAACTCAGGAAACTGATGGATGTTGCCGTCGAGATCTTCAAAATAAAACGCCGCTGGATGGACCTGATCCGGGCCAACAGCCGCATGCCGTTTGCCATGCAGCGCCCCAAAGATCCCAATACGGGCGAACGCGGCGCCATTGCGGTCGATCTCGAAGGGTTGGTGTACACTATCGGGGTTGTCGGGGTCAACGAGATGGTCCAGCACCATACCGGTAAACAACTCCACGAGTCCAAGGAGGCTTTCAGGCTCGCGATCCGGGCCTTGACCGAAATGGAGATTTACAGTAGGGAGCTCTCGCGCAAGAATTCCATGACCATTGCACTCGCGCGGACACCAGCCGAGACTACGGCACAGCGCTTTGCGGTTGCCGACCTGCTCGACCGGCGCTATCACGACTTCGCGAAAGCAGTAATCAAGGGCGATCTCGAAGATGGGCTGGAACAGCTGGGCAAGAGCCGCGATCTGCCCATCTACTATACAAACGGCACCCACGTTGCGCCCGGCGCAAATGTCCCGCTTACGAAACGCATGGAAATCGAACATGTCTTCTTCCCGATTGTCGATGGCGGTAACATCTTCCACATCTGGCTTGGCGAAGCCCGTCCTGACCCCCGGGGGCTCATGGACATGGCAATGAAACTCTGCCGGAATACCCAGATCGGGTACTTCGCCTTTACCCGGGATATCACCGTATCGCTCAGGCAGTTCCACGAGAGAAAAAACGGGAAAAAGCCGGTCTCCCCGTGGGTGCCGACAGATTTTCCGGTCAAAGCGTAAACCTGTACACCATCCAAAATTGAAATCCTTGTCCGGTAACCCTTATGATCAAATCCATTCTTTTTTGAAAACGGGGATAAAATCCTGTTTCTTGTCCTATAGGTATCCGATTCATTATGCAGAGGAATGACGCCGGGCTGATAAATGCCCTGGATAACCGGATCGTTTAAAAAAAATTTCAGTATTGTCTCACTTTTTTCAGCATGATATCCAGCACACCGCGGTGGACACGGTAGTGACTATGGATGCGGTCAACCGGATTGTCAAGCATGACAGTGACGGATTTATCATCGACAATTATACTGACACGATCTCTGTCGATATCAGCATAAGGAGCATTTTTTATGTCAGCCGGCAGGGTTACCGTAATGAAGATCCAGTCATCGGATTCTATCACTTCGTAGGGAATATCATCATCGTCTTCCGGCGGATCAAAATGGTATACCTGGGGGTCGTCAGACGAAGGCTGGCGGGTGATGATCGTATACCCGACAATGCGGGCATGCTGGTTTTCCGGCATGTTTTTTACAATATCTTCAACGATCTTTGCCAGATTGCTGAACACATCATCGTAAGGACCGTTCGGATTATTCTGCATGCACACCTCGGAGTGTATAGGTATCCTCTATCCGTTTCACAAGCCCGTGACGCTCAAACTGGTTCAGGATCAAAGCAAGGTCTCCGCCCGATATTCCGGTGGCCTGTTCCAGTTCCGGAACGGTAAGGGAGTCATGGGAGAGAGCTATGATTACAGTGATCTCTCTTTCGCTTCTGAATAAATCTTTATGGTTACGGGCAATATCGTTGATTTTTATTTCAATATCATGATTGACATGTTCGAGGTTTTCCAGGATCTGGTCATGAGCGCTGATCATCCGCCCGAGCAGGGTAACAGATTTTTTCAGCCGTTCATCCGCTTCATCATCCGCATGCGGTTCCTTCCTGAAAATCTGTACCTCACGAAGACTGATGTCAATGAGGATATCATTGGCCAGGTAGTAGTATTTTCTCCGCCGTTCATCTATCTGACTGGAAAGGATGGCTTCCCGTTCCATCATCTGCAGGTGATCAATGACTGCCTTGGGGGAGATGGTCAGCGTGTCCGAGATCTCAGTAACAAAACAGGGTTTCTGTCGCAGCAGTTCAATGATCCGCCTTCGGTTCCGGTTCCCGAGGATATCGAGCAGTCGTGCATCCTCAATAGCATCATGCATCTTTACAAAATGTTACTGTTGTCAATATTTAGGCTTTGTTCATGCCGGTTCTGGTGCGTTATCGTGACTCAAAGAAAATGACTCCGTCGAAATCTATACCGGCATTGGCTTTAAAGAGTTTAAAAGAAGCATCAGAACCAAAAAAGGGATCCCTTAAATCGAGAAATAAAAATGCCTCACCGGGGATAAAAAGTCACCCGCAACGATCGACTGATAAATTGGGATAGCCGGTATACCGGCTTATTGCAGTGCGGCAGTCATGGCAGCCCGGACTTTCTCATCCTGTTCAGATTCGAGTGCTTTATTCAGGGCAGATTTTACTTTCTTTCCTCCCAGGACACCGAGGGCATGGACCGCCATCAGCCGGACATAGACATTTTCATCCTTTAAGAGAACGATGAGGGGGTCAACCGCGTCTGAGTCCCCCAGATCCTGAAGCCCTTTTGCTGCCATGTAACGGACATGGTCGCGGTTGTCCTTGAGACCCTGGATGAGCGGCTGTACAGCTTTTTCATCCGCGATCTTACCCAGTGCTTCAGCAGCACGGTACCGCGTCTCCCACTGGGGTTCCTTCATGGCTTCGGCCAGCGGTTCGATGGCAGCCTTACCGATTGCAGACAGGGCAAGCGTTGCCTGTTCGCGGACGGATTTATCAAAATCCGCAAGCGCCTCGATCAGGGGCTGGATAGCCCGGGGGTTCTTTGCCTTTCCTAAAAGGTACGCAGCGTACTGCCGCACCTGGGGATCCGTATGTTCATGGAGCGTCTTGACCAGCTCGCTCAGCCCCTGTTTCTCAAGTTCTTCAGCACATTCTGGTTTTTTTGGAATATTTGCGTCAACCATGTATCTCATTGAATTATCTCCCGTTTACTTATTTAAGAGCGATCACAAGACCCGACGGGGACCGTGATCACCATCCGGATGTTTTTTAAAAACAGGGTGTCAGGAGAGAATTCTGCCGCTGCATGGTATATATAAAAACAGGTATTTATCGCAATACGGTTTACTGGAGGGGATGTAAATTAATGGTGTGGGGAGGAATAACCAGTGTCTGCCATCCCCCTGCTTACGGGCCCGCGATAACCTCTCTCACCGGGTAAAGCATCATGGTGGTCACCGGATTTCAGGGCGCTCCCCTCCGGGCTGGCGCGACCTCAGGTGACCGGGCAACCGACAGTTCACTCAGGATAAACTCCGGACATTGATCCAACCTGATAATGGCGCTCTCCAAAGACGGCCGGAATCTGCTTTTTTCAGGGGGAAAAATCATTAGGATTGGACAGAGGAACCTGCAGGGTATGGCTGGATGGACAATCCCGAGGGTGAAAATACAGTTATTACTCCCAAAATCTTCGCAGTCAACACGGTATTTTTATATTTCACACAACGATGATGTTTCTATGAACTTTAAAGTCATCGCACTCATGGTTGTATGTATTGCTGTGGTTGCCGCAGCCGGCTGCATGGGGAGCTCCTCCACTGCGACTGCGCTGGAAAAATCGTCCTCTCTGCAACCGGCAAATATCTATGCTTCGGATAATGCGGTCCATTCAGGATCTGCCGGCGGTGCCGTACCGGTCCCGGCCCCGACAAGCGCCCCGTCATCGGATTCTTCCATCGGAACCGACACCAAGATCATCAAGACAGCGGATATCACGCTTGAAGTAAAGGATGTGCCAGGTTCTGTCGATGCCCTCAAGGCAATGGTCATTGCCAAGGGGGGATATCTCTCCTCCTCGAACATCCAGACCGGTTACAACAACCAGCTCACGGGAACCGTTGTGCTCCGCATCCCCCAGGCAGAGTTTGAGAATACGCTCGCCGGTGTCAAAGCCATCGGTACAGTCAAATCGGTTTCCACGCAGGGTGAGGATGTAACCGAACAATATGTCGATGTGCAGGCCCAGATCACCTCTTACCAGAACCAGCTCGCCCAGTATAACGAGATCATGAAAAAGGCGGTCAAGGTCAGCGACGTCATTGAGGTCCAGCAGCAGATCGACCAGGTCCAGACAAACCTGGATCGGCTTCAGGGCCAGCTGAAATACTTAAACAGCCGTATCGACATGTCAACCATCAACGTAAACCTCCAGGAGCCCGAGCCGGTCGGCGGCGAAACCGGGCACAACTTCGTGACTACTATTAATGAAGGAATTGCCGGGTTCTTTGGCATGGTCGATGCCATCATCATCCTGTTGTTCACCCTGCTGCCAGTCATAATCCTCGGTGCTATCGGGTACGGCATCTACCGCTGGAGAAAAGGAAAACAGCCGGCAAAAGCACCGGCTGAACTGACAGAAAAGAAATAATCTAATTTATTTTCGCTGCACTTCGGGCTGCTGCCTGATTTGTACCAGTTCGTCAAGGATTATCTGGCCCGTTGTAACCGATCCTGCCGGATCCCAGGCCGTAATTCCATCAGTCCCGTAACCGCTATTTCTAAGCCCCCGATTTGTCCGGGACAACTTGGCCGGAATGTCCAGCAACCAAATGACAGAAGGATATGCTGACCTGAATTTCTGGTTTAAGGAGAAATTGCTCTGGAGAAATCCTCTTTTCATGTGATGATCTCTCCCCTCGCGCCAGCCCTGCCCCCATTGGGGGCGGGGGCGCATTGCGATGCCCCGGCATTACCTGAACTGAAAATTTCTCTACGATTGCATACAGGTAATACGGCACAATCGCAACCGGGGGATGCCATAACGGCGGGGGCAGAGCCCAAAAGAGCGTCATAATAAATATTAAAATGATTTCTACAGAGCAGGAGAAATGGTTACCGGAGACTGTATAACATCGGAAACATGTAAGCACCGGCATGCTGAAAATGAGGGGGATATCTGAAGAGAAAACGGAGAGAACCTGAAAGTAAAAAAAGGGTTAAAGAGCTGCTGTCGTGATATTGGCCGCCGCGGTTGTTGTCGTTGCAGTTGTTGTTATCATTGTCGTGTTTGCAGCGGGTGTGGGGGTCTTCACCGCAGCAGCGGTTGTTGTTACAGCCGCCGTTGTTGTTACTACTGTGCTGCCGACGCCGCTGGTGACAGGTGCAGCGGCTTTCCCGGTAATCATGTCAACAGACAGGGCAACCGATCCATGCCCTACCGTAGTAGTACCGCTCGTGAGGACTTTGCCATCCTTGTAGATCTCGACAAGGAGTTCATGCGCGGAACCGTCCAGTTTCTCGAACGTTGCCTGCACGGTGCTGTTGGTGGCGTTCTCCACTTCCCAGATACGGTCCCCGGAGTTACCGGGTACAGTCGTGATCGTATCCGGTACCCCGTAGCTTCCCTTGAACCCACCCAGGTAATTGACATGCACATATACACCCGTCTGAGGGATCACTGGAGCCGGCGTTTCTTTGATGACAATGGTTCCTGAAGGCAATACGGTCGAAGAGGTGGATGTGGGAGTTGGAGTGCCATTTCCTGAACCGGAGGGTATTGTCAAATCGCCGCTTGTCAGCATCGGATAGACGAATAAGGCACAGGCTGCGACAACCAGGATCACGACCAGAACAACTGCAGCATTGAGGATCGTCTTTTTTCCCGGCATAACGCTGCGGCGCCGGGGGGGAGGTGGAGGGGGCGGCGTATCACCCGGGCCCTGGTACGACGGAGCGGGAGCGGGAACTGCAGCATTGGGGGATTTCGCCGAGAGGAAACGGGGGAGAAAAACCTTTCCAGCCGGTTTCTCTGTACGTGCCGGGGCAGGTTCATCTTCTTCATTATCCCGTGAAAAGGACTTCCTGACGGGGGTTTCTGCCGGCAGGGTCCGCAGCGCCTCGGCAGGTATCTTCATCGTGGAACGTTCGATAAGCGGTTCAATGGACTGGATCTCCTCATCGATGGGGCGGACGGCCGGTGTTCTCACGGCAGATGGAACTGCGGGGGTTTGCACAGGTGCTGATACCACGGGGATTTGGGAAATCGGAGAGCCACAACGATTGCAGAAAACCGATCCGGCAGGAACCTTGTTGCCGCATTTCGTACAGAATATACTCGTGACCAGGGGGGGTGGATCAAACTGCCTGACCGCGGGTGATGGCGGAACAGCGGTGACCGGGGTAGCTACTCCTGCTCTCCGGACCGGGCTCCTGCCATCCATCGCAGTTCCTGCAGGATGATTCTCACCGGAAGGGTCTCCCGGACGATGGACGGAAGAGTGAACGATCTCGTATCTCGGGCCTGCTGTCAGTCCTGCCCGTACAGGAGCCGGCTCTGGTCCCGGGATCACGTTTGGGATTTCCTGATCAAAAGACGACGAGGCGTTTTCCTTTATTACCCGCATCCACTCGTCACGTTCTTTGATTCGGTTCCCTCCAGCCTGACGGGAGAAGGTGAGGATCATCTGCCGCGTTTCGCCGGTCTTTGCCATGACCGAGATTATGATGATCTGGTCACGGATTGCATTTTCGCCCGCTTCTATTTCTTTTATGGTGACAAGCGGGATCTCCTTGGGGGGCAGGATATTTTTTGCACTGTCAAAAAGGATGATCCGCTTGTTCGTCAGGATCCCCTCGAACGGGATCGACTTGACATAGACCCCTTGTGTCCTTACGAGCACGTTTTCATCGCTGTGGAGTTCTAGATCGGCCATAGTACCACGTGTGCCTACTATCCGGTAGTGGTTGATTCTTAATAATGAAAAAGATATTTATCAGGTTTATGGTTAAGAGGGTAAGTTCCCTCTCCGTTTAAGGGTAGAGTAATAAAAAAGAAAACATGGCAACCCGGAGTATTGTGTCTGGTAAGCGGTACCGGTAACAATTTAAATCTCTTTTATGGGGGTGTACGATAGGGAAAACTCATGGACTGCTCTCATTCCGGTAATCTTTACGCTCTGTTCCACAGGCTGCGGGCAGAAAAGCTCGGGCAACAAACGAGTCTTCCGGTCCCTTTTTCTAATCCGGTACAGATAGTACACCATACCCATGGCTTTTAGCTGCCGGCAGTGCGGTTCGTGCTGCATGTACCTAGGTGATTATATCGTGATCGAGCGCCAGACCGGGCCGTTCACGTTCGACTGCGAATCGGTCTCTACCGGCACCCCGTTTACCGCAGAAGTTGACGAGGACAAGCAGACGATCTTTGGGGATTTTTCCTTTCCGGAACGGAATCCGGCAGCCTGCCGCTTCCTTCGCCCGGAGGGGAACCTCCTCCGCTGCACGATCCACCGCGACAGCCCAGCGCAATGCAAATTCTACCGCTGTGTGGTGATGCGGGTGTCGGATGTACGCGGCCTGCTTCTCGGGACGGTGCGGGGGACGCTCGATCTCCATTCCGATGACCCGGGGCTCCGGGCCGTGTGGGAAGAGGTTGTCCGGAGAAGACCGAAGGATGACGGCAAGGCCGAGCCGTGGATTGCAGTGTTCCTGCAGGAAAGGGGATACCGGGTGGACTGACCGTAATTCCTTGCCGGAAAAAATTTTAGGATGACAACTGCGTTGTTGAAACTGGTGCCGGGATGTCGGCCGGCCCGATATAGATACCGGATCCCAGCCACCAGCTCTCATCAACTTTCATCGCATACCCGAGTTTCTTTTCCACCGTATTGTTGTGCATGGGATTGATGTACGCATAGGTGGCAAAACCCGTGCCATTGTATGCAGCGTACCGGAGGTCCGTGATGAACAGGTTGCCTTCAGCATCCATCTCGTTCAAACGGTTAATCCCGATCTTCTCCGGGTTCACCGGGTGGGCAATGGTGGTGCCATTGTAGTCATACGCGTAGATATAGAGTACGCCCCGGAAGAACGAACCGTTCCGGTTGGAGAACTCGGCAAGGGCTTTTTCCTTCCCGTTCTGTTTTGCATAGGCAACAGCTTCCTGTACGAAAGCGACCATCTCCTCTTTTGTCGCGTTCTGCATGGCTGCGGGGGTTATGGCCGGTGAGAATGTCACGATGGTCGTTCCCTCTGCCGGGGGAGCCGGCGTTTGTGCCGGAGCCTGCGTGCAGCCGGCACTGAACAGGAAAAGTACCGTGAGGATGCCGGTGATCGTGAATATACGGAAATTCAGCATCATGCCATAATTGTTGATGCCGATAAAAGATAAAGGCCGCAGAAATGAGACCCGTGAGAATCTCACCACTCTGCTATCAGAAGTATATCATAAAAATCGCAGCAACGCCCAGGTCGGAATTCGAATCCGAGTCGATTGCGTGACAGGCAATCATGATAGGCCACTACACTACCTGGGCACTTTTAAACAGTAAATCCCGCCTCCCAGATTCGAACCGGGGACATCGCGGTAGCCGCGCAGTTACCTTGAACGGTAAACCAATCTACAGCCGCGCACTCTACCAGGCTGAGTTAAGGCGGGGCACTGCCTAATAATGTAGGGGTAAATCCGTATTAAACGTATCGTAACAGGGCCCGGTTTTAAGGGGAAAAACAACAGAACCGGGCCTGGTGCAGCGATTGTTTAAATAATCCGCATGCACATGTTCCTGTATGACTGCTCGCAAGGATGTTGCGGGGGATCGTCTTCTTCACCGATAGCTGTGCTCGTGAAGAAGTAACTGTTTTTGACACCACATTACGTGACGGAGAACAGACCCCTGGTATTGCATTTACTTTTGAACAGAAGATTGAGATTGCCCGCCAGCTCTCCGCAATCGGCGTACATGCGATAGAGGCAGGTTTCCCTGCATCGTCAAAAGCCGAGAAAGAGACAGTAACGGCTATTCAGAAGCTCGGTCTTGAATCTGTGATCTGCGGGCTCGCCCGCTCGGTGAAAGCCGATGTTGACACCTGCCTTGACTGCAATGTCGACATGGTCCATGTGTTCATCCCGACCTCGGATATCCAGCGGGAGAACACCATCAACAAGAGCCGGAAGGAAGTTCTGGAGATCACCGCGGATATCATCGGCCATATCCGGAAACGGTCCGACCTCTGCATGTTCTCCGCAATGGATGCCACGCGGACGGACTGGGACTACCTCCTTCAGGTTTTCCAGACGGCTGCCGATGCCGGGGCAACGATCATCAACGTGCCCGACACGGTCGGTGTCATCTCGCCCTCGGCAATGAAGACACTCATCACCCGGATCCACAAAGAGGTCCGGTGCCCCATCGATGTCCACTGCCACAACGACTTCGGCTTAGCGGTCGCCAACACGATCGCGGCGGTCGAAGCCGGCGCATCGCAGGTGCAGGTGACGGTCAACGGGCTCGGAGAACGCGCAGGCAATGCCGACCTTGCCCAGACTGTGATGATCATGGAGTCGATCTACCGCATCAGGACCGGGATCGAGAAGGCACGGCTCGTTGAGACTTCGCGCCTTATCGCCCGGTTTTCCGGGATCGCTATCCTGCCCATCCAGCCGGTTGTCGGAGAGAACGTCTTTTCGCACGAGAGCGGTATTCACTCGCAGGGTGTCCTGAAGAATACGGCCACCTTCGAGCCCGGAATCATGACCCCTGAGATGGTCGGGCACCGCCGGCGGCTGACGCTCGGCAAGCACGTTGGCCGGCATGCAGTACGGCAGATGCTGACCGATGCCCACATTGAACCCGACGATACCCAGCTTGACGTGATCATCGAGAAGGTGAAAGCCGTTGCCAGCCGCGGGAAGCGGGTGACGGACGCGGACCTCTATGAGATCGCCGAGACCGTGATGGGCATCGAGCTGAACAATAAAGTGTTCGATTTGCAGGACATCGCCATCATGACCGGCAACCACGCCCTTCCGACAGCAAGCGTCCGGGCGAAGGTCAACGGCACGGAACATGTCTTCTCCGCCGTGGGCAACGGTCCCGTGGACGCAGCCCTCAGGGCCATCCTCGGGATCACACCCTCGAAACTCCAGCTCAAGGAGTTCAACATCGAGGCAATCTCGGGCGGTTCGGACGCCATGTGCCATGTGACCATCGCGGTGGAGGACGAGCATGGCAGGATCTTCGATGCCAGCGGGAGCGGGGACGATATTATCCTCTCGTCGGTCGAGGCGCTGGTTAATGCGGTGAACCTGATCAACCGGGCCTGATCAATCTTTTCTTTTTTTGGGTGGCAATGAGAAACGACTAGCATACGTTATCGGTGATCGAGCAGTTCACGAAAAGAATGGCTGCCCCGGTCGCAATTCAGAAATTATTTTGCGTACCTGAAAATTGACAGAAGAGAAGAATTTGTGCCAATTCTCAGATAAAAAATAATCATCAATACAGATTCAAAAAAATCCCGGCTCCGGCAGGCAACCCGTTACTATTTCTTGGGAGGCTTGACGTGGGTGAAGATCGTAGCCCCCGATGCGATCACTGCGGTAATGACACCAATTATGGCCACGAGAACCCCCGAGTTTCCAAGCAGGCCCGTATCCTGCGTGGGTAATGGCGTGGCAACCGTGACGATCACGGGAATGATCACGGTAGGGACCGGGGTCACCTCGGTTGACACGACCTGGCTCGTGGGCTGGAGGGTGCCATATGCCTGGTTCTCCTCTTCCGGAACGATATAGATCGAGCCCTCGTAATCATAGTACCCGCTCAACGTCAGCCGCAGGATATGGTTTCCCGCCGCCAATCCGTCTACGTTTCCCGGGGTTATCCCGGAATAGACACCATCGATCAGGATACTGGCGCCGGTGGGAGATGAGTGCACCGTTACACTGCCGGTTGTTCCGGTCTCTGTTCCGGATGTGGTCGGGTTTGTAGTATTACCTACCGTTGTCGTCTTGGTAACCGGGACCGTTGTTTTTGTAGTGGCGACAGTTGTCGCTGGTGTGGCGGTGGTTGTCGGCGTAGTTGTAATGGTAGTCGCTTGCGTGACTTCGGTAGTCTGCGTGGTGGCAACGGTAGTCACTGGCGTGACTTCGGTGGTCTGCGTGGTGGCAACGGTTGTCGTTGGAGTGACTTCGGTAGTCTGCGTGGTGGCGACGGTTGTCGTTGGTGTGGTATTGGAGGCACTGACCGGAAGTATGATGAGAAGTATTGCGAGGAATACTGCGATGGGTATGACATAGTATCCGCTTCCACGAGACATTGATAAACTCCTGCCAACTGGATTTACAGTTAATTTCTTGTTCTTATTTAGATTGTTGTGATGAGTGATAAATCCGTTTAAAACATGAATGCAATCGGGCCCCGGAAACTGCCGGAAAAAACCGTAGAATGGCACTCCCATGTTCACGATCCGGATCGCCTTGCAATTATTGCCCCGAAGAACTTTGAAACGTTCTTCGTTCTCCTCCACGCCATCTCCAGAAACCCCGCTTCCCTGTTCGTAAACCGGGTCCCGCACTTTCCATGAAAAGGGTCCATCCCCTACTACAGCAGGTACCCCCACCTGACCAACTATGAGAGCCATATAATGTCAGATATATGACTGCCCCCCATTTCCTATGGAGATTCCGACGGTGTGACCGGAATCATAGGGGGTTCCCGAAAAAGCATAAGGCCAAAAAAACCCGCACTTAACGCCAGGTATAAGAGCGAACCTGGCCATCACTGATTATGAAACACGGAACCCCTGCCCTGTTTGCCCTGTCCCTGCTGCTCATCACCGGTATCCTCATTGCGGGATGCATCTTCCTGCCCGGCCCGGTCGCATCGACCAATCCCTGTGCGATCGAAGTACCACATGGCGCACTCGAACCAGCCGGCAACGAGACTCTGGCAACGGCTGACGAAACAACCGTGGTTGCGGCAGATAACCAGTTTGCCCGGGACATGTACCTGCAGCTAGCCCGGGATCCCCGGTATATGGAGGGCAACCTTTTCTTCTCGCCGTTTTCGATCTCGTCTGCATTTATGATCGCATACGAAGGGGCCCGCAATACCACCGCAGATCAGATCCATGCGGTCTTCCATTTCCCGGCTGACAGTGAAACGCTGCGGCAGGGGTACTCCCGCTCTCTCGCCGGCCTGGCCGGGGGAGACAGGAACTTTACCCTCTGCACTGCAAACGCCCTCTGGGCAGAGAAGACCTATCCGTTCCTGCCGGCGTACACCGGCACGGTCCGGCGCTGGTACGCGGCTAATACCACCAGCCTTGACTTCATCGGCCAGCCGGAGGCATCCCGGCAGGCCATCAATGCATGGGTTGCAGAAAAGACGAATAACAAGATTACCGATCTGCTGCCCCCCGGTTCTGTTGATCCTTCTACCCGTCTTGGGATCACCAATGCCGTGTACTTCAAAGGCACCTGGGTGAGGCAGTTCGACCCGAAAAATACTCTTGACGCGGATTTCCATGTATCCCCGCCAGAGACGGTCACCGTGAAAATGATGGAGCAGACGGCTGAGGAAGCCCGGTACCCGTACGCAGAGACCGGGGATCTCCAGATGCTCTCCATGCCGTATAAACACGGAATCGGGAACGGCCTCTCCATGGTCGTCCTCCTGCCCAGGAACAGCAGTCTGGCAGCCGCAGAAGCCGCACTCGATCCCGAAAACCTTTCGGCACTGGAGCAGTCGGCCACCACACGGCGCGTGATGGTGTATTTCCCCAGGTTTGTGACCCGCACGGATTATTCGCTGGCCGATCCCCTTGCTTCAATGGGAATGCCCGACGCCTTCGGCAGTGCGGCTGACTTCTCCGGTATGGACGGTACAAGGAACCTGAATATCAGCGCTGTGATCCATAGTGCGTATGTGAATGTGGATGAGGAAGGGACTGAAGCAGCGGCTGCCACGCATATCATGATGGGGGCTGGTGCGGCCGCTCCGGAGAAGCCGGTGGTCTTCAGGGCCGACCACCCGTTCATCTTCCTGATTCAGGATAATGATACCGGGGCGATCCTCTTTATCGGGCGGATTGTCAACCCGGACAACACGTAATTTGCCGTTCATGGAGATCTGCCAGGATCCGGGCAGGAGTCTGGGGTGTGATACACTCCATTCCCTGAGACCGTGCAGATCCGACGTCTCCAGGGACAGTTTGATATGTCAAAATAGGAAAGTATTTAAAACAAAATGTAAAATAAACTATACAAATATCAGTGCATCCCTGCACGGGTATTTGCAGCAGAACACACCTAATACCTGAAAACAGAACACCTGAGAACAACAGAAGCAACGAAGCGATCAAACACCACCAAGTCGTTACCTCTACCCTCCAAAGTCAGGGCCGGGGTTTTACCCCCTTTTTATTTTTTCCCGGAAACCTGCGTGTAGATGATGCCGCATCGCGTCTCAGGGTCTGGCTTTTTTACAACAGGTTGGGGATTTACTCTCCTGTTTCCCGGCCAGGCAGATTAAAAATACTGCTCTTTAGAAATCATCTGATATTAATTATGACGCTCTTTTGGGCTCTTCCCCCGCCGCGATGGCATCCCCCGGTTGCGATTGTACCGTTTCATATGTATGCAATCGTAGAGAAATTTTCAGTTCAGGCAATGCCGGGGCATCGCAATGCGCCCCCGCTCCCAATGGCGGACAGGGTTGGCGCAAGGGGAGAGATCATCACGTGAAAAGAGGGTTTCTCCAGAGCAAAAAATACCATTCACTGCTTCCCGGGTTATTGTCATCTGAGACCCTGGGAAAAACGCCAGTATAATGCACACCCGCTGACTTCACCGGGACAGGTTTTTGAGACAAAATCCGGACAGCCGCTCCCGCAGGGGGAGGCCGGTTTTGCTGACTTATCCGGTTGTTTTTTGGATTCTGTTACCATACATTGACCTCAATAACATTTACTTCCCTTCTCTATTTCATGTTATAGGTTTCCTGCAAATTGCAACCCACAGCTTCTGCGTTCCCTACCGGCACACCGGAACAGTTTCCTGAAAAATACCTGTTTTTTGGTTGATTTACAACGATAGTACGGGTGATCGCCCGGCACTGAGGGGATGAACAGCTCATCCACATTATGGAATAGAAGGTTTCGCCATAAAAGACATGCCCGTACCGGACAGACCAGCAGTTCCAAATAGCGAGATAGGATAATCAGATAACTGAACAGAAAGATAAAGAGATGACCGATGAAACAGACTGCCATTGTTTTCCTGCTCCTCATCGCGGTAGTATTTCTTCCGGGATGCACATCGGATACAACTGCCGGCCAGGAGATGGTACAGAACACGATCCGGGCCCACTATGAATATCACGGGGACTGGTCGCCCGGCCTCGGGTGTTACGAGAAAGTTACCGGGTATACATATAATGCAGGAAACACCACGGTGGATAACGCGGTGCTGAACTTCAACCTTGTCGATACGCAGACCGGGACCATACGCGATTCGCGGTCCGTTTTCATAGGTACCATGGGGGCCGGGCTGTCGCATACATTCGAGACTGACCTTGACGGTGAATGCATACCGGAATACCGGGTTGACGGGACCATTGTAAAATAACCCGGGACATATCCTTTATTTTTCCGCACGGGTCCGGGAAAAGCAAAAAAATTGAATATATGCGGATTTTTTATGACGGAACCCGGTCTCCCCTCATCCTGAACGTTCCCTCCTCATCTGGTGAAATCAGATCTCCAGGATAACCTCTTCCCCTTCCGGGGTCTCCTTGACATCGATCAGGAGTGCGAGTGCGGCAGCGACGAACAGGAAGATGGCCGAGACGAAAAAGACCGTCCGGTAGGCAAGGATCTGTGCATCCAGGATTATAAGACTGGAGGCCAGCTGCGTTACTGCAGCAGTGTGAACGTTCACCACCGTATGGGCGGTAAGGGCGATCATATTGCTCTCGATGGAATCGTTGAGCAGGGTGGTAAAGATGGCAATCCCGAAAGCGCCGGCGATATTACGTACCAGAGCAAGAACTGCGGAAGCGCTGCCGATCTCCTCACGGGGGACTATCGC
>Ga0182027_10002650_pt1 | contig 28834 bp, 24 predicted proteins | sample 712E1DmetaG_FD_121300 | JGI IMG/M metagenome (GOLD analysis project Ga0182027, IMG submission 121300) | Permafrost microbial communities from Stordalen Mire, Sweden - 712E1D metaG (Illumina Assembly) | ecosystem: Environmental > Terrestrial > Soil > Wetlands > Permafrost | place: Sweden...
ACCCCTCTTGCTTCTCCCGCTGCCTGCGCGTGCCCATTGCCATGCGCCGATTCTACGAACAAACCCTGTGCATTCTTCAAAAGTTTTTGCTCACGAATCCAGACTTGCACCACGGGCTGCTAGACCTGTGGAAATCAAACGGCACCACTACCGGAAATGGTGATCGATAGATCGATAGGGGGTCGGCCATGCAGTCGTTATCCTATAGAAAGCGCACGACAAAGGTTAGCACGGCTCATCGCGACAGGTTTTTGAAACCGGGCGGGGTAAAGTGTGCACAATGTCGGTCAGATGACCGATTTGTAAATAGCCTTAACCATACTCTCGATGAAGTCAAAGGCATCTTCAACAAGAGCAGCGCTGATCGGCCACTGATTGCCGGGGTTGGTCGGGTCCATATCCGCCTCATGGGCGATTTTATTTCGGCGATCAACGATCACGATCAAACGTGCCTTGACGGCGGAGGCTTCCGAGCCGATCTCGTTCGCCACCTCTTGCCAGAGCTTAACGGTTGAAACCAGACGGATCGCGTCCGCGATCTTGTCGGGATGCTGAAAACTTAGCCACGAGTGCGCCTCTCTAACGGCCTCATCCAACCAATCGTCCTGGGTAAGATCGGCGAAGCCAGAACGGACGGCAACAATTGGCACCTTGAAGGATAGGTTCGCGTCCGTAGCGGCCCGCTTTCCTCTGTGGACTTCAAGCATGCCCAACCGAACGAATTCGTGCACAAAATAATCAAGGGCACTAACTGCCAAAACGAGGGCCGCCCGATGGATGTCCGAAACGTCGATAGCAGGTGTGGTGAGTGCACCGATGGATGCTGCTACGCCGGAAAGTGTCCGAGCACGCGCAAGATTAGTTTCGAACTGATCAAGCGCGGCTTTCATTTCGTGAGCGTTTCCACCTGCTCAGCCAGATTGGAAAATACACCCTCAAACTCTTGACGCTTTGCCCTGTCGCCTTCTAGCACTGTTCCCACATGGCCGAGCTGTTCGTCGGTTAGGGCGAACACAGGCGTCCTATGGTCTTGAGACTTTGTTATGAGGGTATTGAAGTCTGCGATCTGAGCGAGGCAGTAGTTGGGCAGAAGTCCCGGTACTGCCTGGTAAGTATTATCCGGCAAAACCATCCCTAGTGGCCTCAGCGTCTTCACAAGTTGGTTTGCTACTCTATCGTTGATCGAGTCGATCCACTTCTGAAAGCCAACTGTAGCCGATCCCTTCCGAGGCCGGTATTTTTGAATGATGCTGCCGATAAACTTGGGATTGGTTGCAGGGTAAGGGTAGGCGGCACTTTTCAAAGTCGTATTCTGCCGCGCGCGTTCAGCCCAGGTATGCCAACGTGGGATGACAGTCGAGAGGGACTCAATGGCCATCACCGAGAAGAAATCGGGCGAGGTCGGGACAATGAAGAAATCGCTAGTCATCAAGAGATTTTGGTTGATGGAACTTAGGCTGGGGTTCATATCCACCAACACGAAATCGGCATTGTATTTGTTGGCCGTAACATCGAGTAGGTAAGAGATCGAACCGGGCAAATTCTGCAATGTCTGGATGGAGCCTGAAAGCTCTTGAGCGATGCCCAAGGTCACTTCATATTCTGATAGACGGATGTGTCCCGGTAAAAGAAATAGCCGATCGCATCCTTGAACGGCAACACACTCAACCGGCTCGATCGCTCGTGGTTGCGACTCGAATGCGGGCGCGAGTCCCGTTCTTATGTTTCGGTTGCCGCCCTCGGCTTCATAGAACTTCTCGAATTCGGTTTCACCCTTGAAGCCCAAAATCAAGCCGCTCAGATTGCACTGGGGATCAGCATCGACCAACACGACCCGATGGCCCTTTGAGGCGAGCATCCAACCAAGGTGAAAGGTGGTCGTGGTTTTACTAACGCCGCCCTTGTGGTTGAACATCGCGATTCGCTTATGCATGTGTTCATTCTCCAAACTATTCAACGGTACGCCAACATCAGCATAGCGGAAACTGGTCCCGTGCCCAACGAGTTTTGCGAAGAGTCAGACGGTAAGCGCCCGGTAAGGCCTGAATGAGCCGCGTGTCCGCGCCCTGGTCGGCGAGGGCGAAGCCGCAAGCTTGGCGGAGCACATGGGAATGGGCAAGAAGGGGCAGGGACGCATCTGAGCTGTATTTTCGGAGGGCAAGGTTGAGGGTCGAGCGGTGCAACGGCTTGCGTGGCAGCAACGGCCCCGCTGGAGTTTAGGCAGGATAGCGAACTCCCTCCCTTCGTCATCTTTACCAAGTTCACACGCATCGGTGCCCCTATCCGCAAAACGGGCGGGCGTTCGCCCGGAACTCCACCACCAGCAAGGACGGTTTCGAAGCAAGACAAGTAGAGGGGGAACCATTCGCTGGTTCCAGCGCATCGTCCTCCTCGCTTCGCTATACTTCCTTCAGGCGAGATTTTCTGTTGACAAGCAATAATGCGATAGGTATCGTATATTTGAGAAATAAACGCACCACCTCAGAAGTCGCAAAAATCGTGGGAATTCACTTAGCCACGCTGCAGCGGTGGATCGCGCAAGGAAAGGTGAAGGCTCCTCAGCCGACTCTGATTGGTGCCGTCGGTTATCGCCTTTGGTCGCAGGACGACATTGCCAAGCTGAAGGAAGTGAAGAAGGCGATCTACTGCAAAGGCAGAGGACGAAAAAGTAACCCGAAGTTGTGAAAGAACGGGACGTACCGGTGCTAGAACACCAGCACGCCCCTGACCAACCGTCGCACCGGAGGTGCAACGATGGCTGCAATAGAAGTTAACTGGTTCCTTTTCTGCACGCAAGCTTTGCACCGCGTGCGCTCTCCAGAAAAAATAGAGCCGTCTCAGCTGTTCGAACATTCCCCGCCGTACGCGTAGCCCCACACGATTTTTGTCTCTGTTTGATCAGCTCATCCCTAATCGCTGGGATACGTGTGTCCGTGCGTCTCAGGTATTTCTTGTTCCGACAGTTCGGCAATGGAGAAAGGAGGAGTGCAAATGCAAAAGGCCCATCTCTACGAAGCAATTCTTTTGGTGAATCGAGGGATAGACGATGCAGTCCGGGGACTGGAACGGCTCAAGCGCGCCAAGGACGCGGGCTTGAAGCCGTCGTACTTCGACGAAAAGGCGACACTCTTCGAAGTACATCGCGCGGCGCTGAACGGTTATTTCTGCAACAACGTTGAGAGTGGTGAAAATCGGGACGCAGTTCGCTTTGAAAAGAGGCACCGCGAATACGAGAAGGATAATTTGGACGAAATACAAGTCTATCAAGACCTGCTGGACGTTGAAGAACGCCGGCGCAGAGAGGGCAAACCGCCCAAGGTGCGTTTCTTCACTCAGGAGGAACAACGGGAGTGGGAGCGGCAGTACCCGAAACCGCCCAGCGACGTTGCGAGCGAAGTACAGCGTCGCAAGGGAGAACAGGAATGAATCTGCGCCTCTTTCAGGACCTCGTGGAGTTGAACCTGGCATTTGAGCAGGTTCTTCAACGTCTCCAACGCATGGAAAAGATGCGGCTCTTCCGCAGTGACACAATCCGCTACGCTCGTGCGGACGTGGAAAGCGCACGCGTGGATGCCAACCGGGAATTCTTCGACAACTTCGACGACATTGTCGAGAACGACGCAGTTTGGGCCTACAAGTTCCAACGCGAATACAACCGGAAGATCAAAGACCCGGACGACATCTATCTCGAACTCAAGGACTCCGAGGAGAGGCGCAAGAAAAAGGGATTACCTCCGCGCCTGGTAATCCTGCCCGGCTGGGACATGTCCGACGAAGAACGTTACGACGAGGAGCAAGCGAAAAAGCGAAAGCGTGCTGGGAACAAACGTAAGAAAACAGCGAAGAAAGGTGAATCGGGCCACTCGAAGCCATCACGACGCGGAACAGGCCAACCACAAACCAAAGCCAGGCCGACGCCGAAAAAGGGGGACGACCAATGACGAAACGGAAAGCACCGGAGACGCAAGAGGCACGGTTACCCTCCTACGGAAGCCGCTATCCCGGTGTCCACGGTAAGACAGTGGATTGGGCCGAGCACGCTTTTGAGGAAGGCATGCTCTATGTCCGCGTCCGCTTTACCGACAAGACTGAGCTGTGCTGGGTTCTTCAGACGGCTCATCTGATCCTCGAAGCAGACCTGAGCGACTGGAAAACCGGGGACTGCAAGCAACTGAAACTATTCGTAGAGAATGAAACCGATTGGCGTGCGTGATGGGCCGCAATATCGAGTGGAAGACACGAAAGAGACTTTCAAACACGCTAAGGGCATGGCGAAACTAACTATTAGATCGCGCGATAGAGCGTGGTTCAGGGATCAGGCTTTGATCCGTGCCGGTAGCCGCTCGTGTCGCGCACATGAAATGCGGCCTTCTCGTAGAACCGATGCGCAGCTTCAGGCCGGGGCATATCGCTTGATCAAGATGCTCCGTGCTTGCACTCGCGTTTTCGCCACGTCATAGGCGAGCTGCATCCGGAGAAGGTATCCATGTCAGGGCCGAACGCCTTTTCGATGCGCAGGGCCATTTCCGGCGTCAGCGCGGCCTTGCCGTGCAGAAGATCGGAGAGCGTAGCGCGGCGCACTCTCAAAATCTCCGCCGCCTCCGACACGGGTTCAGTTCTCCAGTGAAGAACTTTCTGAGACCGACTGCAGTTCGCGAAAAATGTCCGCGTGGTGCTGGCCAAGGTAGCGGGCAACACGGGCATTGCAGAGCAACTTCGCGAGGTAGCCGCGCGCTAGGACCAAATTAAGGACCTGATTTCCATGAGATTCCTCAATCAGCCCTAAATCGCGCTGCAAGACTTCCATCTCTTTTTCCATCTTCGCGACCTGTTCCGGGGTCAGGCCCTCGACTACTTTGTGTTTGTCAGGATCGACAAGCATGTCGGAGCGGGTGGCTGCCAGAAGAGCCTTTGTATAGGGCACCGAGAAGTTCCCCGTCGCCACCAACAGGTCGGCTACCTCAATCTGGCGCATTGGCTTTAGCTTTCGTAGAAAGGAGAATGCTCCTAGCGACACATGCTTATTCTTGAGGATCTCGATGGCCTCCTTGCAGATACCATTCAACAGGTCTCGCTTCTGTCGGATGATAGCCACATCCACTTTCAGCACCTTGGCGATCCGTTCTTCCGAGACGCCGTGCCGAATCGCTTTCAGGATCATATTGTGTTCTTGAATTGTGGCCATCCGGTTTACACGCCGATTGTATGTGTAGGTTTCATCGTCAGTCGCGATTAGGCAGCGCGCATGAGTTTCGCCGATCTGCCTCAGGACCTCAAGCCGCACGTGGCCATCCAGCAATAAATACGTGTCTGACTGGCCGTTGTGTGGGAACACGATCAGGGGCTCAATGATGCCGACTTCGCGCACGGAAGAAAGGACTTGCTGGTACTTTTGGCTGGACCGCATGACAGGGTTTACTTGCTTGAGTGGCAAGATGTTTGTGATCGGCACCACCACCCCCTGGGGATTAAACGCGATGGAAACCTGCTTAGCCATATTCAAGCCCTTTCGGTGATCTGAATCCTTTCTGCAAGGTAAGCGGGTAGCGACTCCAGTCCTTCAGCACGCAACAACGTGATGAAGTTCTCATCACGGAAGAGATTTCTTAGCGCGGATACGATGAACAGCAACCGGTGCTCCGTCAGCTGCGACTTCTTCACCAGGAGCTTTTGTCGGTCGGCTTCTTGACGATAAACACGAACCAGCGACTCTGCTGACTGCAAGCCGTTATTTCTACGTCGGACACCTGGGGTCGCACGTTTGCCGTTGGCTTTGCGCAGTTCTATGATGCGGCGAACGGTGAGCAGTTTGCGGCCCCGTAGAGTCTGATCTTCGTAGGCCTGGCAGAGGGCTCGCTGAATGCCGTCCTCGTCCGCGTTCGCGATCTGCATCGCCACCGACAACGGTATCCGGCCTTTGTCGACGGCATGAAGAAGACGTTCTTCGCCGTTTTTCAACAGATGTGCGATTCCCACAACATAGCTCTTCGCCACATCAATTTTTTTGGCAATCTCAGTTGTGTTGTAACCTCGCGACTTCAGGCTGTCGATCTCCCGGAGCAACTCCAGTGGGCGGATTTGGCGCCTAGCAATGTTTTCTACCAGGCTCATTAAGAAACATTCCTCCCTCGATGCTTCCTTCACAATTGCGGGAATCTCAACTTGGCCGAGGGCCATGAAGGCCTCAAGGCGACCTTGGCCGCACACCAGATCGTATGGTTTACCATCTATGGGCTCGATCCGACGAGCGACGGTAATGGGCCTCTTGAGACCGAGGCTGGAAATATTGGCCACGATGCCTTGGAAAACCAGCTTGTTCCGGCTTCGCGGATTGAGGACATTTATTTGATCTATGGGGATCATCTGAACGGTCGGAGCGGTATCGTTCATGCGGCCCCCGGTATCCGTGCGCGCTCGGCCATGCCAAAAAAGAAATCGAGGGTGACAAAACGATATGTATCCACACTTACCGCGTTGTCTTCGGCGAGCAATAGCTTTTCAAAAGTCATGTCGAGACTTGGCAGGAGATAGTAGTCGAGCGGGCTCTGGTTGTCGGCGGCCATTCGGACTGCAACGGTGATGTCTGGGTTCAAACCGGCATCGATGCGAATTAACCATCGAAACGCTCCTGAGTCTCTTTGGCGGCATCGGGCGATAACGACAGCTGCGGTGAATTCATCATTCACCACCAACAAATCAGTGGTGGGGTCACTACTCACAGCGCCTCCGAGTTGGCGAATATTGTCAATGACATCAGCGATGATCTTCGGATACATCAGGCGCAGTTGACGGTTTGTTTCGATGAACTCGTAGTCGCGTTCGGGAGCGTACCCGATCAACCCGTATGCCCGGATCAGGCTGCTAAACCGGCTGCGATAGACCGTACTGGACGCCATGCCGTCAGTCTCGTCGATCAAAAGACCAGAGAGACAGCCCGTGCGCTCCAGCAACCTGCGAAGTTGGTCCAGTAGTTCGTCATTGGTGTATTTGCGACTGCGTTCGCGAATGATGGTCTGCGCCCTTGTGAACAGGTCTGCTGGAACAATGGACTCGAATGCCGCATCGCTACGAATCCACATCTCAGGCGGGTTTAGAACGCGCTTTTTCTTCAGCTTGAAGGACATTCTGTTGTAGATGTTGTTGCCAACGTACTTCTCGTTCGTCAAGATCTGGTGAATCGTGCCTTGAGTCCAGGCCCGTCCCAAATCTGTGGTAATGCCGCGTTCGTTCAACATCTTGGCGAGTCTCGATTCGAGCATTTTTTCTTCCACGAACATGCGGTACATCCAACGAACGATCTCCACTTCCTCGGGCGGCCCTGGAACGAGAATGACGCGGTCTGTCTGTATGCTCTTTTGCTCTCCCCGGTTGAGCACTCCCTTGTGTTGGCCGCTCACGTCACGCAGCATCCGGCGAAACCCAAACCCTGGCGAGCCACCCTGACGAAATCCGAGTTCGATAAGGCGACATTGCCCGATAAAAACCTTGGCGGAAAGCTCGCGGCTGTACTCACCAGCCATGGCCCGCTTCACACCCTTAACGATTGTCGAAATGGGGCTGCCGTCATTCTCAAATTGCTCAGCGCAATAGTGCACATCGATCTTTGCGCGTCGGCAAATGTACTCGTAATAGGCGCTCTCGTCCGCATCCTGGAAGCGTCCCCAACGGCTGACATCGTAGACAAGAATTGCGTTAAAGTCAGCTTGGCCATTCTCTACATCATGGATCAACTTTTTTAGAGCATCTCGACCGTCAATTCGAAGGCCGCTCTTGCCGGCGTCTGTGTAGGTCCGCGCAATGCTCATGCCTCGGCCCTCGGCGTATTGCTGGATGACCTTCCGTTGGTTCTCAGTAGAGTACTGTTGGTGTTCGGTCGACATGCGGACGTATTCCACGACGCGGGTCGCGCCAGTACCGGATGGACACGATGAAGCCTGCTGTCGTCCCGTTTCTTCCATTGGGGGCAGTCATCTGAAGTGCGGATTTCACGCGATGGGAGCTGGGGCGACCTTAAGAGTCACTGCTGCTCTTGCGGACCGCTAGCCAGTGCGGTCACCCGCAGGGGACCGCCTTTAACGCCCAATGCTGGATTCTCCAGACATTAGTAGTTATATGACAAGCGGCGAACCAGGTTCAAAGAGATGTTCTTTACTGCCTGACCCTAGCCTGAGGAGCACGGAATCCCAAGCACGATGATGATTTTGGCGGAAGCAAGGTTGTTCTTTTCACATAACCCATCTGGAGAGACAAGCCAAATGCTTGTATCCAGCGACCGAAGATCGACAGCCGAGTTGTTCTTTACCAATTTCAAGAGTTGATTTAGTTCAGATGTTAAGCGCGAGTTTTTTGCATTACGACGGTCACCGGCTCGCCGGTCTGCCCAATAGCGCTTCATATAGTGGGGGTTTTTCTCGCGCCACTTTTGCTGACTGTCGCGGCATTGCTCTCGATAAACGGGATCTTCAACGAGTTTTTCCCGATGGTAGTCTGTGCGGCGGCGACGCTGACAATCTCCTGAGCTGCAGACTTTTTGATCCGGGTGGTACCTAGACGGTTGGAATTTATGAATGCAGTACCTACACACTTTTTCTTCCATGCTAACTGTGTAAATCTTCGCATGGAATCTTCGCTTCCAGGGGAGGAGCGTGTTTCCTCGTTCTCCAGGATCGCCGTGTGCGCGTAGAAATAGTAGCCTTGCTATTGGCAAAGATCCCGCTCCAAGTCAAGCTCCTCAAGCATCCTTCGGACCTCCGCAATCCTCGGGTATCGACACACCGGATAGCGCGGCGCCAGTGTTCCGGGAAACTGCAAACGAGGGGAGAATTCATTTCCCTCTTCCCGCACCAGATCGAGGCCGTATCCGCCTTCTTCCAAGGAGGGCAAGGCCGGCTGTACCGCAAGCTCAAAATCCTCGTCGTCTGTCTCCGCAGGCACCTTCTCTCGCAGGGGTTTTCGGTGATTCGACGCCTGGAAGCGTGGCGCTTTGGGCGCGGAGGTCTGATCGCACAATGGGACCCAGCCGATGCGTTCCCGATTGAGGGGGGAATGAGCCGCCGATCCGCCCCGCGATCCTAGTCTCTTCAGCCGCTCTTTCCGTTCGCGGTTCGCCGTCCTTTGCGCTCCCGATCCGCGGCCTAATCCTGATGCGAGTAGCGGCCTTTTGCGGTGCCGTTGTGTCGCTGACTGGCTGCCCGGAATGGTGGCGATTGCGGGGCGCAGAGCGGGGGCGGAAGGCCGATGCGGGGCGGGTTGCGGCGGGATGGATTGTAGAAACGGTGAAAGTCAAAACAGGGCGGTGCTTCGCACCGGGGGTATAGAGACACGTCATCCCCGATTGGGAGCTGCACAGCTACCTTTGGGAGCTTATTGGTTACCACAGAAAACAAAGCAGTTGCAGGACGGCGGGAACTAATGGGTTCCCGCCGGGCGCTGTAGCGCGCTCAGCGCGTAAACGTGTTGATCCGCCGAGGGTTGCGCGTAGATGCGGAATCGGGGCCGTTGCCGCCGCGTGTGCTGCTGTCCGGTGTGCTTCCGGGCTTTGTCCGGCGTCTGTCCGGTAGTGGACTGAGGCCCGAAGGGCTACTCTCGCGGCAAACTCCGAGCAAAGTTCGCGATGGAATACGACCAGGACAATGGGCGGTTTTGATGACTGTGAACGGCGCGTGCGGCAATCTCGCAAGCTGTCCGAGAAACACTCACAAAAACGAACCGGCAGCGCGTCAGCAGTAGACTTCGCGGCGACAGGAACCGAGCCATTCCGAAGCGGGAAGAGGGTACGGGCGCGGATCACGACCCGTCAAGCCCCGTTCCGCCAAGAGCGCGGAACGCCTTACGGCTGCGCTTCGCTCCGGGGCGTTGACAGGCCGCGCCCACGCCCGTAAAGGCCCTCCCGCTATGTTCGGAATGCCTCTCTCTGCCCCAGCGGGGCAAACTTTTCAAGGCAGCAATTCGAGTCCCGCGAACAACTAATTAGCACCCGCCCGACGTAACAAAAGTATGCCTTGCCGACGTGCGCGAACAGCTAATAGTCTGCGCAAAATTGTAGTGTATGACGAGTCGATCAAGCAACAGAAAGCCTAACGAGTTACTGGTGATATTGCGCGCCAATTCCGGTGCTCATACACCGGCGAAAGAGCCACGTTTCCCCTTGGCTTTCCTCGGTGTTCAAGGCGGTGGATTGTACCCACTTTGGCCGCGCTCTTCACCTTTCCGGCAACCCTGTTTGTGACTTGGTATAGGAGGGTATTGCCGCTGCGTCAGCGGTAATATCCGCTCGCTTTTCAAGAGGCAAAACCACCCGATTCGACGCCCGAGTAGAGTGGCTGTTCAAGACGGCTCCAAGCCAGAAACGCAACGCCGATAATTGATGGCATATGGCCCCGGCAACGGGACGTAGAGCTTGGCTCCAATCCTCGGTTCAATTGTGCCGGTGCTCGCACTGTAAGGACAACTTGGCGGGCATCAAATTGAGGCCTTTACGACACTCGCAGAGGTTGCTGTCGCCTTCGGATTTCCAGCGGAATTGGAAGGCGGATCAGTACGGCATCTGTGGGTAATTGTGCTGGCAAAATGGCCACTTCTAGTTGGCCCAAAAGCTCCTGCCAACCTGGGCCAAATGGACTCGCCGAGTCCACCGCAATGTTGAAGCCACTCGCCCCCTTTCAGCGGGTGGAATCGGCCCGCGATAGCACACGGGATACGGCGATTATCTCGCCACTCTCACTAGCAGTTCAGCCGGCGGATTCGGCTCCGCACCAGAGGTAAAAACACCATCTTTTACCATCTTTCAGCTTTTCAAAAATAGCCCGTCAAGAGGCATACCAACTGTCCCGGATCGCCGAGGCAAATGACTTGGGATAAGAAGGCCGAACAGCCGAGACAAATCGCAGTCATCGAGTGAGCTAATCGGCGGTCCAATCGCAAGAGATCTGATCCCAATTGACAGCGCTCATATGTTTCATTTGCGCGACCTCACACTACGACTTCGACGGCTGCCAAGCGACGCCCATGAAGCGCAAGCAAGTGTGCTTGATAAGATGGTATAACTTGTCTTCAATTCACATTCTTCCTCGTCAGCTATTCTCTGTCTATCTGCCTCTACTTAGCTTCGCGAATGACATGCTTTCCTGCTTCCAATCAGCAGCGTTAATAGATGCCAATGTCCAGCGTTTAAGATGTGCTCTTACCCACGATCAACACTGCCGTTGAGCATGCTGTCACGCTGCCGACTCGGATCGTTATTGTAAATCAACTAACTAGCGCAAAGGCGAGATAAGTACCGAAACATACGTTTTCCACATAGAACGACCTTGAATAATACAGCAACAAATAATAAAACAGTGGGCATCTCTCGCAAGGCTTAGTTAGTCTAAGTCAGAAAACAGGAGCCGAAATATTACCGCGCTTGTTGCAGAGTTGAATCGCATGTTGACCATCTCCAAAGCATTATCGCCAGGGCAGGCGCGGACCTACCATGCGTGCGAGTTTGTGTCGGAGAAGCAGAACTACTGGAGCCGTGACGCGCAGGTGCATAGCGAGTGGCAGGGAAGGCTTGCCGAAGAGTGGGGACTGCGTGATTCCGTTGGTGCCGAGCAATTCGCTCGATTGAGCGAAGGCCAGCATCCTGAAAACGGCGCGCAACTCGTCAAGCACCAGCCTGCAAAGACCTACGACAACGAGTACGGCAAGGAAATCACCAGCGTCGAACATCGCGCCGGATGGGATGCGACATTTTCCGCTCCGAAATCCGTTTCTCTCACCGCGCTTGTGGGCGGCGATGAGCACGTGCGCCATGCGCACCGTGAGAGTGTCCGCGTAGCACTTTGCGAATTGGAGCGGTATACGCAAGCGCGCATCGGCAATATCCACGCGCCGGAGACGACGGCCAAGTTCATTGCCGCCACCTTCGAGCATGACACTGCTCGCCCGGTGGATGGGTATGCTGCGCCGCAACTTCATACTCATGCCGTCATTTTCAATATGACCGAGCGCGAGAACGGCCAGACGCGGGCGCTACAAGAGCGCAGCCTTTTCCAATCGCAGCAGTATGCGACCAGCGTGTATCGTTCCGAGCTTGCCATTCGCCTGCAAAGGTTGGGCTATGAGGTCGAACGCGGCACGCACGGACAGCCGGAGATCAAAGGCTACACGCAGGAATATCTGGATGCGTCCAGTCCAAGGCGAGAACAGATCAAGCGACACTTGCAGGAAATTGGACGAGAAGGCGCAGGCGCGGCGCAGGTTGCTGCGCATCGCACGCGGGACAGCAAGGAGATTCGTTCACCAGAAGAGGTATTACAGCGGCACCGCGAATTGGCTGCACGGCACGGCCATCAGGCGGATCGCGTTGTAGCCCAGGCACGCGAACATACGCAGCTCCACACACCCCGCTCGGACAAGACTGAACAGCAGACCGAACGACAGGCCGTTACCTATGCCCGGAATCATGTCTTTGAGCGCTCTGCCGTGCAGGATCAGCGAAGCATCTTGCAGGCGGCAATCAGCCGCAGCATGGCGCAAGCAACCTACGAACAAGTACGGCACGAGTTTGCGCAGCGCGTCCAGCGCGGGGAATTCGTTGCCGTTGGCCCCATGGAAGGGCGCGCTGCACCGATGTACACAACCGCTGAGATGATCCGCATGGAGCAGGAGATCATCGGACACATGCAGAACGGTAATCGGCGCAGCTATAACGATCCGATGCTGGTCACGCCTTCGCTGCGGATTGCAACAGAGGACCGTCATACAGAGTTGAGTCCGGCGCAGCGCGAGGTGGTCGATGACATCTTTGTGAGCCGCGAGAAGATTGTCGGCTTGGATGGAATCGCTGGTACCGGCAAGACAACGACTTTGGCGGTGATCCGGGAAGGAGTGGAGGCGGAAGGCTACAAGGTCGAGGGTTTTGCTCCCACCTCACGCGCTGCACAGAAGCTGGCCGAGGCGAGCATAGAGACCTCGACTCTGCAACGCCATCTTGCGCAGGGAGAGCAGCCGGACACAGGTGAGAAGAAGTTCTATGTGCTCGACGAGTCTTCGCTTGCCTCGACGCGCCAGATGCACGAGTTCATCGAACGGCTTCATGCGGGAGACCGGGTTCTGCTGGTAGGCGACACGCGGCAACATGAGGCCGTCGAAGCGGGCCGTCCTTTCGCGCAACTTCAGGAAGCTGGAATGCGGACGGTGAGACTCGAAGAGATTGTGCGACAGAAGGACCCGGAACTGAAGCAGGCTGTTGAGCAGTTGGCGCGTGGTCAGGTTGGCGCGGCCATCGACAGCCTTGACCGGCAAGGCCGCGTGCATGAAGTGAAAGGGCATGAGGAGCGCATCGCGGCCATCGCGCGCGAGTATGCCAAATCGCCGGAAAGTACGTTGGTCGTTTCGCCCGACAATCTGTCGCGCACGGAAATCAATCAGCGCATTCATGCAGAGTTGCAATCGCGCGGAAGCGTCAGCAGGGAAGAACACCAGGTCCAAACGCTTGTACCGCGTCAGGAGATGACCGGAGCGGATCGCAGTTGGGCACAGCAATACCGAGTTGACGACATTCTGCGCTATTCGCGCGGTTCGCGGGAGACCGGCATTGCGAAGGGCGAATACACGCGCGTCAAGAGCATCGACGCGCAAAACAATCGGCTCACGGTGCTGCACGTGGATGGGAGTGAAACGACCTACGACCCTCGTCGCCAGATGGGCGTCTCGGTGTATCGCGAGCAGGAGAAGGCATTCTCGGTTGGAGACCGTATCCAATTCACCGCGCCCAATCATGAGCTGAAGATTGCGAACCGTGAACTGGGTACAGTGGAAAACATCGCGCCGGACGGCGCGATGCGGTTGAAGCTTGATAACGGGCACAACATGGACTACCAACCCCAGGGTCATCCACACATCGACCACGGCTACGCCGTAACCAGCTATTCGAGCCAGGGACAAACGGCCGACCGCGTACTCATTCACGTGGATACGGAGCTTGCCGCGAGAGACTTGCTCAATAGCCGCATGGCGTATGTCTCGGTTTCGCGTGGACAGTGGGACGCGCAGATTTTTACAAACAACCGTCAGAAACTGCCGCAGGCTCTCGGCCACGACGTTTCGCACCAGAGCGCACACAAGCCGGAACAGGCGATTGCGCCATTGCAGCATCAGGAGGCTGCCAGGTCACAACAGCCAGGGCAGGATCTGGGTATGGGTATGGGTTTGGGCTTCTGATCTTGAACAGGAATCGACGATAGTTTCACGTGGGAAGGCAATGATGAGCGCAGAGTCACTTGGTAAAAAACCAATCCAGAACACCAGCCAGGCGGCACTTGCTCTGGAGCGGCGTTATTTGGCCGATAGCTTCGCCGAAAAGCACTATCGCGTTAGCGACCTCGCGGAACTTTGGGGTTTGGGCCGGGAGACGGTGCGAAAGCTCGTCAAGGACGATCCGGGCGTCATCAAAATCAGGATGGGACGCAAGCGGGCGCACACGGTTTACAGCGTGCCGGAATCCGCTGTGCGGCGCATTCATACGCGGTTGCTGATGGGAGCCTAAATAGGATGGTGAAATTCTCCCTGTCACCCCTTCGCGGGTTTCGGCATAGCAATAACATTCGGCTTTGGTTTCGGCTTCGTATCGAAAGCCGCTCTGAGTATCGCCGTCAATCGCTCCTGACGCTCGGGAATCCACGCGGCATAATGTTTCCTGACGATCTGCTCGGTATTGCCCAGCAACTCCGCCACGTCGCGCACGGTCACGCCGGGGCGCTCCAAAAGAATTCTTGCGAAAGTATGCCGGAAACGGTGCGGCGTCGGCTTGTCTTTCCACGGGCCGCACAGATTCCAGAGTTTATTCAGCTTGCGCCGCCACAAATCGGTGATGACGTTCATATCCGTCGTGCTGTGCTCCCCGAAAATGTACGGGCCTGTTTCCAGAGCGCGGGCGCGAATGCGTTCCTGCAACCATTCGGGAACCCATGTGTAAACGTGGGTGTGCGCCTTGGTGGTCCTGAGCTGGATCGTGCCGTCGGGCCTCATGCGGTCCACATGGAACGTGCTCACATCTGAAATACGCAAGCCCGTATAAACCGACACCGAAATAAAATCCGCGATGTCCTGCCCCGTCCATCTGCTTCTGTGCAGAGCGTAAGGGCCTTGCGTCTTGCGCTCCTTCGTCGCCTTTGACAATTGGATTTCGCGTTTGCCGTACTTTGTGTCGCAGGCGTCATACATGCGGCGTAACTCCACGTCGCTGAACGGCAATTTCTGGTCGCTGCGCGGGTCGTTATACTGACCGCGCTGGTTCCTGACCATGCGTGCCGGGTTGCGCTTCACCCATTCGTTCGCATGGCAGAATTCAAAGAAGGCTCTGACAACGCTCATGTTTTTAGCGGCGGTGCTCGGCAACACGCCCCATGACGCCCGAAACTCCCGCACGTCGATAGGCGTCCACTGGTCGATAGCGGCATAGCCCTCGGCATCCGAGAAGCCCCGTAATTGGTTCAGGACGAATTTATAGTTCCTTTGGGTGCTTGGGGCCGTGTGTTCCTCAAACTCTGCTGTATAGGCCGCTATTGCACGAATTACGCTAATCCGCTCGGGTTCGGGGTTGGTGGCAGGAAGGCTTAGAGGCGCCTCAATCTTGTCCTGACCGTACCATGAGCCGGACTGTTGCCACAAAGCAACAAGGGCCTTGGCTTCGTCCCAATCGGCGGTGCCTGTCTGCCTGCGATTGAACGTGCCGCCAAGCGTGCCGGATACGTGGATCAGGCAACCGCATTTTTTCCAGCCGCGCCGTCCTTCTTCAAACTGGCCGGTGCGGGTGTCTTCGTGGTGGCAGCCTTCACATTCCGTGCGGTGGCGTCGATAAAGGTTGAGAGCCATGCAACGTTAGATGCACGTTGCACGCCATTGCACGCTGGAATAAAGCGGTACTCGTAAGTTATTGAAAATAAACTGGCGGAGAGAGTGGGATTCGAACCCACGTTACCCTTTCGAGTAAACACGCTTTCCAAGCGTGCGCCTTCAGCCACTCGGCCATCTCTCCGTTCCTTCGGACCGACTCAACGGAGTTCCTTCGAATATTGTACAGGCGCTTAGGCTGCGCGTCTGTCACATTGTCTTCGCGTTCGCATTTGCAGCTTTGCAGCCACGCCTTGGTTCTTGCCGCTCAATCGAGGACCGAGGCGCGGGGCGTTTCCAGGTACGAGCGATCCAGACCTGCCACCGACGCGCAGCCCAGCAGGCGAAGAGTTCGCTCAACGTCGCATCGCAATATCTCTAGCGCCCGGTCCACGCCCGCCTGTCCTGCTGCGGCGAGTCCGTAGGCATAGGCTCGACCGATGAGAACCGCCCGTGCTCCCAGGCAGATGGCTTTGACGATGTCGCTGCCACGGCGGATGCCGCCATCCATCAATATTTCGACCTGACCGTTTACCGCGGCGACGACCTCGGGGAGCGCCCGCAATGAAGCGGAGACCGAATCAAGTTGCCGTCCGCCGTGGTTCGAAACGACAACCGCTGCCGCACCTTCATCAGCGGCGCGCTTGGCATCGTCGCCCCGTAGAAGCCCCTTGACCACGATCGGGCCGGGCCACTGTTGGCGGATCCAGCGCAAGTCTTCCCAGGTCACCGCTGCTCGCGCCAAGGCCGCCGCGACGTCGATGAGTTCCAGTGGGCCTTGGCCAGGGAGAATAACGTTCTGCAGTTTGGGCACACCTCCATCGAGCAAGAACGACGTGAGCCAGCGCGGATGGGTGAGAATGTTGGGGACATAGGGAATTTTCGCGAAGAGCGAAGTGCCCAGCAGTTCCTTCATGCCGTTGCGCGGGTCGCGCTCGCGCATGCCTGCCACAGCCGTATCCACCGTGATCACCAAGGCCGAAAAGCCGGCGCGGCGCGCGCGGTCGAGGGCGCCTTCGGCCGCTTCGCGGCCACCTAGCAAGTACAACTGGTACCAGACGGGGCCCTGGGACGCGGCTCTTACATCCTCCAGTTTGTGCCCGGAAATGGTGGAGAGGATATAACCTGTGCCCGCCAGACCAGCGGCGCGCGCGGCCGCCACTTCGCCGCCGGGATGCATCAGCCGGCTGTATCCCACTGGAGCGAGCATGGCGGGAAAAGAAAGTTCGTGACCGAGCACGCAGGTCTTAAGGCTGCAGTCGCCTACGGCAACCGCGCCGCGAGGACGGAAGATCACGTCGCGAAAGGCGCGACAATTCTCGGCTAATGTGAGCTCTGCTTCGGCGCCGCCATCCAGATAGTCGAACACCGACCTCGGCAGACGGCGTTGCGCCAGCCGGCGTAAATCCTCGATATTGACGACCTGTGAAGTGTTCAGGACGTGGTTGCCTTTAGCCATCTTTCAAATCCTGCGGGCGTCAGTCGAAGCCTGCTTGAAGATCCGGCCGTGCCGACGCAGCTTCCGTGGCCCGCAATAACCGTCGAACTTACCAGAACCAGCGGACCGAATGCCACCATTGGCCTAGTCCCGCACAAGTCCCGTCTCCGATTCGCTTCCTAGCGCAGAAAGGCCTCCGAGAGTCCCCCGTCCACCGGAATGACATGCCCTGTCGTCTTCGCGCTCTGATCGCTGGCCAGCCATACGACTGCGGCAGCACAGTCCTGTGGCAGGATGCGTTGCTTTGTCAGCGCACGTTGCGCGTAGAAATCGGCGAGTTTGCCCCGTAGTTCCTCGGTCGACTCCGAATCCGAGAAGCTAATCTTGTATTTCTCCAGAGATTGCATCACCCGGTCGCGAGGGAACATGGTGGAACCTGCGACCACGGTCGCCGGAGCAATTCCGTTCACGCGCACGCGCGGACCGAGTTTGATCGACAGCTCTCGGATGAGGTGGTTGAGCGCCGCTTTGCTGGTGTCGTAGGCTTCGCTGCCTTTCTTTGGAACCACCGCGTTGGCGGAGCCGGTCAGCACCATGGCTGCGGACAGGCCCTGGTCCTTGAACACCCACGCGGTTTGGCGGGCGAGTAGATAGTTACCTGTCACATTGACCAGGAATGCCTGCGCCCACTGTGCATCCGAGAGCTCGCCATCGGCGCCCGGCACAGGATAGATAGCAGCCGTGTTGACGATCACATCGAGGCCGCCAAATTGAGAAATCGCGAACTTGCACGCGTCAGACAGCGACGCCGACGATCCCAGGTCGACGGCGACATGAGCTACCACCTCCGCCGATGCAAGGGCGGCGACTTCATCGGCTACTCTCTTGGCGCCGTCCCGATCAAAATCCGCGATGACGATGTGAGCGCCCTTCCCTGCCAGCAGCAGCGTGACTTCGCGCCCGATTCCGCTTGCGCCTCCGATGACGAGCGCGATCTTGCGGCTGAATTCCGCTTCGGCGGGCATGCGTTGCAGCTTGGCTTCTTCGAGAGCCCAATACTCGATGCGGAACGCTTCGGATCGGGGAAGCGCCACATAGTTATGGAACTGCGTGAACTGCTGCGACTGCTCGGCGTGCCGGGCCTGCGGCAGAGGATGGGAGACGTTCCCATCTTCCAGGGCGTTCGCGCCGGCCATTACATGAATGGCATTGATGAAAAACTCGGTTGTGATTCGCGCTTCCTTCTTATTCTTGCCGAAGCCAAACAGGCCCAAGCCCGGAACGAGAACGGCGGAGGGGTTCGAATCCCGCAGCTTCGGCGAATCGCTCGATGCCCACGCTTCGTAATATTTCTTATATGCGGCTCGATACGCGACGACCTCGGGCTGGATGCGTGCCTTCAGCGCGGCAACATCCTCTTTTGCAGGATCCCAGGGAAGAAATAGCGGGCAGACTCTGGTTCTCAAGAAATGATCCGGACAACTGGTGCCGAGTGTGCTCAAATCCTTTGCCCACTGCGATCCCGCGAAGGTCAGAGCATCTTCATCGTCGGCATAGTGAGCCACCACGCGGCGATTCGAGGACAGCACACCCCGCAGAGCCGGCAGGATTTGAGTGGCGATGTTCTTGCGATCTTGGACCGAGCCATACTCGACTCCACCGAACAGCGAATTCTTCCTCGACTGATGTTTCAGAATAAATTCGCCCATCTGATCGATAGTGTGAATGCTGTTCAAGTAGCAGTCGCGTTGCGTCGTTCCCCAGGTAAACAAGCCATGGCCGCCTAGAACCAGGCCTTCCGTTCCAGGGTTGTCTTGCACGGCCCGTTCGATCAGCAGCGCCAGCTCGAATCCCGGACGCTGCCAGGGTACCCACACGATCTTGCGATCAAACTCCCGGTTGAACTCTTCCAGCTTTCGTTTCCCATTTGCGCTCGCCGCCAAGGCGATGGCCCAATCCGGATGCAAATGGTCCACGTGGGCAAAAGGAAGAAATGCGTGCAGGGGAGTATCAATCGAAGCCGCTACGCGATTCTCGCCAAAAGCCGCGAGCGGATAATAGCGCACCATTTCGTCTTCGTACTGTTCGCCGCGATATAACTCCTTGAGCTGTTCCAGACGATCCCGATAGAGCAGGGCAAATCCGGCTTCGGTGATGGACCCAAGGTCACCGCCGCTGCCTTTTACCGCCAGCACTCGGACCGGCCGGCCCGTGAACGGGTCGGGAAGTTCCAGCTTCGAGCTTGTATTTCCACCGCCAAAATTGGTAATGCGCAAGTCCGCGCCCAACAGGTTCGAGCGATACCGCAACAGGGCAAGCTGATCGCCCACCATGGTCTGCGCTTTCGCTTTGTTCCACAGATCCTTCAGGTGAGTAGTCTCTTTGATCTCAGGCATAAGCACTCTCGCAATATTGTTCGAATCTTTCCGCGTGCCGATCCCACTTGTCGGTCTCAAGCGGCTCAAAAACTTCGGTCGGGAACGATCGATCCACAATTTCCCGGACTTCCCGCAGCGAGGATGCGGCTCCCGTCGCCAGCATTTGCACCACGACATTTCCGAGCGCCGTGGCCTCCGCCGGACCCGCCAGCACTCTCCTCCCGGTCGAATCCGCCGTCAACTGGTTGAGAAGCCGATTTTTCGAGCCGCCACCGATGATGCGAATCTGCTCGATGCCCGTCCCGGTCACCTGTTCGAGATCTCGGATCACCAGACGATACTTGAACGCCAGGCTCTCCAGAATGGCCCGTGCGTATGCACCCGGTTCCTCCGGAGCGGATTGGTGGGTCCGTGCGCAGAACTGGTTGATGGCTGCGAGCATATTCGTGGGGCGCAAGAAGGAGCCGTCGTCGGGATCAACCAGGTGACGAAACGATGCCTCACGACCCGCCAGTTCGATCCATTCTCGGTAGTCGTAACTACGCCCTTGCGCCGCCCAGGATTGCCGGCAGCCCTGCAGCATCCAGAGCCCCATGACGTTCCTGAGCAGCCTCGTAGTGCCGTTGACGCCGCCTTCGTTGGTCAAGTTCAGCCGCAAGGCATCGGCTGTGATCACCGGGGAATCCAGCTCCGTGCCTAGAAGCGACCACGTTCCAGAACTGAGAAAAGCCGTGCCCTCGCGAGCCGAAATTGCGGCCACCGCCGAACCCGTGTCGTGACAAGCCGGCGCAATGATCCTGGCGCCAGCGAGTGCAGAATGTCCCGCGATGTCCGGCAGGATTGTCCCCAGGATCGAGCCTGGTTCCACCAGGGGTGCGGGCAAATCGACCGGCAGGTCCAACCTCTGCATCAAGCCCGTGGCCCAACTGCGCTTCACCGGGTCAACCATCTGGGTAGTGGTTGCAATGGTAAATTCGCACACCGCATTTCCCGACAGCCAGTAGTGGAAGAGATCTGGGATGGTAATGAGTCGCTTCGCTGCCGCAAGAAGTTTGGGGCTATCCCGTCGTGCGGCGAACAGTTGATACAGAGTGTTGATCGGCATGAACTGAACGCCAGTCGTCTGATAGATTTCTTCCCTGGAGACTTTCCGGAAGACTTCCTCCATCACACCTTCAGTCCGACGATCGCGGTAGTGATAAGGGTTTTGCAGCAACTCACCGCGTTCTCCCAGCAGGGCGTAGTCCACGCCCCAGGTGTCAACGCCGATGCCCGCCAGTTCCACTTCTTCTGATTGCAGCCGCGCCAGCGCCTTGCGCACTTCGAACCAGAGTCGAGCCACGTCCCAATGCAGAGATCCGACGTATTCGACCGGCTCATTGGCGAAGCGATGCACTTCCTCCGTCGTGAGAATTCCCGATTGAAGATGCGCTAGAACCGCCCTTCCGCTTTCGGCGCCAAAATCGAAAGCCAGATAGGGCTTCGCATGAATGCTCTCAGGCATAGGACGAGACGTTGTGTGCATTCCGGGCTGCGCGCTCATGGGTGATGCGCTCGAGGTATCCGCTCTGGCGGAACGCGTCCATGGGGCTCTTGGGCAGCCCCTTGGACTCCCGCCATTCCTGGATCACCGGCCTAACGTCGGTCGCGAACGCATCCTGCAGCAGGGACTCGGCCGCCACCAGATCGCAATTCTTCTGCGCCGTCGCTAGCTCTCCGCCGTCGACCAGAGCTGCCTTGGAGAACAGTTCCTGCGCGACCGTCACCGTCTGGATCATGGCCTCGATTTTTCCCTTGAGATTGTGACTCTGGTCGACCATGTACGCAATGTCGGCCGGTTTTCCGGTTTCCCACTCGAAGAAGCGTATCTCGTGGAAGATCCGAAACACCTGGTAGGGATCGATGGAGCCCAGGGTCAAGTCATCATCGGCATAACGGCGATCGTTAAAGTGAAAGCCTCCCAGCATGTCCTCCGAGAGGAGCCAGGCAACGATCTGCTCGATGTTCTGCGCCGCATAGTGATGTCCCGTATCGACCAGCACTCGCGCCTGCGGCCCGGCGGTACGCGCCAGCAGCAGAGCCATACCCCAATCGGCAATATCGGTGTGGTAGAAAGCGGGCTCGAAGGGCTTGTACTCCACCAGAAGCCGTTGCCCCGGAGACAGCAAGCCATGCGATTCCTTCAGCGCCTCCTTGAACCATTGCTTGCGCTGCCGGATATTCGCCGTCCCCGGGTAGTTCGAACCGTCCGCAAACCACATGGAAATGTCTCTGCAGTGCAGGCGCCGGGCAATCTCAATGCTGTCCTTTGTGTGCTGCAACGCACGCTGGCGAACGGCGGGATCGGGATTGCCGAAGGAACCGTACTTGTATTCCTGGTCCTGAAAGAGGTTGGGATTGATGGCACCCGGCAAAACGCCATAACGGCCGGCAAACTTCCGTATGTCGTCCGTGCTCTGCACCCCGTCGGGGCAGTCCCATAGGACGTGCAAAGCTACGGTCGGGCAGACGCCGGTGAGCAAGTGTACCTGCCCGGCATCGCTGAACTTCTCCTCGGTTGTGGTGGCCGCTGCCGCCTGTATAAATTTTCCGAACCGCGTGCCAGTATTGGCAAAACCCCAGGACGGCAGTTCAATGCGAAACTTCTCCAGCGCATCGAATATTTTGTCACTCTTGCTTGCGTCCATAACGCGCCCCTCTGTCAGCGTACGATCCTGGCGGCTGTCGCTGGCTTTGTGTCGCTAGACTTTCACGGTTAGCTTTCCTCGGGCTTGTGCAACTGCTGCGCCAGGTAGTTCTCGTAGGTCATCTCTTCGATGGCATGGAGTTGCCCTTCCAGCCAATCGATGTGCTGTTCTTCATCGAGCAATATCTTCTCCAGCAGCTCGCGCGAACCGTTGTCGCCCGCGGCCACGCTGGCCTTGATCCCATCGTTCAGGCGCTTCACGGCCGTGTATTCCAGCTGGAGGTCGTTCTCCAGTTGCTGCTTCACGGTCTGTCCAATATTGATCTTGAAATAGTCGGTCATGTTGGGAGCGCCATCGAGATACAGGATTCGTTCCATCAGGATTTCGGCATGTTGCATTTCTTCGATGGATTCCTTGCGGATGTGCTTGGCCATCCGCTCATAACCCCAGTTCTCGCACATCTCGGCATGAAGGAAATACTGGTTGATGGCGGTGAGTTCCGCTTTGAGCGCTTCGTTCAGAATGGCAATGATCTTTGCGTCGCCCTTCATAGTTGGCCTCTCTTAGAAAAGTTCCCAGTTCCCAGTTCTCAGTTCTCAGCGAAAATCGCAACCGTTCTAACTGAGAACTGGGAACTGAGAACTGAACAACGAATTGTACTAGAACCTGCTTCGTAAGTGGTTTTGGGTGGGTTCTTGGGAAGGGCACGGCTTCACAGCTTGCGAAAAAACTCGATTTTGCACTTGATTTTGGGTGGCGCAGCGTTTCACCGCTGCGATAACTGGCGTATTTTCAGCACCGGCTTTTAGCCGCTGAGGTCAGGCTGCAGTATAGAAGGTACTTTTTCCGCAAGCTGTTCAGCCGTGCCGCTACGAGCCGCATAAACACTGGGCTCTAGCCCTGGAGGGAACTGCCCGTCTTCTCTGAAACCGGTTTATGAAACCAGCTCTAGAACAAGAGAATCAGGAGTGGGATCCCGAAGCAGTGGCGGCTGCGGCGTTGGGCGTTTCCGGCGCCGATGGAGCGTTGCCATTGGGCGGTTGGGCGGGTTGCGATGAGGCTTGCGCAGCGGGTTTTGCCTGGCCTACGCCTTCAAGCACGCGGTGATTCAGGCAGTACAGTGCGAGTTCCAGACGGTCGGCCACTCCCAGCTTGTCGTAGACTTTGCGGAGATAATTCTTGACCACTTGCTCAGTGGTACCAACCCTTAGGGCAATCTCTTTGTTCTTCATCCCCTGCGTAACGCAGCTGACGATAAGGGACTCTTTAGGCGTGAGTGAAACTTTGGGACGCGATCCTGCCGGACGCAGGCCTTGCGTACGATACGCTTGCAGCACCCACCCGATCGCGTGGCTTTCGAGCCAAGGTTCGCCCTGCGCCACTTTGCGCAGGCATTCCACCAGCATTTCGGGCTCAATTTCGCGCGAAACGACGCCATGTGCGCCGCGCCGGAACAAATCTAGCGTCATCTCCTGGTCGGGCTCCTGCAGCACGACGACCAAATGGCAGCTCATAGTTTGCCGAAGAAGATCGGAAACGGCGTCTACTGGATTCGGCGCCAGGGCAGCTTCGAAAATCACAATGTCGGCGGAGAATTTTTGCATAGCGGCAACGGTCTGATCGAGACTCTCGGCTTGGCCGACAACCCGTATGTCGTCCTCGAGTGCAAAGATCTTGCGCAGCCCGGCGCGGAAAATGGCCTGGGTATCGGCCACAATCACGCGGATCGTGCCTTTGCCGTCCTCAGGCTGAATGCCCTCGCCTGCCTCAACGCTGACCGAAGTGCTACCCATCTGTCCTCTTTTCGCGCCCTACCAAGCGCGGCCGTTCTTTCACGGACGAACCGCTCAAACTACCTGCGCTCAAAACGGTATTCGTCAATCACTACGCCGACTCCACGCCGGCCACCATCGGCAAAACTGCGCACCACTCGTCCGCGGCAATCGATCTGCACGTCGGCCTCCGCGCCCACGACATCGGCGGGAAGAGAGATCGTAAAATCGACAGCCGAACCGACAGGCACATCGGCATCCATGCGGAACAGGACGCCATTAGCGGAAATGTTTTCGGTCTCGACCGTGTTTCCCGCGACTTCCGGGTGGTTGCCTGCCGACGTCGACTTCAATGCCACCGGCAGTTTGATGGGAAAGCGCGGCGCGCCTTGCACGTCCGTATAACCCCTGCGATTCTTGCTGGCTTCAGCAACAGTTCCCTTGGCGGTTTCAGACACGTTTGCGACGACCTTCCTTCCGGTTCGTGCCGTGCACAACTCCGATTGAGAATGTGCACATTTCAGGGCGAGATTACACCCCGGCATCCCCAATGCAAAGTTACGTAGGTCATGGAACAATTGCGGCGAAGTGTCGGTGGTACAGGGACTTAGGGGCGTGGGTGGAATGCGGGCAGTCGGCATCCAGCGTGGTTGATCATTGACCATCCGAGGAAGATCGTAAGCCGCTGAAAAAGCGACTGTCAGTGCATGCCGGGCGCGGCAACGGCCAGTGGAGCTCTCTTGCGCGCGACATCGACCATGAAACGGCCGCCGTGCAAACGATCCTCACTACTACTTGTGTTCGAGTTCTTGCCGTCTTCGTTAGTGCCGCCGGGATCGGTCCATAGGCTGCCAACCTCCACCTTGCCTGAGCCTGCCGCCATCTTGGTGGGCTGGCGCCGTTGCTTATCGACGTAAGCCTTGATCACCTGCGTCGCCAACCGCGCCGCCAACTTCCCGTGCTCCCCGCCTTCGAACAGCACACACACAATGATGTCGGGATTGCGCCGGGGCGTGAATCCAACAAACCATCCGTTCTGCGCGAAATCGGCGTTGTTCTGATGCTTGGCACGCAGCGCCAGCGAAACGATCTGCGCCGATCCGGTCTTGCCGGCGATGTCGATTCCCGGAATGTGCGCCGACGGAGCCGTGCCTTCCGGCAACAGAACCCGGCTCAACGCATCGGTGATCGTGTTCCATCCCTCCGGGTCAATCGGAATGCTTTTCACTTCGGTGTAGTGCGTGGTCTCAACGAAGCCCGTTGGCAAGTTTGTCGGATCGATCACATGCGGTACCACCATGCGGCCACCCATCGAAATGGCGCCGACCGCGCGCATCAGTTGTACGGGAGTGATCGCCACCGCGCCCTGGCCGATGCCCACCGAAATCGTTTCCCCGGCGAACCACTTCTGCTTGAAATTTCGGATCTTCCATTCTTCCGAGGGCATCACGCCGGTTACTTCGTTGGGCAGATCGATGCCGGTCTTCTGCCCCAATCCAAAAGCGGTCGCGTATTTTGCGATACGATCGATGCCAAGTTTTTCCGCCAACGTGTAGAAGAAAACATCGCAGGACTGATAGATCGCTTTCGTGATATCGACCCCGCCGTGGCCGCTTTTTACCCAGCATCCGAAGCGCCGGCCATAGAACGTGGCGCCTCCGGTGCAGTTTACGTGGAGGGTCTGGGCAATCCCTTCCTGCCAGCCGGCAGTAGCCATAATGATTTTAAAAGTCGAGCCGGGCGCGAGCTGCGCCTGAATCGCTTTGTTCAGCAGCGGCTTGTCGGGATCGTCGATCAGTTTGTTCCACTCGTCCCGTGAAATCTTCACCGCGAAATCGTTAGGATCGAAAGTCGGCCGGCTCACCATCGCCAGGATTTCGCCGGTGTGCGGATCCATGGCCACGATCGCGCCGTTCTTCCCTTCGATGGCCTGCTCCGCCGCGATCTGCAAATCCAGATCGACCGTCAACTTGAGCTGCTTGCCCGGCTCCGCGGGTGTTTCGTCCAGCCGTCCGACTTCGCGTCCGCGGCTGTTCACGATCGCCCGCCGGAATCCATTCTTGCCCATCAAAATGCTGTTGTACTGTTTCTCGACTCCGCTCTGGCCCACCACGTCGCCAGGGTTGTAGAGCTCGAACTGCGGCTGGTTGAGCATGTCTTCGGTTACTTCGCCGACGTAGCCGATCAGGTGCGCCATGAAGCCGTTGCGCGGATAGAGCCGCCGGTGCGCCATGATGGTTTCAAGTTCGGGAAGCTCGTTCTTGTGCGCCTCGATGAACGCCAACTCGTCGGGTGTGATGTCTTCCTTCAGAAAAATCGGCTGGTACTGCGGCATCCACAATGACCGCTTGATGCGCTGCCGCACTTCGTCGGCGTTCAAGTGCAGTCCCTTGGCGATGGCATCCGCGTCCGCATTCAGATCGCGCGTGGAATCGCGCAGCAGTAGCGCGGAGAACGAGGGGTAGTTGTCGACGATGATGCGGCCTTCGCGATCCAGAATCTTGCCGCGCGGCGCCAGAATCGGCACATTGCGGACGCGGTTCTGCTCCGCCAGTTGCTCATACTTGCCGCTATGCATCACCTGCAGCCGCCACAGGCCGTACGCCAGCAGCAGAAAAATAAACAGTACGACATACTGCACCGCGGTAAGCCGCGCGACGGGAACTTTTTCTTCGTGGCCGAACATCAATCCTCGGTTCCTGCAATTCTCGTAAGTTCTTGCAGCCAGCACCGGCGCAACCGCCGGAATCGAAATCCACGATTGCGATGCGCCTGAAAAGCTGCTGGAAGCGTTAACTACATTCTAACTCGCGGCATCTCTTGCCCGGAATGCGTCTGGGAACGAAAGTTTTCCAGTCCACTGCGGGTAGTTGTTGTCGAGGAATGCACGCCTCGCAAGTCTGCCTGAGCGCAGTCGAGGGTCCAGTCGGGCGGGACGCCCGGCTCTCCACCAGCAAGCACTCCGAGCCAATCGGCGGGTCATGTCCACCCGTGGATTGAATTTGGGACCCCCGCGGGCAACAATACCAGCAGGACTTACGTCTTACTTACTTCCAGCTAAGGAATGCAATGCGGATACGCAGTTTCATCGTCGCCTACGTGCTGGTGCTCGCCATTCTGCTGTTTGCCGACCGGCGCCCCAGTTCCACGCAGCAGGACCGCTATTCGCGCGTAGTTGACCTCACCGACGGGCAGAACGCGGCGCTGCCACATGCCACAGCCGCGGAATCCAGAACCCGCATCATTGCTCCCGCCGCGCTCATTCCCGGGACTTGGGCTGCTGGCCAGATTCCCCCTGAACGTCTGGTGGCTCCGCTGGTGGTGATGGACTTGAACTCGGCCGACGCCGCAGTCGAGGGCAACCCGCAGATTTCTCTCGACGATATTGCGGTCTGGGAATCGCGCCACGGCATGATTCCGCAAGGAGCGGTCGTCGCCATCCGCCGCACCGGCGCGCGCGGTAATTTGCTCACAGACAATCTGCCGACCAATGCTTCGTCGAGCACACCGTTTCCCATCGCCCGCGACGCGGCCGAGTTCCTCACTGTCGCTCGCTACACCATCGGCTTTGCCGTTGAGACGCACGTCGACTTGGCCTCCGACCAAACGCTGGCGCGGCACCTTGCTCTTCACGGAAGCTATGTGGTGGAAGGAACCGCGCGCCTAACCTCGCTGCCGGCAAGCGGCTCGCTCATCGTCGTCGCCCCGGAGAAGAACAAAAAAACGGGCGAGGCCCCTGTCCGCATTCTGGCGATGGTGAGATAGTTGTTCGTCGTTAGAGCGTGTTTCGCTATTTGCCTTAAGTAGTAGTTAGCCCTTTTCGTGCACCGCAATCCGCTCCGTAATCATCTACCCCTCCGGAGGCGATTCCATGTCCGACCCGCGTTATCCAATCGGAAAGTTTTCCTACGATGGCCCGCTCACGGCAGAACAAAAGCAGCAGTACTTGACCGATATCGAGCAAACTCCCGCCCGTTTGCGCGCCGCCCTTCACGGACTCTCTGGCGAGCAACTGGATACTCCTTACCGCGATGGCGGCTGGACGCTGCGCCAGGTGGTCCATCACGTCCCCGACAGCCACATGAACTCATACATTCGCTTCAAGTTGGCGCTCACCGAAAACGAGCCCACCATCAAGCCCCACTTGGAAAATCTCTGGGCCGAGTTGCCCGAGGCCAAGCGTGCCCCGATTGAAGTGTCGCTGGCCTTGCTCGATTCCCTCCACCAGCGCTGGATGCTGATGCTTCGCGAGTTGACCGACGGGGAATGGAAGCGCACTTTCCGCCATCCCGTGGCGCATGTCACGAGCTTGCGCGAGCGACGGGGTTGGTGAGTTTATCCGCGTCTGCGCGGTGCACTCTATTGGTTCTTCTCAAGTGTGGCTTTCATATTGACTTCCGAACCGGCAAACACGGAAATCTCTTTCGTCCATGCGGCGTATCCGCTTTGCGAGACCTTAACCGTGTGTTTACCCGCCGGAAGCTTCAGGGTAGCGGGAGCATTGCCAACAAAACTATCGTCAACGTACACGTCCACGCCGTCCGGCACCGAAGTCAGAACGATCTTGCCTTCCTCTTTCGAAGCAGGGGTGGCGTCAGCGGACTTAGTGATTGAGGGTGCGGCCGGAACGGCCTTAGGGTCGGGGACCGCGACCGCTTTTTCGGCCGTCTTGACCACCGCTGC
>Ga0182027_10002651_pt1 | contig 28825 bp, 21 predicted proteins | sample 712E1DmetaG_FD_121300 | JGI IMG/M metagenome (GOLD analysis project Ga0182027, IMG submission 121300) | Permafrost microbial communities from Stordalen Mire, Sweden - 712E1D metaG (Illumina Assembly) | ecosystem: Environmental > Terrestrial > Soil > Wetlands > Permafrost | place: Sweden...
CAACACCAGCGGATCAGCCAATACGACTATTGGTAATACATCCGGCGGAACAATTATTATCGGTGCTGCTTCCGGATCTGATCTTCAATTAAACGATGCTCAGTGGAATATTTCCGGAGCCGGAGCTGCTAACTTTGCATCAATCGGAGCAGGTACTGCAGGAACAGGTGCATTCACAACCTTAACTTCAACCGGCGCAAGCACTATTGGCACAGGAGCCTCCCTAACAAATACTTTTGGATCTGGTACTTCTTCGAATAACGCTATTGGTAATAATACAACTCCTGGCACTTTAGCACTTTATGGCTCTACTATTACTGCCGGATCAGCTGCTACAACCGCTATTAATTTTGGCAATGTCACAAGTAACCCAACATTTAGTCTACTTGGCACGGGGCTTACCACATTAGGCGGAAACTTAAATATAAGCGGAACAGCTATTGCATTTGCAGGCACCGGCTCTCTAACAACTGGTAACACCACTGCTTTGAACATTATCCCCGGAACAACCGGAGCCTTGAACCTGGCAACTACCAACACCGGCAATGTTGCTATCGGTAATACAACCGGAACTATGACACTAAGTGGCTCTACTATTACTGCCGGATCAGCTGCTACAACCGCTATTTCTTTAGGTAATGTTACTAGTAATCCAACCTTTACCTTACTGGGTACAGGCCTTACTACGCTAGGCGGAAACTTAACGGTTACTGGTGCAACAACTACATTTAATAATGCTGCTGCAACTTTAACAACTGGAACAAACCAAGCTCTTTCGATAAATCCTAATGGTTCAGGAACATTAAACTTAAATACCTCCGGAACAGGCGCAACTAATTTAGGTACTTCAACAAACACAGGTGCTGTTGCAATCGGCAATACAACTGGAACTCTAACATTAAGCGGATCTACTATTACTGCCGGGTCAGCAACTACGACCGCTATTAATTTTGGTAATGTCACAAGTAACCCAACATTTAGTTTACTGGGCACTGGACTTACTACGTTAGGCGGAAACTTGGCTGTAAACGGAGGAAGCTTAACAACTACTGCTACAACCTTGAATTTGTTTAACACCACGGCAACTACTGTTAACTTTGCCGGAGCGGCCACAACCCTAAGCTTAGGAGCACCAACCGGCAGCGCTACAATGTCCGGTACTTTAACGCTCGGAGGAACTAACGGTTCTACTATACAACCCGGGAATGGTGCTTTAAACTTGGGGTATAAATCAGGACTAAATACATGGGGAACCGCCATGACAATACAAAGTACTACTGGCAATATTGGAATTGGTACAACAAGCCCTCACTCCGATCTTGAAGTCAATTCAGGCGTATCAAACGTTTCCGGTCTTAGACTTACCCAAGTCACTACTGCCCAAGCTGCTACAGGTGCTTTTACCAGTCTCTTGGGTGTAAATGGAAACGGAGATATAGGCCTTGCTTCGCTTAACACCGCTATTACCAACGCTGCGCTTGCCTACTGGGATGGAATGAATGACCCAACATCACAAGTTGTCGGACCTAACGGCATGTTGAGTAAATATTCCGATCCAATACCAACCTTAACAGGTAACGCAACCTATGTCGCCGGAAGCGGTATTCGACTTACGCAAGATCTTGGAAATCAAAACGGAGCTATAGAATGGAACTTTAACCAGTTGCCGTATGAGCACATTGAATATAATTACAAATCCGGTCCAAAAACACACGCTGCAAATGGAGCGGATGGCGTTTGGTTCTACGCTTATGCCGACGGTACGCCAACTCAAGAAAATGGCTGCACTGCGGTTCCAAATTCCGGCTGCAATGGCACCACCGGTCCTTGGATGCAAAATGGATATATTATTTACTTTAGCGAATACCGCAATTGTGTAGGTATTACCTGGGGCCATTTTAATGATGGTAATCAATGCGTTAGCGGTGCCGGACAAGCATATCCACTTGCCTACAACACTAATGTTCCGGAAATCGCTGATAACCAATGGCACATGGTTGATATTATTATCCGTGAAAACGAAATTGTTGTTAGACGCGACGGTCAGGTACTTCTCGATTACAGAGATTTCTACTCTCGTCCTTTATATAACGCTACTAATACCAAATTTGGTTTCGGAGGCCGTACTGGAGGATCGTCAAATGAGCATTATATTAAAGGCTTAGTCGTAGGTAAAACCGGCACTGTATTGTCAGACTTTGCTATTAACAATAATACCCCTCTTACTAATGGTTTGTACTGGAATATTTTAAGTCCGCAGCTCTTTACTACTCCGGGTTCGTCTACCAGCGCTAGCATAAACGATATTGGTCAACTTGGTATTAATAATAATAACCAGAGTGCGGCACTTGATGTTCTTGGTAGCTCTGGAACACAAGCGTCAGCAGAAATTGGTAGCACAAGCTCTTTTGCGACCCTTGCTATTAACCAGTCTGGTGTAGGCGATATTTTTACAGCATCCGATTCGGGAACATCGGTATTTACCATCCGTCAGAACGGTAACGTGGCAATCAATGCTGCTACTGGTACAGGAATCAACTTCACCAATAACGGCATGACTACCGATCTTAGCCTGCAAAATGGCGGCACAATAGATAACGATACTGCCGGTCAAATTAGACTGGCAACCGCCGGTACCACCGGAAGCTTAGCAATGGTTAATTTCATCGGAACACCAACTCTAACCGGCACTTTGAATGGATTAAGCGTTGGCGTCAACGGATTGACGGCTGGACAAGTTGGTGCTCATGATCTTACTGCACTTAATATAGTTGGCTTCCAAGGAGGAACCACAAATAACTATGGACTTAATATCGGAACAGTTACCGGATCAGGAGCATCCGTGAATTACGGCATAAATATCGCGGGCGTAGTAGGTGGAGGAACCAATTATGGCTTAGGAATTCAAAACAACATCGCTGCTTCCGCATCGAATTACGCTATTTATTCTGTTGCTCCTGCAAAAAGCTATTTTGCCGGCAATCTTGGCTTAGGAACAACTACTCCAAGAACTCAACTTGACGTCGTTGCAAGCACAGCCGCCACATCTTCTGCAATGATCGAAAATCAAAACGTCTCGGGAACAAATTCCGTATTGGCCCTTAAAGATGGCTCAACAACGCCTGGAACCGGCAATCATTTAATTAACTTCTTGGATTTCAACGGAAACATTAGAGGAGATATTAGATTTGCCAGCGCTTCGACAGTTGCCTATCAAACTGCCGGTAATGCAGATTTTGCCGAATACTTAAAGAAAGATCCAAATTCTAGCATCGATTGGGGCACTGTTCTTTGCCAAAATGATCAAGGCAATGTTGAACCATGCCAAGATAAATCCGCTCATATCGCCGGTGTTGCTTCGGAATTCCCAAGCTTTGTCGGAGGAAATGATTTAGGAGATTCATCAATCACAGTCGGTTTCACCGGAGTTGTTTCCACCAAAGTTGTCGGAAATATTAAATCGGGAGACTACATTACTATGTCTGATCTGGCTGGCGTTGGTACTAAAGCCACAGCTGCCGGACAAGTTGTAGGAATTGCTTTGGAAGATTATAACTCCGACCAAGTAGGCAAAATTTCCGTAAAAGTCAGCCCATCCTGGTATGATCCACAAGTACAACTGACTTCAAGTGGAGACTTAAACTTAGTTGACCAGAATGCGTCTGATACCAACTTTACTATTCCCCACCTCTATACTTTAAGTGACGTTTTAGGAAATCCATTGCAAAGAGTCGGTGAGTTCTCCGACGCCGCAATTGCTAATTTAAGAGCTGGATTTATAAATGCCGGACAAGTTACCACTAATGCCTTGTCTGTTTCAACCGAAAATGTAACCATAAACGGCGTCCATCTTAAAGACTATATCGCCTCTGTTGTAAACCAAGTTTTGGGTAATCAAGCCGGAGGACCAACGCCGGAAAATATGCATGCTGATTTAATTACTCCGTTAGCATCGGATTCTGCATTGGCAATTAAATTTGATAATACTAAATTATCTATTTTGAATTCTAATACCGCCTCAGGTTCGGCAGTTACAACTATTGATAATCAAGGTAATGCCTCGTTTAGCGGATCGCTAACTTCTGACAATTTAACTACCAATAATGCAACCGTTGCCGGAACACTAAACGTTGCAACATTAACTGCCAACGACATTAATTTGTCATCCAAAGCCTTATTTGATCTTTCGACTGAACTTTCAACTGCATCCGGTTTTGCGATTAGTGGCGGCTTCCAAGTTAACGGACAATTAACTGCGGAGAATAGTAGCTTTGGAACAGAGGGACAATTATCGGTTGATAGTAACGGCAATCTTACAACCAGCGGCAATATCAACTTAAGCAATGGAACTATTTCCTCGGATACCAACGGAAACGTTGTTAACCAATTAGCAAGCGATACTAATAATAGTAATCCAACCAAGTTCACTTTCAAGAATGCAGCCGGAGCAAACGTTTTCTCGGTTGACAGCAATGGTAATGCCGCGCTATCCGGAACCCTAACAACTTCGAGTGGAACTTATGATTTGGCCGAAGATTATCCAACCAAAGATAATAGTATTCAAGCAGGCGATGTATTATCTATTGACCAAACGACTGATGGTTATGTCCAAAAATCTAATGGTACATATGATACAAATGTTATCGGCATTTATTCTGAGAAGCCTGGCTTTAGACTATCTGAAACTGACACTTTGATTAATAATGGCAAAGCAGTGCCAATTGCCTTGGCAGGAAGAGTGCCGGTTAAAGTCAGCACTGAAAACGGCGCAATTCATAAAGGAGATTACCTAACAACCTCCTCTATAAACGGTGTTGCCATGAAAGCGACAAAACCCGGACAGGTAATTGGAAAAGCTTTAGAAGACTTTGACAAAATGTCTGTTGGAAAGATTTTGGTTTTTGTAAATGTTTCCTTTGCTGATCCAAAGAAACAATTGGCTAATATTATTACCGACGACAACGGCAATGTCGCAATTTCTAATATTAGCTCCACAACGGTTACTTTACCGGAAAATCTACAGATCGGAACCAAAGAAGTAGCCGGAACGCTCAACAATGCCCTACTTGCCATAAGCGATACAATTACAACTCATGAGGATAAATTAAACACTTTACAAACCGATGTTTTGGGCCTAGCAACAAGCTCTGCTAGCTTAAATTCCAGAATCGACAATTTGGAGGCATCGGCATCATCGCAAATTGCACAAGCTAATGATAAAGTTGCATCAACCGCTGCTGATGTTACTTCCTTGAATAAAAGAGTTGATGATTTAATCTCCAGTCTTAGCGCTATGCCGATTAATACAGTCAATGTTTCCTCCGCAGCCGATCTTGGTCTTGGAGAGGATGTTCAACTTAGCACTGCCACTATTTCCGGAAATCTTAATGTCTTAGGCAGAACAACCGTTGGTGATCTTGGCGTTACCGGCAATGTCTCTATGGGAGTTCTAAAGATCAATGGGCTTGACGATAATGGCACAGCTAGTATTAATACTTTGTCTGGTGATCTTAAATTACAGGATTACGGCATGGGCGGACTAGATATTCTTTCCGGAAAAGTAGTTATCGATAAATCCGGAAACGTAAATATCCAACAAGCGGTTAGCGCTAAGACTGTTAATACAAATAAACTTAATATTACTACCGATACGGCGACTACTTCGGCAACACTTTCAGCGTCTGCCGGGACTGCAACTATTAATGCGAATGCCAACAGTGTAACTATTAAAACAACTGCTGTTACTAATAACTCTTTGATCTATGTAACATTTAGCGGCGACTACAGTCCGGCGGTTAGATATTGGATCGACAGTAAAGTAGCTGGAAACGCATTTACAGTAAAATTGGATGCGGCGGTAAATAATAACGTCAAATTCAATTGGTGGATCGTAAATTAATTTTCAAATTTCGATTTGTTAAGAACGCATACTATTGCAAAATACTTCTTTAAAAATAAAAGGTTAGTCTCTTTATAAAAAGGGGTTTCCGTAAATCACATTTGCGTTTTTGTAAGTCAGATTCAGTGGCTTGTTGTTCATTAATCGAATGTAAACATACAATAATAAACGGGCTCTTGTATACTGTGCTGCTCGTGTAATATCAGATTTTGCTTCACTTTTATTCCCGATTCTATCTTCCAGAATTGCTAGATCCGTCCAAATCTGCCCGTCCTGTGGATAATATCTCAATGCCTGATTCTTAATAAAATCTATGTTACTTTGCGTATCGCCGTAAAATAAAGCAAGACTGGCTAAGTTTTCATACGTTTGGAAATAAGCCCCATACGGTAAAGCTTTGCGAAGCGAATCATCAGCAGGCTTATATTCTCCCAAACAAAAGTATGCTACTCCCAGGGCGGTATAATTGAATACAGTTGGAAACTTGTCGATCGACTTTTTAGCATGATCTAGCGCATTGCTACATAAACCGAGTTTATAATTCCCTACGCTTAGATTAAACTCTAAATTGTAGTCATTTTGAGAAACTGATAAATCATGGTTAGCAAGAGTTATTTCATCTTTGAAATCATAACCTCGTATGATCGTCACACCCGCTAAAAGCAACAGTATTAAGCTGAGACAACTAACTACCCAAACATTCTTCAGATTAAATTTATATGCTTCGGCTATAATTCCAAGTACTCCCAATAATCCTATGATTGGAAAATAAAACCATCTTACGGCAACAGTTTGGTCAAGCGGTATTATTTGTAAGTTAAGTAACATTCCCACGATAAACCATATTGCAAAAAAGTTATAGGTGTTCGAATAGTTTTTGGGGTATTTTTTATGGATAAATACTTTTATTAAAAAAACAACAAACAAAAAGGAAACGCCTATTGCAAGCGGTAGGAAAAAACCCATAAAACTAAGCTGCGTGTACATCCAATGGTAGGAAGACGATATATTGTTTGGGAAGATAAAAGTCCTAAGATAAAATACAAATATCGCCGGCACATTTATTAAACGATGGAAAAGATCCAATTTCCCGAAAGGAGTGTTTGTAAAAGTTTGGGTCATAAACCCGAGAGTAATAATTCGCAAAACGCCATAAATTCCGGTTAATAGAAGTATATAAAATGTCCAAACTTTTCGATCTTTCTGCAAAAACATCCACGTATAGACAATCGATATTATTATAAATAGTATCGCTGATTCTTTACTAAGAAGTGCAAAGAATAAACTAACACCTGCAAGTCCAAGAGCTTTTTTAGAAGTAAAGCTTGCTAGTGTCCAAAGTCCCATCATTCCAAAAAATAGAAATAGACTTTCTTGTAGATCGGAAATGTAATAAGCCACCTCACTATTAATTGGGTGAATCAAAAACAGTAATGATAAAACAAAGGGGATTGTATTTTTAAAAAACTTTCTAAACAACAAAAATACCAGACAGGCATTTATGATATGCAATAAAATCAAAATAAAATGAAAGGAAAAGGATCCGGATCCAAAAAGAGAATATATGGTAGAAAAACTGATTTCCACAAATGGTCTAAAATATGCACCTCCCAACTGTTGTCCACCACCATTGAAGAAAGTACTTCCCGAAAAAAACATTGGTAGATTTTTAAAAGAATGAACAATCGGATTTTCTACAATTTGCAGCGTATCATCACCAACAAAACCATTAAACAGACCACTAAAATAGACAATGAAACCAATAATAAATATTATTATAATTGCCTTTTTTGTAGTTAACGCAGCAAAAAAATTATCTATGTAAACAAGCACTTATCAATATTAACACTGTAATAATTAGTATTCAACGATCACCAATGTTTGAATTAATAGGCATTAAGTGCTCTGTAAGCACATACTACAATTAGAGCGGAAAAGCGGTGCTAAAATAAACTTAGGTATTGTAATCTAATTCCTCTAACTGATAATATTAATATACTGCCTATGGAATCAAAAGATCAAAAATTTATCCTCTGGTTTGATGAAATCAATAAAAATGACATTCCTCTTGTTGGTGGTAAAAATGCTAACCTTGGCGAGATGTACCAGAACTTGGTAAACGCCAAAAACGAAACTTTTCCCGATGAGCAAATTAAGGTTCCTTTTGGCTTTGCAGTTACTGCTTACTCTTACCGTTATTTCCTCGAAAAAAATGAACTAGATAAGAAAATAAAAGATATTCTCGATAATCTCGATACCAACAACATGCACACGCTGGAAAAGGCCGGTAATGAGGTCCGCGAAATGATTATGTCCTCAAAATTCCCGCAAGAATTAGAAGATGCAATTGTTTCCGCCTATAAAGAGTTGGCGGTTAAATTAAATATTGACGTATCAGATTTAGACGTAGCTGTCAGATCATCCGCCACAGCCGAGGATTTAGCTACGGCTTCTTTTGCCGGACAGCAAGAATCATACTTGAATGTTCATGGTAATCATCATGTTTTGGAAGCTATTAAAAAAGCTTTTTCATCACTTTTTACAAACCGTGCAATTTCGTACAGAGTTGACCAACATTTTGATCACTTCCAGATTTCACTTTCTTGCGCAGTACAAAAAATGGTCAGAAGCGATAAAGGCTGCTCCGGTGTTATGTTTACTTTGGATACCGAATCAGGATTTAAAAATGTCGTTTTAATCAATGGCTCATGGGGCTTAGGAGAATTCATCGTTAAAGGTGTTGTTACGCCTGACGAATATATGGTTTTTAAACCAACGCTGGCTCTTGGTAAAAAAGCGATTATTAATAAAAAATTAGGCAGTAAAGAAAAAAAATTAATCTACGCACATGAAGGCACAAATCCAACCAAAGAAATAATCGTTCACGAGGGAGACCGCAACAGATTTGTCCTAAACGATGATCAAATTTTAAAACTTTCCCGCTGGGGAATGATTGTCGAAAAACATTACGGAAAACCAATGGATATGGAATGGGCATTTGACGGCAATGAATTGTATATTGTTCAGGCTCGCCCCGAAACAGTTCAGGCCGGACGAGACGTAACAGTTTTAGAAGATTATAAATTATTAGAACACGGAAAAGTGCTGGCCGAAGGCGCAGCTGTGGGACTTAAAATCGGCGCAGGCCGTGCCCGCTTTATTAAAGAGCCAAGCGAATTAGATCAATTCCAACAGGGTGAAGTTTTAGTAGCCGAAATGACTGATCCCGATTGGGAACCAATTATGAAAAAGGCCTCCGCTATTGTTACTAATTCTGGCGGTCGTACATCTCACGCAGCGATTGTTTCAAGAGAACTAGGAATTCCGGCCATTGTTGGAACCAGCACTGCCACTAAAGCGATTCAAACAGGTACGGAAATTACAGTTTGTTGTGCCGAAGGAGAAGATGGCAAGGTTTATGAGGGAAACTTAAAATTTGAAATCCAAAAAACCGATCTTAAAGATTTCCAAGCGCCAAAAACCAAGATTAAAATGATTGTTGCCGATCCTGATTTTGTCTTCTCCTATTCTTTTATCCCAAATAAAGGCGTGGGGCTTGCTCGTGAAGAATTTATTATTTCCAACTTTATTAAAGTCCATCCAAACGCACTATTAAACTACGATAAATTAACCGATGAGAAAGTAAAGAGAAAAATCGATGAATTAACCGCCGGATATGATAATAGACTCGATTATTACGTTCAAAAATTAGCCTATGGTGTTGGAATTATTGCCTCTGCTTTTTATCCGCATGAAGTAATCTTAAGATTTAGTGACTTTAAAACAAACGAATATTCAACGCTTTTGGGCGGAGAAGAATATGAACCGGAAGAAGAAAATCCGATGATCGGCTGGAGAGGCGCAAGTAGGTATTATGACCCAAACTTTGAAGCAGCTTTTGCCTTAGAATGTCAGGCTGTAAAGAAAGTTCGAGAGGAAATGGGGCTTTATAACCTTCAGGTAATGATCCCCTTCTGTAGGACTCCTGAGGAGGGCCAGAAGGTGCTTGACGTTATGGATAAAAACGGACTTCCCCATCAAAAAATTGAAAATGCGCGTGAAGTTGCTAAAAGCGATACTATCGATGAGAGATTAAGAGTTTGGGCAATGGCAGAAATCCCATCCAACATTCTGCAGGTTGATGAATTCGCCGCTCTTTTTGATGGCTTCTCTATCGGCTCCAATGATTTAACGCAATTAACGCTAGGCTTAGACCGAGATTCTAAAATCGTTGCGCATATTGGCAATGAGAAAAGCAATGCGGTTAAAAGATTAATCAGAATGCTTATTAAAGATGCACACGAACTCGGAGTGCCTGTCGGGATTTGCGGACAAGGTCCATCGGACTTCCCAGATTTTGCGGAATTCTTAGTATCAGAAGGAATTGATTCTATTAGTCTTCAACCAGACAGTGTCTTAAAAACCTCTATCAAATTAAAAGAGCTCGAAGATCGCTTAGGCAAATAATTAAAGTAGTATAATATTCCAAAGAGCTCATTATGCCAATATTAATACTATCTGTCGCCATCATATTTTCCATTATTGCCCTCCTTTACAATCTTCCCGCCAGCGGAACATCTCTTAACCCTTTTAATAACTATTTTATTTACGGTTTTAGCCTTATTAGCCATCACTTTATATTATTCTTTTTAGGACTTGGCTTATTAACGATTATTGTTACACGCATTATAAAAATTGAAAAATCTCATCCTCCGCATCAGAAAATATTTTTTTATCTTACCCAAGTTTTTTCAATTTTTTTAATCGGGCTTTTTTTATCGTACGTCTTACTACTTGCCGTCGCTTTCTTTGAACTAAATTCCCTCTCTATTATGGTAAATATTAATCCCCATTCGATAGGGATTATTACTGACAGAAATCAAATCGTAAAAACACTTAAAGCGAGTAATAAGCCCCCGCAAATTATTGCCAGCGACAATAATCAATATAAAGAACTGCAAGCAATTGCGCAAACAACAACCGGAACTAGCAGCTTTTACGGAAGCTCTATTCTGCCTTCAATTCCACAATTTTTTGTTTTACCAATTAAGAAAATTGGCTCCAGTATTCTACTTGATCAAACATTAGTTATTTCCGAGATTAACCAACAGGACCTGCAAGCCTACAGCCCACTAGTAGGATTTCTATTTATTAAAAGTTACTTCCCTCAACAAGCAATTAAATCTTTTCCAAAAGTTTACGTCATGAATGAAACGGAGTATCAAAAATACCGACAGTTGGACTTTAATAAAAAAGTAGCTGATGTACAAGTTCAATTAGATGAGACCAACCAAAGCATCTCTACTCTTTCCGCTTCCATCCAAAATGATAAAGATCAAATAAGCTATGATCAAAACTTTGTAAAATCAGGTTATCTGCAAAGAGATAAACAATATAATGGTTGCATTGCCGCCGGCGAATACCGCTTAGGGGTTTTTTACCATATTAACTCCAAAGATTATTGTCAAAATCAAATCGCGGCGCTAGATAGTTCAATCCAACAAGCAAGTAGCAATTTAGATAATCTAAATAAAAAATTAGCTGATGATCAAGGTCAATTAACAACCTCTAAATTATATGCTAATTTTTTTAGTACGCAGGTGCAACTTGGAAATCTTCTTAAGGTAAATATCCCACACGAACTAGGTTCATTCGAGCCTCCGGATACAATAAAAATATTAATTGATACTACTAGCCCCCATGCTATTGCAGACTATTTTGAAACTGTTACCCATGAATATCTGCATTATACAAGTTACAGTAGCACAAAAAGCTTTACCACTTCGTTTTTTGAAGAAGGACTTACTGAATATTTTGCCAGAAAAGCTATCCAAAATAGTATAAATATTAATACAAATTCCGGTTATCCTGTTTATGTTAAAATTGTTAGCAAGATAACCAATATAATTCCGGAAAGTGAGTTGGCTGATATTTATTTTTCTAAGGATGAGCTAGGGCTTAGGTCTGCTTTAGATAGGGTTTATGGCGATGGCTTTTATGCCAATAACCTTATAACTTTTGAAACTCTGCAATATACTTCTGATTTAAAACAAATATTAAAACTGGCAAATACGCTTATGGCAAAAATTAATGGCATGCCGCTAAAAGAATCTGACATTATTAGCACATCAAGCAATTTATAATATCCTCAGGTAGACTTTTCCTACGGTGTGGTTGTCGGAGCTACAGGTGCGGCTGTTGGAAGCGGTGATACTTGTGGGATCTTAGCATTTGGATTGCTTTTAACTGGTGCTGGGACAGTTACTTTTGGTGGATTATTTAAGTTGGAAACATTAACTCCTGTCACGTTACCATTTTGCAATGCGCTTGTTCCTTGAGCCGCTGGAGCTGTTTGAGTTGCTGCCTGAGCATTAGCTGCAACTTTAGCTTTTAGATCCGCTAAGTAAGCGCTGGCTGCTTTGTAATCTGGACTTGATTGATTAGTCTGCAATAAGGTTACTAATTGTTGAGCAACTGTGGTTGCGTTTTGCAGATCTCCGCCATCCCTATATGCGATCGATAAGTTATAGTAGGCATTTGCATAATCCGGTTTTAGATTAGTTGCATCAGAGAAATATCTTGCAGCCAAATCATATCTTTTAACAGAGTAGTATACTCCGCCAACACTTACTCTTAATGCCGGATTAAGCGGATCTCTTTGAATGGATTTTCCGTAAGCATCTAAGGAGAATGCTAAGGCATTTTGCGCAACACCTGTTATATTTCTATAAACTGATGCTAAGACTTCCCAGTTTCTAGCTGATCTTGGACTTAAGGTAACGGCTACTCTTCCCTCATTGATTGATTGAGAAAGAAGCGTTTGAATTGTCTTTTTATCTGCGTCTGTTAACGATCCTGATGGCGATGTTTTACTTGGACCTTTTTGGATAGCCAAGGCGTTTGCTAAGGCAAAGTTTGTCTGCGCCATATCAACTCTGTATAAGTCTACTTCTGGATTAATTGCCTCTGCTTTTTGCAGATATTGATAGGTTAACGTACCGTTTTTGTTAGCTTGGGTAAGCGCCAATCTATGATAGTAGTCAGCAAGAGTAACGTTATATGTTTTATATAAAACTGGCACTGCGGCAATTAAGAATAGTATGAAGACTACGATTGGGAAAAGATCGATTTGTTTATTGTTATTCGTTAAGGCTTTTATTCCAATTGAAAACTCCAATACTTTTTCTCTGATAGATTTTTGAGACATCATAAGAGCGGCAATCACAAATAGAGACATAACAAATGAAACTATCGTTGTTGCATGTATAAATAGTAAGCCGATTGAAGCTAATCCACTTATGGCAAGTGCGTTTAACATTAGGTGTGAATCATCTGAGGTAGAATCAGCCGATTCCTTAATTACCATATTTTTCCAGCTATTAACTCCAACTACTATACATACGAATACTAGTCCCAGTAGCCCTAATATTCCCAATGTTCCTAATTCCTGAAGGAATTCATTATTTGCTGCGTCGAAAGAGAAATTCCAAATATTAAGTGTGTTAAATTCTAATGGTTTGTAGGTTGCAAAATTAAATAAATATGTGGATGGACCGGTGCCAATAAAAGGCGCGTCTCTAAAGACTGACGCACTTACTTTCCATGATGTGGCTAGAGGTAATTGAATCTCTTTTGGAAAATTTGCTTCTAATTTTTGAACAGGATTCACTCCTCCTAATGGTAAGTATGCCATCGCAAATACCAAAGCCGTTGTGGCAACTGGGATCAAGAACATTCCTAAGGTTTTCTTAAGTTTATGTGGCTTCGCAACAAATGCGCAAAGTCCAAAAACGATCAAAAGAAGTATATAGCTTGGCAAAGAACCTGTTAAAACAATTACCGCGGAGAAAAGAATCGCTAAAGGAAGAGCAACCGGTGCGGGAAGATATTTGTTTAGCTTCGTTAGCGAAAGCAGTGGCAAAGGCAAAAGCATTAAAAGAAAGGCAATTGTTGAAAAAGTTGCGCCTGTTGGAGTAAAGTTAACGGCTTTTGCAAAATCGAAAGGCAAATAAAGCTTGAAGAAAGCCATTAAGCTTATTACTGTTATTACCGTTGCGCTACCGTAAAGAACATATAAAAAGCTTTTAACTTTATTTAGCGTTTTGAGCTGAGAAACAGTCACAAAATACAATAATATATATACTACCCACGAGACTGCCGAACCATGAACTCTTGGAAAATTACCATAAATTGCTGGATATTTGGTTGCGCTAAAAATTGTTGAAACTATTACTACGCCTAATAAGAATAGTAAGGGTATATCTAAAGGAGTTCTCGTAATTGTTACTTTTCCTTTTAGAATCCATGAGAAAATCCAAAGACCTAGCAAAACGACCGTTGCTACAACAAGAAAAATTAACTTTGGCATTTCGTAGAATTCGGTTGTTTGATTAAGGAATAATAAAGGGGTAACTCCGGCAACAACAAGAAGTAGAAATGTAATTACGCTATCTAGGTAGGTGCTAATTTTTTGTCTCATAACAATTTATAATTTCCCAAACCCTATTTGAAAGATACAAGTATTAAAACAAATACAGAAGAACTCGTCAATAAGCAATTTAACTTTTTATCCCTTGACAACACGTAATTAGCCTTAATATACTCTATTTATGGAAAAGAACTTTTCTCTAGCCACGTTTTCCGCTCGATTTCCAAATGACAACATTTGTTTGGAAGAAATTAGGAGGTGGCGTTTCCCGCAGGGAATCTACTGCAATAAATGTAGGAAGATAACTAGACATTATAAATTAATAAACAGACCTATCTATACTTGTAAATTTTGCAGAAGTCAAACGTCTCCGCTTGTTGATACTATCTTTGAAAAAACTACTACTCCCCTTCGCTTATGGTTTTATGCATTATTTATAATGACACATACGAGAGCAAATATTTCCGTAAAATCATTACAAAGAGAGCTTAATGTTACTTATAAAACAGCTTGGAAGATGTATGGCAATATCCTACAACTAATGCAACAAAACAATGGCGATTTATTATCCGATGCTCAAGTTCGCAAGTGGATATTCTTTAATAAAATTGAATTAAAAGTAGTCCAGAAAAAACAAGAAGCTACGACCTGACCTAGTATTTATTTTAGATGAACGGCACGCCTTAGCAATTCAAGGAAATCATCTTTCGCACTCTTTCTTCCCCCATCTTTTAAAACCTCTTTAATTTTTTTATCTTTTATTCTTAAGCGTATTTTTTTCATAAAACCATTATTCTAGGTTTCCGATTACATCTTTATATGCCTCTCTATTACTTAATTTATCGGCATAATCTTTAGTCTGCTCCTGCAGCTGAGTCATCTTGATGGCAAGTTCTTCATTGCCGAGTCGAAGGTCAATATTATGAACTCTTAACTCCTCCTTCATTACAAATCGCTCTAATTCAAATCTGTAAAGCAATCTTATATTAAGCCAGGCAAATATAATTGTAAAAACAATTATTAATATTATAAGAACAGCCGTTGCCTCATATGAGGCGTATACACCTAAGCGCACTCCCGCCAGGCTTAGAAAACCAAGAATAAAAATGACAACAACATTTACTATTAATAATTCCAGAGCAAACATGCTGCTGATCGAATCCGTAGTAAACATGCCGATTAATCCCCTAGATGGCCAACGAAAAAGAATTGCCATGCACAGCAAAACAAAAATAATTGCTAGCCCAAGTGGCGTATATGGAACATTCGTACTAACCGGCGACAATTGTAAATATAGATATCCTAAAATTGCCATCGAATTTATGATTAGAATAACGAATGTAAATAAATGGATCACATGAAAACGAATCGGTTCTTTTAACCGTGGCATAATTAATCCTAAACCAATTAATAAAAAACTGAAGCCAATACTTAAATTTATTTGTTTTACGAAAGAAATTCCGAAACCGAAAGTAAATAGAATTCCCATAAGAAGAACTGCAATGCTACACAATATTGAAGTAAAAAAACAAAACATTCTTAAATATTTTGTACGTTTATTTGCTGCCTGAAATGGATTTAATTGCCCTTCAATAAGAAGCGGAATTGCTGCCAATATAAAAGCGGTTGTGATAAATGGTGAAAAAAATAAAGCTGTAAACCCAAGCGCTAAAACTAGTAAGCTTAATATTAGAGACGCCTTTTGCAAGATACCAGTAAGTTTTTTATTTTCCGGTAGATGTATCTTACTTAGAGAATAATTGCTTTCTGGCATTAATTTAAATATACCACTTACCTCTTCTTTTTTCAGTTAACGCCTGCATTTAATAAAAAGGCTAGATTTAAAGAAAGTTTAATGATAAAATTTGTAGTACGTTCTGTGGTAGCCCGAGGCAAAGCCGAGGTGGTAGAGTGGGTCGGACTATTTCGAACAGCAAACATTCCGTGATAGCCTGAGGCTTTAGCCGAAGTGGTAGAGCAGGAAAGCTATTGAACATTCCGTGATAGCTCAATGGTAGAGCAGGTCGCTGTTAACGACAAGGTTCTAGGTTCGAGTCCTAGTCGCGGAGCCACAAGAAAAACCGAGTTTTGAACTCGGTTTTTTTGTGGTTAGAGATAGACTTGTGCTTTAGCTCGAATCTCGAGCATGTCAATGCAAGATCCCGCATTGCGGGACTAGTCGCGGAGCAATTATTTATCGTTATGCTCTACTTTTAGAATAAGATTTGGCTTAATCCCTGATAACGCAGGTAGTAAATGATTTAACACTTGTTCGGCAGTCATACGAAACTCTTTACCTTGAGCTGAAATTTTTACCCATCCTTTTTTATCTCTAAAATAACGTTCCGTAAAGTTTTTAGTGCCAATAAAAATTGCATAGCTGTCATTTGTCAATTTCATACTTAGATTGTAACATAATAGGTTCCCACGTTTTTTACGAGGCGGAACATTTAAAACGCTCTTAAATACTCTGTGAATAATAGTTCCCTACATAGCGAACCAGCGCGGGAACAAGTTATACTTAGAACATCTCAGACCCCCTTAAAGCGTCTTACTATAACCTCGTGATATAATTGGGTCGTGAGTAAGAATTTAAGAGAGTTAATCCAAGATTATTTACAGGAAGCAAAGCTCATGCAACTCGCAACAGCTGTTGATAACCAACCTTGGACCAGCAGCGTCTGGTTTGCGGCAGACAATGATTTAAATATTTATTGGTTCTCTTCAACAACAAGACGCCATTCACATGAGATCTTAAAAAATAAAAAAGTAGCTGCAGCAATCGTTATGCCCCAAACTCCAAAAGATACTCCCCGTGGATTACAGCTTGAAGGGACAGCAGAATTACTGACAGATAAGAAAAGTATTATCAAGGCAATTCTCCTTTTTGCCAGAAAAATTTTTACAAAAGAACAAATCGAGCTATTTATGAAAAACAAAAAACATCCTCACCGTTTTTATAGAATAAAACCTACGCAATTCGTTTTATTTGATGCCTTAAATTTCCCCGATAATGCAAGACAAGAATATAATCTATGAAATTTAAACCTAATCACATAACTGAATAAGTTCTACCGTCTATCCCACGGAGCAAATTAGCCTCAATAATGATATAATTGCCTCATGAAGCTAAAGAGAGAAAGTGTAATTTTAATTCCAGTTCCTCCAGCAGATAGTATTATTGGAAAATGGAGAAATAAATATGACGAAGTATCGCTACACGGAATCCCTGCACACATTACCACACTATTCCCATTTAAAAGTCCTGAAGATAATAATCTAGAAGTAATTGGAAAACTTAGGGGATTCTTTTCTGAAGTTAAATCTTTCCCATTTAGCCTAGTAAGAATAAACACTTTCCCAGAGGTTGTGTATTTAGAGCCCGAGCCAAAAGATAAGTTCGTAAAATTAACAGAGGGTATAGTAAAAATGTTTCCAGAAAATCCTCCTTTTGAAGGAATGTTTGAAGAGATAGTTCCTCATCTAACAATTGGAAGTAAACTTCAAAATCTTGAATCAGTAAAATCGGAAATATCTCAAGATATAGTTTCAAAGCTTCCAATAGATGCTATTGCAACAGAGGCTTGGCTAATGGAAAGTAAAGATGGTGAATGGTCACTAAGAGAGAAGTTTACTTTTACTGCATAGACCAAGTTCTAACGTCGCCTATCCCTCGGAGCTGATTAGCCTCAAAATTGACTTCCTTTTGGATTGAGAGGACAATGTATTCGTAGGAAGTGCTATTTATGAATCCCGCAATAAGACTTGTCGTTTTTGCCGCAATTGTTATATTCGTTAATAATTTCGTGTTATATTATGCTATCCAAAATAAGGGAATACATTCAAGAATACACTCAGTTGGTTTGCTAGTATTTTTGATTAGCCTAATTGAAATAGTGGCAATTGGAATTTATGGCTATATCCACTTAAGATAATAGGGTTCTACTGTCCTCTATTCTGTGGGACGAATGGATCTTAAAAAACTTAAGCGCTTATATTCTTCCTCAGATAACTTTTGTACAGTTTTTGAGTAACGTAATAGCAACCTGCGAAAACAATTAGAAAAGATGTTAGATATAATTTTTTAAAATAAATAACGTCAATTAATTCTAAAATGCAAAGTGTATTCGCGATAAAAAACAACCAGGCAATAATTTCCCAAAATGATTCAGTTTTCATATAGTAACGCTTTAATGCCCAGTCCACGGATTTACCGGCCAAAAGCCCATAAAACGTCTACTGAAAATGAAATGGAGGTTTATTGCTTAACAAAATCCCTTATTAAGAAGTAATTTCTTTCTGCAATCTACCGATTAGAATTAGTATTTAATTCTGTTTCGTAATATGAATCAAGTATAAAAATTTCAAACATTTCGCCTGTTTTCGTACTAATATCACTATGAGAACTAATAACTTTATGTCCGGTTACGCTACTAACAATTAGGCCTAAATTTGTGGTAAGAACTGCATGGAGCTGCTTACGAATATCTTTCACCAAACCGATTCCGTTTTCTCCTTCGAGAAGTTTTTCTTCAATAGGTAATAACTTGCCTTTTAATCTTACGATTACCATATCTTCCAATATGTATATTTTAGTCTCTTCCGGACCTTGTCCTATGGTGTCTACGTAAAATTTAGTGACTTGCTTGGAAATCGTATCCCTAACTTGTCCTATGCTTAATTTTGTATCCATAATGTCATCAAAAAACCAGCAATATCTTAATTTTCAAGAATATTACTGGTGTACTGTTAAACGATTAAACACAATCTTTCAACTGTCAACCGAATAGATTATACACTAAAAATAGCCAACACTCAAGGCCTATAATGTAAACTTGTTCATTTCTCCCCTTGTGCCTACAACTTTTTCAAATATAATAAGACAATCTATTTTATGGCAAAAAACACAAAAAGAAATTTTAAATACTTAGATGTTATTACGGGAATTTTCGTTGCGGTTTTACTTATTTCCGACATTTCCGATACTAAAGCCATTACCGTTGGCTTCTTATCCTTCGGCGGAGGGACATTTTTATTTCCACTAGCTTACATTTTTGGAGATATTTTAACAGAAGTCTATGGTTTTAAAAGAGCACGAAGAGTTGTCTGGATCGGATTTGCCTGTGAGGCAATAATGGCAATTACATTTAGCTTAGTAGGACTAGCTCCCGCTTCTCCGGATTATCCATATCAAAAAGATTTTATGCATATCTTGGGAATGACTCCAAGAATTGCTATTGCGAGCTTAACTGCATATTTTTTTGGTGAATTTGTAAATTCGGTAACTTTAGCTAAAATGAAGATTTTTACTAAAGGCAGATTCTTATGGACTAGAACTATTGGGTCCACAATTACCGGAGAGCTTGTCGATACCACTATTTTTATGCTTATTGGATTCCTTGGTGTTTTCTCGTTGCCATTAATCATCTCCATCATTATTTCAGGCTATTTTCTAAAAGTTATTATGGAAGTTGTATTTACGCCTGTCACCTATTGGGTTGTAAACACTCTAAAGAGAAAAGAGCGTGAAGATTATTATGATCGAAAAACTCGGTTTACGCCTTTCGAATTTGATGTTGAGTAAAATCTCTAATTAGCTCTTCAGTTTAAGCAAAATCCCTGCTATAATTAGCCCATGGCAAAAAGAGATACAGGAGTTGGGAAGATGAAAAGAGCCCACTCGTATAAAACTAAAAAAAGGCTTGCGACCAAGCGAGACATGCTAGCAAAAAAAGCTAGTAAGAAAAAGAAATAAAACTATTGATCAAAAAATTGGCCTCAAAATAGCGTACTTTCTTTATGATAACTTGGCATAAAATCGTCTTCTTAATCACTCTATTTACAATCTTTTATTATTTATCCATTAATTTTCTTCCCTTTTTTAAAAAATCGGCTACTGTTTTTATTACTCCAACGCCAACGATAACTTTGGTTCAAATGATAAATACTGGCATCTGTCATCTTACCAACGGTAATCTACCGGATCCATCCTGCACTCCCGGGGCTATTGACGTAAAAGTAACCCAAGATAATATTGACCAAACTATTTGTGCTAAAGGATATACGAAAACTGTACGCCCTCCAGTTTCATATACAAATAAGCTAAAAAGGCAACAAATCGAAGATTATGGATATGCCGATAAAAACTTGAAAGATTATGAAGAAGACCATTTGATTAGTCTTGAATTGGGAGGAAACCCGACTGATCCGAAAAACCTTTGGCCGGAACCAGGAGACAGTCCAAATCCTAAAGATAAAATAGAAAATTTATGCAACGAAAAAGTGTGTTCCGGACAAATTACCCTAAGCGAGGCTCAACATGAAATTGCAACGAATTGGCTAACCGCCTGCCAATAGCCTACTCTGCTTGATCCTCGGCAGCTGAGGAAATTTGCAACAATTTCAACTTATCTCTTTTTTCAACCGTTTTTGACCACTTAGAAGAAAGCTCGCTATTCTTAGCAAAAACGTCCTCGAGCCCAACTTTCGTAATATCTTTTGACAGATCCGGTTTTTTAATTACTGTTGCTTCTGATTTTCCGGCCCGCATTAATACAAAACCACCAAATATAACTAAAAGTAGTGTGGGAATTAAAAGCAAAGGAGCCCAGCTATCATCTATTTTGATTAAGTAAAAAAACCCAAAAGAAAAACCCAAAACACAAACAAGTAAGCCCAAAAAAGTTTTTAAAATTACTTTTAGCATAACTAATAAAGGATATCGAATTCATAAATAATTCGCAACCATAATATATTAGACATAATTGTGTCTTAGACAATATCACCCTATTGCAATCTTCTGAGCTTGTAATGCCTGCTCTAGTAAATCGAGATACTTTTGAGGAAGTGCCATTCTCTCATGTTCTATTTTAAATAACGAGCTATTCTCTGGGACTTCGTGTTCATCTGTACTGATAAATCTTACTTTAATCTGACCATCTGGAGGAACTACGATTGAAGGAAAATCAAGGCTTGGATTTATGCCATTTATTAATCTTTTGAATATATCCGGATCTTCTCTTAATCTTTCCAACAAACTCGAAAAGCCTTTGATTTTTCTATGAAAACCGTTCATGCTTTTTATCTTAAATTCGGCTAGTGTTATTAAAACTAATTCAATTTCCCTCCGCTCAGCTTGTTGAGCGATTACTGCTTGATCCGGGAAAATTACCTCTCCAATTCTATAGCGTGGCTTAAACAACATGCTGTCAGGTCTTACATCACCGCTATACCTAGATTCCCCTAATGTTCCATCTATTAAATGTGGACCAATTCCGATTAATCCAGGATTTTCTTCCAATAAGCGGTGAAAATATTCTTCTTCACACCTTTGATGGATAGATGCTTTTCGAAGGTTAATATCAATGCCATTTGTTAAGACACGACGAATTGGAAACGAGTCCTCCGCTTCCGAGATCTCTTTAAAAACAGGCAGGTCAACTGAAGAGCCTTGCTCTAACATCAATTATAAACAATAATAAAGACTGATAAATACTTCCGCAATAAGCAAAACTGCCGTTTACATTAAAATCTCTATCGATTAAGATTAGATTATGCCTAATAAATTAACTAAATTAATTGCCACCATTGGACCCTCATCTGATTCTGAGGAAAAAATTAAACAACTAATTGAGAACGGCGTAAATATTATTAGATTTAATTTTAAGCATAGCGATATTGAATGGCACAAGGAAAGATTAGAAAGAGTAAAAAAAGTTGCGGAAGCGCTAAACGCAAATATTGCAACGCTTTTAGATCTACAAGGCCCAGAAATAAGGATGACTATGCCTTTTGATCAAATTGAACTTGAACAAAATGAAAAAATAATTCTGTCTCAAGAAATTTTTGAAACTAAAGAAAAAGGGTTTTCCCTGTCTAGTCCCGACCTCATAAACAAGCTTGAAAATGAACAAAAAATTTCAGTAGACGACGGTCTTTTTAATTTTAGCGTTCGAAAAGAAAATGAAAACACTTATTTAATTTCTGCTTCAAAAGGAATTCTGAAAAACCAAAAAACAGTTAACATTTTAGATTTTGATTACGACTTTCCGGTAATTCATGATCGGGATCTTGAAGGATTAAAATTAGCCAAGGAAAATGCGATCGATTTTATTGCGCTTTCTTTTGTACGAAATGCGCAGGATATAAAAACCTTAAAAGAAGAGATGTTGAAAATTGAATATAAAGCAAATGTTGTTGCGAAAATTGAAACTTCAAAGGCTTTAAGAAATATTGATGAGATAATTTCAGAAACTGACGCAATAATGATCGCAAGAGGCGATTTGGGAGTCGAAATTCCGGCTGAAGAAGTCCCCTTTTATCAAAAAACTATTATTAAAAAATGTATGGAAAAAGGTATTCCTGTGATAACGGCAACGCAAATGCTTGAATCAATGATCGTAAAACCAATTGCAACCAGAGCCGAAGTTTCCGACGTTGCGAATGCTGTCTATGATTTTACCGATGCCGTAATGCTTTCTGGAGAAACAGCAGTTGGAAGTTTCCCTTTAGAGGCTATTAATACCATGAATAAAGTCATTAGCTTCACCGAGGATAAAAATAGATTGCCAGATATTAGGGTTGATTTTAACTTTGAACTGCAAAGCAGAATCCAAATGGTCAGTGATTCAGCTTTTAATCTATATAAAAATTTTAAATCAAAAGGTAGGGAAATTAAAGGATTTATTGTTTTTACTCAAAGCGGGAAAACCGCCAGAATGATTAGTCGATATAAGCCTCATGTGCCGATTTTTGCTTTTTCTCTAAATCCCCTTGTTAGCAAAAGCTTACTGATAAATTTTGGAGTAACTCCCATTCCTCACGCACACTGTGGAGAAGAACGCGAAATTATAAGAGAAGATATTGTTAAAGCTTTTGAACAATTGGAGCAATTGGGCTTTGCTAAAAAAGGAGATTTATTTATTGTTTTACATGGAGACTATTGGGCCAAAGAAACAGATACCTCAACTATTAAACTTATCAGTTATTAGCCTAGGTAATCTTTGAGCTTATTTCCTCTTGAAGGGTGACGCAATTTTCTTAAAGCTTTAGCCTCAATTTGCCTGATTCTCTCCCTAGTAACAGCAAACATTTTACCAACTTCCTCAAGTGTTTTTGGTCGTCCATCTTTAAGACCAAATCTTTCTTCCAATACTCTTTTTTCCCTATCGGAAAGCGTTGATAAAACTTGGTCTATTTGTTCTTTTAATAATTCTCTTGAAGCAGTATCAAAAAGTGTTGGCGCTGAAGTGTCGTGAATAAAATCTCCAAGTCTTGAATCTTCCTCGTCTCCAACCGGTGATTCCAAGCTCGCCGGCTCTTGAGAAATTTTAATAATTTCCAATGCTTTTTCAGGATCAATATCCAATGCTTTAGCGACTTCTTCAGGGGTAGGCTCACGGCCTAATTCCTGCATTAATTTTCTGGATGCTCGAAGAAATCGATTAATATTTTCAACCATGTGAACCGGAATCCTGATCGTTCTTGCCTGATCGGCAATAGCTCTAGTTATTGATTGCCTAATCCACCAAGTTGCATAGGTAGAGAATTTATATCCTCTTCTCCAATCATATTTTTCAACTGCTCTAATCAAGCCTTGATTTCCCTCTTGAATTAAATCCAAAAGAGTAAGCCCTCGTCCTACATATTTCTTAGCAATTGAGACGACTAATCTTAAGTTAGAATTGATTAAAATTTGCTTGGAGTGCTTATCGCCTTTTTCTACTTTCTTAGCCAAAGAAATTTCCTGATCAAAGGTTAAAAGAGGAATTCTACCAATTTCCTTAAGATACATTCTAACCGGATCCGACACGGTGCCTTCGGTTAAAACCGTTAATGCTTCTAATTCTTTTTCTAAATCTTCTATTGGCTTTTCGTCTTCTGTTTCTGCTGCAACCGACTCGAAGACATCAATATCCGAGTGCATAAGCTTATCGTAAAGCTCATCTAACTCCTGCAGATGCTCTTCCGGATGCGGAAACAAATTTAAAATCTCATCTTGAGTAATATAACCTCGTTTTTTAGCACTTGTAACAATTTCAGTTAAAATATTGGGTTGTTTCATAAAGTCTATTCTACCATTTACTAGCCACAAAGGGAATCTATCAATCGCTTAGCTTTTTGGCAAAAACTCAAGGAGCTTAGTAAACTTTTCTTTAAGCTTTTCTACCTCCTCTGGGTTTTTCTCTACTTCTTTAGTCTTAATTTCTTCCGAAATCATTCGAATTGCATCTTTTACATAAATCGTTAGAAGCTCTTTGGAGACCTTTCTTATCTCATCCGCAGCTACCTTTTCGTCTAAAAATTTAGGAAGTGGAAAAAGATAACATGTGTCAAAAGTTTGCACCAATTCCTTAGAAAGGGTTTTCGAAAACTCTTTTACATCAAATTTACCTTGTTTTTCTAAAGCGTGGATCAAATCCTCTAATAGCTTTTGCAAAGAGAGCGTCTCAAATTTATATTCGGAAAGAGTAGTTTTATTCTCCTCAATAACCGCTTTTGGATTCTCATTTTGAATAATTAAGGCAAAAAGATATTCTTCCAAAACCTCTCGCCTGCCTCTTTTATCTTTTCTTGGAATAATTACTTTATCTTCCAAGTCTTTCTTGTGTAGCTTGCCTACTTCTTTCATTAAACTCTCAAAAGTTATATCCAAGACAGCGCTTAATTTTTTAAGATAATGTTCTTTAACAACCTCATTTGAAATATTGGTAAAAAGAGGCAAAAGATTATCGGTAATAACTCTTTTCCCATCAGCGGTGTCTTTGCTATTATCTTTAACAAACTTTTCAATAAAATAATCGTAAACTCCAACACTTTCCTTAATCGCTTTTTTAAATTCTCCGGGATTTTTCTTAATTGCCTCATCGGGATCCTTAGCATCATTTACTACAATCATAGATGCAACTAATCCTTTTTTCTCAATTACCTCAAGACTTCTCTTTGTAGCCTCAATTCCGGCATTGTCCTGATCTAAACACAAAGTTACTTTTGGTGTGAAACGAGCCAGCAAATTTACCTGGTTTTCGGTTAAAGCTGTCCCCTTAATTGCCACTACATTTTTTATGCCTTCCATAAAAAGCGATATTGCGTCAAACTCGCCTTCAACGATAATCGCATCCTGCTTAAGCTTTATTTCCTCCTTGGCTCCGTTTAATCCAAAAAACATGCTGCCCTTATGATAAACCACGGTTTCCTTGGTATTAATATATTTTGGTTGATTATCATCATCCAAAGCTCTTGCGGAAAATCCGGTCACATTGCCCCTATGATCAAATAGCGGAAAAATAATTCTTCCCCGAAAAAAATCATAAAGCCTGCCGCCTCTTTCAAAAGAAATTCCAGCCATAAGCAGATCTTTTGCCTGATAGCCTTTTTTCTTGACTAAATAATCCGATAATGAACTACCGCTAGCTGGTGAAAATCCTAATTCGTAAGTCTCGATAATTCCCTTATTAATTTTTCTTTTATCAATTAAATATGACAAGGCAGCCTTGCCGATTGCATGCTCGGTTAAAAGATAGTGGTAATACTTTAAGGCTAAGTTATTAATTGCAAATAATTTTTCTTTTTCCGAATATTCTCCTTTTTTGAATTCTGTTTCCTTAATTGTAACGCCGGCTTTTTTAGCTAAAGCTCTTAAAGCCTCCGGAAATTCCATGTTTTCGTATTCCATGAGGAAAGTAAAAGCGTCTCCGCCTTTATTACAGCCAAAACAATGCCAAATTTGTCTTTCCGGAGAAACAACCAGAGACGGTGTATTTTCGTTGTGGAACGGACAATTCGTTTTGAAATTTCTTCCCATCTTTTTAAGCGGAAGATATTCCGAAAGAAAGGCAACAATATCGATTTTTTCTTTAATTTCCGTAGCTTGATCCATAGCGATGGTATTGTAACACGTAGGCTTTTGTCCTGCACGTTTCGCTTAAAACACGCAGGGTATTGCTTTTACTATTTTTCTCTTATAGAATACTTGTGGCTTACCGGACAAAGAGAGACAATGTAATCACAGAAAAAATATGGCACTACCAAAACGCTACGCAGGACAAGTTCCGGATATAACAGAGGTTTGGGAATCAGAGGGATATTTTAAATTCCAGATGAGAATCTGGCTAGCTCAAAGCAAAGCCAGAAATAAACTGTATAAAAAACCGACTGCAACGCAACTTAAAGAAATTGAAGAGGCTTTAAAATTAACCCCCGAAGACATTACGGAGCTTAGCATCGCCAAAGGCCATGAAACAAACAAACTTCTTAGGAAAATCCAAAGCAGATTAACGCCCGAAGCCGGAAATTTTATTCATCTTGGAAATACAAGCTCTGATGTACTTGATACAAGCCTTTCTTTGCAAATAATTGAATCTTTAGACATTCTTAAAAAGGATTTTACCGAGCTCTCCGAATCGTTAAAAAAACTAGCGATTGCCCACAAAAATACCCTACAAATTGGCCGAAGTCATGGACAACATGCTATTCCTCAAACGTTTGGCCGTCAAGTAGCCGGATGGTATGCGGAAATAAAAAGATCAATTAATAGAATCGCTCAGGCAAAAGAAACAATTTCAGTTGGTAAACTCTCAGGTGAAATCGGAACACATGTTTTCATAAGTCCTGAGCTGGAAGAAGAAACATTAACTGAATTAGGGTTAAAACCGGATGAAGCTCCTACCCAGATTATTTCCAGAGATAGACACGCACAGGTAATAGCGCTCATGGCAATCAACAGCAGTACTCTTGCCCGAATCGCCGAGAATATCAGACATTTGGCTATTACCGAAATAGGCGAAGTTAGAGAACCTTTTGAGAGTGATCAGCAAGGATCAAGCGCAATGCCCCACAAGAGAAACCCTGAGCTTTGCGAAAGAATTATTGGCTTAGACAGAGAAGTTAGAAGTAATATGCTGGCTGAATCGGGCGCAACTAAGGTACTTTTTGAAAGAGATATGAGCCATTCCTCAACCGAACGATATGTATTCCCAGATGTATTCGGAACACTTGCCTACATGACAAGACTTAGTAAGCGAATTATTGACGGACTAGATGTTTTCCCAGAAAAAATGAAAAGAAATTTGGAAGCAACTCATGGCGCAATTTATAGTTCTAATTTATTAAACAATTTGATTGCTACGGGAAAGTTTTCCAGAACCGAGGCTTATGATTTAGTAAAAAAACTTGCCCAAAAAGCAATTGATGATGAAATTGACCTTAAAACATTAGCCTCCAACGATCCAAAAATTTCCGGCGCATTAGATAGTAAAAAATTAAATGAATTATTTGATCCTAAGTTTTACCTAAAAAATATTGACATTGCCTTTAAACGCACAGGTCTAATTAAATAGCCAGCTACTTCCTACTCTTATGAAATCTAAGAAATACAAAGCTATTATCTGCGACCTCGACGGAACCCTTATCCCAAACGGATCTAAAGACTTACCTTCAAAAAAAGCTACAGAAATCATTAATAAGGCCAGTAAGATAATTCACTTCGGAATAGCAACAGCTAGGCCCTTATTTTATACCAAACATGTTGTAAACCACCTGCGACTATCCGGCCCTTCTATTATCCATGGAGGAGCACAAATAATTGACTTTACTTCAGGGAAAATATTAAAAGAGCAGAGGATTCCATCTGAAGTTATTTTAAAAGTTTATGATATTACAAAAAAACTTAATTTACCTTTTTTTATTGACGAAGAAACAGAAACGATCGCTATGCCAACGAATTGGCTTCCTCATGACCTACTTGGCGCCTACTTCCCCTCGATAACTCTAAAACAAGCAAAATTATTAGAGGATGAACTTTCTAAAATTCCCGATATTTCTTCGCATAGAATTCCAGACTGGAGAAAAAAAGAAAATATTGATGTCGACATTAATCACTATAGCGTTGGAAAACAGTATGCCATTTTGGAAGTGGCGGAAATTTTAGGAATAAAAACGGACGAAATAATTGCAGTTGGAGATGGCTATAATGATTTCCCGCTTCTTATGGCTTGCGGACTAAAAGTAGCCATGGGAAATGCCGTGCAGGAGTTAAAAGCAATTGCCGATTATATTGCTCTACCGGTTGAAGACGACGGAATCGTGGACGTGATCGAGAAATTTATCCTTTAATTTATTCCCACTCCATGGTTGCCGGAGGCTTTGTAGTAATATCGTAAACAACCCTTGATATATCCGGAACCTCATTAACAATTCTTGAAGAAATCGTTTGCAATAAATCATATGGAAGATGCGACCAAACTGTCGACATTATATCTTTTGATTCAATCACTCTTAAAGCGATTACTTCTCCAAAAAAACGGCCATCGCCTTTTACCGCAGTAGAAAAGGCCCCTGTCATAACTGGAAATGAAATAAATATTTTTTTAAGCCGACCGGCTTTTTCCAACTCTTCCATCACGATTTTATCGGCTTGTTTTTCCTGTTCTAATCTTAACCTTGTTACTTCGCCCCTAATTCTGACGGCATACCCCGGTCCGGGAAATGGTTGCTTCATG
>Ga0182027_10002652_pt1 | contig 28817 bp, 22 predicted proteins | sample 712E1DmetaG_FD_121300 | JGI IMG/M metagenome (GOLD analysis project Ga0182027, IMG submission 121300) | Permafrost microbial communities from Stordalen Mire, Sweden - 712E1D metaG (Illumina Assembly) | ecosystem: Environmental > Terrestrial > Soil > Wetlands > Permafrost | place: Sweden...
AAGAATTTCTTCCTCCCGAACCTCAAGGAAACTAACTAAACATCAACTGTCCTTCTTACCCCAATAAAAAAAGCTTATGTACCGCGGAGGGGATTCGAACCCCTGATAACCTGGCTGAAAACCAAGTGTCCTGGGCCACTAGACGACCGCGGCATAGCTTTAATTATACTGGAATCTTTGCTATAATTCAATTTACGGGCCGGTAGCTCAGCGGTAGAGCAGGAGCCTTTTAAGCTCTTGGTCGTGGGTTCGAATCCCACCCGGCTCACAAATACTCAAAATTTATCATGACAGAATTTAGTAAAAACTCAAATGAATTGCGAATAAATATGGAGAATGATTTAACTATTTTTTCTCTTGGAGAAAAATCAACCAAATTAATAGGAGAGAATCCACAACTTAAAAACACAGTTAGCACTTTTACTACAGAAGGACCCATTCTTGATTCCAAAAAAATTGCCTTACTCTTACCAGGAATCATTCATACTACGCAGGTCGTCTTTGAATATCAAATTCCTGTACTATCTAAGCTCGACCATGATGTTATTGGTATTAATTATTCAAATCAAGCATATTCTCAAGATATGCTCAATGCTCAAATTATCGATTTCATAACTAATCCTAAGAACCAGGCAAAAGAAATAACTTTAGTCGGAGTTTCTCTTGGAGCCTATGCAATAATAGATCTTTTCGGGAAAAGTAATGATGGTAACAAACTCACAAATGTTAAAAATGCAATATTGCTCGGAACAATCTTCTCTGTTGCGGATTTAAAAAATGGGCCATTTGGAAAAGCTCTTAAGCTTAGTTCTAAATTTGCGCACGGCCCTACTGTAGAAAGGTTTATTCCTCTTGTCAAAAGATTCATTAGAGCCGATGTATTATATGCAGGAATTGACGGTTCCAGAAAGGAGAGATTACAATCTGAGCGCAACAATCTTTCAAACAAAGCTCTATTAGATCGGATAGAAATATTTGGAAATGTAGGAGCTGTTGAAGAACTTAATAATATAAATAATGTATCTGCGCTTTTCGGCTGGTGGGAGGACGATTACGCAAGTCCTGAAGCAAAACAAAGACTTGGAAGCTTGTTTCCTAATAATGAAGAATTCACTATCAACGGTCACCATGGCTGGACCAGTAGCAATGCTACACAAATAAACGAAGCGATAAACAGATTTTTCTATACCAAAGGAAAGAAATAAACTACTTAATTCGTCAGAATTCCACGTCCAGAAAACTTTGCTGAAGGTTTGCTCTAGGCCGACCTAAAGCATCCTTGATTAAGATATACAGGGAGCGAAGCCTTAATAATAAATCTATTTACTTTTAGCCTCAGAATAGGCTCTAACGTCGTCTATCAGGGGGAGCAAATTAACCCCAAATATAAACTTTTGAAAAACTCTAAACGTAAACATATTGCTTCAAAGACTGGTAAATCTTCTGATATTCCTGCATAATTGGTTCGAAGTTTGAGATATCGGGCTCACAGTTATTTCCCAAACCCAACGAGGATGGCGCCGATGGACATTAGTATTGCGCCAATAATGATGGAGACGTTGACCTTTTCCTTCAAGATTACCGCCGCCAAGACAATCGTAATTACTAGACTTAGTTTATCAATCGGGGAAACCTGCGCAGCTTGACCAAGCTGTAAGGCCCGGAAATAAAACAACCAGGATAAACCAGTGGTTATTCCGGACAAAATTAAAAATAGGAGTGAGAATTTGGAAATGCTGGAAATTTGATTAAAAGTTCCCTGAAAAAAAACGATGCTCCAGGCAAATAAGATTATAACAACAGTTCTGATTGCGGTGGCCAAATTTGAATCGACGTTCTTAATGCCGATTTTAGCCAGAATCGCGGTTAAAGCGGCGAAGAATGCTCCCAATAATGCGTAGATAAACCACGACATAAAATTAGTATACACGAAATTATGCCATATCGGATAACCACGGTTTACTCTCTTTTCCAACGGAAGGAGAAACTAAACAGAATTGCGCTTTTTTTTGAAATTCCTCAATACTTTCCGCTCCGGCATAAGTTATTGCGCTCCTCAGTCCCCCCATTAACTCATCAATTATTTTTTCAACCGGGCCTTTTGCGGAAACTTCCAAAGATATTCCTTCTGCCGTCCTGAATTCTCCTGTTTCGACTCCATTATCTTTCATGTATTCTGCTGAAGCTTGACCTCTGGCATGTTTCTTTCCGTTATTTATTTCACCCGGCGTCTCATCGTAACCGGCAAAAAGGCTGCCAATCATCACAATTGTTGCACCCGCCGCAATTGCTTTAGCAAAATCGGCCGGTTTTTTAATTCCACCGTCGGCAATCACAGGGATTCCTGAGGTAGTTGTCTCGAAAATTGCAGAAAGTTGAGGAAAACCTGTCCCTGCGACTAATCTGGTAATACACATCCCGCCGGGCCCGACACCAACTCTTGCAATATCAACGCCCGCCTTTTTATATTCAACCGCCTCAGGAAACGTAACAATATTCCCAGCAATAACATGCAATCCAAGCTTTCCTTTTATTTTTTGAATTTTGACAGCAGTCTCTCTAACCATTTTCATGCCTCCATGAGCAACGTCGATTAAAATTATTCTGGCGCCTTTTTCCTGCAAAAGTTTCGCTTCTTCAAAACCGTTTTTAAGACCAACGCAGTAAACAGCGGGAACATTATCTTTTGTAAGTGTTTCGCAGATTCTTAACCTCTCGTTTATATCGCCTCTCGGAATCGTACCGATTGCTCCAAGCCTGGCTAATTCCCTAACCATTCTCTCACCGGTTATTGTATCCATTGGTGCAGAAACAATTGGTTTTGTTAATGTATATGGACCAAATTGGACTTTTATCTCAACGCTTGTTCGGGATTTAACGTCCGAATTTTGGGGAACGAGTAGAACGTCATCGTATGTTAGAGCTGCGGGAACGGTTCCTGATAAATTAGGCCATACTTCTGTTTTTCCCAGAGCTTTGTAGAAAACTTTCGACATTATTTTGGGCCAAAATAAATAGTAAATAACCAACTTGATAATGTCAAGTGACTAATCGATTGCTATACCTTAAAAATCGGATTATAATAGTAGGTCACAAATATGGACAAAATAATTATTAAAGGCGCCAAGGAAAATAATCTTAAAAACATTGACCTGGAGATTCCTAAAAATAAGTTGGTGGTTTTCACCGGACTTTCGGGCAGCGGTAAATCATCCCTGGCTTTTGACACTATTTACGCCGAAGGACAAAGACGTTATGTCGAAAGTCTATCTTCATATGCCAGACAATTTTTGGGGATTATGAAAAAGCCGGACGTCGATTTAATCGAAGGTTTGTCGCCGGCCATTTCGATTGACCAGAAATCCGCTTCCCACAATCCGCGTTCTACCGTTGGTACGGTAACGGAAATCTATGACTATTTAAGACTTTTGTATGCACGCATCGGTCATCCGCATTGTCCGAGCTGCGGTCGGGAAATAAGCCATATGACCAAGGAACAAATCACCAATGCGGTTTTTGAGCTTTTGGATAATAAACTGAGTAAGAATTTAAAAATCCTGATTTTAGCGCCGGTTGTCAAAGATAGAAAAGGTGAGTACACGGAACTGTTTACTGATTTAAAAAAACGTGGTTACAAAAAAGCCAGAATTGATAATCAAATTTTCTCTCTGGACGACGACTTTGTCTTGATCAAAACTAATAAGCACACTATCGAAACCGTAATCGATCAGGTCGTACTGACCAAAACAACCGAACGCAATCGTATTGCCTCCGACGTAGAACAGGGTTTAAAACTGGGTAGTGGTGAACTAATCATTTCCATCATCAACGACAAAGGGTTTGAAATGCCGGACAAACCAAAAAAAATGGAGGATGAGTTTTTTTCGGAAAAGTTTGCCTGTCCGGTCTGCAACATTTTTCTGCCGGAAATCGAACCACGTATCTTTTCCTTTAATACTCCGCACGGCGCATGTCCCACCTGCAGCGGCTTAGGAAACATTCTGACAGTTGACAGAGATTTAGTCTTTAACGACAACCTGACTATTGGCGAAGGCGGTTTAATGCCTTACCAAAACTTGTTAAGCCACGAAACTTGGGCCTCACGGACGTTTAAAGTATTTTGCCAGGAAAATAATATCCCCTTAACCAAAAGGCTGTCCGAATTTACTAAAGAACAGAAAGAGCTTTTGCTTAACGGAACAGGAGAGAGAACTTATTATGTTGAGGGCGAAAACCGCTGGGGTAGGGAAACGACGATTGAAGAACCGTTTAAAGGCATCCTTGAAGATTTAAAACAAAAATATCAATCGACGGAATCGACGTTTCTTAAATCCCAGATTGAGAAATATATGCGCTTTGAAACTTGCCCACAATGCAAGGGAGCAAGGCTTAAAAAAGAGGCTTTGTCTGTAACCATCAACGGCAAATCTATAGTCGAGTTTTCCGACCTTTCAATCGATGACGCTTACGCATTTATCAACAATCTTAGCTCGATATCCGACAGGGAAAAGGAAATCGCCAAACTTATTCTTAAAGAAATTAAACAAAGACTTACATTTTTAATTGATGTCGGCTTGGACTACCTTACGCTTTCGCGTGGTGCGCAGAGCTTGGCCGGGGGAGAAGCGCAAAGAATTCGCTTAGCTTCGCAAATCGGCAGCGGTTTAACCGGGGTCTTATACGTTTTGGATGAGCCCTCGATTGGATTGCATCAAAGGGATAATCAGAAACTGATTGATACTTTAAAAAAGTTGCGGGATTTGGGCAATACGGTTTTGGTAGTTGAACATGACGAGGAAACGATGCAGCAAGCCGACTTTATTATTGATTTTGGACCGGGCGCCGGAGACCAGGGTGGACACATTGTCGCCCAGGGGACGATTGCGCAAATTATTGCCAATCCCAAATCTTTAACCGGTGAATACTTATCGCAAAAGCGGAAGATTAAAATCATTAAAGATAAAGAAGTTCCGAAAAATACAAAAGTGTTGCGGATTGAGGGCGCCAAGGAACATAATCTAAAAAACATCAGTGTTAACTTTCCTTTGCATAAATTGGTAGTTGTAACCGGAGTTTCGGGCAGCGGCAAATCAACCCTCGTCAATAACATTTTGTATCACGCTCTTATGCAGAAAAATAATCCTTACCACCGTCAGAAACCGGGAAGATATTCATCAATTTCCGGCTTTGAAAATATTAAAAATATTTTTATGATTGACCAATCGCCAATCGGTAGAACTCCCAGGAGTAATCCCGCTACGTACATCGGCGCGTTTAATTACATCCGTGATTTATTTGCGAAGACCAAAGACGCTAAAATCAAAGGTTATGGACCGGGCAGATTCTCCTTTAACGTTAAAGGCGGTCGCTGCGAAGCTTGTGAGGGCGAAGGCAGAATCAAAATTGAAATGCAGTTTTTACCGGATGTCTACGTCACCTGTGAAGTCTGCAACGGTCAACAATACAATAATGAAGCTTTAGAGGTTGAATATAACGGCAAGAATATTGCTCAAGTGCTTAAAATGAGCGCTCAAGAAGCTTTAACTTTTTTTAGTTTTGTCCCGGGACTCTCACATAAACTGCAAACTCTAAACGATGTAGGCCTAGGTTACGTCAAGCTTGGCCAACCGGCACCGACTTTATCCGGCGGGGAAGCGCAACGAGTAAAGCTGGCCGCCGAACTTTCCAAAAGAGGTTCTAATGCCCTTTACCTTTTAGACGAACCGACAACAGGATTACACTTTGCCGATTTGGAGAAATTACTGAATGTTTTAAGAAAATTAGTCGATTTGGGAAATACGGTTATCGTGATTGAACATAATCTGGACGTTATAAAAAATGCCGACCACATTATCGACCTTGGACCGGAGGGTGGAGAAAAAGGTGGGGAACTGGTCGTCGCCGGAACTCCCGAAGAGGTGGCACAAAATAAAGCATCCTATACCGGCAAATTCTTAAAAACAAGACTTCAAATTTAAAATAGGCTATAATATTTTGGTGAAGAAAATCTGCAGTTTGTTTTTCGTTTTAATCTTCTTTTTTGTCTTTTTTTCGTCTCCTGTTTTTGCCGATTCGGATTTCTCGACCGACTACAATGTCACTTATGCCATTAACCAAAACGCAAACACGCACGTTAGCATTAACGTTAATCTTACTAACTTAACCGCGAACTATTACGCATCTTCTTATTCGGTCCAAGTCGGTTTTAAAGACGTTCGCAATGTTACGGCATCCGATTCCCAAGGGACAATTAACCCAATTCTTAGTCAAGCCAGCAGTGGCACTACTGTTAAGCTTAATTTTAATGACCGCACGACCGGCTATAACGTTAAACAAACATTCAACATTTCGTTTGATACCAATGAAGTTGCGCAAAACTTTAATCATGTTTGGGATATTAACATTCCGGGAGTGGCAAACCAAGCCGATTTTTCATCGTTTAATGTTACTGTCATCTATCCGTCTTTTTTGGGTAATCCCGCTTACATCAAGCCTGTCCCATCAAGTACGAATATCCAAAACGGCAACCAGCTATCTTTTACAAAACAAGATCTGGGAACATCCGGCATTTCAATCTCATTCGGTAATTTTCAAATTTACAATTTTAATTTAACCTATCATCTGGCCAATAAAAATTATTTCCCGATTTCGACCGAAATTGCCCTACCACCGATCACCAATTATCAGGATGTCCAAATCGACAGTATTAGCCAAAAGCCAACCAACGTTAAATTAGACAAAGACGGCAATTGGCTGGCACAGTACACTTTAGCGCCTTACAAGAAATTAGATGTCAAAGTTAGCGGAAGAGTCAAAATAAACTTAAATCCTCAAAGTGAAGACTTGAGCAATACTCAACTGGCCGATTACCTAAAAAGCCAGACATATTGGGAATCGGATAATCCAAAAATCGCCGATTTGGCAAAAACCTTAAAAACCCCTTACGCAATTTATCAGTACGTCGTTAAAACTCTAAATTACGACTTTGACCGGGTCCAAACCAACAGTCCGCGTCTTGGCGCCTTACAGGCTTTAAATAATCCCAACTCGGCAGTCTGCCTGGAGTTTAGCGATTTGTTTATCGCTTTAGCCAGAAGTGCGGGAATTCCGGCCAGGGAAGTTGAAGGATACGGATACAGCAGTAACTCTCACGAAAGACCGCTGTCTTTAGTCGAAGATGTTCTGCATGCCTGGCCGGAGTATTACGATTTCGATAAGAAAACTTGGATTATGGTTGACCCTACTTGGGGAAACACTACCAACGGCGTTGATTATTTTAATACTTTAGACTTTGACCACATTACTTTCGTAATAAACGGGGAAGCCAGTGACTACCCGATTCCGGCGGGAGGATATAAATTACTAACCGACAAAAACACCAAGGACGTTAATGTTCAAATCGGTTCGACCTTTGACCAAAACGTAGCAATGCTTAATTCCGATATCCAGATTCCGGAAACGCTGGTTGCCGGCCTTCCGACCGACGGCTCTATTACTATTTTTAATACCGGAAAAAGCTTTATCCAGGAACAAGAGGTCTTAGCATCCACTAATTACCTCACTCCTCGTAGTCAAAATTTTACGATTAAAGATGTTCCACCTTACGGATCCGTCAATATTCCGATTGCGTTTGACAGAACAGCGTTTTTGACAAACAACACCGATACGGTTAAAATTACAGCTGGTAATTATTCTTTCTACAAAAACGTTAGGATTCTCCCGTTTTTTGTAAATAGACTATTTATTCTAGGAGGAATTGTATTTGTTAGTATCTGCATCATCATATCGCTTATTGCCCTCGTCCTGCGGCGTCTATTTATTCTTAGACAAAGACGGGAAAATAATTTACGTGGGGAAGGCCAAGAACCTTAAAAAACGCGTTGCTTCTTATTTCTCCAACAAAGACTTAGGCGAAAAAACCCGGATCCTTGTTTCGCAAATCGCTAAAATTAAAATTATTGAGGTGGCCTCGGAAGTCGAAGCTTTTCTTCTAGAAGAAAGGTTAATCAAAAAACACAAACCTCACTACAACATGAGGCTAATTGACGACAAACGCTATCCTAGCCTCAAAATCACAATTAAAGATAAATATCCCAAAGTTTTACTTATTCGAAAGCCGGAGAATGATAAAGCTTTATATTTTGGTCCTTATACAAGTGCCACCTCGCTTCGCGCAGTTCTAAAACTATTGAGGAAAATCTTTCCTTATCAAGCCGTTGTAAATCACCCGAGTAAACTTTGTCTTTACTATCATCTTGGATTATGTCCTTGTCCAACCGTCACAAACGATAAGCACTATCGAAAAAACATTAATCACATTATTGATTTTTTGAATGGCAATAAAAAAATGCTGTTAAAAGACCTCGAAAAAGAAAGGGATAAACTAAGTAGAGATGAAGACTTTGAAAAAGCCGGAGAAGTCCAAAAACAAATCGACGCGGTCATTCTTATAACCAGCTCTTTTTATGAACCGTTTGAGTATGAGAATAACCCAAATTTAAGAAGTGACGTTGTCGCTTCGGATTTAGAAGAATTAAAACGGATTTTAAATTCAAACCAAATTTCCGTTTTTGATTTATCAAGAATCGAATGCTATGACATCTCCAATACTTCCGGCATAAACGCTACCGGCTCGATGGTGGTTTTTACAAATGGGGAAAAAGACTCATCTTCCTACCGCCGCTTCAAAATAAAAAGGGACTACAAAAGTAAGCCAAATGATTTCGCAATGCTAAGGGAAGTACTAGAGAGAAGACTAACGCACCAAGGCTGGCCCAAACCATCCCTAATCATTGTCGACGGAGGCAAAGGACAAGTATCATCGGCTAAACGAACTCTCGATGAACTTTCTTTAAAAATTCCCTTAGTCGGTTTGGCCAAAAGAGAAGAAACAATTATCCGAAGCGACCTTGAAGAAATTAAGCTACCAAGAAACTCGAAGGGATTACAACTGATTATGCGGCTAAGGGATGAGGCACACCGTTTTGCGATTACCTATCACAAAAAATTACGCTCCAAAGCTATTTTCGCGTAACCGTATATTCGTAGGGGAAATAAAGAAAGGTTGCCGGTGGATCATCCAACAGATATTTCTGAAAATCGGCATAGATTTTTTGCCTGGCGCTGATGTCTACAGTCTGCCTGCCGTCTTCCAAGAGCTTATCGATTCTCAAATTTGCATAATGAGTGATATTATTCTGTTGCGATGAATGCCAAAGAGTATATTGGTCCGGATCTTTCGAGACATTGAATTCACCTAAAAACACTTGGAAATCGGTCGGGAAAGCATCAACGATAACGACATTGGTTTTGATACCGATTTTTGCCCAAAGCTCCTTTATCTGGTTTGCCAGCTTGCTATATTCCGGCAAAGCTTTTAATTCAATTGTAAATGAAGCGCTCTGACTGGAGTTGACCGATTCACCGAGTAAGAGCTTGGCGTGTTCAAAATCTTGGCTATATGTAGTCAGACCGTTTTCACTTACCCAGGAATTGGGAGAAAACGAACCGTAATTCCTTTGACCCGAAGCAAAAGTATCCGGCATAGCATAGGCTAACGCCTCTCTTAACCTTTTATCCGATAAATCTTTATCTTGAGTATTATAGAAAAGTGTAACGAGTTGCGAATAGTTTATGCTTTTTGAAATGCTGGCTTTCTTAAAATCGGCTAAGCTTTTTCCGTCAAAATCCAAACTTCTCACTCCGATGATTTCATTAACGTCTCCTAAGGCGAAGGCGGTTTTTAAAGCCTCCTCGGTTGGATAAAACTGGTAAGTAATCTCTTGATTATTGCCTTTATCGGCAACAAGACTAATCGATTGGACAAAACTTCCGTTTAGGTCAACCGTCTGCACGCGGTAATTCCCTATCCCGACAAAACCGTTTTTAAAAATAGGTCGCGAGACGGTCAGAAGGAAAGGGGAGTAAATGCTTTTTAAGTTGAATGTGATAGTATTTTTATCCGGTCTTTGTACCCCAACATCGGCAAAATTGTAAGTGACTTCATCTGAAGTAAACTTTGTTCCGTCGCTAAAGAAAACGTTATCTTTTAAATGGAAAACATACGTTTTGCCGTCGTTTTTTATTTCCCAAGATTTGGCTAAATCCGGTTTCGGTAAGTCGTCCGCGCCGGCATAAACCAGCCCTTTGGATACTTTAGATAGAATTACAGGAGGCAAATTATCAACGTTATAGGCACCCACCATACCGATAACTTGCTGCTGCGTGAAGGGAATCAACGGAACGAAGTAATTAACGACGAATTTTAACAAAAAGAATACGGCTAAGCCGAGAGCAAAAGAAATTAAAATGGTTCTGCGCCATTTTCTTAGGTATGCCTTTAAAAGCCACACCATAAGACGCCTTCTTTTTAAAAAAATCATACTATTTTAAGGGGAGCAGCAGAAGCAAAGAAACAAAGCCAAAAATGACAGTCACAACGACCGTGGCCCACATCAAAAGCTTTTCTACGCTTCTCTTACTTCTATAGAATTCTCCTGTGCCGCCAAAGGCAGTTGACAGACCGCTACCCTGCATTTGTAATAAAACCAAAACGATTAAGGCGATTGCGGCTAGAATTTCAATGATGTTTAGGATAATCATTAGCTTAATTATAGCTTTTCCGGCAGTATTTTTGCAAGGCTGGGGATTTATTTCTTAATCAGCCATGTTAAGAAGGAGACAATCAGCGATTGTAAAAAAGCCACAATTAAAAAGGCAAAAATCACATTGAAATAAAAACTCGGAATCACAAAGCCTGAATAAGAAAGTCCCGGAAAAGTAAAAGCGGTAATGTTAATACCCGGTACAATCACCGTTAGAAGATAAAAAATAATGATGTTCGTTACAAAGGAGAAAAGTCCAAGCGTAATAATGTTAAAAGGCAAAGATAAAATATTGAGAATTGGCTTTAGGAAAACCAACAGAACCGTTAAGGCAATTCCACCAAAAAGATAAGTCGGTAATCCTCCGGTAACTTTTACACCACCGATAATTTGGGTAAGCAAAAAAATGGAAAATGCATTAAACAGAACGTTTCGTAAAAATCCCTTCATTAATTTCATGCTAGCAAATGTCTTTATTCGCTGTCAATTTATATAGTTGCCAAAGAAAAAAATTGAGCGTATATTAGTGCATATGAACGACATCAAATGTCCTCACTGCGGAAAAACTATTCATATCGATGAGGTCTTAAGACACGACCTGGAAAAAACTATTTTAAAAGAGACGCAGGAAAAACAAAAAGAAGCATTGGAAAAAGCTAAATTTGAAGCTGAAAAGTCAACAGCCAAAAAATTTGAGGAGGAAAAACAAAAAGCCTTAGAATTAGCTTCAAAAGAAAGAAAACTTTTGGAAATGCAACTGTTAAAAGAACAAAAAGAAGCCGGAGAACGGGAAGAAAAAGCCAAAGAAGAAGGTTCAAAAGAAGCGAACGCAAAATCCAGACTGGAAAAACTGGAATTTGAGAAAAAAATAGCGGATATGCAAAAAGCCATGGAAGAAGCACAAAGAAAAGGCAAACAAGGCTCACAACAACTTCAAGGCGAAGTCTTGGAACTTGATTTGGAAGAAAAATTAAAAGCCGCATTTCCAAACGATGAATTTGTACCAATTCCAAAAGGTGTGGAAGGCGCGGACATCTGGCAGAAAGTGAAATTTCAAGGTCAAGTCGTCGGTTCAATTATCTGGGAAACAAAACGTACTAAAGAATGGCGGCCAATTTGGCTCCCTAAATTAAAGGATGACGCAGCCAAAGTTAATGCCAGCGAGGCAGTAATTGTTTCTCAAGTTTTGCCTGAGGGTTCAGACAGTTTTGACCGTAAAGATGGAATTTGGATAACTACCTATGAACATGCTATAAGCATTGCCCGCTACGTAAGCTTTCTAATCAAAACGATCGCTAAGGTTAAATCGGGAGCGACGCAAACCGATGAGGATTGGACAAAAATTAGAGATTACATGCTCAGCGACTCCTTCAAACATCGGATGCAAGCGCATTTTGACGGCGTTAAAAGCCTTAGGGAGATGTTAGAAACCGAAAAAAGAACTAGTCAATTAAGATGGACTAGGCAACAAAAACAAATCGATAAGCTCGATTCAAATACGGTTAATTTTTATGCCGAAATTAAGGATATTGTCCAAAACCTTCCTGAATTGGAAGAAATTGAAACTCACATGTTAAATTCAGGTGAAGACGATGATGAAACGGAAACCCTCGTTTAATTTAGAAAAGGAATTTCTTAATAAAGTTGATTTTGTTTTTGGTATGGATGAAGTCGGCCGCGGCAGTTTTGCCGGCCCGTTGGTTGCATCTGCTATTTGTTTTGAAAAAGAATTCAAATGGTTCAAGGATTTAAATGATTCCAAGCTTCTGACTGCGAAGGTACGTGAAAGATTATCAAAATTGATACTGAAGAACGCCAAGTGTTTCACGGAAATTATCGACATTAAAACAATCAATAAAATCGGAATAGGGAAATCTAATAAGTTAATTTTCGAGAGGCTAATTAAAAAAATTTTGTCCGAGCATAAACAAAAAACAGTTCATTTCTTAATCGACGGCAATAAACAGCCAATCAGACGGAGAGATTTGCAGTTTATTGTCAAAGGAGATAGTAAGGTAATTTCGATTGCCGCCGCTTCGATAATCGCCAAGGTTTTTCGCGATAAATTGATGACAGATTTAGGAAAAGTTTATCAAGGATATAACTTTGCCAAGAATAAAGGCTACGGCACTAAATTTCACAGAGATGCGATTAAAAAATTTGGTCTTTGCGAAATCCACCGCAAATCATTCAACTTAGCAAAGTTTTTATGATGTTTTTACGGATGGAAAATGACCTTGGGGAATATTATCCAAATTATCTAATACCGTGCACTGAGGAGCTAAAAAATTCTGAACCTCCTTCGTAAATTGACTAGCAACCGAAGTCGGGTCACCAACTCCGGGAAAAATTCTACACGTTACGCAACGCTCGCAATTAACTTCGGCTTCCACCGAAATGCTCCCATCGAATTCTCCATCACCATGAAGTGAATTGTACCTGATTAACCCTTACTGGGGGGTGCAATCGTTTCTAGAACTCGGTCGGTTTTGGAAAATCAATTATTTCTGGTACACTTTAATTGATAGGCGATAAGCATGACTTCATTGGTTGCCAAAATTAAAAAATTTTTTGGACTGCTGGGTCCAGGCGTAATTACCGGAGCGGCCGATGACGACCCATCGGGTATTGCCACTTATTCCCAGACAGGCGCACAGTTCGGCTACGGACAGCTTTGGACAGCTGTTTTCATGTTTCCGTTTCAGGCAGCAGTCCAGGAAGCTTGTGCCAGAATCGGCGCAGTCACCGGAACGGGGATAGCCTCGGTTGTAAATACCCACTACAGCAAAAAAGTTCTCTACGCAGTTGTCTTATTAGTTCTGGTTGCCAATACGATTAATATCGGCGCGGACATCGGCGCGATGGCGTCGGCAGCCCATTTGATTGTGCCCGTCAGTTTTGTCATTCTCACGCTTGCCTTTACGGCTTCGATTTTACTGCTGGAGATATTTACCTCTTACAAAGTCTACTCAAAAATTCTGAAATGGCTGTGCATTTCTTTATTTGCCTATCCGGTTACTGTTTTTATCGTTTCGCAACCTTGGCTAACGCTTCTTCGAGCGACTTTTATACCGCATATCGAATTGAATTTCCAGTTTCTGTTCATTATTACCGGGGTTTTGGGAACGACCATTTCTCCATACATGTTTTTCTGGCAAGCGTCGGAAGAAACCGAAGAAGAACGGATGGAGCATCTCCTAAAAGGCAGCGAAAAGCCACACATCGGTAAAGTATTTATTAAGAATTTAAGGATTGATAATATTGCCGGCATGCTTTTCTCCGAAATTGGCACGTGGTCAATTATCGTTGTTACGGCCACCGTCCTTAACGCGCATGGTATAACCAACATCAGAACCGCCGCGGATGCGGCCAAAGCACTGGAGCCGTTAGTCAGCACCTTTCCAAACGCGGGTTATATTGCCAAAGTGATTTTTGCGGTTGGGATATTAGGACTAGGGTTTTTATCAATTCCGATTCTGGCCGGCTCGGCTGCTTATGCCTTTGCCGAAGCTTTTAATCTAAGAGAGGGTTTAAGCCAAAAATTGAAAAAGGCCCATGGGTTTTACGGAGTAATTACAATTGCTACACTAATCGGTCTAATCATTAATTTTGTCGGCATTGACCCGATAAAAGCTTTAGTTTTTGCTGCTGTCATCAACGGAGTTGTTGCAGTCCCGCTTATTTTGATTATTGCTCTCATCGCCAGAAATAAAAATATCATGGGGGAGTACAAAAGCGGTTGGTTATCGAATATTCTGGTATGGGCCACTTTTGCCGGCATGGGCGCGGCCGCCATCGGGATGTTTTTGACGTTTGGGAAATAAAATTCTTTTTGCGCGCCTGAAGGGAATCGAACCCCCAACCCCTTCGTCCGAAGCGAAGTGCTCTATCCGTTGAGCTACAGGCGCATGTGAGCCGCCAGAGAATCGAACTCTGAACCTATTCCTTAAGAGGGAATTGCTCTGCCAATTGAGCTAGCGGCCCTTCGTAGCAAGTATACAATATTTAGCTTTATCTGACAATTCTCACCAATTATCACTTGACAACTAAAAACTGAAGGATAACAATTAATTTAGAATTTATTTTATGGCAGTCGCAATAGAAAGAGCAATTATCTTCCAAGAAGCAAGAGACGCCATAGAAAGACATGGCACGCATGAAGAACTCAATATTGGAGACCTACTTAGTGGCGAGGAGGCAAAATGGATTAATGATAGACGAGCGATGGGAAGAGGCGAAGTGAAACCACTAAGATCACTGCCTAAAGGCTCCGTGTTGATCCCTGGCTTTTCTGAATATATGTTGGCGCAACAAAGACTTAGATTATGCTCTTTAAGTGAAAGCACAACTATACCTACGCTAAAGACAATCCAGGAAGCTGCTTAGTATTGCATTGCGTTGATTTTAACCCCAAATAATACTATAATCCCCAGCACACTGACTGAAAGACGGGTACCGACTGACATTTCAAGTTCTCGGCAAAAATTAAACATAGAACTTGAACGATATATAAGTTCAAAAAGTGTCGATTCGGGAGTCCGGCGTATCTTATCTGAGGTATTACAGACCGCAGCCTTTAACTTGGAAAACACGCAACAATTAGTCATTTTACTAATTTGGCAACACGAAGGACCGCTTGGACAATTTTGGTTAAATGCCGGTTTTACGATGCGTACCAGAATGCTAAATGCAGTAAAGATTGCTTTGGACAATACGAGATTTGACGCATACGTTGATTTGTTTAATAAATCTTTTGATGCTTTTCAACATTCCCCTGAAGAATTAGCTAGGAGAAAAATCGAAAATGAAAAAAGAAAGGCTAGGGAGAAGATTGAGAGAAGAAATGCGAAACTGAAACGGTATCGATTAGCCTACGTCGCAAGAAAAAAACAAAAAATAGACTCAGGAGAATTAGTTCTTGACCCAGCAAAAGTTGCAAGAGCAAGAGAACTTAACAATCTAGCAAAAAGGAGACGTCTCGCCAAAAAAAGAGAGCAAAGACCCCTAAAACCGATCCCGTCAGCTGAAGAACTTCAAAATAATGCAATCAAAAAACGCGAAAGGGTTGCTCGAAATTAAAGAAATTTCAGAGAAAGACAGTATCTGATACATATTCGAGAAAGATATGTAAAGGCCGTAACTGGAAGCAAAAGCAGGATTGAATCATTTCCTAAAATTCAACGCTTATTTTTAGAGATGGGCAGAAGGGGTATCAGGAATCCGAGACAAATTGCCGAGATACTACCCGTAAGAGAGGGCTATGCAAAACAAGTGCGCCATACTTTGATTCAAGACGGAAGAATTGCGCCACTTGAAAGAACGAATAATTTTTCTCAAAAACATGCGCAACAAAGGCAGTCAGCGGAATTGATAGATACGCTTATTAAACAAAATCTTTCCGATGTCGATATCTGCACACAAGCTGACTGTAGTTTATTCACAGTCAAGAGACATCGGCGATTACTTAACGGTTCAAGTAGACAAGTAGCTTAGCGTATTTGCAAAGTTACTTATATTTAGTATGATGATAAGGTGGGGAAAGTTAAGAATTTATTTTCAAGAGTAAAGAATTTAGTTTGGGGGCATAATAAAATCTCCGCTATAGTTTTGATTGCGCTTGTCATTATCGGCATCATTGTCTGGCCAAAAGGCGGCAAGCCTGTCTTAACCGAAACCGCCAAAATTCAAGATGTCGTCAAAACAGTTTCGGTCACCGGCAGCGTCGACGCGCAGACTTCGGTTAATCTTACTTTTCAAACTCCGGAAACTTTATCCTATGTCGGCGTAAAATTAGGCGACACGGTAAAAAAATACCAATTGATTGTATCCCTAGACCAAACCATACTCCAGGCGACTTTAAGACAGGCGCAACAGGATTTTGTCGCCGCCAAAGCCGCTTCTCAGCAATATTATGATAATAATACCAGTGGTACGGAAAGCGACGCGCAAAAAGTGCAAAGAACCGCCATTGATGACGCGCAGAACAAAGCCTATGACCAAATGCTAAAAGTGCAACATGATATCGCCAATTCTTCTCTTTATTCACCGATTGCCGGCATTGTCACCAGAATGGATGCGCAAACCGCGGGAGTGAATATTACACCGGCAACCACCTTTACCATTACCGATCCCAATTCTTTAGATTTTAAAATGGAAGTTGACGAAGCCGACATCGGCCAGGTAAAACTTGGGCAAAGCGCCAATGTCTCGTTGGATTCATTTCCGAATAACAATCTTAACTTAACCGTTGATAATATCGACTTTATCAGTCATTTGACCAGTTCCGGTGGAAATGCCTTTTACGTTAAAACCAACCTTCCCCAAAATAATAGTTACAGGGTCGGGATGAATGGCAATGCCGATATCATTACCGACGCCAGATACAACGTACTTGCCATACAATCTACTGATATATTCGACAATAATTATGTCTATGTTAAAGTCACTCATGGATTTACGAAAAGAAAATTGGAATTAGGCTTGCAGAATGATACTCAAGCGCAAGTTCTGTCCGGACTGTTGGAAGGGGATACTGTTGCAATTGACCCTACTTCAGTTCCTCAAAATCTGGTGGTCAAAAACTAACCTTCATGAAAACAACAGACGATATAATAAAAATGGTAGACATTACCAAAATCTACACCGGCGCGGATGTGGGGACAACAGCCTTAAAAGATATTGATTTAGTCGTTAAGAAAGGCGAATTCTTGGCCATAACGGGAAGGTCGGGCAGCGGAAAATCAACCCTGATGCACGTTATCGGACTGTTGGATACGCCGACCTCCGGCACCTACTTCTTAAACGGCACCGATGTATCAAAACTGGGCGAAGACGAACAAGCTTTTCAACGCAATAAGGAAATCGGCTTTGTTTTTCAATCATTTAATCTATTACCAAAATCAACGGCGGTCGAGAATGTAATTTTACCGGCTATTTACGCCGGCATGGGCACAAAAGAGCGCACCGAAAAAGCCGTAGAACTATTGAACGAATTGGGACTGGAGGACCATTTGAATAAAAGACCTAACCAAATGTCCGGCGGTCAACAACAAAGAGTCGCTATCGCCAGAGCCTTAATGAACAATCCCGAATTAATTCTGGCGGATGAGCCGACAGGCAATCTTGATACTAAATCGGGGGAAGACGTCATGAATACTTTGAAACAATTAAACAAGGAGGGGAAAACAGTCGTTCTGATTACTCACGAACATGATATCGCGATGCAAGCCAAAAAAATTTTACATCTTGAGGACGGCATGTTGGTTTCAAAATGAATATTCAGGAACTTTTGACATTATCTTTAAAAGCAATCTGGGCGAACAAATTAAGAAGTTTCTTAACTACTCTTGGCATAACCATCGGCGTTTTCGCCATTATTGTTTTAGTTTCAATCGGCTCGGGTCTACAAACTTATATCACTAATGAAATTTCCTCCCTAGGCTCAAACGTAATTTTCGTCATGCCGGGAGCCGCCGGTGGACTCGGATCGGTTCTTTCCAACAAATTAACCCTCCAGGACAGTAAGAATCTGGAAAGGGCATTAATTTCCACAGGCAAAGTAACTCCGGAAATTAGAGAGTTGGAAACATTTAAATATAAAAACATCAAAGATAAAGCGGCTTTTGTGCTTGGCGTTTCATCTCACTACCCCGAAGTTGTTCAAGTTCTGAAAATGGACCAGGGAATTTTTTTTACCGCCGGACAAGAATCGTCAGGGGCAAATGTGGTGGTAATCGGACAAACGGTTAAAAATAAATTCTTTAATAACGTTAACCCTTTGGAAAAAAGAATATTCCTGGGTACTAAACTTTATACGATAATCGGGGTTTATAAAAAACTTGGGTCCGTTGCGGGAATAGATGAGGACAATGCGGTATTTATATCTGCCGAGGCTGCCAAAGCGCAATATGGAGCAATTTCTGTCGGGAGAATCGATATCTCAGCCAACAGCCCTGAACTTCTACCGCTTGTTATAAGACAAATAAACGAAACTTTGCTAAAGAGATTGACAACGGACGATTTCTCAATTGAAACCGCCGATTCACTGCTAACGACTATCTCAAGCATCACTAATGCGCTCTCGCTTGCTTTAGGGGGAATTGCCGGAATCTCCCTGTTGGTTGGTGGAATCGGTGTTGCCAATATTATGCTTGTTTCGGTAACCGAAAGGACCAGGGAAATTGGCTTAAGAAAAGCCTTGGGTGCCAAAAGAAATGACATCCTAAAACAATTTTTGATTGAAGCCGTTATGCTTTCCGTGACGGGGGGAATAGTCGGAATCACCTTGGGAATGTTGGTTTCGGTTGTCATTGCTATACTACTGGTGTCAACCGTTACGCTCTGGTCGGTTGTTTTGGCTTTTGGATTTTCGGTCGCAATTGGTATAATCTTTGGCATGGCTCCGGCAATCAGAGCTTCAAAACTTAGTCCGATTGATGCGCTTCGCTATGAGTAAAACAATTTCTATTTTTAAATTCTTTGTTGGCTGGCCACTCGGAATTATTGCCATAGTTTTCCTTATTAAACTTTTTTTGCCGCAATTTAATTCGATTCAATCACGAATAGTCAACGTTAATTTATTGCTGTTGATTTTTTCAATCATACTTTTTGTAAGCTATTATTTTCTGCGCTGTTTCTTGTGGCAAAAAATTCTGGAGTTTAAGGGGCACAAATTACCGTTAATGAAAACAGCCTATCTTTGGGAGTTTTCCGAATTCAAGCGTTATGTTCCGGGGAATGTCTGGTCTTTTCTAAGCCGGGTGTCATTGTTTGAGAACGTCGGAGTTGAAAAAAAATTAGTCGGGCTGGCGCTTTTGGACGAAATCCAATTAATTATTATCTCCTGCGCCCTAATCTCCATTTTTTGCCTGCCACTGATACTAGGAAATGGCGAATCGGCACAATTGCTAAGAGAAATGCAGGTTATTATCTTAGGTTCGGTAGCGGTAATTATTGTTTATTCGATAATCGTCGCATTTCTGTTTCAGAAAAGAGGTTCGGGAAATTTTCGGACAAACCTTTTTCTACCGGGATATTCTTTGAAACAAAAGCTGACTCTGACAATTATTTCAACCGTTGCATTTTTAGTATTTGGATTCGCAACACTGCTAGCTTGTCTTTCCGTATTTAGTTTTGAACCGAAATTATATTTTGGACTATCAGCCTTCTTTACTTTTGCGCTTTTGGCAGGCTATCTTTCGTTTGTAACGCCGATGGGGTTAGGCGTTCGCGAGGGAATCATTACGCTTGGCCTTAGTAAGCTTACTTCAATATCTACTTCGGGATTTTTAAGCATTTTCTCAAGAATTATCTTAATAATTTCTGAGTTAACTTTTATTCTAATTGTTTTCGCTTTTGAATTTTCAGCTAAACTAAAAAATAAATGATGCATTTTCTAAAAAGGCATAAATACGAAATCGCACTTGGCATATTTATCTCGATTTACATCATTTACTTTAGCGTCGTAAGCCTCTTAAGATACAGCAACTTCTATACAGGGAGGTTTGACTTGGGCAATATGGACCAGGCGGTTTGGAACACAATTCACGGCCGTATTTTTCAAGTTACCGACCCAAATGGAACCGCAACTATCTCGCGCTTGGCTTTTCATGCCGACTTTATCCTAATTTTAATCTCCCCTTTGTATCTAATCTGGTCTAACCCGCAAATGCTACTGCTTTTACAAACCGTGGTCTTAGGACTTGGCGCGGTCTTTGTTTATTTGATTACCACCCACCTTCTTAAGAATAAAGGACTGGCTTTAACTTTTTCCGTACTTTACCTTCTTAACCCGGCGCTCCAATCATCTAATCTTTATGATTTTCATGCTATTGTGCTAGGCACAACTTTGTTATTAGGAACTTTCTATTTTTATCTTCGAAAGAGATATCTGTTCTTTTTGATTTTTGCGATTCTGGCGGGTTTAACCAAAGAGGAAGTTTGGGCAATTGTCGGAATTTTTGGCTTGGCAATTAGCTTTAGAATATTGCTTGAGCATAAATTTAAATTTACTTCCCGACGGCAAATTTTAGAAATAATTTTTGGCTTATCTGTATTTTTAATTTCTACCTTTACCTGTTATCTTTTAATCTGGAAATTTATTCCGCTGGCAAGAGGCGGGGAGCACTTTGCTCTGGCTTATTATTCAGATTTTGGAGGAACAGCTTCCAATATTTCCAAGAATATAATCCTTTCTCCTTTGAAAACCATTTCAATTATTTTCCAACCGCAGAAAATTCAATACCTTTTTGAGCTTTTATTACCTTTTGGATTAACTTCTATATTTGCGCCTTTGTCTTTAATTTTCGCCGTTCCGGATTTGGCAATTAACCTGTTAAGCAATAACTCACAACTACATGAAATCTATTATCAGTATACAGCGGCCATCACGCCGTTTTTGGTTATTTCGGCTATCTACTTTATCCGTTTTGTTACCGGACGCTTTCCCAAAATCAATACCCGCTTTATCATCGTTTACCTTCTGGCGGCAGCGCTTCTTTCCGCTTTCTTGTTTGGACCATTGCCCGGGGCAAAGCATGAAAACATTGATATGTTTACTAAACAACTCGTTGATAAACAGGCTATTGATAATTTTCTTTCAAATATCCCGCCCCGCTACAGCATTGCCGCCACCAATAATCTTGGCTCACATCTTTCCAGAAGAAGAAATATCTTTACTATCCCAGTCGGTATTGATAAAGCAGATATTATTTTATTCTTGCTTAACGATAACTTTGCCCAGCCGTCATTGACCGCACAGATTGAAATGGCTAATCAATTAAAAACTAATAAGAATTACGTTGAAGTCTACCAGCATGGAGCTTTCGTTGTTTTTGAGAAAAAAAATCTTTACCTGGAGAAAAAACCGGCGGCCAAGCAGATTAATCTTTTTCCCTGGTCAATTACTTCATTGCAAAACAGAGAGTATACTGCCAGTCAAATTACAGTTGAACAAACAGTTTCTTCCTCAAAAACTTTTTCAAGTTATATTATTTCTTACTTATCTGACGGGCTTAGGGAATATTCATTAATGAATATTCCCGCGACGCAAATGCCAACGGGAGGCTATCCGGTTATGATTATTAATCATGGGTTCATAGAACCGACAGCCTACAATACGATAAATTCATACAAAAGTATTACCGATTATTTTTCAGAAAAAGGCTATTTGGTTTTAAAGCCGGACTACCGGGGAAACGGAAATTCAGAAACACAAGACAAAGCCTTAATGCGTTTTGCATATCCGGTCGATGTCTTAAATTTAATAGTATCTTTAGACAATATCCCTCAGGCCAATCCTAATCGGATTTACCTCTACGGACATTCGATGGGCGGAGAGATTACCCTCAAGGTACTTGAGATTGCCGGCAAAAACCCGGAAACTCTGGCAAAAATAAAAGCTGCGGTTGTCTGGGGACCGGTTACTAACCTTGTTGATTGGTTTAGCAAATCACACGTTCCCTGGCTGCAGGAGACAAAGAACAATCCGAATTATTATGCTGACACTTTCAAAGTTATGGGCACCCCTGAATCAAATCCACAGCTTTGGCAAAGCGTATCGCCAATCAATTATCTTTCGGATATCCAAACGCCGATTCAGATTGATCATGGAACTGCCGACGGCACTGTCTCCTACAGTACCTCGATTGAACTATATGATAATTTAATTAGTCTCAATAAAACGGCCGCTCTTTTACTTTATCCCGGAAACGATCACAACTTAACCCAAAGCTGGGATAAAGCGGCAGCAAACTCTTTAATTTTTTTTCAAAAATACTAAAGGCAGTTGTAAAATATATCTCTCCAGACTATCATAAACTTATGACTGTTAACGTCCTGAAAGCAACGGGGGCAAAGGAACAATTCGATGAGGAGAAATTGAGAGCTTCCGTAAAAAGGGCAGGGATTCCCGCCGACATCGAAGATAAAGTCGTTAAACACGTCGAATCCAAGCTCTACGAAGCTATTCCGTCTCAGGAAGTATACCGGCACGTCAATGAATTCTTACAAAGAGAACCACATCCTAGCGTAATTAAATATAAATTAAAACAAGCGCTGATGGAATTGGGGCCGACCGGTTATCCTTTTGAAGATTTTGTGACCGAAATACTTAAGTCGGAAGGATATTTAACCCAAACCCGTTCAATTCTGATGGGACAGTGTGTTAATCACGAAATCGACGTTATCGCGCAAAAAAATAACGAGAAGTTGATGGTTGAAGCAAAATACCACAACGCTCCGGGAATTCATACCGATGTCCATGTTTCGTTGTATACCAAAGCGCGATTTGACGACCTAAAAGAAAAACACCAACTAACCAAACCGTGGCTCTTTACCAACACTAAAATCACGCCCGACGCTTTAGCCTATGCACTCTGTGTTGGAATGGGCGTTACGAGCTGGAGCTATCCGCAGAATGAAAGCCTTCGCGATTTGGTTGAGAAATATCACCTTTATCCGATTACATTATTAACCTCTTTATCGGAGCCGCAAAAGCAAGCTCTGTTGGATAACCATATCGTCTTAGTAAAAGAAATTCTACAAAATGAAGGTTGTCTTGATTTATTGGGAATTCAAGTTGAGAAAAAAGAGCAGATTATTGATGAAGCTAAACAAATTTCGGGTTAAATTCTTCGACCAGCTTTTGTCTTTCATACCTATCTGCCATAAAACCGTTGGGAACCGTGGTTAGTTTTTCGGAATTAAGTAAAAAACCTTTTCTGATAGTATGGTCGCCGAATTTTTCGTTTATCTTATCTACTGTTTTAACGACTTTTTCTTGTTTAGCGTCAAAATCGAACAGGGATTGCTCTAGATTAACCGTTTCCTGCAAATTCCCTACCCAAACGCCAATTTGCCGGACATAATCGTTTCTCCCAAAATAAAAGCCGTTTTCCGTCAGGATTTTTTGACAAAGAATAAACATTTCCTGTCCGTTGTCAAAATAAGTTTTAAGTGACTTTCGGCCGTGCACATTTCTACTTCCTCCCAAATAAATTCCGGCAGATTTCGCTTTTTTACCAAGCTTTCTTAATTTCAAAACTACTTCCTCGCAAAGTTCATAAACATTTTGCATTATAATTCGTTGATCGTATTGATTCTGCGGCAAGCAATAATTCCGGCCGATTGATTTGGTTTCCGATGCAAAATAGTAGGGGACAACTTCGGAATCATCGATGCCTTGCCCAAGATTTCTGAGAAAATGCCCTTCGATATCTTTGAACTCTTTTAGAAGAACTTCCTGTGGTACAGCGTGCAATTTCATTGGAGTATATATTCCCAAGCGATTTAATCTTTCTTCAATTCTTCCCCCAATTCCGCAAAAATCACTGAGCTTAACTTTGGCATAAACTTCCCAAATATTTTCCGGCGTTATTTCAACCAAACCGTTTGGCTTGTCCATTCCTGAGGCTAATTTTGCCAAGAGCTTGTTATAGGAAATGCCCACTGAAACTGTAACATATTCACCGATTTCGTTTTTAATCCGCTCTCTTATTTTTGCAATTAATTGAGACTTACCTCCGAAAAGTTCTTGAGTTGAGGTAATGTCCATAAACACTTCGTCTAGGGAAAACAACTCGACGTAAGGGGAGAAATCTTTACAGATATTTAAAAAGATTTGGGTTATTTCCCAATACTTTTCAAAATGAGCCGGCACAAAAACCATATTGGGAACTTTTTGCAGCGTCTCGAAGGTCCGGCTGGGAGATTTAACACCCAATCTTTTTGCCTCTCGGCTAGCAGCGATGATACATGTTCGGCCATTCTGCGCGGTCACGCCGATTGGCTTACCACGAAGCTTGACGTCAAACTGCTGTTCGCAGGAAGCAAAATATGAATCAAAATCGATGTGCAGAATGGTTTTCATAAAGTTACAGCAAGAGCCAGTAAAGATAAATTCTGAGGATTTTCCTAATAATTATTATGGGCAGCATATAATCAGTTTATGAGAAAAATATACGAAAATCAATAGAACAAAATACAGCAATCGAGGTCAGTTTTAAACTTAAAGTCCGTAGGCGGAAAGCGGTGCATTGCCGATTCTGGTTCGGTGCAAAGTCATAACAAAACTATCACATTGGTATTGTCCGGGAATCTCGGTAAACGCTCCATCATAACCTTTTCTTTGTAGAGTTTGAATTGCGTTATTATTAAATTCTCCGTAAGGATAGGTAAACACATTCACGGTTTGCCCGGTATGATCTTGAATTTGTTGTTGTGCAATATCAATTTCCGATTCGATCTTGCTTTGCGACCCATCGACAATGGCATAATGTGACCAAGTATGATTGGTGAAATAAACTAATCCGCTACCTTTCAACTGATTTACCTGGTCCCAAGCCAGCATGTCAGGATTTCCACCGACCAAACCTGTCGCCAACATCAGATTCGCTTTAATACCGTATTTTTGCAAAATGGGCAAAGCATAAGTTGCGTTATCGGCATACCCGTCATCCATTGTTACCATCACCGGTTTTCCGGTTAGCTGCGAATGTGTCAGAAGCGCATTGATCAGTTCATTCGCCCAAACCGGAGTATATCCGTTGGACACCAGATATGCCATTTGTTGGTCAAAAATACCGTTATCAACCGTTAGGGAAGTCTGTCCAAGCTCTTTTGCCGCCGCTTCCGGCTGAATGTGATGGTACATCAAAACGGGGACATGTAAACAGAATCCGGTTAACGGAACGGGAGTCGGCGTCACGGTAACGCTCGGATACGGACTCATCAACGGCGTATAGCGAAGCGGAACGGAATAATTCTTTGCCTTTAAAGAAATGTTCGTAGTAGGATGATATTGCGCAATATGCTTTTGACTATCGGCAATCGAGAATAATCCTAGAAGAATGAGTACTAATAACCCCAAAAAAATAAATTTAAGCCAAGAGGGGCTATTTTTGCGCCGGAATTTTCTTGACCTTTGCGTTTTGTTGATTTTTATTTTCTTTCGTACGGCCATTTATAAATTATAGCTTAAAGATACGTTTGCTTCAAACCTATGGTATAATAAGGATACAGCTCCTCAAAAGGCTGTTTTTTTATTATGGACGACTTTACATCCGATAAAATCAGAAACGTAGCGGTTATCGCTCACGTTGACCATGGCAAAACCACTTTAGTCGACTTTATGTTAAAACAGTCGCATACTTTCCGTGAGAACGAGGCGGAGATGCAACAAACCACCATTCTTGACTCCAATCCCTTGGAACGGGAACGGGGAATTACAATTCTGGCCAAAAACACGGCCATATATTATAACGGCTACAAAATAAATATCATTGATACCCCCGGTCATGCCGATTTTTCCGGAGAAGTGGAAAGGACTTTAAATATGGCCGACGGGGCACTCTTAATTATTGATGCGCAGGAGGGTCCGATGCCTCAAACCAAATTTGTACTAAGAAAGGCTTTGGAATTAGGACTGAAGACAATCGTGGTCATTAATAAAATCGACAAGCAACTGGCCAACGTTCAAAAAACTTTGGAAGAAACCAACGATTTATTTTTAGAACTGGCAACAGATACCAAGCATTTGGAATTTCCTGTTTTTTATGCCATCGGCCGGAAGGGTAAAGCTGCCGCTTCGCTTGAGAAACTTGATAAAAGTAATAATCTGGAACCGATTTTAAACGAAATCATCGAATTTATTCCCAGTCCCAAAGTTGAAGAGGGAAATTTTCAGATGCTGGTCTCCAATCTGGATTATGACGCTCACAAAGGCAAACACGCTATCGGCAGAATCACCAGAGGAGAACTTACGAAAGGGCAAAGCTTAACCCTAATTGACATCAACGGGAAACTTGTTCCGGGAAGGGCGGAAAGTATCCGTCTAAGTCACGGGCTCAAAAAAATTGAAGTCGAAAAAGCCTCTGCAGGAGACATTGTCGATATTACCGGTTTTCCGACAATCGCGATTGGCGATACGATTACCGACTCCTCAAATCCGGAAGCGCTACCGCGAATTTATCTGGAAGAACCAACCATTAAAATAGCGATTTCCGCTAACACTTCGCCATTCGCAGGCAGAGAAGGCAAGTTTACGAATTCACGACAAATTTTGGAAAGACTGGTCAAAGAGCTGGAAACAAACATCAGCATGCGTTTGGAAAAAGAGGGCGATAAAATGGTTGTGTCAGGAAGAGGAGAACTGCATTTAGCAATTTTGGTGGAAACTTTGCGGCGCGAAGGCTATGAATTCCAGGTTGAGAAACCACAGGTCATTACCAAACTTATTAATAACGTGGAAATGGAGCCGATTGAAATTACGATGATTGATGTTCCCGACGAATTTTTAGGTGTTATTACCGCCGAAATGGGCACCCGAAAAGGCGAAATGATCAATATGTTCTCCGACGGTAAAGGCAATACGAAATTCGAGTATAAAATCCCTTCGAAGAATCTATTTGGTATCAGAAATGATTTATTAACCAATACTAAGGGAACTGCCATTGTGAATATGCTGTTTTTGGATTACGAACCGATGTCTCCAAGCATTGCGCAAATCAGAAACGGCGTTTTAATCGCCTCCGAAAGCGGCTCGGCCCTAAAGTACGGACTAAATAACGCGCAGGACAGAGGCATTACCTTCATCGAACCGGGAACACAGGTTTACGAAGGAATGATTATCGGCGAAAATACCAGACAAGACGACATCGAAATAAACGTAACTAAGGAAAAGAAACAAACTAACATGCGTGCTTCGACTTCTGATGTAACCATTGGAACTTTAACCCCGCCGGTTATCATGAGTCTTGAAGAATGTATTGACTTTTTGGAAGATGACGAACTATTGGAAGTTACTCCCAAAAGTTTAAGGCTTAGAAAAAAGTTTTTAACTAATCTTGAAAGAGTAAGACAAAAAAGAACCGGTTAGTGGTACAATAGAGCCATGAATTTGGCGGCGAACTTAAGACCAAAAAACTTCACGGAATTTGTTGGACAAGAACACTTGGCAGGAGAACAAGCAGTGCTTAGAAGAATTATCAAAGCCCAAACCCCATTTTCTTTAATCCTTTGGGGACCGCCGGGCAGCGGCAAAACTACACTGGCTCACATCATCGCCAACGAAATTAAGGCTGATTTTTATGCCATGTCGGCAGTTGAGGCGGGGAAAGCCGACCTGGTTAAAATAATTGAACAAGCCAAGGAAAATTTACAACAGAATATCCGCACAATTTTATTTATCGATGAAATCCACCGCTGGAATAAAGCGCAGCAAGATGCACTTTTACCGTACGTTGAAAACGGGATTTTAAATCTAATTGGAGCTACGACCGAAAACCCGTCGTTTGAAGTAATTTCCGCTTTACTTTCCCGTTCTAAGGTTCTGATATTGCAAGCGCTGAGTTTTGAGCAACTGGAAATAATTCTGGACCGCGCGTTAAAAGATAAAACTAACGGCTTGGGAAAATTAAAAAAGAAAATCGACAAGCAGGCCAAAGAATTACTAATTAGACTTTCCGGCGGAGACGCCCGCACTATGCTCAATGCTTTAGAGATCGCCGCCAATTCGTATCGAAATGAAAAGATAACCGATGAGATTGTTAAAGAAGTTTTTCAAACTAAATCGGCAGGACTCTACGATAAGAAAGCCGACGAACATTACAATATTATTTCCGCTTTTATCAAGTCCATGCGGGGCAGTGACGTTAACGCAGCTTTGTATTATCTAATGCGGATGCTTGAGAACGGAGAGGATCCGAAATTTATCGCCAGACGCATGATTATTTTCGCCTGTGAAGATATCGGTATGGCCGATAGGGGAGCTTTAATTCAAGCCGACGAGGCCTTTGAAGCAGTTAATAAAATTGGTATGCCGGAAGCTCAACTTATTTTAGCTTATGTGGTAATTTATTTGGCCAGCGCGCCAAAATCACGGGCAGTTCCAAACGCTATGGGTAAAGCCAAGGAAGCGGTTTACGAATTTCCTAATGAAGCCGTACCTTTGCATTTGCGAAACGCTCCGACAAAATTAATGAAACAAATCGGTTACGCCAAAGATTATACCTGGGGCGAAAAATACGTCGGGCCAAAAATTGCCTTGCCGTTTTACCAAATAAATTATCCGGCCGCAAATTCTACGAGAAATAATGGGTGGAAGACGGGGTTCGAACCCGCGACCCCCTGGACCACAACCAGGTGCTCTACCACTGAGCTACATCCACCATGCTTAAATTATATCATTTCTCCAAAGCTAAATAAAATTAGAGGGCG
>Ga0182027_10002653_pt1 | contig 28813 bp, 23 predicted proteins | sample 712E1DmetaG_FD_121300 | JGI IMG/M metagenome (GOLD analysis project Ga0182027, IMG submission 121300) | Permafrost microbial communities from Stordalen Mire, Sweden - 712E1D metaG (Illumina Assembly) | ecosystem: Environmental > Terrestrial > Soil > Wetlands > Permafrost | place: Sweden...
CATATCGAATAAGTAACTTGCAGCCGGAGATAATCCCGGACTGCGTATAGAAGGCTGAGATCATCATACTGCTTCTGTCAAAGAGCTATTATTCTATTTTACGCGAGGCTTGACTTCATAACATAGAAGGGGGATACTTCCCCCACCAGAACACCTTGTTATTATTGTTATTATTGACTCTATCCTTAGAATAACGTAACTTACATCCCAGAATTATTATGGAACCGGAAACACAAAAAGAAAAACGCGCCCCGCTGCCCATAGTCTCAATCGTGGGAAGGCCCAACGTGGGGAAATCGTGCCTTTTCAACCGCATTATCGGGTTGAAGGTCGCGGTGGTCGACGACGTCGCGGGCGTCACGCGCGACAGGAACTACCGCGAAACCGCCTGGAACGGGTGCGCGTTCTCGCTCGTGGACACGGGCGGCCTTGTCCCCTCTTCAAAAGACGGCATGGTGCAGGACATCGCGAGGCAGGTGGCCATCGCATGCGAAGAATCGGACGTCATCCTGTTCCTGGTCGACGTCAAATGCGGCGTGAGCGACCAGGACATTGCCGTGGCGCGCGGCCTGCGCAAACAGGCCGGCGGCAACGTCGTGCTCGTTGTCAACAAATGCGAATCGAAGCAGGCGCAGTACGATATCGGCGCGTTCATGGCGCTCGGTCTGGGCGAGGGCTTTGCCGTTTCCGCCCTGCAGGGCTATGGCGTGGCTGACCTGCTCGACACGGTGACCGCCATGCTGAAGCGCGCCGGCAAAAAGCGCTCCCTTTCGTCGGCCCTGCGGGACGAGCGCGACTTTGTCAAGGTCGCGGTGGTGGGCAGGCCCAACGCGGGAAAATCGTCGCTTGTCAACAAGCTGCTGGGGCACCACCGCATGATAGTTCGGCCCGATCCGGGCACCACCCGCGACTCCATCGACTCCGAAATGACGTACAAGGGCCGCGCCATGGTGCTCATCGACACCGCGGGCCTGCGGAAAAAAGCAAACGTGAAGGAAGACCTCGAATACTACTGCAACCTGCGCGCCATCGCCAGCATCGACCGCTGCGATATTGCGGTGCTCGTAATTGACGCGGCGCTGGGCATCCACGAGCAGGACCTGCGCATCGTGAGGAAGATAGTCGACATGCGCAAGGGCATTCTGGTGTGCCTTAACAAATGGGACCTTGTGCACAAGACGCACACCACCTTCGACCATTTCGCGGCGCACATCCGCGGCGCGTACATGGAGCTCGCGCATGCGCCCATGGTGTCGGCGTCGGCGCTTACGGGCCAGCGCGTGACCGCGGTGCTCGACAGGGCCCTGGAAATTTACGGCCGCATGCGCACGCGCGTTGATCCCAAAGAACTAGCAACCCTTGTGCGCTCATGGACAGTGGAGCACCCGCACCCGATCACCGAAAACAGGCAGGTCACCATCAAGACCTGCGTGCAGGCTGAGGCGTCCTTTCCCCTGTTCCACCTTATGGCGACCAACCCGCGCAACGGGCTTCCCAACTACAAGCGGTTCATCGCCAACAAACTGTACGACACCTACGATTTTACCGGCTGCCCGGTTGTGGTGGATTTCTTGCCCATCCGGAAACACGCGCGTAATAATAATGAAGGGGAATGCGGGCCATCCCTGAAAGGAGACGATGTACCGTGAATATCACCATCCTTGGCGGAGGAAGCTGGTCCATTGCGCTTTCGGTATTGCTGAGCGGAAAAAACCACGCGGTGCGGATGTGGGAATTCAACAAAAACGACGCTGTCATGCTTTCGCAGGAGCGCGGGCACCCCAAAAAGCTGCCCGGCATTAAAATCCCCCCAAACGTCGTAATCACCAGCGACATCGGGGAAGCGCTTGCATCGTGCGAATACGTCCTGTGCGTGGTGCCTTCGCAGACCATGCGGAGCACGTGCAAAACGCTGGTCGCGGCCGTGGACCGGGCGGCAATTGACAAAATAAAAGGCTGGGTCATCGCGTCAAAGGGAATCGAATGCGGCACGCTCAAGCTCATGAGCGAAGTGCTGAGCGACGAAATACCGGGGCTTTCGGACAGCCGGATCGTGGTGCTGTCGGGCCCGTCGCTCGCGGCGGAAGTGTCGCTCGGCATCCCCACCACGGTCGTTGCAGCTTCGAAAAACCTCGACCTAGCCTTGAAGATCCAGAAGGATTTTTCAACCCGGACATTTAGGATCTACACCAACACCGACGTGGTTGGCGTGGAGCTTGCCGCAAGCCTCAAGAACGTGATCGCGCTGGCAGCCGGCATCTGCGACGGGCTCGGGCTCGGCGACAACACCAAGGGCACGGTGCTTACGCGCGGCATGGCCGAAATCGTGCGTCTCGGCGCGAAAATGGGCGCCCAGGAGCAGACGTTTTACGGGCTTGCGGGCATGGGCGACCTGATCACCACCTGCATTAGCAGGCATTCGCGCAACCGCAACATGGGCGAGCTCATTGCGTCGGGGCTGTCGCTGAAGGACGCGCTTGCCCAGACGATCATGGTCGCTGAAGGCGTCGAGACCGCGCGCTCCGTTCATGAGCTGGCGAAAAAGTTCGACATAGAAATGCCGATATCGGATGAAGTATATCGAGCATTGTTTGAAGGGACATCGGCAAAAGACGCGGTGAAGAATTTGATGATGAGGGAGTCAAAGCCTGAACGGTGGTAAAAAATATTTTAATTTGATTGGTGGTGGCACCGCTTCGCGTTTCCCCCTGGCCCCAAGCCTCCTCGCCGCGCTTTACGCGTCTGCGGGGTCTCGGGGCACACCCCTTCCAGCAAAGAGGCGCGCCTAAGTCGCTCGCTTGACGCTCGCGCGGCGTCGCCCCTTCGCAACGCAACCTCAGCGGTATGCCGCTTCGCGGCGATTAACAAAACACCAGATTCCTTAAAAGTGGTTTTTGCGCCAGGGTGGACTGGAGGTCGCGCTGGAGCGCGATGGTGCCCGGACCCGCCTTTTTTAGAGACATGCATGTCTCTAAAAAAGACACCGGGCCGTGGCGGCCCGAGGCCTGTGGCCGAGACCGGAAGGAGGGCCGCCGCCGGCTTCGGCGGGGCGCCCAGGTATTAAGACTGTCTGCACTTCCCCCACCAAATTATTAATGAGTAATATGCATCAGTAAAAACTTTATTTGTAATAATCATGTGCACATTTTATTATTATAATGTATAATGATTTGGTGTTAATGGTCTACGTCATATAATTTACATAAATAGTGTGCTTTAAACCTTTTACGGTACGCCTGAATGCTTGACAATAAGAAAACTTACTATTCCATCAGCGAGGTGTGCACCAAAACCGGGCTGGAGCCGCACGTGCTTCGGTACTGGGAAAGCGAATTTGCGCAGCTCCGGCCTAAAAAGAACCGGGCCGGCAACCGCGCCTACCGCGACAAGGACATCGAGGTCATCCGCTACATCAAACACCTGCTTTACGAAGAGCAATACACGATCCCCGGCGCGAAAAAGAAGCTTTCTGAATCCAAGGAATTCGAAATCCCCACCCAAGTGCAACTCCCGCTTTCGGGCCAGACCCAGCAGTCCCACCCTTCAAACGGACAACTGTTACAGGAAGTGTCGAGGGAATTGCGGTCGCTTCTGCAGATTTTAAAAAAATAATTTTCTTATTAACTAATTTTAATATACCAGGGCGGTCCCCTCGCTTCGCTCGGGTCGGCCCTCCTTCCGGTCTCGGCCTATCGGCCTCGGGCCGCCACGGCCCTATGCCGCTACGCGGCGGGTCCGGGCGGCATCGCGCTCTAGCGCGACCTCCAGTCCTGCCTAACGCGAAAGACAAAAAAAGCATTCAGCAATCAGCCTTTTATAGCATTTATCAATAAAGACCTTTTAACCTATCAACTGCACCCCCGCGGGTGCCCCTTGTCAATGAAGCGTAAATCTTGCAGATTATCTCTCGTGGGGGACACCCAGGAGCGGGTATGCCCCGAGACCCCGCAGGCCGAAGGCCAAGGAGGCTTGGGGCTAGGGGGACACTTCCCCCACCAGATATAAAAACCAAATAAAATAAAGACAAAATTTATAACCCCCGTACATAAATATCCCCGTTCATGCCGCGGTCCTTGCGAAGCCGGCCGATTTCTTCCACCATGGCTTCAACCGGAAACCACTTTTGGGGACTTATAAAGCTCATCGTTTCGCCCGGGGAAAAATTCAATTCGACCGGACCCAGCCCTCCCAGGTGGCGTATTGAGCGAATCGCCGTATCAGCATATTCCGGGGTGAATTCAAATGAAAGGGCCTTGACAGGCGAGACGATCCCCCTGATAACCTCTTCTTCAAACCCTTCCACGTCTATTTTGATAAAAGCAGGCCGTCCGAAGCGTTTGACAAGCTCATCTACGGTGATGACGTCAACGCGGATCTTCTTGTCCCACGAAACGCCCGGAAACCGATCGCTTTTTTTTACCGCCTCGATCCAGCCCGGCGACATGGAGGATATCGTCGAGGAGCCGGAGACGAACATGTCCTGTATACCGTTGCCGGCGCCGACCGCGGCGGGAAGGATCGTTACGCGTGGATTGCCGCCGTACTGGGCAGAAAGCACCTCGACGCAGGGCGGCTGCGGTTCAACCGCGACGATACGGCCCCCAAGCGACAAAAAGATGCCGACGCGGTCCCCGATGTTCGCGCCGATGTCAAAGCAGAGGTCCCCGTTTGTGATGAATCCCGCGTAATGGCGCCTGAGCAGGTTTCTCCTCCCCCACCTTTTAAATGCCGGCTTGGGGTCTATGTGCCGGAAGAATTGGCGGAGGCCGGTTTTTTTTGTCTTTGACATGTACGATACCTTGGGTTATTAAGGGTTGTATGGGGCGGCCTGGCGGCGGTGCGCGGCCGCCTTCCGTTTCCCCTGAAACAGCATGGGCCCGAGCGCCTCAACGGCGGAACCAATTGACGTATAGGATTCAATAGAATAATACTGGTACCAGCCGCAGTTGCGCTTGCACGTTTTCATGTGGCCGCGCAGGGTTTTTGCATCGGGCGACAGGAGCCATGCCGCAAGGTCGGTTGTAACGAGGCCGGGACCTTTTGTCGCCTGGATGTGGCACGGGTAATACACCCTGCCGTCGGGCGCGATGATGATTGACGCCGAAGAGCACCGACCCTCGCGATAGGCCTTGAAATATCCCTGCGGCGTATGGATCGTGTTGGGATATTTCCTTCGCAACGCGGCCAGAACGCGCTCCAGCTCGCTGATGTCGGGGAAATAATCTTCTGTATTGTCCATATGCGTTGCCGGAATCACCACGATGTTGGCGCCGGCGTCGCTGCAGTGTTTCACCTTTTTTTCGAGGCCGCCCATGGTCTGCGATGTTACCACCACCTGCACCGACACCTGGCTTGGGAGCCGGCGCACCAGCTCGGGCAGCGCGCCGAACAATTCGAGATTGTTGTGGCCTTCATCAATTGATATGTGGAAAAAATCAATACTGCGGCCGTATTCCTCGAGCGGATATTCGAGAATGTTTTTCACGCTCGTAGTGAACAGAAGGTAAAACCGACATTGTTCCCGCGCGTACCTGAGCAGTTCGCCGATGTCCTCGCGCAACAGCGGCTCGCCGCCTTCAAAGCTGGTCATGAGCACGGGCGAGCGCGACAGGGTGTCGAGGATGGCCTTGACCTCGGCGGTCGAAAGGTCGGGCGCGCGGTCATTTTTCACATTGCAGAACGGGCAGCCGAAATGGCACCGCGACGTGAGCTTGAACGAGGCGTAAAAAGGATAAACCGCTTCTTGATGAATTACGTTGTGAAAAAGACCTTTAAGGGTAGGTATATAGTGTGATATCGGCAGAATTCTCATGTGAGAAATATACCTCATTCCATTAATGCTTTAATAAGAGTTGCTGGGTGGGGGAAATACAGTCTGGATCAAAATACAGGAAATGATCTGGGCGCCCCGCCTGCGGCGGCGGCCCTCCTTCCGGTCTCGGCCATAAGCCTCGGTCCGCCAAGCCCTATGCCGCTTCGCGGCGGGTCCGGGCGGCATCGCGCTATAGCGCGACCTCCAGTCCTGCCTGGCGCACGGGCATAGGTTGATATCCGTAATTGTTTTAAAGCCAGTTTATAATAAATCCTGCGCTTGAACTCCCTACCCTTAACAAGAGGCAATAAAAAGAAAATATTGCTAGCGGCACTCCGCGGGTGCGCCCAGCGGAAGAATGAATCTTGCAACAATTGGTACCCGGCCGCACCCAGGAGGGGGTAGCGCAGTACCGGCAGAATGCCGGGGCGGAGCGAGGGACAGCGCCCGCCCAACGGAAAGGGCGGAAAGCGCACTTCCCCCACCAGAATTATATTTCGTTTTTTATTTTATAATTTCTATCCTCACCCGTGCGGTTCCAGTCCCTGTCATCCTTATGGCTTTTCCCGCTGCAAAAGAAAGATCTATGATCCTGTCGCGCTTGAACGGCCCGCGGTCATTGACGCGCACGACAACAGACTTCCCGTTTGCCAGGTTCGTCACCTTTACCATGGTGCCGAAGGGAAGCTCGCGGTGGGCGGCGGTGAACTTGTGCATGTCAAACCGCTCCCCGCTTGAGGTTTTGCGGCCGTTGAATTCCCTGCCGTAATAGCTGGCCATGCCTTCGCGGGGCCCGAAACTCACCGGTTCCCTTGACATGGTGATAGACGGCGCACAGCCAAAAAATGAAAATGCAGCGATGAGACATGCCGCACACAGCAGGATGAAAAGTCCGCCTTTGTTACCATGGTATGCAAAAGGTGCTCTTTGGGTAGGCGCCATAATTCCATTGTATCATTATCAATAGAAATAGTATAGTGGTCGAAAAGCTGGCGGTTTGTTTTTATTGATTTTTAAGCGTCAAGGATCGACGGCAATATTAGGGGTATCATTGTAATCGGGTGCTACAAGGGTGCGCCCAGCGGAAGAAACGGGCTTGAACCGGGTGGTACCCGGCTGCACCCGCTTAGCGATCCATATTTATATTTTAGGATATAAAACGGTGCAGATCTTTTATCTGGGAAACTTTTTCCTTTTCGCAGTACTCCCGTATGCCGGCAAGTATGCTTGACGCAGTGGAAGGATCAACGAAGTTCGCGGTTCCGATCTGTATAGCTGAAGCGCCGGCGAGAAGATATTGCAGCGCGTCGTTCGCGGAAGATATGCCGCCCATGCCGATAACGGGAATCGAAACCGCTCTGCTCACCGCATAGGTCATGGCGACGCCAACGGGCCGTATCGCAGGGCCCGACAGCCCGCCGGTCCCCAGCGGCAGCACCGGCTTTTTTGCCGCGACGTCTATCACCATGCCTACAAGGGTGTTGATGCACGACACCGCATCCGCGCCGCCCTCCTGGGCCGCTTTTGCAATCACTGTTATGTCCGTCACGTTGGGCGTGAGCTTGACAACAAGCGGGCGTTTCGTGCGCCGCCGCAGGTCTTTTGTCAGTTTTTGCACCTGGGCCGGGTCGGTGCCGAAGGCCATGCCGCCGTGCTTGACATTAGGACACGAGACATTTATCTCGTAGCCCCATATTCCCCGGCACGGCTCCAGTTTTTCAAGCACCGCGGCATAGTCGCCGGCGGTCGCGCCGGCCACGTTCACCACAATGGCGCAGGGATATTTTCTGCACTGCGGCATTTTTTCGGCTATGAAACTGTCCACGCCCACGTTGGCCAGTCCTATGGAATTGAGGAGCCCGCTCGGCGTCTCGATGATGCGCGGGATGTCGTTGCCGGGCCGCGGCTCAAGCGTGACCGCCTTGGTGTACAGGGCGCCGATTGCCGAAAAGTCAACAAGCTGCTCGTATTCGGCGCCGTAGCCGAAGGTGCCGGACGCGACGCCCACCGGGTTTGCAAGCTTTTTTCCACCGATGGTCACGCTGAAGTCCATGCGATCCTCCTGCTGTTGAATACCGGGCCGTCGGTGCAGGCACGCGCATATCCGCTTCCGCCCGCGTCGGTGATTTTCACGGCGCACCCCATGCATGCGCCCACGCCGCACGCCATGGTCTGCTCGATTGACACGAAGCATTCAAGCCCGCGCTTATTCGCCCATTCGTGGCACCCGTAAAGGAGCGGCGACGGGCCGCAGGAGAAAACAACGCCGTTTTCGCGTTCCCCGGGCTTTACTTTTTCAAGAACGGTGAGCGGAGTGCCGCCCACCCCTTCGCTTCCGTCATCAGTGCAGATTACGGGGTTCAACGAAGAAAGCGCATCAAACCGGGGGACCTGGGATTTTGTTTTGCATCCGAATACCATCGTGAAGGGCAGGCCCATTTTTTTCAACCGTAATCCCAGAAAGACGATCGGGCCGAACCCGGTGCCGCCCGCAACAAGAAAAAGCGTTGAGGTGCTTTTCGGAAGCACGCTGATAAAATCGTTGCCGAGCGGCCCTATCACGTCCAGACTGTCGCCGTTTGCTTTGCCCGATAAAAGTTCGGTGGCGGGGCCCCGTTTTTTATACATTATCGACGCGGTCAGTGCCTGTTCATCGTAGGAGGAAAAGGCAAACGGCCTGCGCAGGAGAGGGGCAGTATACGGGGAGACTCGAAGGGTGCAGAACTGCCCCGGCAGGGGCGCGCCGGCCCGGGGGTCCCACGCGAATGTCAATTCATGGAAACAATCCGATACGGGAGCGTGGGATATGATTTTCGCAATAAATTGTTTCATCGCCCGTAAATCTGTTCTTCGGTGGATGCTTGTTCCTGTCCATAGGATAAATTAGTAAATGATAAGGCCCGATACCCCATTTTTTATACGCGAAGGGCTCCGTTATACTATTTTAATGGTTTGGCGGTTTATAAATGCGTCAGGGGAATAACGTCATTTTTTTCACTTTTTGGTTTTGAGGGGGTATCGTATTCTGCGCAGCACCTCACCGTTTCGGATCCTTAAACCGGCATCCGGCCTGGTAACGCTCTTTCTCTTCATATGCGCGTTTGCGGTTGACATTCCCGATGGGAAATCCACCCCCAGGATGTTCCCCGGCGCCTGGCCCGACGATCCGCTCCGGTCATCAGAATCGCAGTACGACAACTCCGTAGACCCCGAAAGTTATTACATCGGCGGCGGCGACGTGTTTCTGGTTTCGGCGGTCGAGCTGCCGTCGGTGCGGTATACCGGCACGGTCAACGAAAACTGCGACGTGTACATCCCGGACCTGGGCATCATCAAGATAGGCAAAACGACGCTTTCGCGGGCAAAAAAAACTATCGCCGAATTCGTCGGCTCGAAGCTCAGGAAACAGGTCGAAATGTACGTCTCCCTTGTCAAAACGAAAACCGTGGTGGTGACCGTTTCGGGGGCCGTGGCCGCCCCCGGGACCTACCGGCTCGCCGGCACCTTCCGGCTGCTCGATGCCGTTAAAATGGCGAACAACCAGGAACTGCCTTCCCTGACCGAGTTCAACTACCGCGAAATGGAATGCCGCAACAGGGACTCGCTGCGTTATTACGATGAATTCAAATTCCTGTTTAAAAACGACCTGTCGCAGAACCCGTATGTGTACCCGGGCGACAACATTGCCCTCGCCTATGCCAAAACCCGCGTCTTTCTGCATGGCTCCATAAAAAATCCCATTACCGGCACGGTCCCCATCAAACAGGATGAGCCGCTTGCGGAGTTCCTCTCGCTCTTCACCTTTGACGCCTCGGCCGACTCGGGCCATATCATCATCCAGCGCTCGCAGGGCGGCTCTGCCGGACAAAACATCATCTATTCGCTTTCGCGGCCCGAGCCCTTTCTGCTTAAGGACCGCGACCTTGTGATTGTTTCCGAAAAGGAAAATTACCCGCAAGTCATCGCGGTCTCTATAAAGGGCGAGGTGCTGCGGCCGGGCATATACCCGCTTGCCAAAGACGTGACGAAAGCCGGCGACATCCTTGATCAGGCCGGCGGCCCCACAAAGCATGGAAACATCGATCGGGCCTTTGTGATACGCCACAAGAAGATGTTCTCCGAAGAATTGAAACGGAACAATCCCAAGGCCGAGGTGTCCGCCTCCACGGTGGAAAATTCGGTGCGGCCCGAAATCAACAGCGGGGTTTCCCGTATGAATACCACCAGCGATTTTTCCATCATCAGGCTGAATGATCATAAAAACGGGCTCCTGCTCGAATCGGAAGACGAGATCGTGGTTCCGAAAAAAGAGTATTGCGTTTACGTGTCCGGAAGCGTGCGCCATCCGGGCGCATATGCCTTCGTTGCCGGCAAAACCAGGGACTATTACATAGGCCAGGCCGGCGGGTATTCCTCGAAGGCCGACAAAACAAATTCTTTTGTCGTCACCTACTACGAGAGCATGGCCCAGGAAAAGGAAAACGGAGCGCTGGAAGAAGGCGACGTTGTCGTGGTCCCGGATTCCCAGCAGTATAAATTCCTGTCCATGGTTTTTATCCCGATTCTTTCAGCGATTGCCATAACCATTTCCACCATACTCGCCCTCTACACCAGCATGCATAAATAGGCGGGACACTATGTGGCGGCCCCGTGCGCTTCACCGACTTTTGGTGCAGTTGGCGGAATCGCGGGTGGAAAAGTTTTGGCGCGGTTTTATTTTAGATGTTACTTGATATGCAGTAACGTTTTTGTATATCCCTTTCGCCTCACCCTATCTCCCCCGACCCCTCTTCCCCTCTCCGCCAGCGGAGAGGGGAAGAGGGGTGGCCCTGAACGAAGCGAAGGGCCGGGGTGATGAGGTGAGGCGAAAACGTAAAAGACAAAAAACAATTCTGAACGAATATTACACTCTTTTCCTGCAAGGAGTTTGCAATCCATGATCCATACCATCGCGACGTTTTTCAATTCGGGCGGACCATTTATGTGGGTGATCCTCATTGTGCTGGCAATTTCGACTGCCGTGGTGATCGAAAGGGCGGCGTTTTACTTTATCGTCTGCAGAATGAGCGGGCCCGTTCTTGTCTCGAAAATCGCGGCCGCGCTCAGGAGCGGCAGCCGGGATGAGGCGAAAAAGGCCGTGGGCAAAGGCGGCGCCCCTCTCGTGGTCCTGCTGCGTACCGCGGTCGACCGCTTCTGCGCGGGCATGGACCTGCACGACATCGAGGAAGGGATCGAGGAGTCGGCCATCATCGAGATGCCGCGGATGATCGAGCGGCTCAACTATCTTTCCCTTTTCGCAAACATCGCGACGTTGCTCGGCCTGCTCGGCACGATTTCGGGCCTTCAGGCGTCGTTCTCGTCGCTTGCCTCCGTGGAGGCCTCGAAGAAGGCGGCCATGCTCGCGGCGGGCATCGCCGAGGCCATGAACTGCACCGCGTTCGGCCTTATCGTGGCCGTGCCGTGCATGGTGGCCTACACCTGGCTGTACAACAAGCAAACGCAATTGACAAAAACGATTGACGATTCCGTGGTCAAGACCCTCAACTTCATGAAAAAGCTCAAACCGTGAAAACAATTGCCGTCGGCAAAAAAGGGTTCCTTCCCTCCGAGGTGATAGAGGCCGAGATCGACATCGACGTGAAGCCGATTTTAAACGTGCTCATCATCCTCATCCCGTTTCTCGTCTCGGTCGCGGTATACACCAACCTCGCGGTCATCGACATGTCGCTGCCGCCCAACGTGACCGCCGCGGCGGGCACCGGAGCGGCAAATGAAAAACCGAAGCTCAAGATCACGGTAGTGGTCGCGCAGTCGTTCTGCGCAATCACGCTGGGCGAGTCCCTGCTCGACTCCATTCCGCGCAGCGGCGAAGAATACCCGTACGACACGCTCGCAGCGCGGCTTTTAGCGCGCCGCGCCGCCGCGGACGTCAAGGACGAGGTGATCGTGGCGCCGCGCGATAAAATCCATTTCAAATACGTGGTGCGGATCATGGACGCGTGCAAGAAGACCGGCTTCGAAAAGGTCAGCCTCGCCAGCGCCACCGAAAACCCCGCCGGCGGCCCGTGACATGAACCTCAAAAAAAAGAAATTCTCGTCCGCTTCCTCCGGCATTTCCGATCTTATCAAGCCGCAGATGACGTCGCTCATCGACATCCTCACCCTGCTCCTCGTGTTCCTCATCCAGAGCTTCAACGCCGAAGGCACGCTCATCACCCCGTCGTCCGACCTCGTGCTCCCGTTGTCGTCGTCGAAGAAACAGCCGAGCCCGAGCATCATGCTGGAGGTGACGCGCGACGGGGTGGTGGCCGAGGGAAAACAGCTTGCCGACAATAAATCATTCGCCGCATCGGCCGACCTGCTCGTTACGAGCGTGTACGACTGGCTCGCGCGGAAGAAAAACAGGTCGGGTGTGACGGCTGACCAGAAGCGGATCATCATCCAGTGCGACCGCGATATCGAATTCAACATCGTCAAACGCGTCATGTTCACGTGCAGCAAGGCGGGCTTCACCGACTTTTCTGTTCTTGTCATAGAGGAATAAACCATGGCCGACGCAATGGACGACACCACCCTCGCGCTTTTATCGGGCCCTCCCCGGGGCACCCGCAAAAGCGGGTTCGGCGCTATATTCACGGCAACGCTCATCGCGTTTGTCGGCGCGGGCCTGTACCTTAAAACCGTCAAGCCGCTTCCGGTACAATACGACGAAAAACGGGTCGTGCAGATCCAGACCCAGTTCGTGGTGCAGGAAACAAAAAAACCGGAGCCGCCGAAACCCAAACCTGCCGCGCCGAAAGATGTCGTCGACCTTACCAAATCGCCGCTGCTCAACCAGAAGCAGGATTTCACCGCGTCTCAGCAGGCCGCTCCGCAGATAAAGCAGGAGGCGCGGCCGGTGTACGGGTTGCGGCGCGTGTTTTCCACGGGGTTCGGCGCCGGCGGTTCGGTGTCGGATGCGGTGATCGGTAAATTGGGAAACACGCTTGACAAGGAGATCGACACCATTACGCCGACACCAAAAGACATGAAAGGCCAGCTTGTTTCCATTACCTCGGTTTCAACGTCGCCGCGGCTCAAACATGATGTGAAGCCCGAATACACCAAGGAAATGATCGCGGCCAAGGTGGAAGGCGTCATCAGGGCGGAACTGCTCGTTGATATAGACGGAAAAGTGAAGGAAGTGAAAATACTCAACGATCTCGGTTTCGGTACGCGCGACAGGGCGCGCGAAGCATTTTTGCAATGGCAATTCGATCCGGCCATGCGGGACGGCAAGCCCGTTGCCACCTGGATTCCCTATTCGATACGGTTCGTTTTTCTGCAGGAGTGATAATGCGTATTCGACAAGCACGACCATGCCGGACGGCTATGATCGCCGGTTTCTTTGCATGCCTTGCGGCGGCTGTTACCCTGCAGGCGCAGATTGCGGAAAAAACACCGCCGGCGCCCGCGGCGCCGCATGATTCGGGCGCGCAAAACGCTGCGGCCGGCCGGGACAGCCTGCCGCCCATCGATTCCATGCCGAGGCTTATTGATTTTGTAAAGGCGGATTATCCGGCCGACCTTGTGAAAAACGGCGTTGAGGGCCAGGTGGTCCTCGACCTTGTCGTGGACACCCTCGGGCTCGTCGACTCTGTCGCCGTTGTCAAAGGCTTCAACCCCCGTCTCGATTCGAACGCGGCGGCCGCGGCAAAGCATTTCAGGTTCAGGCCCGCGCTTTCGGGCCGCGCACCCGTTCCGGTGCTCATGGAATACGCCTACCGTTTTACGATTGACGAGGTCGTAAGGAAAATAGAGCGGTACGTCAACCTTACGGGAAAGCTTGTCGAGCGCGGCACGCGAGCGCCCGTGCTTGACGCGACCGTTGCCGTCATGTTCCGCGACACGACGAGCGACAACACCCTGTCGGTGCCGTTTTCGGCGTATCTGAAAAAAATCGGGGGTTTCCCCGGCCAGCATGTTGAAAACGGCGTCCTGGCGACAACCACGGACTCTCTGGGGCGCTTTGCGTTTACGTCCGTACCGTTAGGCCCCATCACCGTCAAGGTGATATGCCCGGGGTACGAACAGCTCAAGGAAGACGAGGTTTTGCATGCCGGACATGTCACGGAAGTCACCTATCACATCCAGCGTTTTTCCACCTATGGCGACAATGAGGTGGTGGTATACGGGAAGGCGGAAACAAAAGAAGTCGCCGAGCACACGCTGACGCTCAACGAAGTGAAAAAAATCCCGGGCCTTGGCGGCGACGCCGTAAAGGTGGTCCAGGCGCTTCCCGGCGTCGCGCGGGCGTCCTTCATGAGCGGGCAGGTCATTGTTCGCGGCGCCCCCAACGCGGACTCCCGTTTCTATCTTGACGGAGTATACCTTCCGGTCCTGTTCCATTTTGGGGGCCTCAAATCGAACTACAACTCCGACGCGCTTGAATCGGTGGACTTTTACCCCGGTGGGTTCGGGACCCGGTACGGCGACGTCACCGCCGGGGTCGTTGAAATCAAGGGCCGTCCCGCAAAGACGGACCGGATCCATGCAAGTGTTGACGCGAATTTCTACGATGCATCGTTCATGGTTGAAGGGCCCGTCACCGACAAGATCTCCACGCTGCTCTCCGCGCGGCGGAGCTTTATAGGGGACATTGTCAGCTGGGCCGCGACCAAACTTGACCTTCCTGTTTCCATCCAGCCCTATTATTGGGACTACATCTGGCGCACCGATTACGCCCCGGTAAAAAACCAGAAACTGTACCTGACCCTGTTCGGTTCCGGGGATTACTTCAAACTTATCGCCCCGTCGATAGGCCGCGGCACGAGCATCACCAACGACCCCACCGACCAGGTGAGCGAAAATGACTACTTTCACATGGGGATACTCGGCTGGAACTGGGACATTTCCCCTACCGTCAAGAACAGCCTGACGTACGCCCTCACCTACGGCGACCAGGTTTTTTCACTGTTCGGAATGGTCAAGGTCGAACAGAACGCTTGGACCCAGACCCTTCGCGACGAAGTCAGCATCGCCCTTTCGAAGAACGCCACGGTCCACGCCGGGGTCGACGCCCTTTTCTATCCTGTCAATTTCGAATTCACCATTCAGGGCGCCGCCGACACCGTGACCCGCGACACCATGAAAAACTGGCAGTTCGGGGACCTGGGCCCCTATTGCAATCTCGACTGGAAACCGTTTGAACAGCTCGAAATCATCCCCGGATTGCGGTACGATTATTTCCCGGAGCTTAAATACCGGGGCAGCGTCCTCCCCGCCTACTGGAATTACGGCAGCATCGACAACAATCAGGGCGCGCCCGGCGAACCGTCGGCCCGGCTTACCGTGCGATACAAGCTTGCGCCCGCGCATACGCTCAAGGCCGCGATCGGAAATTACAGCCAGACGCCGCAGCCGCTCGGCCAGACAATCATGCAGCGGTGGGGCGACCCGCGCCTTCCCGCCACCAAAGGCGCGCAGTATGTGGGGGGCTACGAATGGAAGATCACCGATCTTGACAATGCAGACGTCCAAGTCTATTACAACGATCAATGGGACATTCCCCGGCAGGGAACGCTTGCCGACGTCCCTCCCGGTCAGGCGCCCAAGGGGTATTATGCCGACGGACTCGGACGGATGTACGGCCTGGAAATCCTGCTGAAGCACGACCAGGGCAAGCGGTTTTTCGGGTGGATAGCTTATTCGCTGTCGCGGAGCGAGCGCCGCGACCCGCATACGGGCGTTTGGTCGCTGTACGGCAAGGACGAGACGCACAACCTGCAGCTCATCGGAAGCTATCGGCTTCCGAAATTCTGGGAAATCGGCTGTCGCGTAAGGTATGTCACGGGAGATCCGACAACGCCTATTAACAGTATCAGTTACGATGAAACCAATCCACATTTTTTCCAGAACCCCGGCCCGAAAAATTCGGCCCGGTTCGACCCTTTTTTCCAGCTTGACATGCGGGTTGAAAAGAAATTCATGATGAAGAACTGGATCCTGTCGGCGTACCTTGATTTTCAGGACCTGAGCTGGTTCGTGTACAAGAGCCCGGAATTCTACATGTATAATTACCGGTACGACCAGAAAACGCCGGTCGGCGGAATCCCGTATCCGTCGCTCGGCCTGTCAGCAGAATTTTAAAGGAGTTTTGAATGCCTATGAAAAATGCCGCCGGCCTCAAAAATCTTTTGGCTGTTGCAGCCGCCTGCCTATCGTGCTCCCAGTTTCCGACCCAGCTCGGCTATATCGGCGAGCAATACGTGCAGACGGTCGGCTTTGTATTCACGCCGCTTTCCGAGGGCGCGCCGGGCGACACCATCCGTCTGCACGCCTATTTTGCGGGCGAACCCGTGCATTCGTACGCCTGCAGCGTATCGACCCAATTTTCGATGACCCAATACGGTTCAGACACGGCCGTCAATTTCAAACCGGTCCTTGACCCCAACGCCACGGTCTCCCCTGATTCCATCAACCTTTCATTTGTCATCCCGCCCGATTTTTTCGCCGCCGCGGGACCGCTTGTCAAGGCCCTCCTCGCGACAATTCCCGATTCCCTGAAGGCGCTTTACGGCCTCGACTCCGCCGCGCTGAAAAGTGTGCCGCCGGCCCAACTGGCCTCCCTTGCCGGCCAGTTTCTCACCGCCATTGATTATTCAACGGCAGACACTTCGTTCTGCAAACTGGCCGCACACCTTGCGGAACTCCTCTCGGGACAGATGGTGCTGCATTTGTCGGCCAACGGCGGCTATACGATAATCCGGAACATCACCGTGCGGTATAATTCCCACATCCGCAACAATCCGTACGTCTTTGTCAACAAAAACCCCGACCCGTGGTGGGTTGGCATCCTCAAGGTTAGAAACCGGAAACAACAGCTTCTGTCGGCTTTCGAGCGGGACTCCGGCGACACGATATTTTGCCTGTACGCAAAAGACACGTCCGTGGTTGCGGGGCCGAAACGTTTCACCGACACAGTCGTGATCGACACGGGGTTCACGTATTACGCGGCAGGCGACAGCGGGATCGCAGGCGGCATGGATCATCGCGATACGGTGTATACGAACGAGGGCGTTCTTATCCCGGAGATTTACAGTTATCTATGGTTCTATCAGCCGGATTCAGGCACCGCTGACCTCAACCCGCAGAACTCGCTTACCATCGACGGCCGGGGATATTACGCTTCAATAGCGCCGCCCCTCGACACCGCAATCCACGGCGTCACGATCTGGGCGCGCGTGTCGGAAAGCGCATCGGGGGTGCTTAACCCTCCGGTCTCGGTTTCGGTGAGGCAGGTGCATGTCGTATTTCAGTATTCGGAGAAATACGCCAGTATTGTAAAAAAGAAATGATGTGATAAAGGGAAGGCTTTCAATACTATCCGGCTAAGCTGGATTTTCCTTTTCATTTTGTCTTCATGCTGCCCGAAAGCTGGCCGCAGGCGCCCATGATGTCCTGCCCCCTGCTTTTTCTGAGCGTGGCGTTCAGGCCGCTGTCAAAAAGGCCCTGGACAAACCCCTCGACTTTTTTAAATGCCGGCCCTTTCCCTTTGCCATATCTTCCCGGATTAAGGGAAATTACATTTACCTTGCAGACAATTTCGCGCAGCAGGGATGAAAGGGCCGCAACCGCGTCCCTGCCGTCATTTTCCCCTTCCATCAATACATATTCAAACGTGACGGGTCTGCCGGTTTTTTCAAAATATTCCCCTGCGATCTGCACGAGCGCCTCAATAGGGTACTTTTTATTGACGGGCATGATGCGATTACGCATTTCATTATTATACGCGTTGAGCGATATGGCAAGGCCGATGGGAAGGTCCTGTTCCATCAGTTTTCGAATGGACGGGACGACGCCGGCGGTGGAAACCGTGATGCGCCGGCTGCCGATGGTGAACGCATCTTCGGCATTTATGATTTCGAGCGACGAGAGGAAATTGTCGTAATTCGACAGCGCCTCGCCCATGCCCATGAACACGATGTTCGTGACAAGCTTGTCGTTTCTTGACGCCTGATAATCGTTGATCGCGATGAGCTGGCCCAGGATTTCAGCCTGCGTCAGGTTCCGCACAAGCCCGATCGTGCCGGTCTCGCAGAACAGGCAGCCCAGGCCGCAGCCGAGCTGGCTCGACAGGCACGCGGTGCGGCGCTCGCCGTCTATAAGAAGCACGCTTTCAACGAGGTATTCCGAATCCGCTACCCTGAACCCGAACTTCACCGCGTCTTCGTCCGCGGATTCCAGAACCGCGGCAACGGAAAGTTTTTCAACAGTGAAATGCTCTGCGAGCTTTTTGCGCGACTCCTTTGAAATGTTTGCCATTGCGTCGAATCCGTCAATGCGCTTCTGGAAAAGCCATTTGGTCACCTGTTTTGCGCGGAACGCTGGCTCGCCGAGACCGGTGACTGCTTTGGTAAGGGCGGAAAGGGAGAGGTCTTTGAGGTTGGGGTTGTTAGATATAGATGTCATAGGGAGAATATCGTTTCTGTTTATTCCTTCGCCTCATCCCCAGCCCTTCTCCATGGCATGGAGAAGGGAGTAAGAACATGTTTCTCTTCCCCTCTCCACTCGTGGAGAGGGGTCAGGGGTGAGGCGACGCATCCGGAGCAAGTCGACAAAGTTCCTTTTTAATCTTATCCAGTACTCCGCCAACATCATTCATTATTTCAGCATTTGTGAATCGTACCAATTTAATTCCTTTTTGATTCAACAGCAACGTCCTTTTAGAATCGTAGTCCACTTGTTTTGTATGCACACTGCCATCCACTTCGATAACTAATTTACCTTCATAACAAAAAAAGTCGGCGACAAATGCCCGGTTTCTCCCAAAGTAATCAATGAGTATCGGTTTTTGCCGGACAATTTTATAGCCAAGTTGACGATCACGGACTTTTTGCCAAAGAATAGTCTCAGCCTCAGTTTGTTTTTTCCGAAAATTTCTGGCACGTAGTGTTATCGGTTGCATTTATTGCTTTCGCTGTTTGTTATTCGCCTCATCCCCAACCCTTCTCCATGGTATGGAGAAGGGAGCAAGCGCCTATTTCTTTTCCCCTCTCCTTGTGGGAGAGGGGTCGGGGGTGAGGCGAACGGGTGTAAAGATCAAATTCTTTATTCCACCATCATCCCTTTTCTCGTTACGTTCAATTCCCCTGCGGTAAGCTTGTACACATATACCCCGGCGGGACATTTTGCCGCTTTCCAGAAAACCATATGGCTCCCCACTGCAAGCTTGCCATTGACAAGCGTGGCAACACGTTTGCCCGACGCATTGAAAACCTCCAAAGTGACACGGCACGCCTTTGGTATTTCAAATCGTATTCCTGTGGAATTGATCAAGGCAATGCGCAATCCCGGGCCGGCCGTTTCCGGCGCCCGGCTGTTGATCACATACGAACCCCTCTCGAACCGCACCTGGGCAGGGATTTTATTGACCATCGGATTCAAATCCGGGCCAATCGGCGGCCAGGGCATTGCCCCCCACCAGGCCGGTTTTCCTGAAAGGTAATAGGAGGCGGGAAGAATATGATCGGAAATTGAAGGGTCCCACTTGGTTGAATCGGACGCATAATCGTAGTTGCCGTGTAATATTGCCGTTGTGTAGGGCAGGCGGTTGTCCTCGGCAAAAGAACCGTCATCGCTCGCTTCGCTGTAGCCGAAGCCGAAACAATACGTGGTCGCATCATAGGATCGGGTTTGGGGTGCGACGATCATTGACACAGAGGGTATTTTATGCGTGCCGTTGTTATACGACGTGACATTAAGCAAATCCGTGGAACCAGCCACATTGCCCACGATATTATAATACCGTCCGGCAAAGTCCACGTTGATCGCGCGGTTTGCCTGGCACGCCCACCAGGTTGAATCTGTCCGCTCAGCGCCGCGGCCTGAGAGAGGTTTGCATATTTTTGTCGTGCCCTTAAGCCAGCTTCTGAACAATGTGTTATGGCTGTTTGATCCCCAGATGCCGTCGGGATGGAACGATGTCGCGATATTGCCTTCGTATAAATTGAACATTGGGTGCGAGCCGTGCATGGAAAAATCGCCCATGACAACATTGTACGCGCTTTCGTCAAAATCGTTTGCCGAGTAGTTGTACCCGATGACGTTGCCTGCCGCTCCCCAGTTGAGCATGATTGACACATGCATGCGCCTGAGGATGTTGTTCTCAATGAGCAGCCCGCTCGACTTGTCGGCGATGAAAACATCGGCATCGGTCTGGCCCGGCGAGTGGAGATACCCGTCGTGGAAATAGCTGTCGCGGATTTCGCACCGGTACGCGAAGAACGCCCTGAAGTGGTCGCCGTCCGCGTAATTGCTTTCGATGTTCTTCACCCAGCAATAAGCTGAGCCGCTCATCATGAAGTTTGTCGTGTACCCGGTGTTGTTCATATACACCTGGAGGTCTTCCACGCCCGCGTATTTTGCGCCCGCGTCAAAAGGAGTTGCAAGCGGCAAAAGCGCGGCGTTGTAGGTGATGTACAGCGACGGCGCAATGCCGATGCCCGTGCCATTGACAGACGTCACTTCCACGATTTGTCCCAGGGTGCGCGTGCCGTTCCAGCCGATGCCGCCGTCGCACCAGGTGCAACTCCCCTCCCCGCCCTTGATGGTAACGAAACTCGTATCGTTGAGTTCGGTAATTAACAGATAAGACCCGACGCTCACGCCTGCCGCGCTTGCAAGCGTGATGGAGGATGAACCGGCCGTTGTCCCGCCGGTTATGGCTTTTGAGTTTGCCGTATACGGCGTGGCGTCCTGGCCAAAACTGATAACCGCACCGCTGGTGCCGTGCGCGTCGAGTATGGTTTGTGAAGTACCCGCGCCACGAAGGGTTACATTGCTGGGAATTCGGAGACCCGTGTTGATCCGGAATGTTCCGGCGGACAGCAGCACCGCCTGATCTGGCAGGCAGTTGTTGAGCGCGGTTTGAATTCCAGATGTGGCGTCGTTTGCGCCGTTGCCATAGGTTGAGGTGTTGATGGCGGCGGAAATTGTTGTACGAACAGGAACGCCGGAGGGGATACCGATGTTGGCTTGCCAGATGATGCGGCGGGATGAGGGGATGATTTCGGCGAAGGTGACAAAAAGATAACAAAGGATAATGACAAAAGGGAAAGGAGAGGGTTTCATGGAGAGCCTCCGGGGATAAGCGATAATTTCGAATTAAAGTATTAAATTTAAGGATTTGTTAGAAAATATTTATATCTTTTTATCCTTCTTTTGCGAAAGACAATTGAAAGATAAAAAGATAATTGCAACCAGAATCATCAAAATCAGATTTGATTTTGTCTTTCTTTTGATTTCCATTTCATTCCTCTTTTTATTGTATTTCATATTTTCTATTCTGTATTAGCATCGCCGTTTTCAATATACCAATTTGAATTCCACATTATCTCCACATAAAAAGAAACAGAAATTCTAATTCTTAATTCCCACTATATTAATCAGATAAGGACATAGATGAAAGCCGTTCGCCCTGAGCATAGTCGAAGGGTGACTGTTCAAGCTTCGACAAGCTCAGAGCTGGCTTGTCGAATGGCGGCCTCCCCGCGAGAGTCGTGACACCTCCGTCCAATCACCTCTCATCATCGCCACTTTTTTCGAACGACTCCATCCCTTGATTCTCATTTCCGCCCTGATCGCTTCCTCTCGAGTTTGAAAAGACTGTTGAAACACTAATTGTACCGGAAGCCGGGTTGTAGTGTAACACGGAATGCTGCCAGACTGATGTGCCGCAAAGCGCTTTTCAAGGTCCTCAGTATGACCTGTATAGTAGGAAGCATCTTTACAGCGAAGAATGTAAACCCAGAACATTGTATTATAACCGTCCCTTATTCCTTCTTGCCGTTCATGGTTCGACAAGCTCACCAGGAACGGTATTTCTGAACAATTTCTGCAAATTCTATTAGTGCGGAAAATCTTGAAAGAGTTTAAAAATTTGAATCCAAACCAGTAAGCTAATCCTCACTTGGTCTCCTCCTCACCTCGTAATCGTCACCTTTCCCCGCGTAACCTTCTGCAGACCCATGCAAGTCAACCGTACTTCAGAATCAACGAATCACAAACACCCTCTGGACCGCACCCGCCCCCTTGTCCCTCACCAGATACGTTCCCTGCCTGTCAATCTGCTCCGCCGCGAGGCGCCTGCCGGTGCAATCGTAGAGTGTTACGGCCGCGTTGTTCTGCAGATAGCGGCGGAGAAAGGCCGCGGAAACCGGGTTGGGAACCATGAACCGGCGCGACGCCTGAATGCCTTGTTCGCCCCGGGGCCATTCAACTGCCGCGTTTGTAAATTCAAACGCGCCGATGTCAAAGGTACCATTCACCGGACGGGCATTGCCGTCGTAATCGGTCGCCACAGGGACAAGTGTCCCCGCATCCACTGCCGGGCTCGTTGACTTGAGGCGAAAATTGCCGCCGGCGGAATCGACAAACCCCGGATCAACGTTGTATTTGTCGTGCGCCGCGACAGGATTCCAGGTCGACGAGTTGAAAATGTTGTAGTCTTCGGTCACGGGCGCGGCGCCGTTGTTGACAATGATGGCATGGTCGTAGCATTTGCTGAAAATATTATTTTTAACAACGGCGCCCGACGTAAAACTCCCGCCAAACCCCACGCCGAAATACTTTATGTCGTAAAAGGTGTTGTTAAACACGTTGATGTTGGTGATGCCGTCGCTCACGCACAGCCCCCACGCGGCCGAATGCGCGAAAATATTGTTCTTGAATGTAAAGTCGTGAGTGTTGTGGTGGTAGATTCCCTCGGCCATAAGGCCTTCGTCGCACTCGCTGCACCAGTTCCCGTCCCACGTGATGTTGGCGGCGTGTTCGCCGTTGTTGTCAAATGTCTGCCAGCAGTCAAGGTGCGCGTTACCCACTTCGCTGAAAATGGTGCCGTGAAAGTAGTTGCCCCTGAACGTGATATTGTCCCCGAAAAACCTTGAGTAGTCACAGTCGCCCGTGGTATCGTACTGGAAAAGACGGTTTACTTCGTTCTTCTCGACCAGAAAATTGGTGCCGCTCACCGTCATGCCGTACTGGCAGTGGTACACATGGTTGGCGCCGATGTACACGGAGTCCCATGGACCGCCGCTCCAGTTAGACTGTATGCCGGGGCCGGGAATATCGTGGCAGTAGTTGTCCACGATTTCCAGATTGCTGGCTGATATCCATATGCCGCCGCCGTTCCAGCCGCCCAGAGCCGTCGTTATATCGAATCCCTCCACGCGCAGATAATTCGCGCCGCTGGTATTGAACCCCTGCATGAACACCGTCCGGCGCGGGTCAGCCTTGAAAACCATTTTCCTGCCGATGGTGCCGGAATGCCCGGCCGAAAAGGATATCCGCTCGGCATAGGTCCCAGACTTGACAATAACGGAATCACCTGCGGCCGCAACCATCGCGGACTTGGCAATTGTCTTCCACGGCAGCGCCGCGGTACCGGGGTTCGCATCGGCGGCGCCGGCGGCGTTCTGGTTTACATAGTAGGTATTTCCCCATGCAAAAGAGCAAAAAAAAAGCACGGCTGCGATCCTTGAAGGTTTCATAACCTGTCCCCCTTTGTGTTAGGTTGGCCCATTTCACCCCGACGGCCATAATTATCTGGCCAGACAAATCCTCTGTCTGAAAACCTTCCCGCCCGCATTGAGTTCCAGGGCGTATATTCCCTGCGCGAGATTACCGGGCGTCAATTCAGCCTTTTCGGACCGGATGTTTCTTACGGTCATCAATTTTCTGCCGCCAATCGAATAAACAGCAATTTCGGCGTTTTTCTGAGGATTATTGAACGTCAACAACAGGGAGCCATTCGGGCCGTTTTGAACCTTAAAATATCCATTGTTGATAATGGGGACAGGGTTCATGAGGGCATTGTTGCTCCCATAGCAATCGAACGCGTTGAAACTCAAAACACTGCCGCTGCCGTCGGCCGGTCCCTTCATCACGTTTGCGTAACAGTTGCACGCGGGAATCTGGTGCGCGTGGCCGGCCAGTCCCGCAAGAACGCCGCCGGTGACATCGGGGCCGATGGGAGGCCACGCGATGGCGTTCGGCCACCAGGCCGGCTTTGCAGATAGGAAAAACGAGGCCGGAAGCACCTTGGTTACGGGAACAGGGTTGACGTATTTGGCGATCCCGCTCGGGACTTCCGACGCTTCCCATCGCGCGGAGTCGCTCACGACATCGTAGTTGCCCCAGCGAAGCGTCGTGGCGAGCACACGAGGATCGGACGGAATGGTCACGGTGCCGTTGGTGTTGCCTCCGCCAAGGGCATACACGGTGCCCGAACCATAGGGCGCCGGCGTTTGGTAATTCACCGTGATTCCGCGGGTGCCCAGAACGTTTCCGACAATATTGCAATACCGTTTGTAGGCGTCAAGCCGGATTGGAATCAGGTTGTTCAGCTTGCCCACTTCCCATCCGGTAAAGCGGTTGCGAAAGAGCGTGTTCATGCCGCCGGTGCCGTGGAAAAGATCTGCGCCGAACATGGACCCGTCGTTCCCTTCGAACAGGTCGTACTCGTTGCCCTCGTTATGGTCGGTCGCGCTTCCGTAGAGGAAATCCGCCGAGGCGTTCTCAAAGTCATTGATGGAGAAGTTATATGCCTCGACATTTCCCACGCCAAGCTGCAACATCTGCGGCGCAGTCACATGCTGGAAAATATTGTTGACGACAAGATTGTCCGATCCGAGGTATATCTCCGCACCGTAGCTTTGGGTAAGGCCGTGCTGCGTGCCGCAAAAGTAGCAGTCGGTCACGGTGCAGTGCGCCGAAAGGCACAATTGAACGTGGTCGCGGTTTGAGTTGACTGAGCGGACGCCCTTTACCCAGCAGTTGATCGCCCCGTACAGGAATATGCCGTTGACCTCGCCCGCGGCGCTGTCGTGATTGACGGAGAGGTCTTCGAGCCCTGCGGACTGGACCGTGTGCACCCACCACGCGCCGGGAGAAAGAGCGGCGTTCCAGGTGGGAGCATACAGGCCCGGTGTGATGGTATAAGCGTTGCCATTGATCGCCGTGATTTTCACCACCTGGGTCTGGCCGCGTTGGGCCCCGTTCATCACGCGGCCGCCGTTGCCCCCTTCGAGCGAGCAGGGATAGTGCGTGTTGTCGCAGACGAAAAGCTCGCCGTTGTCCGCGTCAAGGTTCGCCTGGTCGAGAATGATGTACTGCCCCGCCGTGAGGCCCGAACTGCCGACATTCGTGAGGGTGACCTGCGTCGTTCCAGGAGCGAACCCCGCGGTCCAGAGCGCCGCGTTCGTTCCGCCCGGCAGGGCGTCGGCGTCGCCGCCCCACACGTGGTTCTCCGCCGTAAAGCAGACCACGCTGTACCCGCCGAAGCAGGCGTTGGTCCCGGAAAAGACCAGAAACGTCCTGTCGGCACCCGCGCCGCGCACGGTGACGCGGCTTTTCATCATCATGCCGCTTGACAAATTATAGGTACCGGCGTTCAGGGAGACCACCTGGTCCGGCGGGCAGGCGGCAATGGCCGCGTTGATCGCGTCTGCGGTTGCGCCGGGATTGAACGTCTTGTATACCGTTGTCCGGTTCGGAATGCCGTTTTCGACCCCGGCCTTGCTCCAGTCAACGGCGCGGGAGGAAGCAAGAATTCCGGACCAATTCTGGGCATAAGAAAAGCTTACTGAAAAAATCGCAATAACGATGATTGTCCTAAATGTCATTTTCTCCATACGATACCTCCCTGGTTCAAATGGAAAAACCATTTTTGCACCAGCCCGAAACATTATTTCAAAGGCTTGCCGAACAGTTCTCGCAACCCGGCCAATAAGTCCGGTGTTATATCACCGGAAAAAACATAGGAGTCTTTTCGTTTTTCCACATAAAGACGGTTCAGTTTCCCATCATAGAGAAAATCCCATTCATCGCCTTCCGGACTGTGGTTCTCGTCAATGCTCATGAGATGAAATTTATCGAAGAACTTTTTTATGCCGTAGAAAAGCAAGTCATCGTCGGCCAAAAAAGGAATGTTGAGCAGTTCACGCCGGTAAGGTTGCGTATACATGATATGGTATGTTTACCCCTGATAAGAAAGTACCCCAACTATTGCCTTCGTTGTCTGTTTCCTCGGCCCAATCCCTACCCCTTCTCCCTAATGCTAATAGTAAGGCTTTTTATTCTTTTTGGCGAGAAAAATGTTGATTATTTCCCGCACCTCCAGCCCTTCTGAACCACGCAGTTGCATGCCCCCGGTTATTCCGCGCTTTTTTTACCGGAGTAAAAAAATTCACGCTCATTAAAAATGTTCCTTGATTTTATCCGGTGGAAGTATTTTATTAGGCATTAAGGGGGAGGGGGATCCTTAAATTCGATTTCCCCGTGATTCTTTGTCACCGGCGATATTTTTCTCCTGCCTTATTTTTTTTAAGCGATTAAAACAGAAACTTAGTCTGATCATACCCTTCAATTTTTTTTTCAAAGTGAGGGTACCATGATTTCAAGAAGAAGAGGTTTTGCAGTTGTACGTGTGTGTTGCTGTGTTCTTTTTACAGGCCTGGCTTTTTATTGCCTTGCCGTGCCGCAGACCGGCGGCTATGGTGGAAAATTGCCGTGGGTCAGGACCTGGCAGTTGCCGAATACACCGAACGGTATGAGGCCCCATGCGTGCTGGCACTCGGTGGGGAACGCGCCCGACGGCGACATTTATGTGGGCGGCATGGACCATACGACAAACGCCGCGCTGTACCGTATTTACATGCGCGACGACACGCTCCGCTACCTCGGCGACGCGCGCGCCGCGTCCGAGGCGGTCAACAACTGGCAGACCGGGGAAACATGCCAGAAGTTTCACGACAGGCCCACGTTCCATAATGGAAAGGTCTATGTGGAGTCACTGGACCGTTCGGACATCAGTGACGCGTATCTGTCAACCCGCGGCTACCATGTGTACGCCTATGACGTCGCCAACAACACGTTTTCCGACATGAGCGTGAACAATCCGGGCGGCGTGGGCGCGCCGCACCTCCAGGTGGTCACCCTGGCGCCCGACCCGCTTAATAACCGTGTGTACGGCGCGGTGATTCCGACCGTCGACATCGTCTATTACGATGTGGCAAAGGACAGGTCCTTTACGGTGGGCCGGCCGGCCTCGATCACCGGGTATGTCTATACCAACCGGTTCATGTTCGTGGATTCCCGGGGCAGGTTGTACTTTACAGCCGGGAGCGAATACTGGTCGCCCGGGACTGATCCCGCCATTTACAATCATGTCCACTATTATGAACCGTCCACTAATACCTTTGGCGATTTGAATGATTGGAAATTGAATTTAAACGCTTTCGAAATGGGAATGTGGACAAGGGACAGAAAACTATGTTACGTAGAGGACAACAAAGGCAACACGTTCAAGTTCGACGACGAAGCCGCGACGTGGACGTCCCTGGGAAGGCCGTTCCCCAATGACCCGAACTGGATTTTCGAGGTATCTCCGAACTCAAAGAAAATTTATAGCGGCAACAATACCATAGTTGAATATGATATTGCCTCGGAAAAGGTCGGCAACACGCTGTGCTCGGTTGGAGACCTTGACGCCCAGGCAGCGGGACAAACGTGGTGGATCGGCTATGATTCGTGGGACAACAATGGAAATTTCTATTTCGCAAGTTTCTCGAATTTCGGGATCAACGTCCTTGTCACGCGTTTCAATCCCGTGCGGATGAAGGTCGCGAAAGGGCTTCTGCCTTCCCTCGTTGAAGTGGAGGTGGCGGCATCTTCAAACGCCAACGAGTTCATCCTTACAAGGAAGGGCGGCTCCACTGCCGCCGGCCTCGACGTGGTGTATAACGTTGACGCGACTGAAAACAACGAATCTTTGATGAAGCAGGTCAGGGGTACCGCGACCATCCCGGCAGGTCAGGATTCTGCAACGATAAATTTGCACCCTGAAGATCTTGCGGTTGTTGGTGATAAATACATGTTTACCGTGATCGGCGACGGCGACCAATATCTGCCGGGTGTAAATCGGAGCGTCAGCGTAGTGAACACGTCGATCAAACCGGAAATCAACAAGGTGCCGGAAAACAGGCGGCTTTTTGAAAGCTTCCGAAACAGCGCTGGAGCTACGGTGTTCAGGGTTTTTGTGCCTCAGGGTTCGAATAATTCTCCGGCAGTCCGCCTGGCAATCTACGATCTGCAGGGAAAATGCGTGAAGGTGCTGCTTAATGGCCCCCTTTCCTGCGGCAGTCACCAGGTCACCCTGGAGGGCCGCAGCGCATTGAAAGGCGTGTATGTGGCGCAGCTGACGACGGAAGGAAGTCCGGCCCTTTGCAAAGCGGTAATGTATTAACGGGAACAATTTTCGGTATTGTCTTTCCGGCAAAACAACCCCCGCCCCCGGCGGGGGTTTCTCTTTGGGCCACGCAGCGTATCACTGCCGTTTTTCCGCAATCGATTTGTATTTCGCAAGAAATATCTCGGCATCCGAAATTGCCTTGCTGGGATCAGGATAATTATTAAAAGTTAATTGAAAATAAAACCTGTCGAAACAGGCATAAACAACCAACCCATTATATGATTGCGATCCCTCCGCGGATGTTGAAAAACCGGTTAAGGTTACGGGATGATTATTGTCCGCCCTTGACCGAATAAGCGTGTCGCATACCGCCGCGGCATTCGCGGCGGTTCCATAATCAATAATAAAAACAACCACCGTGGTGGTTTCCGCCGCGTTTTCATACGTCGTATGAAAGCCCTTCTTGACGGAATTCATCAAATATATCGAATCGTACAGGAGGTTATAAATCCCTGTGTCGCTGAATTCCTGATAGGCATTTTGAGGTTCAACCCATCCGGCGGCCGGGGTTGTGACATGCAGGTCGTTAATGGTTACAGAAGTATTCTGTCCCGGAGCGGTAGTGCAGGTCACGGGCCCAAGTCCGAAATATACAACAGCGAAAACAGCCATGGTGCCCTTCAATAACCCGGGAAATTGCATCATAGGTAAACCTCCTCACATGAAAGTCAACGTCGTGGTCCTCGCAGCTTGCTGCGGGGTTCTTCATTTGG
>Ga0182027_10002654_pt1 | contig 28808 bp, 33 predicted proteins | sample 712E1DmetaG_FD_121300 | JGI IMG/M metagenome (GOLD analysis project Ga0182027, IMG submission 121300) | Permafrost microbial communities from Stordalen Mire, Sweden - 712E1D metaG (Illumina Assembly) | ecosystem: Environmental > Terrestrial > Soil > Wetlands > Permafrost | place: Sweden...
ACGATCTGGTCGAGCGAAACGGCGGCTTTGACCAGGAATTTTTGGGCGCCGAGCGCTTTGGCACGTTCGATATCGCTCTGCTTGCTCAAGTTGGACAGGACCATGGCCGGCACTTTCTTCAAGCGCTCGTCCTGGCGCATAGCCGAGAGAATGTCGAAGCCGCTCATGCCGGGCAGGATTAGGTCTACGATGATCGCGTCCGGCACCATGTCCTTCACCATCTTCATGGCCTCTTCGCCGTTAGCCGCGTGGTTGAGCTCGAAACCCGAAGACAAGAGCTTTTTAGCCAGGATGCTCCCGATGAGCTTGTCGTCCTCGACCCAGAGGAGCTTTTTGTTGTCGCCGACACTCGGGGCCTTGGGCGGAACGATCGCTGTCGAGACAGGATGCTTGAAAAACGCGTCGACCTTGCTGGCGATGTCTATGGGATTCGGATGGAGGGTCATTAGGAATTCGGCGACGCTTCCGGCCGGGATGCGCGCCATGTCTATAGGCGTGCCGCGATTGGACATCAGGAATAGCGGGATCTTGGCGAGCATAGGCTCGGATCGCTTCTTCTCCAGGATGCCGTAGCCGTCCGTATCGGGCAAGACGACGTCGAGGATCACGAGGTGCGGCAGGCTGTCATAGAGAGCCTTCAAGCCATCGACTGCGTTCTTAGCCCAGACGATATCGGTATAGCCGTCCTTCTTGAGCGTGCCGGTGATCTGCTCTCCGATCGCGCCATCGCCTTCGATGATCAGGATCTTCTCTGACTTTGGAGTTTCGGCCATTATCCGAAGATTATACCATAGTTATTTGCCCTTCGAATCCCCTTTGATGGTGGCAATAGCTTCCTGGACGGTCGTCATGAATTGAGCCGGGAATATGATGGTTGAGTTCTTCTCGGTGGCGATCTCGGACATGGTCTGGAGGGTGCGCAACTGGAGGGCTACTGGGTGCTGAGCGATGATATCGGCGGCCTGACCGAGCTTCACTGAAGCCTGGAATTCGCCTTCGGCGGCTACGATCTTGGCGCGGCGCTCGCGTTCGGCCTCGGCTTCTTTGGCCATGGCTCGCTGCATGTTATCCGGCAAAGTGATGTCCTTGATCTCGACGGCGGTGACCTGCGCGCCCCAAGGCTCAGTGTGCGAGTCGATGACATCCTTGATCTGCACGTTGATGTCCCCTGTTTGCGAGAGGAGCTGGTCGAGCGAGAATTTGCCGACGATGTTCCTGACGGTGGTCTGGCTGATCTGATTCACGGCGTCATAGACGTTCTCGATGGCGATGACGGACTTCTTCGGGTCGACGATGTGATAGTAGGCCACGGCGGCGATGTCGATGGAGACATTGTCTTTGGTGATGATCTTCTGCGACGGGATATTCATGGTGATCGTGCGCAGGGTGACCTTGGTCATGCGCTCGAATATCGGGATGAGGATGATGAGTCCCGGCCCGCGCACTCCCGTGCACTTGCCCAGGAAGAAGATCACCCCGCGGTCGTATTCTTTGACGACTTTGAGCGATAGCGCGGCGAGGATGATAAGGATGATTAGGATGGTGTAGAGCATGGTGTGTGTATTATAGCGCTAATTTCAGTCGTTAAGAAATCCTTAATAACTGAAGTTAGTACGGCCCCGTTACTACCTTTTTGAACTTGTAAAGAATACTTACTAGTTCGATTTTATAGGTTCCATATGCTTTGTAAGTTTGAAGACGAGCTTGCCCTTTAATTTGCCAGGATATTTAGAAGATTTCATGAGAGCCAATGTCTCGTCGAGACCTTCCACGGCTTCCGGCGATTTGTCCAACTTGTATCGGTTGAGTGCGTAGCCTTGTTTCAGATATTCACGCAAGACGCCTGTGGCCCAGATGCGAAATTGAGTCGCCTTTACAGAATTAACACGATATCCGATAGCGATGATGACGTCCAAGTCATAGAATTCAACTTCCCGTTTTACAGCTCTACCGCCCTCTTTTTGAACTTGTTCCATTTTGGAACAAGTTGCATCTCTAACCAACTCTCCTTCCTCGTAAATATTACCTAAATGCTTCGTAATCGCCTGTGAATTCACACTAAACAGACTAGCTATCTGAGACTGCGTCGCCCAAATCGTGTCTTTCTCGATGTCAGTTCTCAATTCGACCTTACCGTTCTTGCCCTTATAGATCACTATGTTATTTTCCTTCATATGATTAAATTTATTAATTTGTAAACGAACTACACCCGCATCGATCTCCTGGAACAAAAATGGCCCGCCTTCGGGCCTGTTTAATATGAGAATTATATTCTCTCAGAAATCGAAGTCAAGCCTTAGGCCTTCTATTTACCCCCATCTTCTCCTGCAGTGCAAACAACTCATCCCTTATCAGCGCCGCACTCTCGAAATCCAACGCCTTCACGGCTTCCTCCATCTGCTCCTCCTTCAAGCGCATGAGCTTCTTGGGGTCAGTGCGAGCCAATTCTTCGTCGATCTTCACGAGCTCGCCCACGGCCTTCTCGTGCTCCGTGCGGAGCTGGTCGGTGATGTCGTGGATGGCCTTAATGATGGTCGTGGGGGTGATGCCGTGCTCTTTGTTGTAAGCGACCTGTATAGCGCGGCGGCGGTCGGTCTCTTTGATGGCACGATCCATGGAGCCCGTCAGGTTGTCGGCATAGAGGATCACGCGTCCGGCGGAATTGCGAGCGGCGCGACCGATTGTCTGGATAAGCGCCGTCTCCGAGCGCAGGAAGCCCTCCTTGTCTGCGTCGAGAATGCCGATGAGCGATACCTCCGGCAGGTCCAGGCCCTCGCGCAATAGGTTCACGCCCACCAGGATGTCGTACTTCCCTTTGCGGAAATCCGTGAGGATGTTGATGCGCTCGATGGTTTTGATGTCGCTATGCAGGTACGCCGCCTTGATCTTCTTTTCCTTCAGGAATTCCGATAGGTCCTCGGCCATCTTCTTGGTGAGAGTAGTCGCAAGCGAGCGACCGCCTTTCTTGATGTCTGCCTCGGCTTCGGCGATGAAGTCGAAGATCTGGCCTTTGTACGAGCCCTTCTCGATGACCGGACGGATCTCGACTGCTGGATCGACGAGACCGGTCGGGCGGATCACTTGCTCCACTATTTGTTGTGATTCCTTGCGCTCGTAATCGCTCGGCGTGGCAGAAGTGAAGACGATCTGCCCCACGCGCTCTTTGAACTCCTCGAATTTGAGCGGGCGATTGTCCTTGGCGGACGGCAAGCGGAAGCCGTGCTCGACTAGGGTGTCCTTGCGGCTCCGATCGCCGGCGAACATGCCGTTCAGCTGGGGCACAGTTACGTGGGACTCGTCTATGATTGTCAGGAAGTCAGGCGAACCGTCGGCCTTGTGCGGGAAGTAGGCGAGCAAAGTGTCCGGCGGCTCTCCTGGCATCTTCCCGGAGAAATGCCTCGAATAGTTCTCGATGCCGTTGGTGTAGCCGATCTCGCGGATCATGGAAAGGTCGTATTTGACGCGGCGCTTCAGGCGCTCGGCTTCCAGGGGTTTGCCGGCTTTCTCAAGCTCCTTCAGACGACCTTCGAGCTCGGCCTGTATGGTCTTCAGGGCTTTGGCGCTCTGCTCGTCGTTGGAGATGAAATGCTTGGCCGGGAATATGAATACGGTCTCATGATCGCCGCGTAGGGACCGGCTGACCGGGTCTAGTTCGATGATCTTCTCGATCTTACCGCCATCATATTCTATGCGGAAGACCGTCTTGTCATTCACAGGCATGACTTCTAGAGTGTTCCCCGTCGCCCTAAACTGGCCAGAATTAAGATCAGCGTTGGTCCTCTCAAAGTGGATATCGATCAGCTTTCTGATCAATTCGGCTCGAGAGAGTTCCATGCCAACAGATAATTTAAGATTCACTTTTTCGTACTCTTCAGGCGAGCCCAAACCGTAGATGCACGACACTGAAGCGACGATGATGACATCTTTGCGGGTCAGCAACGCTTGAGTGGACGCGTGCCTCAACCGCTCGATCTCTTCGTTGATCATGGCCTCTTTCTCTATGTATGTGTCGCTAGCAGGAATGTATGCCTCCGGCTGATAGTAGTCATAGTAGGACACGAAATAATGCACGGCATTCTCCGGGAAGAATTCGCGGTACTCCTGGGCCAACTGGGCCGCAAGTGTCTTGTTGTGGGCTATAACCAGGGTCGGTTTGCCGTGCGCGGCTATGACATTGGCCATGGTGAAGGTCTTGCCGGAGCCTGTCACACCAAGAAGGGTCTGCATATCAAAACCCTTCTTGAGGCCCGCCGAAAGCGCCTCGATAGCCTTGGGCTGGTCGCCGGCCGGCGTCATCTTCGCTGAGAGCTTAAATATCTCGTTATTCTTGTCGTTCTTGCTCATGGCGATGACTATAACACAGGTTTTACGTTTTTTACGCAGCGAGCCGAGCTGTTCAATAGCTCTGTAATAATTCATTCACAAAATTAGTATTGTGTGTTAAAGTTTTTTGGCTCAGAATAAGGCCGGTTCGCCAAATTTGACCACACTATTAGAACACAACCTGTCAATGAATTATTTTGGCCAGGGAGAGAACTCTTATCCATGCTAATAAAAAGCCGCGCCAGTGATTAGCCGGGGCGGCTGGATGATCGAGGTCAAAATGTCTCAATCATCGAATGGACCCATACAGATCAAGCTTTTGCGCTGATTACCGGAAGTGGCCAGTTGCCATATTTGCAGCTCGCGATAATCGAGCATCGGAATTTCGACTTGCGTGGCGCCTGACACGATAGGAGTGACCTTCCTTGTCGGGACGTCATTCTCCTCGCTAACTGACTGAACAACTGCTTCTTTTGGAGCATTCATGGGATCTATGGTTCGGGTTGTAAGGAACAAAACGGGCTCCCTTTGTTTGGGAGCCCGTCGCTGTAACTAAATCTGGTTTCGTTACAAAGATCGACTCCCAAAAGCTCCGTAAATGACGACGGAGAGCGAGAGCTTATTGACGATCTTTGCACAGCTGTGGTTCACGATGTTCGTATTATATACCCCCTATTTCTTCCTGACCATGACCCTGTGGATAGCTTCTAGGATGGCTTTTTCGCCTATACCATAGAGCTCGATCAGCTCCTCTGGCTGTCCCGACTGGCCGAATCGGTCCTTGACGCCCACGAATTCTATGGGTACCGGGAAATTGGCGGCTAGACATTCCGCCACGGCCGACCCCATGCCGCCGGCGACTTGATGTTCTTCGACTGTGACTATGCATCCGGCCTCACGGGCGAGCTTGGTGATTCCAGCCTCATCTAGTGGTTTAATGGTTGAAAGATTCATGACGGAAACATGCTTCCCTTTTGTCTCGAGATCCTTGGCGACTCTCAAAGCTTTATACAGTAATGCGCCAGTCGCGATGATGGCAGCGTCGAGCTTCTTTCCTTCTGTCGGCCTGAAAACGATCTGCGCCTTGCCGATCTCAAAAGGCGTTCCTTCTGTGGTCATCACAGGAGACTTCTCGCGTGCTAATCGAATATAAGTCGGTTGATCCGTCTTTGCCGCTTCCAGGGTCGCCTTTCGTGCCTCAATGGAGTCGCACGGTGAGATCACGACCATTCGCGGCAACACTCGCATCAAAGCCATGTCTTCGAGAGCCTGGTGCGAGCCGCCATCCGGCCCGACATTCAGGCCGGCATGTGAGCCGATGATCTTGACCGGCCGGTCGTTGTAGCAGATGGTCGTCCTTATCTGTTCCCAATTCCGGCCAGGCGAGAATACGGCATACGATGACACAAATGGGATCTTGCCCATAGCCGCCATGCCAGATGCGACCGTCACCAGATTCTGCTCGGCCACGCCGAGCTCCACGAATCTGCCCGGGAAGCGCTTCTGGAATTCGAGCATGTGCGTTGATTCAGACAAATCCGCACAAAGACCGACTACACGCTTATCCAGCTCGGCTGCTTTGAGCAGTCCCTCGCCGAACCCTTGGCGCATAGACTGTTGCTCGACATTGCTGTCGAAAAGCTTGGTGTTGAGTTTTGATTCAGGGTTGAGCATGTTAATCGTGGTCTTGCGCTTTGACTCTGCCGCCTAGCGTACGCAACGCACGCAGAGCCGTCTCGATCTCCTCGGGCGTGCCCGGCGGTTTGCCGTGCCACTCGAACTTGCGCTCAAATTCAGGGATGCCTTTTGACGGTATGGTGTAGGCGATGATCACCGACGGCTTATCGAAAACAGCCTGAGCCTCACCCACCGCTTTGTCGATGTCGCGGAAATTGTGGCCGTCGATTTCCTGGACGTGCCAGTTCCACGAGCGCCATTTGTCTACTAGGGGCTCTAGCGGCATGATGTCCTCGGTGAAGCCGTCTATCTGGATGTTGTTGCGATCGACGATGACCGTGAGGTTCTGGAGCTTCTCCTTGCCGGCGAGCATCGCACCTTCCCAAGAGTTGCCTTCGTCCAATTCCCCGTCGCTCATCAGGCAGTAGAACTGTCTGCCGGAAGACTTGCCGTTGTCCATCTTGTCAGCCAGAGCCATGCCGACAGTCTGCGACAATCCCGAGCCGAGCGGTCCGGAAGAAGTCTCGAGCATTGGCAGCCATTCACGGTGCGGGTGACCCTGGAGCCTCGAACCGAGCCTGCGCAAAGTCTTGAGCTCGGAGACCGGAAAATACCCTGCGTGCGCCATGGTTGCATAAAGTCCCGGGCAGATGTGGCCGTTGGAGAGAACGAGTCGGTCGCGATATTCCCAGTCGGGCTTCTTTGGGTCGTGCTTGAGCGCGTGGAAGTATAGATACGTAAAAATGTCTGCCATATCCAAGGGGCCAGCGGTGTGCCCGGAGTTGGCTTCGATCAGAGATTCGACGATAGAGAGCCGGATAGCGGCGGCCTTCTGTTCCAGGAACTTGACTTTTTCGTCAGTGAGGGCCATTTCGACTTTTATTATATCACGCCAACCGAACAGTCAGATTGGCACGAATCAGAGGCTCTTCAGGTTGTGAATTGCCTCTATGGGATTCTCGGCGTTGAAGATGGCGGAGCCGACTACTAGCCTGTCTGCTCCTGCAGCGATAAGTTCCGGAGCTGTTTCGAGCGAAACGCCGCCGTCTATGGATATAGGCAAGCCTGGGAATTTGATTCGGACCTCTTTGATTTTGCCAAGCACTTTCTCGTCAAAAGCCTGATGCTGGAATCCGACATTATCTATGCCCATGAGCTGGATGAATTGGATCTTCTCGCGATACGTCCCGATCGCATCCAAACTCGTATCCACGGCCAATGCCAACCCGACCTCGACCTTGCCTTGGAGTGAGTCGATTGCTTTCATGACATCGCCTTTCGCTTCGACGTGAATGATGATCCGGCTGGCTCCGGCCGTGACCCATTCGTCGACGCGTTCTTCCGGCCGATTGACCATCAAGTCGAACTCATATTCAAGTTCCTCCCAGCCTGGCAGACCCATCTCTTCATGGATGATCTTCTCGAATGAATCGTCGTGCTTCTTGTACGGCCACGTCGCGTTCGGCACGAATTGCCCGTCGCAGATGTCTATTTGCACGTTCTTCACCGATCCGATGATCTCGTCGATGCCCTGCTCGATCTCACTGAAATCGGCAGGCAGGATGGCTGGAATTATCTCTATTGACTTATTCATTTTGGTTGCGGTAATATTGTATCACAAAGCGCCTTCGGGCTCCGAGATTCCCCGCTCAATGCGGGGTTTCGATTTTATAAGGAGAAGAATTTGCTTACCTCACTCCGGAATAGCGCCAATCTTTGATCTGAAATCCGGCCTTTTCTTGCAAAGATCCTATTTTGAGAGATTGTACGCATCTGATGCAGACACAGGGAAACTGCTTTCCCCTGAAAATCAAAGGATTGATATCCGATGACATCTTTTAATTTGGTGGACATCGGGATCACCAGTGCAAGCCTTGCTCCAATCACGTAAGTAATAAGGGCTGGTCTCGTAAACGACATCCCCTTACCATCCATCTCGCTGCCGATATTCACTCCCAATGCAACCCAACGGACCTCGCCGGCCCGGATGTGCACTTCACTATTTTGTGAGCTGATCTGCTTCTTTATCTCATTCCATTTATCGAAATCCTTTATATACATGTGTGAATATACTTAGCTATTAAAAATTTACAGACCCCTTTCGGGGCCTGTGGACGCCTTACGGCGATGGTGTTACTAGTTTAGCAAAAGCATCACAGCCGTCAATTAGTTGAGTAACAAATTTTATGTTCTATTCGATATTATCGATTAGCTCGTTTCTGCGCGCATGCCTCTCTTCATTAGAAAAAGGCGTATTCAGCCATAGTTCGACGGCTTTCTTCGCTTCATCTTCGCTCACGAACCGCGCACCAATCGAAAGCACGTTTGCATTGTTGTCATTGCGCGAGAATTTGATCACCTCATCATTTCCACCGTACCAAACTGCCGCTCGCACACCCGGGAATCGATTCGCCACGATTGCTTCGCCTTCACCAGAGCCGCCGAAGATGATCGCTTTCGTCTCGCCAGTGAGATCCTCCGCGACTTTCATGGCAGCGGCCGTCATGTACACAGGATAATCGTCGCCGTCCTTCAATTCATGCGCACCCACGTCAAGAACCTGGAACTTTTTCGATTCCAGGGATGACTTAACCGCTTCTTTGAGTTTGAAGCCAGCGTGATCGGCAGCAAGGATAATTTGTATCATGTTCATTTATTACCCTTAATTATATTGTTAGGTTGCCTAAGCATAAAAGAAGCAAGAATTGCTATGATTAAATCAACAAACCACATCTGGAATCCGCCATTCACATAAGGCGGCCACGTGCTTCCTATAGTCATAGATACGATAAATGTGAAAGCGAGCGAAATCCATAATGTTGTAATTGACCACCTTTTGTACAAAATCAAACCAATACCTGAAATCAATAACAATAATACTCCGCTTATTATCAAAACAATATAAAGATAACCAATAGGTATCTCATATGCCAGTATCAAACTTCTTTGAATAAGAGGAAAAAAGAAAACAAAAGCATACAAGCTCTCAAGGCCTAGAACGATTCCAACTAATTGGAGAAGTTTTTTATTCATTTTTTTATTATCACATTATCCTAATGTGTTCCTACACCAACCTTCCCGCCTTGATGACGTGATCCACCAGCGTATACGTGTACCCCATCTCATTGTCGTACCAAGCCATGACTTTGACAAGATTGCCGTCGACGACGCGGGTCAATTCGAGGTCGGCGATGGAAGCATGGCGGTTGCCGATAATGTCGTGCGAGACCAGCGGCTCCTCGGTCACCGTGAAGATGCCGTTCCAGCGCGGCTCGGTGGCTGCCTTCTTCAGGATATTGTTGACCTCCTCGGCCGTGGTGTTGCGCTTAGCCAGGAATGTCACGTCCACGATCGAACCCGTTACGACCGGCACACGGATAGAGATGCCGTCGAACTTCCCTTTGAGCTGGGTCGCGACCTTGGTCACGGCGATGGCGGCGCCCGTCGAGCTCGGCACGATGTTCTGCGCGGCGGCACGACCTTCGCGCAAGTCTTTCTTGGAAGGTCCGTCAACCAGAGCTTGCGAAGCTGTGTAACCGTGAACGGTGTTGAGGAGCGCCTTCTCGATGCCGATAGACTCGTCTAGAATGGCGATGAGAGGCGAACCGGCGTTGGTGGTGCAGGATGCGTTGGAGGAGATCTGGCAGGTCTCGAGCTTGCTCTCATTCATGCCCATGAGGACGGTCTCGCCCTTCACGGCGGCATCCGAAGCGTCTTTGATCGGTGCTGAGACGACGACGCGCTTGGCGCCGGCCTTGATATGGGCCATGGCCTTCTCGGCAGAGGTGAAGAGGCCGGTGGACTCTACCACGATGTCTATGTCCAAAGCCTTCCACGGCAGTTGTGTCGGGTCTTTCTCGCTTAAGAACTGGATCTCCTGGCCGTCCACAATGAGCAGGTTCTTCTGCTCGTCAGCCGTGACCTCGAATGGTGAGACTCCGTAAGCCGTGTCGTATTTGAGGAGGTACGCGAAGTTCTTGATGCTGCCGAGGTCGTTCACAGCCACGATCTCGATCTCCTGGCGTTCGCGGGCGACCTTGACGAAGGCACGTCCGATCCTTCCAAATCCATTTATCGCTACTCTGATCTTTTTCATGATTATTTTTGGGAGCTATTACGGATAGTAGATGCATTATACCCCGAATGGCTAAGGCGTTGTCCACAGTAAAGGCTTCTTGTTAAGGGCTGTTTGTATATACTTAGGTCTGGAACAGCAACATCAACAACCAAATACCGTAACCGATGCAAAACTATTCGAATTATGCCATCCAACGGGGGCTCGAAAGCGAAGCCGCCGTGCGGGAAGCTCTGCAGGAATTGACCGGAAAGCCGATCATTCCAGCTAGCCGGAAGTGTCGGGGGATCATTGGTAAGATCATCGGATTCTTCTCCGCTAAGCCGAACGATGTGATGGATAACTATCATGCTGACTTCGAGGTCGAGGTCACAAGCGATATCAATGGCGGGAAGATCACTCTACCGCTACAGGCCAAGAGCTCGCTCACTGGAAAGAACGTGTTTGAGCGGAAATGCGCCAAATGTGGGTGGGGACCTATCCAGGTTGTCCTGGTTGAGAGCTCTGACCTCGTCCAAGATGGCGACAATGCCTCTACAATCTTCAAGAAGAAGCAAGGCATGCTTCAGAAGGTCAAGGACGCACTTGTCCGAGGATATAATATCTTTCGTCGCCTGATCATCGAGAAGGTCCACGCGATTACGGGCCGAAAATGGGATGGCCCGAGAGTGAAGTGGACTGAGCTAACAGGCGACAATTTCGTTGAGCGCATACAGGCGAAGCCTCAACTCAAGCAACGGTACTTTAACCTCAGTCGGTTACGGCAGCGTGGTGGATATCAACTGCGTTGCGCCTAATGCAGTACAGTTAGCTCTATTAGCTTTTTCAAGCGACCCGCATCGGTGGGCCGCTTTTTTTGTGCAAAAACGTCGAAAAGTTCGACGGATTTGCATATGTGCACCGGAAGGACACATCCCTCCGCGCAAACGCTTTACAAAAGTAAAGCGTTTTGAGAACCGACATGTTGTCCCATGCTCCAATAACTTCTTTATTTGTTTTTCTGTCTAGCCTCATACGCCGTGCACATCTTCTTGACCAAACTAGGGCCTTCATAGATTAGTCCCGTTATCAATTGCACCAAATCCGCTCCGGCGTCGAACTTCTCCATGGCTGTCTCTGGTGACATCACACCGCCCACGCCCATGATCGTGAAGCGCTTGCCGTAGACTTGGCGCGTCTTACCGATGAGATCAGTCGAGGGATGCGTGCAAGGCTTGCCCGACAAGCCGCCTTTGTACGTGGCCGGCGCTTCTTCGCGGAAATCCAAGGAATCATAGTCTTTATTCAAATTGCCGATGACCACGCCCTGCAAGCCGTATTTATCGATGACTTTTAGCAAAGCCTCGAAGCGATCCCAGGCGATGTTGATCGGCATCTTGACGTAGATCGGCTTCTTGCACGGGATCTGTTTGATAGCGGCTAGCAATTTTGGCAGAAGCGCAGGATCGTTGAAAGCCTCCGCGCCGAAAGCATTCGGGCACGAGATGTTGAGCGTATAGAAATCGCCGACACCCTCATCATTCAAGCGCTTGAATGAATAGCAATAATCCTCTACACCGGCTTCGATCGGGACAGACGCCGCGTCGTTGGTCCTCGCGATCGATATTCCCCGCACGAAATCGATGCCTCCTACGGATGCGCGAGGTGTGGCCTTGAGACGTTTGATGATCGCGTCTACGCCCTCGTTGCGCAGGCCCTTGCTGACCAAGATGCTTTGCGAGCGCGGCAGACGAGTCAAACGCGGCTTCGGGTTGCCCTCGCACGGTCGTGCCGTGATGGACCCGGCCTCTTCACCGCCTAGCCCGATATACGGCAGGATGCGGCTCAAACGCGCGTTATAATCAAAACCGGCCGAGAGCAGGAATGGCGTGCGATAGCGAATGCCATCAACGGTTTTTGAGATATCCGGCCCATGATAGCCGTACATAGCCCCGATAGTGCCGCGGGCAATGCCAATCTTGCCAAATGACTCGCCTGCGCTAGTCATAAAATCGTGCACGTTTTCCGGGTCGAATCGGAACATCAGAGGCTTCAGGACATGTTTATAGGGCATGCTGTAAATATAACATAAACAGGCTATAATTCTCACATTACATGAATCAACTCGGCTGGCTCATCGGCATCGCTACGAATCATGACGTTCTCGTTTACGGACTGATCGTCGTTCTGGCCTGCGCTGAAGGACCGATCCTGTCCGTGCTGGGTGGCTTGCTCCTCCGGCTCGGCCTGCTCTCATTCCCGCTCGTATACGCCGCCCTTATGCTGGGAGACTTGATCGGAGACACCGTCTGGTATTATGTCGGCAAGAAGAGCGGCCGCAAGATCGTCGACAGCCGCATCGGCCGTCGCCTGGGCATTACCGACAAAGGCATCGCAAACGTCGAGAGACTTTTCCACCGCTATAAGAATTACATCTTGTTCATCTCCAAGATCTCCAACGGCTTTGGCTTCGCCATCGTGACTCTGATGACAGCAGGCATGGTCAAGGTCCCATTCTGGAAATACATCGGCATCAATCTCCTCGGACAGTTCATCTGGTCGGGGATGCTCCTGGGTGTCGGTTATTTCTTCAGCAACCTCTATTATCAATACGATAACATCCCGAGCCGCTTCTTCATCATCGCGGTGTTCGCAGCGCTGGTGGCCGGCTTTATCTTTTATACTAGATATGCCAAGAAGCGCCTCGAGGCTCTAGACCTATTATGATCTCCATCATCATCCCGACATTGAACGAAGAAAGCATCCTCGAGAAGACCTTGAGCGACTTGAAGCGCAGCTTCACCATCTCTCATGAGGTCATAGTTACAGATGGACGTAGCAAGGACCGTACCATCGAGATCGCGCAACGCCTTGCCGACAAGACTGTCGTCTATGCAGGCACTACCCGTCAGACCATAGCCATGGGCAGGAATGACGGCGCGGCCGCGGCCTCCGGTGACTTTCTGGCATTCATGGACGCGGACTGTACCATCCCGAAGCCGGACGAGTTCTTCGCGAAAGCGCTCAAGCATTTTGCCGATGACCCCCGCTTGGTGGCACTCACTCCGAAGATCAAGGTCTTGCCGGAGTCCGAAACATTCGGGGACAAGTTCTTCTTCGGCATGCTCAACTTCAACAAATTGTGGATCAACAATGTTCTCCACAAGGGAGAATCCGGCGGAGAGCTCCAATTCATGCCGCGCACGGCCTACGACAAGGTGCACGGTTACCGCGGCGACCTGGTGACGCGCGAGGACGCGGATATGTTCATGCGTCTCTCGAAGATCGGTCGAACCCTCTATGACCCGTCCATGATCGTCTATCACACTGGCCGTCGCGCCCACAAGATCGGCTGGAGCAAGCTCATGTGGGACTGGACTCTGAACACGATCTGGGTCATGCTCTTCGATAAGGCCCATGCGCAGGAATGGAAAGTAGTGCGCTAGCGCCGCATTTGGCCGAATCACATGAAGATCTCCGTAGTCATCCCGGCATATAACGAGGAGGATTCGCTTCCCGAGACGATTCGGGCTGTTTTGGCGCAGGATCATCCGGACTATGAGGTGATTGTCGTCGACAATGCTTCGACCGACCGCACGCCTGAAGTCGCGGGCATGTTCCCTGTGAAAGTCGTGCATGAAGCGCGCAAAGGCCTCTTGTGGGCTCGCGAAGCCGGCCGTCTGGCCGCTGTCGGCGAGATCATCGCAAACATAGACGCGGATTGCTTGCCGGACGTGGATTGGCTGTCGCGGGCGGTAGTGCATTTTGATTCTCCGAGGATCATCGCCGTGTCCGGACCCTATGATTATTATGACGGCGGAAAGATTTTTCGGTCGTCGTCGCTCCTGACCCAGCGCTACGTATACAAAGCCATGAGTGCCTTCCTCCAAGCCCAGGGTATAAAGGGCGGTGCTGTTCTGATCGGCGGGAACAACTTGATTCGCGCAAGCGTCCTCGAGAAAGCCGGCGGCTACAATACGGACCTGACATTTTATGGCGAGGATACGGATACTGCCAAGCGTGTCTCCAAGCACGGACGCATCGTCTTCAGTCCAAAGCTTTCCATGAAGACCTCGGCGCGCCGCTTCAAGGCAGAAGGCACGGTGCCTCTCATGCTCAAATATTGGTACCATTTCTTCAAGCACACCGTGAAGCGCCGTCATGTCACGAATGCACGAAAGCAGGCTTGAATTTGCGACGGTGTCGGATGGATATAGGTTTTGGTGAGTTTTACAAATGAAAGTGATTCCCATATGGTCAATGGAATTGGGTCACATTTTGTCGTCCAAATGACATTCATTCCCATTTGTAAAATGCCACAAAAACAATGGACCTAGCTAGCCGCTTCAATGTTTCAAACTTTATCCGTAACGATTTCAACGGCGCAACCAATAAAAAAACCGGCAGCGTGGACGCGCTGCCGATTTGAGACTGAGTCTGGCTTGCCAGATGCTTACCATACGAACGGAGCCCGAATGAAGAATACCAGCCAGAACGCGACCGCTGTACCGACCATTGTCATAATGTCGGAGTTCTTCAAGGACCACAGGGGGCTGAACTTTACCGTCCCCAAGACGCACCAGGGCATGAAGAGCAGAGTCACTACGAGCATATCTGCAAGCGGTACCGCTGGTGTTGCCGGTGCGAAATAGAACATCGCCACAGTCCAAATCCCGATCACAGCATAGACCGTATGGATCCAACCGGCGATTGTGATTTTGCCGTTGTGTGCATGCGCTTCAGGCGTTTTCACGCTCCACACCCGGTAAACCGACAAGAGCTTCAGGACGACGACGATATCAATCGCGCCGATCAAGATGCTCCTCCAGCCGAACAGATCGAACCAGTGCTTGCTCAGGATGTATGCCACGATCGGCGATACGATGATCACATCAGACAGCATTCCTCCATGTTGTGTGAAGCAATATCCATCGACACCGCGAGCCTTTAGCTGCTTTCTCGTGCCAAACTTGTCTAGACCCGCCTCGATGAATTGTGCGAGTATAAGGCCTTCCATGAACAAGAGAACGATAGTGAAAATATTCCAATTCACGACTAATTCCTCCAGTAGATTGTTGAGAGCTGTGTAACCGAAACGTCGGTTACTACTGATACATTATAGCACTCAAATACATCTATAGTCAAGCAGGCACAAAATCGCGTATCAGAGCCATGATTTTCCGTGAATTATTGAGCGGCAGGATATGTCCGGATCTTTCCAAAATAACTAGCTTCGAGCCGGCTATCTCTTTGGTGAGCTCTTCCGAATTCCTGTAGGGTATGAACGTGTCTTCCCTGCCATGGATTATCAAAGTCGGCGCACTGATTCGACCCCAATCGCTATCATGGCCAAACTTGTATACATGTTCCAAGCAATACAAGTATGGCCTGAATCCTGTATTCGTTATGTCCTCATACATACGCTTCAGGTTCCAGTCTCCTGTGTCCACGAATTGCGAATAGTCTAATCGTCCACCGGGTTTTGTATTCATAGGCAGTATGCTGGCGAATCGCGACCCAAACCAAATGAAAGGTAAACTGATCCGAGCTTGCCAAGTAACGTGAACTTTGAAATTCGGGCTCATGAATATCACGGATGAGACTGTATCTCGATGTTTCATCAAGTATTCCAATCCGACCAAAGTGCCGAATGAGTGGGCTACCATGACGAACTTATCGATGTGCAAATGACTGATGAGCGCGTCGAGATCACAAGCGAATTCTGATATGTCATAGTCCCGATACTTTCTAGGTTTTGCCGATTTACCCTGACCGCGCAGATCGATAGTGAGCAGATTGTATGTGCTCTCAAGTCCATTTACGAAATCTTCCCAAGCGGAAAGGCTACCAGACAGACCGTGGAGAAAGACCAAAGTTTTACGGTCAGGCCTGAAGTCATTGCACTGGTAGCAAATCCCTTTTTCTTCAAGATAATATTCTTTCATGCTCGGGACCGCTGTTTGATTACAGCAAGCACTATGAGTATACACCAGAATATGCGCGACAAAAAACCGCCTGTGGTGGCGGTCCTTTGCTTTGATAAAAGGAGTTGATCTAATGACTCGTCGAAGTCGCGTTGAGAGACTTGTCGCTCTGCATAATCAGCTTGACAATGGCGCCGGCGTCTTTGCGAGCGGCAGCGAGATCGGCAGTGGCGGTCTTGATCTTGGAGCGGGCATCCTTCAGAGCGGCAGTGTTCGACTGCTGAACTGTTGTGTTGCCCTGATCTGGAACGAGGTTCGCTACCTCGGCCTGGGCTGCGCTAGCCTGCGCCGTAGCATCGGCGATCTTTGATGTCATGTCAGCCAGGTCAGCCGTTATGGTCGTGTTCCCAGAAAGGCTAGAGTCAGCTGAGACGCGAGTTTGGATCTTGGTCTGGACCCCCTGAAGCGTGCCAACAAGTGTATTGACTCGATCGACTGCGGACAAGATATAGAGCTGCGGCTCCACCAGGAGATAGATGCGGTAATCTGGGGCGAGCGTCTTCAAATCGGCGAGCATGGTAATCGTGGAGGTATCGGACTTGATCTTGCTCTCCAAGGTATTCATGTCCGAGATGCCGGTCTGAATGGTCGAGACGAAACCAGTCTTCTGACTATCAGAGAGATTCTTCATGCCTTGGATGCGTCCGGTAAAGTTATTCAGGGAATTGACGCGGTTGGTGATATCCTGCGTTGCCTTGTTCTGGATCATCTGGATGCGGTTGGCGAGAGTTGCCTGCCTGCTGGCTTGGCCGGCAGAAAGAGATTCCTTGACTTGAGCGGACACCGGCAAGCTGATCAAGATAGCCATGGCCGCGATTGCCCCTACGGAAATGATGCGTGATTTCATAATTTTGGTTTTTAGATTATCCGGATAAGATTACTGGGCGGACGGAGCTGCTGGCGCCGAGAGCCCCGCGTCGACATTTGCGGAGTCCGTGTTGAGAGCGTTCATCTGGGTGTCTACTGAAAGCAAGTCTTGGTTAAGGCCAGCATCAGATGTGTCGGCGGCGTTGACTGATGTTCCGGCGGTGCTTGCTGTTTGAGCAGGCATGTTCACGGCGGAGTCATTCTGGCTTGTCGGCGTAACGTAAGCCGAACTTGGCGCGGATGAAGAATGCGCATACCATATCCAACCGATCACTACGATTAGAACGATGACTATCGCCCAGATCCAAGTCTTGGTTGCTTTTGACATATATTTATGAATTGTGTGCTTATATTAAAACTGCTAATGCTTGTGCATTATACAGTATGAATACGATTTGGTTCCAAGACAGGGTGCGTCTAATGGAATATGATGATCGCCACTATGGCCGCCAATATGATGCGGTACACGCCGAAGGCCGAGAATGAATGCTTCTTTATGTAAGACAGGAACAGCTTGATAGCCAGGATAGCGGTCACGAATGAGATAATGGTGCCAAGGATCAGAGTGCCCATGCCGCCGCCGGAAAGGCTGCCGGCGCTTTTCAAGAGGTCATAGCCTGATGCAGCCAAGATTGTTGGTACTGCCAGCAAGAATGAGAATTCAACGATCGCTTCTCGAGATACACCCAGCCATAGGCCGCTCACTATCGTAGCCGCGGATCTCGACACCCCCGGGATGACGGCCAAAGCTTGGGCGAGTCCGATGATCGCTGATTTCTTGTAGCTCAAGCCTCGGACTTCTTCGCGGGCGCTATCATTCGTTGGCTCTACCACCGGAGGAGTCGATTTATTCTTGTTCTTCAGCCACATCTCGAAACAAATCAGGAATGCACCGCCAATACCAAGCGCCCAAAGGGTGACTGCTATATTCCCCACTAAGTAGCTCTTTATAAAATGGTAAAGCACGAAGCCGATGATCGCAGTCGGCACAAAGGCAGCGACTAGGCGCTTCAGGATCTCGATGTCCAGGAATCGGCGCCAGTAGAGCACGACGATGGCCAGGATAGCTCCTGCCTGAATGACGATCTCAAAGGTCTTCACAAAATCGGACTGCGCCAAGCCGAGGAGCTGCGATGCGATGGTGAGGTGCGCAGTCGATGAAATCGGCAGGAATTCGGTCAAACCTTCTACAGCGCCTAAAATTATCGCGGCTATGCTGGTCATATATTCTGTTTATCTATTACTAACATGATTAAAGCTAAAGGCTATCGCTTGCCAAAGACGCTTCAGGGATCTGCTTCAGGATCTGGGCCGGCTCCTCTTCTAGAGGAAGAGCCTTGTCGCGCAAATCCGTGACGGCGCGCGCCTTGGTGGCTCCGAACACGAACGCATAAGCTACCTGGATCATCCGGAGAGCCGTAGGTGTCAGGCTGATCCTGGTGAAAGGCTTGCCTTCGTATCCTGAAACGAGTTTTGTATCATTCACAGCCTGCGAACGCGGAAGCATTCCTGCGATGTGACCGTCTGCCCCCATCCCGAACTGCGCGATGATGAGGCCTCCGTTCTCGCGGGTCGCAGATATGGCGTGGCCGATCTTTGAGGCGTAATCAGCCACGGTTTCCGCAAGCGGCTTGTCTTCCAGGATCGGTAGAGTCTTTATATCATCGAAGCCGAAGCCGTTGTCTTTCATCTGCTGCCAATTCGAGTCGGCGTGACCGACCGGACCGTAGCGCTCGTCCGTCTGGCCTACCGTGAGGTTGGGAAGCATATGCGGCAAAACCTCATCGCGGATCATGGACATAGCGTCGGACGCCCCGGCGATGTTCGAGCCGCCGCAGATGAGCCACAGGACTTTACGGCTGCCATTCAAAGCCGAGATGATCCGGCTGGCCATCTCGTAAAGAAGCTCATCAGAGTTTTCAGCGTGTATGTATCGCATGGCCGCCGAATTGCTTGCGCATCAAAGCTACGATCTTGTTGGAGAATTTCTTCTGGTTCTTGGGAGACGCTGACTCGAACCGTACCTTGAGGGCGTCCTCGATCACCCGCACGTCGACCTTGAATTCATGGCCTGTTTTGACGGTCCATTCGCCTTCGCCGTTGGCGTCGATCTTGCCGACAGTTCCCTTTATGTCTTCGTGCTCAAAAATGTTGCGGCACAGGTCGATGAGCCAGCTCCGCACGACCGAGCCCTGTTGGTAGACCCGCGTGACATTGGCTAGGTCGAGCTTGAATGGTCCGGCGTTCAAGACCGCGTATCCCTCGCCGATAGCTTCCATCATGCCGTACTCGATGCCGTTGTGGACCATCTTGGTAAAGTGGCCTGCGCCGGCCTTACCGAGGTACGCAAAGTTGTCGCCGGCCGAAAGCGTGCGGATGATCGGCTCGATGGTCTTCCACTGGCTCTTGTCTCCGCCGACCATGAGCGCAAAGCCGTTCTTCTCGCCCCACACGCCGCCGGAAGTGCCGCAGTCGAAGAAACGCACGCCCTTCTTTGCAAGTTTCTCGGATCGCTTCATGGAAAGCTTATAGAAAGAGTTGCCGCCATCTATGACGATGTCGCCCTTCTTCAGGAATTTCCCGAGATGTTCCTTGCCGAAGATGAAATCATCAACGATCGCGTGCGGGAGCATGACCCAGAAGATGCGCGGGACATGAGCCTTCTTGGCCGATGCAGTCAATCTATCAACAGCCGTCTTTAATTCGTTGGTTCCGAATAGCCCTGATCTTTTTATGGCCTTAACCGGGTCCGCCGAACGATTCCAGGCGATGACCTCGAACTTATTCTTGTGCAAACGCCGCGCGATCTGCGCGCCCATGCGACCAAGGCCGAAAACGGCTAGAGGTGGTTTATTCATGGGGACATTCTACCACAAGCGCCAAAATGGCACTTATCTATCCGTCAAAACCAATTACTTGTAGCGCGAGCGGCTAGACCGTGGCGGCAGGCGCCTGCGGCGTTGCTCCTGTGGCCGATTCCGGCGACAGCCTCCTCAGCTTCATGATCAGTATCCAAGCCATGACTACCTCGGCAAGAGCGATGACGATCGTTGAGCCGCTATGATAACCCTTGACGGACATGTATATGAGGCCGATGACCACCCAAACGAGCTTTGCCCAGAATATCGCATTCACTGACTTCTTGTTCATATTCTGAACCTTGAGACCGGCGTACAGGACAGCCAGACCAAGGAGCAGAGCAACTACTGCCAGGAAGCCCTCAGTGCTCATAAGCGGGAAGAGCTTGAATATCAATAATGAGGAAAGGCTCAGGACTCCCAATGCGATAGACCACCCCTTGATCGAACCCACTAGCTTCTGGTTCATGATATTTATAGCTATTGATTAATGCAGTATTATATAACATTTTTCTGGATGAAACGGTGTATAATAAGCAAATGAAGAATATGCCCCGCGAACAAATGCTTACCTTGCAAGGATTCGCCATTATGGCCGTTATTTTCGTCTGCGGCGCCCTCTATTCGTATATAAGGATGGATTCCTTGTCCTCCAGAATTGACATGCTATCAGCCAATGTCTCCTCTCTCTCGGCCAGCGTGGCCTCGACCACGAACGGACTGGCCGCGGCCATAAATCAGGCTCACAGCTCTCTTTATGACGCCATCAATGCCGAACAACAGAACGTCGGCACCCTCCAGAACCAGGTCGGCAGCTTCCAGACTCAGGTCGGCAGCCTCTCCGGCACAGTGAGCAACATCCAGAAGCTTTCAGGTATAGATCCGCAGCTTCTAGAAAAGTATTCAAAAGTCTTTTTCCTGAACGAGAATTACGTGCCGGCGAGCCTGGCGGCTATCCCGCTCTCATACCAGTACAGCGACAATAAGCAGCTCCTCTTCCTAACGCAAGCTCTCCCCCACCTCGAATCCATGATCGACGCGGCTTCTTCGACCGGAGTGAAGCTCTATGTATTCTCGGCCTATCGTTCGTTCGCGGAGCAGTCGGCGCTCAAGGGCCAGTACACTGTGACCTACGGTGCCGGCACCGCCAATTCATTCTCGGCCGATCAGGGCTATTCCGAGCATCAGCTCGGCACGGCCGTGGATATGATCACACCCGGCTTGGGCGGCGTCCTCGATGGCTTCGACGGCACTCCCGCGTACCAGTGGATGCTCGCCAATGCCTACAAATACGGCTACATCCTCTCGTATCCGCAGAACAATGCATATTACGTCTTTGAGCCGTGGCACTGGCGCTTCGTCGGCGTGAAGCTGGCCGCTTATCTCAAAGCCCAGAACTTGAATTTTTACGACCTCGACCAGCGTGTCATCGATACTTATCTCATCTCGATATTCGACTAGGCGTTGACGGTACTATTAAGTCCGCTGCGCGTGCAAATCTATTCCACGTGCACCTTGAGGTCGGTGCGTTCCCTGCCCACCTTCAAGGTAAGGATGGTGAATGATCCCAAGATGACGATGATCGACGAAGTGACGAACACGAAGTTATAGGCGTCGATCTGCGCTTTGGACAAAACGAGCGCGATATAAGTGGCCATGTCAGCCGGAGCGTGGCTGTGGACCCAGCTCAGAGCGTTGATGCGCAGGATGTTCACGTTGATGCGATTGTTCAGCAGCGTGCCGAAAAGCGCGATACCGAAAGCACCGGCGACGTTCCTAGCCAGGGCCAGGATCGACGAGGCGATGCCGATCTCATGCTGATCGACGACCGAGGCGATGATATTCGTGCGCTGGGCCATGCCGAAACCGAGCCCGAAGGCCATGATGAACAAGGGCCACATGATAGACCACGCTGTCGAACGCGCGTCCAGGAACGAAAAGAAATATAGGCCGATGCCTGCCACGATGGTCGATGCAAAGATCACATAGCGCGCCTGGACTTTTCCGATCAAAGCGCCGCCAAGTGGAGCCGCGCACATCAAGGCCACGGCCATCGGCATGAAGAGATAGCCGGATTGAGTGGCCGTGTCGCCCAGGAATGTCTGCGCGAATATCGGTATCAGGAAGACCCCGCCCATCATGCCCATGAAGACGATGAAATTATTCGTAAGGGTGTTGACGAAAGCCGGGATCTTGAAGAACTTCAAGTCGACGATCGGCTCACGGACATGATGTTCGATCGCGATGAAGATCCATAGGAGAGCCACGATTAGGAAGTAGCACGTATTGCTTTGCCAGGCGATCCAGCCCCATGTCTGTCCTTGGTCGAGGACTAGGACCAAGGATGACAGCATGCCGCCAAGCGAAAGCGCCCCCCACCAGTCGAAATAATGTCTGCCTTGCCCTTCCTGACGCGACTCAGTGACAAAGATGATGGCCATAGCCATGCCGATCAAGCCGACAGGCAGGTTGACCAGGAAGACGGACCGCCAGCCGAAATTATCGATAAGCGGACCGCCGATCAAAGGCCCGAAGACGCTAGCGGCCGCGAATGACGACGACCAGATTCCGAGGGCTTGCGCGCGCTCCTTCATGCCTTTGAATGTCACGGCGATGATGGCCATGGCCGTCGGATAATCGGCTGAACCGGCAATGGCCTGGACCACGCGGAAGATGATCATAGAGTAGAGATTCCAGGAAAGGCCGGCCAGGATCGAGCCTATGATGAATATGCCGAAGCCCATGAGGTAGACCTTCTTCCTGCCGATGGTGTCGCCGAGCTTGCCCCAGATCGGCACGAAGACGGCGTTGGCCAGGATGTAGGCCGTGGCGATCCAGCCGGCCGAGGATACGGTTATGGAAAAGTCGTTGATGATCTTCGGCAGGGCCAGATTGACGATGGTCTGATCGAGACGGCCGAGGAAAGTGCCGATGATGACCGTGAGCAGGATCCACCACTTGAGCTTGTCGCTCTTGTCAGGCATGGGCTATTTCGGGTAGACCCACATCTTGGCGGACATGCCGTTCTTGAATTCCGGGTGAGCGGCGACGTCGTATCGGACCTTCACGTCGAACCGGTTCGTTGGGCGCTGGTCAGAAATACTGAAGACCACACTGGTGTCATTGGCGGTCGGGCTGATTTCATCGACTATCCCGGTGAAAGATTTATTGCCGAAAGCGTCGACCGTGAATGAGACCGGAGCGCCGACTTTTATCGCCGAAAGGCCCTTATTCTCGTCTATGGTTCCGACCACGCGCAGAGCCGTAGGATCGATCATAGATACGACAGCAGTTCCAGGCGAGAAGACCTGGCCAGGGACGTCTTGGGTCGAGACGACCAGACCGTCGATCTTGGCAGTGAGAACTTCTGTTCCGACTTCGGCAACGCTTTCGCCGACGGTCACGGTGTCCCCCGGCTTCACGTACACGGCCTGGAGAATGCCAGCCGATTGCGGGCCGATAGCTATGACCGGCGCGGATATGACCGACAAGTCAATGCTCACGGTCGAAACGACTTCCTTGTAGACGATGGCGCCGGCGAGAAGCACGAGGACGGCAACCATGCCGGCCAAGCTCCTGACCCAGGTCTTCTTGAAGATGCTCTGCTTCGGCGGCACTGCTTGCGACTTAGGAGCTGTCGCCAAAGTTTCGTTCTTTGCTGTTTTAGGTGTCTGGTCGGGCATATTATCTGATCGTTATGGTTATGACGCGCTGACCGGCCGTGATCGACTGACCGACTTGGAGGCTGGTGTCCACGAATGAGACGCTGCCGTCAGCCGGAGCGGTGATGATGTTGTTGGCGTATTGCGCGAGCGCCGACTGGTATGCTCCCTCCGCGACGCTTATGGCCGCGTTCGCGACATTGGCGTCCGAAGTCGAGCTGTTTTGCCCGATCGAAGCGGAAAGCTGACTCAAAGTCTGCTGCCTAGTGGTGACTGCAAGGTCGTATGCATTCTTGCTCGCTTGATAGTTTGCAGAATTGGTATTTGGTATGTCGATCGTCCACTTGCCTCCGCCCGAGAAGCCCGGCACGAAGGTGATGTAAAGACCGCAGGTTCCGAGTGGTTGCGGTGCACCGTAGGTCACGTTACCGGTGCCGCTCTCCAGGCCGCTCAAGTTGAATGAGTAGTTCGACGCCGCTCCGGAAGCGTAGAGGTCAATCTCGTAACTGCCCTCTTTGGCGCAGGTATATGTGCCGCTTATGATCGGGTTGTGACTCTCGTCTATGACGCCTATCGGGCGCGCCTGAAGCCCGCTCGAAAGGAGCGTGCGGTACGCGTTATTCACGAGCGTATTCTGCTGTGTTTCGGCATTCTGGTACTGGAGACTCGCGGCGCCGTACTGGGCCTTGGCGAGATCTAGCGCGGCCTTGGCTTGGCTCACTGCTCCCGCGGCGACGGAAGTATCGAGGCTGGCAAGAACCTGGCCCTTGATCACGGCATCACCCTTCGTTACGTTCACGACGGCCACGCGGCCGGGGGCCTGGAATGAGAGTTGGATTGAGGTTCCAGGCGTTGACGAAGCAGCTTCAGTCAATGAATCACCCGGTACCAGGCTTATGACCGGCGGTTTGCCTATCTTAGGAAGGATAATTGCCGCGGCTATGACGGCGACCACGAACGTGGTTGATATGGCCAAGACTGGCTTAGCGAAAAAGGATTTCATAAAGTTTAAACTACAGGATTTCTCCAGAAAGTCAACGACTGCCTAGCTTTTTGGGCAATCTGGCGAAAAGTGGACGGTACATGTCGTCCTCTATGCTTATAGCCAGCTCGTTGCGATTCGTGTGCTCACAGAAGTCGATCGGAGCATCGGTGATGATCGCCAACGGCTGCTGCTCGTCGCCTTCCCCCATAACTAGGACAGCAGCCGTTGCCAGGCTGTCGGCCATATCCGTGCGCGAGAAATGGAACTTCCGTCCGAAGATGTCCCTCTTGCCGCGATAGTCCTTGATGCCGCGAAAACCGGCATAACCGACAGCCACCCCGGAAATACCCGCTTTGAGCGGTATGGTTCGACTATCGGTGAGTAGCACTCCGAGCCTCTTCAATCTATATCTCTGCATCAGTTGCTTTCTCAACAGCCGCGCTACCTTGAAGCTGTCCTTCGGCAATAATATAAGCTTGCCGTCGGCGTTCGACTCGTCTATTCCGGCCGAAGCCATGACGGTGCCGTCCTTGATAGTCAGCCAGACATACTTGGTCTTGATGGCCATCTCGCTTTCTGACTTAATCAATCGCTCCTTCGCGCGCTCATCCGTGAAGACGGCCGTCCGTCTTTCAGCCAGAGCGGCGATCTTCGAGGTGACGACGATGATCGATTTTTCCGGGATCCTTTTGAAGTAATGGGCTACGAAGCTATAGAGATCCTCTCCTTCCTTGAATATCCTTGTCTTTATCGGTTCGATGATCATGGTATGTGGCGTTTAATCGTATAATCGGGCTACGAGCGACGCAGCCGCGACTGGCAAAACCGGACCATGTTATGGTATTGGCGTTATGGAGCATAATGCTTGAAGTATACTTTAGACCGACAAAATCTCAAGCTTGCCGTCATCGACCCAGACCGCCTGGTCGTCATTGATGAAGATCAATGACATCGGTTCGTCTGAAATATGCTCTGCCAGGCTCTTGATGAAGCCAACGAAGTCTTTCTGATTGGCGTGCGGCAACATTAGGAAATCCGTCAATCCCAAGCCTTCTGCGTCCTTCATCTGTCTTACAAACTTCCTCTCATCCTTGTCTTTGTCGAAAGTGAAGAGCTTCAGGCTGGCCGCGGAGATCATCGAGCCGGCGCTGGTTCCGGAGAACATCAAATCTCCGGCCAGTACGCTTTTCGAGATCAGATTCGCGAATCCCTTCTTCTTGAGGAGGGACATGAGGTACATGACGCTGCCGCCGCAGAAATGGATTAGATTCGCGGTCTCGAGCATCTCCGTGAAGTCTGCCTTTGAGACCTTTCTCAAATCGAATTCCAAGACATCACAACCCATCTCCTCGAACGCTTTTCTGTCATTCTTGACCCAGGGATGCTTGCCGAGGACGTTGTCCGCGGCATTCTCGCTGAATATCACCCTCGTCCCTTTGCCGCCCTTCGGCAATTTTTCTGAAAGGAGCGGCAACGCTCTGCTCATAGACGACAGGAATAGTTTCATGGTTATTCTATGTATTTATCTGATGTTCTTATAATGCAGGCCTAGTCGTTACGCATCAACTGACCATTAAGTTTCAATAATTTAAGCCAATTTTGCTGGCTGCTTGGCTCGAAGTTGTAACCATAGTATAACAAAATTGACAGAAGGTACAGAAGTTGTAGTGTTTGGGCAGACCTAAGGAATAATATGAACATTAAAAAAATTGGGGCTTTTGAACGGACACTTGGAAGTGCTACGTGTCCCATGGATCTATTCGGTGAAGCAGCTACCCGAGAGAATATCCTAAGAAGAATACAGAGGCAGGGAAAGCTTTTGAAGGAAGCTTCTGCCGGTAAAAAAGATGCTAACCTCGAGTACCGAATAAGCCTAATGATGGCTCGGTTCGGAACTCTGGCTCAGTGGGCACTTGAGACGATCAGGAATGGAACGTATTCCCAGAGACTTCCCTACCGCGTCAAGCTTCGACTGGCAGTAAAGCGGCGCGGTGGAAAAACTTATTTCTTCGTTGAGGGTGCTGAGGATCTTGAGGTGTTCTTCACAACGCTTGATGCAGCCCACTTCGAGGGATATCTGAGATGTGATCCTGTGCACGTTTTTCGGAGCAACAAAAAGCTCTGGGATGGCAGCGTGCATTATTATGGAACACACGCCGCTCAGGAATACTTCATGCGCGACGACGGAGACATGGTCCCACACCTCAAATCAAGCGACTTCGAGGCCAACGACACTATCGAGATCGAAACACTCAAATATGCTTCACCCAGAGTTTTTGCGAGAGACATCATTGGATTTTTTAGCCTTTCGAGTTCTCTTGATGCCGCATTTCGAAAACACAAAAACAGTTTAGACAATTCTCAGCTATCGGCAGCGGTGAAGGAAGGAGACGCCTCTGCGGCAAAAAAGCTTCAAGAGAAGAAAGTATTCGTCTTCAAGTGACAAATTCAGGACCATAGCCGACACGGCGTGGTCTTTTTATTAGCTGGCCGTATGGGACGAAGTTGAAATCATTCTTAAGAATTCTTAATAGCCATATACTCCTGCACTCCTCTAAGCCAACCGCCCGCAAAATAATCCTCTGGCTTGAAGTTTTTTTGGTCCGCCCAGATTATATCCGTATGTCTCTCAGATGTTTTGATCTCGCCGCTAGTCCAGGATGCCTGATACCCAATTGCGAATATCCGAACACTTTCCTTTGTAGAATCCTCAACCCTCTCGTGTCTCATAAACACAATCGGGTTGCCGAGTTTATATTTAATGTCGCTACCGACTTCTTGAGCCATCTTTCTTGCGATTATCTGATCTAGTGGAGTTTCGAACTCATCTCTTTTTATACGACCGCCAGGCAAATCCCAATCACCAAAATTGTCTTTCATCACCAGAAATTTTCCATCCTTCTCTAGGAAGATTTTTACTGCAACGAAGTATGAATCTTTTTCTTGAGTGCTCACGTTATATATTATAGATCATTAATTAGCCGGATGGTACGAAATTTGAACATATTTTACTAAAAATCTAAAAGAAGCTTCCTAAGTTCTTTTTCTAGATCCTTCGCGTTAATAAACAGGATGCTCGGTATACCAAGCCCCTTTGAGGCATATATATTCGTTTCAGAATCGTCAATGAACACGCATTCTTCAGGCTTAGCGTCTAGTTCTTTTAGGACATTGTAAAACGAAATAGGGTTCGGCTTCGAAACCTTAGTTTCATATGAATAGCTCAGTACATCGAACAACTTATGAAATTCAAACTTCTTTTCGCAATAATCGATCCATTCTTTTGCGTGCACCGATAATAAGGCGACTTTATATCCAGATTTCTTAAGTTTAAGAATGATTTCTCGCGTACCTTCAATTTCCTCGAAGTTTTCTCGTATATGTTCCTTGAGCCATTTCGAATCGCCAAGCAAGGGATATTCCCTTAGCACTGAGTTTATATATTCGTCTTCACTGACATTGCCATGGAAAAATTCTTCTACAAGCGGAATCAGAAGGGGTGTCATGATAGGCGTCCAGCCAACTCTATTCTTTATATTCTCTATTTTGTGCTTTTCCCCAAGTGTTATGCCTGTATGTTTTATTCCTGTCAGCAGAACTTCAGAGAGATCGAAAATAATATTTTTTATTTTTTTTGGAATCACTCATATCAGAAGTATAACAAATCAATTTGCTGGCCGTGTGGTACGACGTTGGAACCATTATACAGGAAATTTTCTGAACTCCGTCCACAAAATGAGCCCTGCCAATATTCTTGAATTTGTAATGCATATGCCTGCTCGTCGAGCAAGATCCACCATATCTTTAGGACCATATGACTTGGACTGTAATCCGGTCCTAGAATAGAAGACATCATTTTGCTCATCGATTTTTATGATTTCAACTCCAACTGCCTTATACCAATTTTTCCTATTCTCTACGGTTCCCCTTAGATACGTAGTCACAATAACGCCTTTTAAGGTGACCCTGGCTAATTGCGTAAGGACTGCCAGCTCGTCTTTTACATTACCTAGTGTATTCCAGATGCAGAGAGAGTAATCAAAATAATCTTCCGGAAAAATTGTACCCAAAGTTTCCAAGTCGCCTCTGATGATTTTTACATTAGGAAATTTTTTAGCTATCTTTCTGGCTTCAGCCAGCATTAAATCAGCGTTGTCTATTCCAACAAATTCATTTACCAATGGAGCGATTTCTGGAATTATTCTTCCTACGCCAACACCGGCTTCTAATACTCTTTCTGCGCCGGACAATTGTTTCTTAAGCAATCCGGTCTCTTCTTCAATATATTTCTGATATTCAAGAGGATAAAACTCTGGCAACAGAGCTTTGAATTTTTTATCTTTAAAATCTGCACCCTCGAAAAATTTATCCTTCATAGATATTAATATTCAGTTGCTG
>Ga0182027_10002655_pt1 | contig 28808 bp, 24 predicted proteins | sample 712E1DmetaG_FD_121300 | JGI IMG/M metagenome (GOLD analysis project Ga0182027, IMG submission 121300) | Permafrost microbial communities from Stordalen Mire, Sweden - 712E1D metaG (Illumina Assembly) | ecosystem: Environmental > Terrestrial > Soil > Wetlands > Permafrost | place: Sweden...
GAGTTGCCGGAGTGCGCGCAAGCTGCGGCTGTTTTCAATCTTTACCCATCTACCGCCGAATTTACCCGAATTTACCCGCCGAATCCCCCCAGCGGGGGGCCAGGAACGGCACAAGGACGGGCGAGGACGTTGCGCCGGCGCCGGTGCGGCTGCTTAGAGGTACCTGTCGTGCTCGGGCCATTTGGGAAATCCAGCGGCGTTGAGGAGCGCGTCGAACATGGGACGGCAGACATCAACTGGTGGTGTTGTGAAGTCCTGGATCAGCACGCTCGGAAGGAGGAGGTCATCACGGTCGACCCGGTGCGCGTAGTAGGCCACGCCTAACTCTGTGCTGGTCGCGAACTCGAATCCCAGGACATTAACGATGCTCATCATCGCTACGAGGGGTGGCGCAACGCTCAAGCGCTCGTAGGACCTCGTTGCTGAGCGAACGTACTCCAACACATCCCTCGGGACCGCGCCGCATGGGATGAACTTCTTGCCATGCGGGTGCGCGAGCAGGCGGCGACTAGCTGTCTCGATAATCCCGTTCCTGAATACTTGCGTGTACGCGTTGCATTCCGGCAACTCGTCGAAGCAGAAGATGCCGTCGAGTGTGTACACGTGACCGTTGCTCCCAGTACCGAGCGGCAGGAGTCCGCCTTGGGCGTGAGTCATCGCGGTTTCCAGGTTGAGCGTAAATCCGGACCGAAACGCCTCGAACGGCACGACGTGCACGACGACCGTTGGGCCAGGCGGCGACACAAGACGGCTATCTGTCCCATTCTTGATTGCGCTGATGCGCTCCTGGCGAAATCTCCCAATCTGCTCCTCTAGCCTCGATGTTAGGGCGAACGCCGCACGCAGTTGCATCACGGTCATAATGTCCTTCCCCGCAGAGCGGCGGTAGTAGAATCGGTTGACCTGGTCCATGCGCACCATATGCGGCTGCGCCCAACTCCACGGCACACGGATGAGCACGACGCTGTTCCCGTTCGTGAGGCGCACCTCGTGAACCGTGCACGACAATCGCGGCTCAACTTGGTCGCGCAAAAGGTTCTCGATACGCTGCTTCTCACGGTCAACGTCGATTCCGTCCCAGCCCGTCACCGACACCGGCAGGCCACTGCTTGCTCCAACGCCGATGAGGAAGTCGCCGCCCGCCGTGTTTGCAAAGGAGGTCAGCCCGGCGAGGAGATCGAGCTTATCTTGCTTCTCCTTGAACTGGACGGCCGCTTTGTACTCAATTTGGTATCCTTCGCGCCGGTCGTCCCTTACACTGGAGAGCGGGGGAGGAAGTAACAGTCCCGAGATGGTCATGCTTGGCTTTGATGCTGCATGGACGCGCCACCACGGCATCGTCATCGTCATCGCCGATGCAGGTGCATGGCGATGCGTTGCCGCCGTGTCCAGTATCAACGCACTGCAAGAGCAGGCGGCCGCACATCGCAGGGGTTAGACCAAGCGTTCGCTTGGGTAAGAACGCCGTGAACCCCTGGCGCGCGGAAGCCTCGTTGGCGCTACGATGTGGCGCTGGAGTCTCGGCGCCCGGCAGCCCGCCCGAAGTCGTGTTCCTCGTCGCCGCCTTGAAACGGTTGAAACCCGCCGAGTGGGAAGCCATGAGGAATGATCGTTGACGGGCCATCCGGTGAAGCCCTCGTACACCAGCGGGTGCTCCTCGGGCGGCGCGTCGTCGGCTTCAGTCAGGCATCCCAGGGCGTAGAGTTCCAGGTCGTCCTCGGCGATGTGGCGGGTCGCGAATCGGAATACCCGTATCCAGTATCGGCCAGGCCGTGCGCGCCGGCAAGATGCCGTACGGCTAGAACGCCCGCGGACAGGCTCAGCGTTTCGCAGAGCGCCGAATTTCGAGCCTGTCCCGGCTTTGCGGCGCTACAGCCCCAGGTTCTGCTTGGCGTAGGCGACGCACCGGTTGTTGTTGTCGTCCTCGGCTTTGAGTTGCTGTTCGGGCGTCAGCCCGGCCACGCTCGGCAGAGGCTTCTTGCTCTTGCGGACCCGGTCCAGCACCTTCGCCAGGTCCCTACCGGGCAGCGGGCTGCTGGGATCGTCGAACGAGCCCCAGTACTTGGTAGTGTAGACCGGGATCTTCAGCGGGTCGCGGGTGATCATCTCCAGGTCGATGATCATGTTCGGATTCTTCTTCCGCAGGATCTGAACCATCCCCTTGAGGTCCAGGAAGCCTTCGCCCATGCGGACCTCGGAGAGCAGGAAACCATCCTCGTATTCCAGCACACCCATGTCCTTGATGTGTGCGAACACGACGTAGGGGAGCAGGTTGTTCAGTGTGTCCATGGGGTCTTCGCACAGGGAAACGTTGTTGCCGAAGTCTAGGCACACGCCCACGTACTCGCTGCTCAGGCGCTTCATCCAGGCGGCCTGCTCGGGGGAACGCCAACCCTTGTGGTTCTCAATGGCCAGAGGGATCTTGTATTTCTCGAGAACCGGCAGAACCGCTTCGATGGTCTTTTGGTTCCGCTCGAACATCTGCTTCCAGGGCGCGAACGAGTCGAAATCTTCATACCGTCTGTTGGTCATGGCGGCATGCATGGCGGTGGCGCCGACTTCCTTAATGGCCTTTACCTGAGCGTCGAAGGCCGCCAGATCGCCGCCCGGCTGCGGCAACCGGGGGTCGATGACGACATGGAAGTTGTAGCCTTCCACCCGCGCGCGGAGCTGCTTGATGCTTTCGGCGTCAGTGCCCGGCAGGCCGCCTATCTGGACGCCTCCCATCCCGATGTTGTGGCAGTGCTCCACAATGTCGAAAGGCGGCCTCGGCGCTGCCGGCGGCGCCGCCCCCTGCGCCGCTCCTCCCCGCCCCGCGCCACCGCGGCCACCGCCGCCGGCCCGGGACCGTATGGAAAACGCTGTCGGCGTTCCGCCCATGCGCGTGAAGTCCGGCGCGGCGGCCGAAGAGGTCGAGACCATCCAGGCCGGCGCCGAGCCGGCCAGCGCCAGCATTTGTCTGCGCGTCATATTGAGATTCTCCTTGTCCGAAACGAAGAGGCTGATCGGCTTCAGTTCATACCGGAAAGCGCTCCACGCCAGTGAACTCGCAGGATAGCTCCAGGGCGCGTTGCCTGCAACCATATACCAGCGAGGCGTGGTGTTCCACCGCTTCCCGAACATGGCAACTTCAAGGCCATCTGGTTCGCCGTGCCTGGATTCGCAGGCATCACGAGCATGGGGGCTTCATTCTGGTGCGCGAGTTGGACGAACATCTTGGCTTCGTTTTCGGCTGATCGGTTCCGAGAAGATTTGGGATCGTGGGGCGGCGCCGACCTCCCGCTTGCAGCCTTTGAGGCCGAGATGCTGGCCGAGGAGGAGAGGGAAAATGCAATTTGCAGGATCAAAGGGAGGTGGGTGGGAGTACACTGAATACGATCCGGGAATCCAAGATGAGAATCCCGGTTCAAAGCGTGGTCGCGTGACGACGAGAAGAACGTCGTTTAGCCGAGAGGTCGATTCCGGGCATAAAAGCGGGTCTGAAATTGACTTCCCTGCCAAGCATATGGTGAGCCGAAGTCGATTCCCGGTAGAGCAATCAATACTCCGACCAACAAGGAGAGCGGCAAAATGGGAAAGGCATTGCCCTGCAATAATCAGCGTAGTTTCAGAGGTCTGGGAGCGGTGGTGGAACTCGGCCTGCTTCTGGGGCTGGTCGCCTATCCCACAGGCACGGTTATGGCGGCTGCCCCCACGACGCCGAATTTCGGACCCAACGTACTCATCTTCACCCCGTCCATGCCGGCTGCGGCGATCGAGGAGCAGATCGACAAGGTCTACGCGATTCAGAAGGACAGTCAATTCGGCGCCGCGCGCTATGCCCTGCTGTTCGCGCCGGGCGAGTACAAACTGGATGTCCCAATCGGATATTACACCCAGGCGTTGGGCTTGGGCGCCTCGCCCGACAAAGTGCACATCGAGGGGAATGTGCACTCCGACGCCACGCTGGCGAACAACAACGCCACTTGCACCTTTTGGAAGACCGCTGAAGGTTTTTCGGTCACCCCCGCCGGCGGCACGATGCAATGGGCCGTCTCGCAAGCCATCGCGCTGCGTCGGATGCACGTAAGAGGCGATCTGGTCCTCCACCAAAAGGGCGGATGGGCGAGCGGCGGCTGGCTGTCGGATTCGCTGATCGACGGCACGGTGGGTTCGGGCTCACAGCAACAGTGGGTGTCGAGGAACGCCGAGTGGGGCAAGTGGACCGGCTCGAACTGGAACATGCTGTTCCTTGGCGTTGTCAATCCGCCTCCCGGCGATTGGCCCACGCCGCCGTATACGAAGATCGCTCAGACTCCGGTGATCCGCGAGAAGCCCTTTTTGCAGGTGGATGCGGCGGGAAACTACAGCGTCCTGCTTCCGGAGTTGCGGTCGAACGCCACGGGCATCACATGGCGCGCCGGTTCCACGCCGGGCAAGGCCATTCCAATCGGCAAGTTTTACATCGCCCGTCCGAACACGGATACCGCCGCGAGCATGAACGCGCACCTGTCGAAGGGAGAGCACCTGCTGCTGACCCCCGGCATCTACAGGCTAACCGAACCCATCCGGGTCGCGAAAGCCAACACGATCGTCTACGGCCTCGGACTCGCCGGCGTGGGCTGGACGAGTAACACCAGCGCCAACGGCCTGGTGGTGAACGGTGACAACGTCACAGCTTACGGTCTGTTCGTCGAACATCATCAGGAGTATCAGGTGCTTTGGAACGGCAACGGCGGGCGCGTGTACTTCTATCAATCCGAGATTCCGTACGATCCTCCGGACCAGGCGAGCTACACGAGCGCGCCGGGAACAAACGGCTGGGCTTCGTATAAGGTTGCGGACAAAGTGACAAGCCACGAAGCGTGGGGGCTTGGCGTGTACAGCGTGTTCCGGAACCGCGGCGTCGTTCTGACGCGCGCACTCGAGGTCCCGAAGACGCCCGATGTCAAGTTCCACAGCATGATTACGGTGAGGCTGGGCAACAACGGCGAAATCAGCAATGTTATCGATAACACCGGCGGCGCGGCGCAGGGCAACGCACGGCCGAAGGTCACGCAATTCCCGTAGACCGCGATCATAGGAGCGCAACACGATGAGCAGTTCCCGTAGGGGATTCTTGAAAGCAGCCTCGGCATCCGCATCTGTTTTGGCGGCGGCGGCCCGGCTTACGGCCCAGGCAGCGGCGCCTTCAGGGCCGGTACAGACCTGGGGCACCTTCCGCGACCGGCGCCACGCGCAGGGAGACGCGCTCGCGTGGAAGCCCGCGGCCGAGATCGCCGCCGATGCGATCGCGCTCGATCCATCGGCGACCCGGCAGGAAATGCTGGGCTTTGGCGCCGCGCTGACGGATGCATCCTGCTTTGTGTTGAGCCAGCTTCGGGAAGAAGAGCGGGCGGCTCTGATGCACGAACTGTTCGCTCCCGGCGAGATGGCTCTGAACGTGTGCCGTACGTGCATCGGGTCGAGCGACTATTCGACGGAGCTCTTCAGCTACGACGACAGCGATCAGGACGATCCGGAGCTGAAGAAGTTCTCGATCGATCACGACAAGAAGTACGTTCTCCCTACGCTGCGGCAGGCGCGCAAGCTGAATCCGGATCTGTTCCTCTTCTCGTCGCCGTGGAGCCCGCCGGGATGGATGAAGTTCAATCGTTCGATGCTGGGCGGGACGATCAAGAAGAGCGCGCTCGAACCCTATTCGCGGTACTTCCTGAAGTTCCTCGATGCCTACAAAGCTGAGGGTGTCCCGGTGGATGCCATCACCGTGCAGAACGAAACCGATACCACCGTGGATGGCCGGTACGCCTCCTGTCTGTGGGCGCAGGAAGACGAGATCCTGTTCGTTGGCAGGTATCTCGGTCCCCTGTTCCGCACGAACAACGTCGCCACCAGGATCTGGGTTCTGGACCACAATTTCACCTTGTGGGGCCGCGCGCTCGCCGAACTGGCCGACCAGGCGGCGAGCGAGTACATCGACGGCATCGCCTGGCACGGGTATGCGGGCGAGCCTTCGGCTATGACCCATGTTCACAACGCCTTTCCGCAAAGGCACAACTACTTCACCGAAGGCGGACCGCGGAACACCGCCGGAAGGCCGGGCGACCCGCTGACGTCCTGGGCTCAATGGTCGGAATGGGCCACCGACGTGTGCCGGAACTGGTGCCGTTCGATCACCGTGTGGAATATGGCGCTGGACGAGTATGGCTACCCGTATATCGGGGTCAGGGAAGGGCCGGGGGGAATGGCGGCTCCGGCGGCGGACCAGCGGCGAACGCCCCGCCCGGGGGCCGGAGTCGTGAGCGTGGAGAACGCGACCCACAAAGTGACGCGGGGCGCGCGGTTCTGGGCGCTGGCGCACTACTCGAAACACGTGAAGCGCGGCGCCAGGGTCTTCGGTTCGGATGGCGTGGATGCGGCTGGAAGCGCGTCAAGAGGCTCCGGGAGCGCCGTTACTCACGTCGCGTTCCGCAATCCGGATGGGAGTTTCGTGGTGGTACTCACCAATCGCGGTCCGGAGAGACGGGCGCAATTGCTCATGGGATCGAGCGCTCTCGATGTGAACCTGCCGGCCGATTCCGTGCATACGTTGCAGTGGACCTGACGGCAGCGCAACCGCATCCTCCGGGGGGCGGGCACAGGGGAGCCGCGCGGAGCATGAGTCATATTGGGAGCATTCATGTATAGAGCGATTTGCGCCGTAATGGGCGCGGCGTTGTGCGCCATGCCGTCCTGGGCAGCTTCGTATTACACGATCCGGCCGGACGATCCAAAAGCCGTCTACCTCACGAAAGACAATTTCCCGGTGCGCGGCGACGGCGTCGCCGACGATACCGCCGCCATCCAGCAAGCTATCGACAAGGCCAATGGGATCGGGGTCGTGCTCATTCCCGAGGGGCGCTACCGCATTAGCAAAACCATCTTCATAGGGCCCGGCGTACGCGTGTTCGGATATGGCGCCGCGCGGCCGACCCTTCTGTTAGCGGCGAACACGCCGGGCTACCAGAATCGGGAAGCCTTCATGATCTTTTTCGGAGGCGGGCGTCGCGGAGGCGCCAACGCCCCGGCCCTGGAGCCGCGGAGGCACGCGCTCGGCGGATTGGACGTCAGCTATCCGGGCGACTCCAGTCCGGGCACGTTCTACTCCGCGATGAGCAATATCGACATCGAAATCGGCGAGGGCAACCCCCAGGCCGTCGCGATACGCGGGCGGTACGCCCAGCACTGCTACTTGGCCCACATGGAATTCCGGCTGGGCTCGGCTATGGCCGGCATTCACGATATCGGCAACGCGGCCGAGGACCTGCGCTTCATCGGCGGCCAATACGGCATCATGACCCGTAAACCGTCGCCGGGTTGGCAGTTCACGCTGGTCGATTCGGTCTTCGAAGGGCAGAAGGTTGCCGCCATCCAATCCCACGAAGCTGGCCTCACTCTGATTCACCCCACCTTCCGGAAGGCGCCCACCGCCATCGCCATCGATTCCGGTTACATCGAGGAACTCTGGCTGAAGAACGGCCGCATGGAGGATATCACCGGCCCCGCCATTGTGATCGGCCGCGAGCACAGCCTGAAGACCGAAATCAACATGGAAGGCGTGGTGTGCAGCAACGTGCCGGTATTCGCCCAGTTGCGCGAGAGCGGCAAAAAGTACGCCGGCCCCAGCGCCATCTACGAGGTGAAGACCTTCTCGCACGGGTTGCACTACGCCGACCTGGGCGCGGACGGCGCAATCCGTACCGCCTTCGAAGCTGCGCCCATGAAGGAGATGCCGCCGGACCGCGCGGCCCTGCCCACCCTGCCTCCCCGCGACACGTGGGTCAATGTCCGGGATCTCGGGTTGAAGGGCGACGGCAAGACCGACGATACCGCGGCCCTCCGCGCGGCCATCGCCGCCCACCGCGCGCTGTATTTCCCGATCGGACAGTATCTGCTGAGCGGCTCAGTGACGCTCCGGCCCGATACCGTGCTGGTCGGCCTGCACCCTTCGTCCACGGCCTTGATATTGGCGGACTCCACTCCGGCGTTCCAGGGCTTGGGCAATCCCGTTCCGGTGATTGAGGCGCCGAAAGGCGGAATCAACATCATGGCCGGCTTGGGCATCTACACCAACGGCATCAACCCGCGCGCGGTGGCGTTGAAGTGGATGGCGGGCGCGGATTCCATGGTCGACGATGTCCGCTTCCTGGGAGGCCACGGCACCAACACCATCGATGGCGTCCGCGAGAACCCTTACAACAACACCCACACGGCCGACCCCAACCTGAACCGGCGGTGGGACGGACAGTATCCCAGTCTCTGGGTGACCGATGGGGGCGGCGGGACGTTCTTCGACATCTGGACTCCCAGCACGTTCGCCCAGGCGGGCATGCTGGTGTCCGATACGGCCACCGAAGGCCGCGTGTACCAGATGTCCAGCGAGCACCACGTCCGCAGCGAGGTCGTGGTCCGCAATGCCTCGAACTGGCGCATCTACTCGCTGCAGACCGAGGAGGAGCGTGGCGAAGGCGGCTTCGCGTTGCCTCTCGAAATCGACCATTCGAGCAATATCACCGTTGCCAACATGCACATCTACCGCGTGGTGAGCATGTTCCAGCCGTTCCCGTACGGCATTCTGGTGAACGCATCGAAGAACATCCGGCTGCGCAACATCCATTGCTATAGCGACTCCAAAGCGTCGTTCGACCACTCGGTATTCGACGGGGCGCACAACGTCGGCCTGCGCCAGCGCGAATTTGCCTGGATGGACATTTCGGGCAACCCGCCGGCGACGCGTGCGAAGCCCATACCGTCCGTGGTCGCCGCGGGCTCCAAAGTCCAGCGGCTTGCCGGCGGGTTCTACAACATCTCGGGCATCGCCGTGGCGCCCTCCGGCGACGTGTTCTTCGTCGATCCTCACTGGCAAAAGATCCTGCGGTGGTCGGCGGCGGACCGCCGGGTATCGGTGGTGCGGGACAGCCCGCTCGATCCGGTCAATCTGGCGTTCGACAAGGCCGGCAACCTGCTGGTAGTCTCCTACGCGGGCCGCGGCGTAATCTACGCTTTCAGCCCGGACAAGCCCGGCCTCGATGTGCAGGTCCTCAAGGCCGAGCCTTCCGCTCCGCGCGCGGGCATGACTCCGGTGTTGCCCGTGAATCACTGGCGCTGGGACAACGACTTCCTCGAGGTCGTCCCGGTGAAGAAGGAATTCCAGTTCGTCTCGCCGGACGGCTCCACCTTCATCCCCGCGGGACAGGACTTCATTAACGCCACCCAGTACTACGGCACGAAAATGCAGGATGTGCTTCGTGCGTTCGGGCTGGCGAAAGCCGCCCCCGGAAAGCCGTTCTACGTCACCGACGAGGCCGAGCTCCAGACCTACGCGGTCGCGATCGATGAGAGCGGGACGGTGAGCGCGCCGAAACTCTTTGCCCATATGGGTGGTGAAGGGCTGGCGGTGGATGCGAACGGCAACGTGTATCTGGCCGCCGGACAGATCTTCGTCTATTCGCCGGAAGGAAAGGAACTCGGCGTGATCGAGGTTCCCGAGCGACCCACCAGCCTCGCCTTCGGCGGCAGCGACGGCAAAACGCTGTTCATCACGGCGCGCACCTCGCTGTACTCCGTCCGGATCAGGTAGCTCCGGGGCAGCCCGCCCTGTGTCCGCGGACTTCTACGGCGAGGTCACGCTGGCGGCGAAACGGTTCTAAGGAGGTACGAACTCATGTCTCACTGCAGGATTATCAAGATGCTAGGCGTTATCTTCGTTCTTTCCACCGCGCCGATGTTCGCTCAGGCCGGTCCCCCAGCGGCGAACGGCCCTTCGGTCGTTCGCATTGAGCGGAAACCCGATGGCGGGTTCCAGTTGATGCGCAACGGAAAGCCCTACTTCATCAAGGGCGGCGGGGGGCAGAACCCGGCGACGCTGTTGGCCGCCGGTGGAAATTCCGTGCGCGGAGGCGGCAGCGCCGAAAGCCTGGACCGGATGAACGCCGCCGGAATCTCCGTCCAGTACGGGCTCTCCATCGGAAAGCCGCGTCAGGATTTCGACTATTCCGACAAGGCTGCCGTGGCTAAGCAATTCGACGCCGCGCTCGCGGTGGTGAAGCGGCTCAAGAGTCACCCGGCGATCCTCGTCTGGGCGCTGGGGAACGAGTCGGAGCTGTCCGCGAAGGAATCCGACCGCCTCCTCTTGTGGGCGGCGCTCGAAGACCTCGCCAAAGCGATCAAAGTCGAGGATCCGAACCATCCCGTTATCACGGTGCTCGCCGGTGCGAGCCGCCTCGGCGAGGTGAAGAAGCTCTGCCCCAGCCTGGACGCGATCGGCTTGAACGCTTACGGTTCCATGCTGCAACTGCCCGAGTCGGTGGCCGCGGCGGGATGGGACAAACCTTATATCGTGACGGAATTCGGGCCGCGCGGCCATTGGGAGGTCGCGAAGACGCCCTGGGGCCTGCCCATCGAAGACAGCAGCACCGAGAAGGCCGACTTCTACCTCAAGGCGTACCGCCACGCCGTGGAAGGCCGGCCGCAGGCGCTTGGCGCCTATGTTTTCCTATGGGGAAGCAAGCAGGAAAAGACCCACACTTGGTACGGAATGTTCCTGCCTGACGGCAGTCCCCTGGAGGCCATCGATGTAATGACCTACGTCTGGAGCGGGAAGTGGCCGGCGAACCGCGCCCCCAAGATCGGACCCGGAAAGTTCAAGATCACGGCCGAATCGGGCGGCACGGACCGCGAGAACGAGTTCCTGCCGGGCGCGAAACTGCGCTGCGCCGTCAGCGGTTCGGACCCGGAGGGGGAGCCTGTGAAAGTGAGCTGGGACCTGCGTGTGGACGTCTCCGACAACCCGTCAGGCGGCGGCGACCGCGAACCGCCCAGCGTCCCGATCGAAGGCGCCGTCCTGTCCACCAACGCCGGCGAAGCGCTGATCCAGGTACCCGACAAGCCCGGCAATTATCGCATTTTCGTGTACGTGCACGATCCGGCGGGGAAGGCGGCCACGGCCAACGTCGCCATCCGGGCCGGGCAGCCCGCGGCGCGATAGCGCGAACGGTGTACGTCGCGGCCGGTATCGCAGCGCGGGCATTTGGGGGCCGGCGATTCACTCATGTCTCGAAGCGCTTCTCAAGCTATCGCAGGTTTCGGTCAACGGCGTCTGAACGTACGATTCGCCGCTCGGATGGAGGAGTCGTAGATCGCGGCGGGCCGCCCTGGCGGCTATCCCTTGATATCTGGAACGGGTCCGCTCTCCCCTCCGCTACTCTGTCTCCCGGCGCGCTTTCTTCCGATTGCGCTTACGGGCTAACGCCTGCTTGACGCGGAGCTTCTGGCCCGGCTTCAAGTAGAAGGCGTGCCGTTTGACTTCCCTGATGATGTCCTCCTGCAGAACTTTCCTCTTGAAGCGGCGGAGCGCGTTCTCCAGCGTCTCGCCTTCTTGGAGCTTCACCTCAGCCAAAGGGCGCCACCAGCATTGACCATGATTTGGAACATCACCATCCAGTATGGGGCCTGGCGCTACGCCTCGGCAAGATCCCGTACAAATGGAACGTGTGCCTCGCCATAACTCCATCGGCCCGGTTTCTGAACGGTACCGAGGGGTTACGGATGCTCCTCCGGAAGAATCGCGGCGTCATCGCGGGCGCATATCGGTCCTGAATGACAATCGTTGGCGGGACCGCGGCCGGCGGCGCGAGCAAGGACGCGGCCGCGACCGCTTCCGCTTGAGCACTGCGAGTTGCTGCCGCAGCGCGGGAGTCTCCAGGCCGAGATCGTGGCGCGCACGCAGGAACGCGCGCAGGAATAAGAGAAGTGCGAAAACGAGTTGGAGCATTTGGCCAGGTGGGGACGCACCACCATAGCAAGCCACTCAGTCCGTCAGTCTTCCCGGCGATCCTTCCACGCGACTCTATTTCGAACTTCGTCGATGAGAAATCGCACGCCCTGATTGTCGCTTGGATTCAGCCACAGCATTCGGTCGAAAATGCGCCCCGCTTCCTCGAACCGGCCCAGGCGCCAGAGGCACAATCCGAATCCGTGCATGCAACGCAGGAAAGGCCGGTTGTCAATCCGGCCCCATGGCAGGACGCCGTCGAAATGTTCACCCAGAGATAATTCGCCAATCCGAAATCCAACTTCGTAGTGCCGGATGGCATCTTCGGGCCGGCCATCAAATACCAGATTCCCGAGATGCGCGTGGGCATCCAGGCAGCGCGGGTCGGCTTGACAGAGATCCATCAAGACCTGGTACGCGCCCTCTGTGTCTCCGGCGTCGTCACGGTCGACAGCCTGCCCGATCGGATCGGCGTCCGGATCTGGGTCGTCCGGGTCCATGCCCGGCAACACTTGCTCCATTTCGAAATCGGCTCGGCGGCCGCGCGCGACGATCGGCTTGGCCCACTCGTCGATCGGCTCCCCTTCGTCGCCCCAATACTGCCGTGCGGGGTCCCACACGCCCTGAGCCTCGAGTTTCAGCGGGATCAAACCCAGCGCGCCCGCGTCGAGGCGCGTCGATTCGATTTCGCCGGAAAGATATGCGTTCCCGGCGTAAGTCCCGCGCTTGCGCGGCCGGACCACGGCGATCTCACCGGGGACCACGTCCCCGAGGCGCGTGGCGCGCAGCGTGATCTCATCGCCGCTGCCGAGCAGGCGGCAAGGAGCGGCTTTCCGCTTTACCGACAGGACCGCCAACTCGACGGGTCCGGCATCGTTTTCGCCTGTTGGCCGGGAAGGCGCCAGACCCATCCACTTCGGGTACGCCGCCACATATCGCGAGGCCTCCGAGCCGGTAGCCATCGTCACATCCGCGGTCGCCACCACATGCTCGCGGCCATCGGCGCCGCGGCACTTTGCCGTCAGCCCGCGCCGCTCGTTCCCGCCGTAGTCTAACGCAATCACCTGAACCGGCTTGCCCCAGTGGCAGCGGCTTTCTCCGTCTCGCGACCTTCTTCATGATCCGAGCCTCTCCCGCCAGCGTTGTTTGGCGTCCGCCAGAAACGATGGCCGCTCGCCGCGCTTCTCGCCGGCCGCCAGCTTCTGAAACTCGCCTATGAAGCCGCTCTTGCGGAAATGCGCGGCGATCGCCTGCCGCACGGTCCGCTCCCACTCGGTGGCGAGGCCCGCCCGGACGTAGCAATCCCGGGCGCGTTCGAAGTTGTTCAGCGCCGCATCGTAGTATTTGCTCTTCTTTGCGTCCACGATGCGCATCCCCTGCGCCCGCCAGAGCCGCGCGGCCAGCCCAGAGTGGAATTTCTCCAGCTTCCGGGCGGCAGGCTCCGTGGCATAGTGGGTGACATGTTCGAGGGCTTCATCGGACGCGCTGCGAACCAGGTCCGCCAATCGGTCGATTTCTTTGGTTTCGACGAGCAACTCCAGCGCCGAATGCAGGTCCGCGCCGCCGGCCGCATTGAGAGCCTTCTCGCGCCATGCCGCGCGCTCGGCCTTGGGCACGAACTTCATCAGATCGTCATAGGTGAACTTCGAGGGATGTTTACGAAATTCGGCCCAGGCGGATTCCAGCGCTTCGCCCTGCCTGCCAAGTTGGATCAGCAATTCCCGCTGGAGCTTATCGAGGTCGCAGACCGCCGCGGACCCAAACTGCTTCTCGCGGGCAAGGGTGCGCCCGCGATCCACCCAACTCAGCGCCTCGCCCGGCTTTCGGCGAGCGATATGCAGCTTAGCGAGAGCCAGGCAGTCCTCCGGCTTAAGTCCGGTCCGCTCTGTCAGCGCCACGTAGCTATCGATGTCCCGTTGCGCGCAGTAGATCGCCCGCAGAATCTCGCTCCCGTGCCTGTATGGCCAGCCGGACGGCTCCGCCGAGGCGGCCTCAAACCGCGCTCGAACGCGCTTCTCGAAAGCCGCCAAGCCCGCTTTGTCGAAAGCCGCGGCGGCGTCCTTCTCGATCGGGTAGCAGAATGCGTAAGGGTCGTCGTCCATCCATGCGAGCAGCGTGGCCACGGTCTTATCGGCGTCGGCGCCGCCGGCCTCCCGTGCTTTGATCCAAAGGCAGATCAGATCCCTGGCGAATTGCCCGAAGTAGCCGCTGGAGTCGTCGAGTTCATCGGCCTTCGCATGACATCCCGCAAGAAAGGCCTCGTAGAGGGCGGCGGCGCGAGGCGGTTCCGCCGCGGCGACCGCTCCGATTCGTCCCGCCACCTCCTCAAGACCGCTTACGAATGAGAAGCTCGCGCGATCATAGATGTACTCTCCGGGCCGGAGCGCCCGCTCGATTTGCGGTTCCACAGGGTCCGTCTTGCTTCGAAGAGGCCTTCTCATGCGCGATTCCCGCGTCGTGTCACCTTGATGTCGAATCCGATGCTCTCACGAGGATCCGTTGGCCAGGGCATATTGACGTTTCGGATCGTGCGGCCCGGCGCCAATCTCGACCAGGAGCCCGCGAGACTTCATCGCCTGCAACCTTAAAAAAATCGCCCGCTGCGATAGGCCGATATGCTCAGCTACGGCCGCCGTAGAGAGCGTGCCGCTCTTACCAAGCAGCGTCATGATCTTCTGGTCGGTGGCATCCGCGCCGGGTCGCTTCACACGAGCGGTCGCAATTGTTACGCGAAAGTGCAGGCCGATTTCCTCCAACCGCGGCGCCTCCAGACCCGCCTCCTGGCACGCGGCGGTCATCCGCTGAATGCCGCTGCCCCACTGCTCGATCGGACGAAGCTCGTGGAATACCCGTCCAATCACGCGATTGCGCAGCTTGGAGACGCCTTGGCGGATGTCCTGCACGGTCAAGCCAGACGGCAGCAGGCCGGGGTTCTCGATCTCGATTCGGTCATCATATATGGCCAGCCGGATTGGCGCTCCCTGTTGGGAGTAGTCCGCGTGGACTACCGCATTCATTACCGCTTCGCGAATTGCCACGATCGGAACCGACCACCGCTCTTCCGCCGCGCGGGGCAGCAAGGACCGGATCTCCACCGAATCCGCCAGCCTGAATCCAGGCGTCGGGGAACCTGGATAACCGGTCCGGACCGAACAATAGCAGGCCGCCGATCGTCGGGACCTGGCGCCCTTGATGTTCCGTTGTGATGCGCAACGTCTTGTAATCCTGCGGCCTGAGTTTCCGGTACGGAGCGAACAACTCGGAAGCAACTCGGAAGTCGATGGCTTCCGAGTCCTGGTCCGGCAGGGCCTGCTCATCGAAGGAGTCCATCCGATTGAATCGCTTGAGCTCTTCGATCTGAGTCTCCTCGGCCCGCCGGTTTGTCGATCCCACCCGGATGAAAACGCCTTCTTCGGGCCCGAGCCTCTGGAGATAGTGAGGACGGGTGTTGCTTGGATGCACGCGAACAGTCAGCACATTCAGCTTGCGCCGAGCCGCCAGCGCCGGCCACACCAAAAGCTGTCACACCCAAACGCCGGATCAGCAAACAGGGTATGCAGAGAATCATCGCCGCTACGAAGAACCGATGGGCGGCGGTGAGAGCGGCCAGGGCCCAGCAGGAAAAGGCTGCCGCCAAGAAGACGGCGGCGAAGAAGAAGGCGGCGAACAACCTGGGGCGAACGCTCAAGAGCGAAGCGCGGCCGGATGGGGTAGATTCTCGATCTGAGGTCAATCTACGAGAATCTCAAAGCCACCATCTTGCTCGAACCGCCGCGATGCGCCGGCTAGCAGCCGCCCGGCTTGTCCGTGGCCACGGCCTTAGGCTTGGAAAGCCACAGTCGGCTGACGCAACCAACGATGGTCAACACGCCGAGCGCGCCGAGAAAGACGATGGTTCCCCCTGCTTTCTGCACACTCTCGTGCTGCAGGATCATCGCAAGCATCACCAGATACCACAGGCCGACAGCGATGCCTAGCAGCAACAACCAGCGCGGGCTCCCCGGCCCCCAAATACCCATGAACCATCCAATCAGATAAGGCAGGATCAGCACTCCACACCATATTGAATGTCCGGAAGCGCCTCCAATGCCGCCCATGGCGCTCAGCCCCCACAACGCACCAACGCCAATCGCGATCAGAATGAAAACCCACACCCTGTAAGCGACTAACCGCCGTTCGTGTTGGCCGAGGAAGGCGCCGAGCGCGAACAGCCCACTGCCAGGAAGGATGACTGCCGATCCCTCCATCGGGTCAAGAGCGCCGATCAGCATGGCGATACCGCCGACAATGACCAAAATGCGCGACCAAAACTTACATGAGTTCATAGATTACCTCCCGGCTCGCGTTTAACCAAGATGCGCCCATGCAGGCAGCGCCTGTTTCTTCCGTAGCGTCAACGGCCCGCTGTCTCCCTCGTGGATCACCTGTCCGGCCAGTTCGGCGCCTTCCTTGTTCAGGGTTCCCTCAAAGGAGGCATGGCCAATCTTGATTCCGAACTCCACTTTCCGGCCCGTCTGCTTCACGTCATTGAGGGGCAGGCCACCGTCCATGGTCGCCGCGACGGTGTTGTCCGGCATATTCTTGAAATGGAACCCCAACCGGACCGCGCCGTTGGGCGTCTGGATGGGACCTTCCCAATCACCCTCTAATTCCTTCGACACTGCCGGGCTAGCCGGGATCAATTCCACGCTCGCCTCGCCCGTACGCTTGAAGTCGATCGGCGTTGAGTTCTGCCCGTTGGTGAGCGTCCCTTTCATCCTTCCGTCAGTGCCCAGGGTCAGGAGCCGAATTTAGCCATCATGAGTTCGACGCCGACGAACTTCACGGAATTGCCGTTCACCGCCACATCCGACGCTACGAGGCCCTTCGCGTTCTCGGATGCAACGCTCATGCTCGCGATCCGCTCCGACCTCGCGTTCTTGGCCAGATCGAGCGTCAACCCGATCTCGCGGTTACCCTCCGTATAGGCGCGGGACCTGTCTGAGCGCATGAATGCGCCGCAAAGAGAACGGCCGCGCTCGCGCCGCGAAGAAGTCGAGTAGACATCAGGTACATCGATCCACGTTTCATTTGAAAACTCCTGTTGCGCCGAACCGGCCTGAACCTCCGTTTCGGCGCTCCGGTCGCCGTTCGGAGGCGCCTGGCTGCGGCCCCACGTTTCCTCACAAGCCGAGTTTGCCCTGGGAGCGGTGCGAATATCCTTTCCAGAGCCTTACAAATCTCCGATGAAACTCCGATATGTGAGTTCCAGTATTCGCCGCCGGGAGCCGCCAGTGTGGACGGAGATCTCGGAAAATGACCCCGGATCAGAAATTCACCCCGTCCCGCCGCGCCTGCCCACCGGTGAAAGCCTCACACGCGCAGTGGACCAGCGCGCCGGCCTTGGCGGCGTCCGCTTTGTGATTCACCTCGTAGCCGATCTCCCGGCCGCACCGGAAACAGACGGTCGTTCTCGATCTTGATCGCGAAGCCAGGCGTTGCATTATTTGGGGTGCTTCTATGGAAGAATCTCGACGGAGGTCCAGTGCCGGTCCGCGGAGTTGCCGAGGAGGTATCCGCCGGCAATCCCTGCTGCCCATAAGCCAGCGAAGACGGCTGCCTGTTTGCCCGAACCCTTGGAACCGAATGTGGCCCCAATACCGCACACCAACCCTACGATGGCGCCAGGGGCGTTAAGACAGCTCTCTAAGCCCAGCCCTTCTTCACCATATCGAGCCGGCGCAGCGCAGCGCGCGGCACCCGAAGCGGGCCTTTGGGATAGGCGCTACGGTCGGTGGTCTTGGCGACACTCACCACCAGGGTGTCCGACTCGACGGCCGTGGCCTTCCCCGCCACAATGGCGCCGCCCGGCATGGCGATCGATACGGTATGGCCGATTATGACATTCAGTCCTTCCCAGGAGACGCGAAGCAGCGGAGCACCGTCCGCCAACACCGGGAGCAGTAACAGGATGCCAACCGCGAGTACTCGATTGGTTTTTTGAGTCATCTGCATCAACTTTTGCCTTTCACGACGTCGGATTGAGGCCAGCCAGCATGCAATAACCGTTTAGTGTCGTCTAGAATTGGTTCGCATGAAAGGAGGATACGCTTCTCGCCCTGAGGAAAACCTTCCGGAATGCTTACAAACTTCTTCCTATTGCCGTCCTTGCGCCACGAGGCGCGGGATCTCCCCGAGGCGCCCAGATAAGGGATTCACCCCATCCCGCCGCGCCGGCCTTGGCAAGGTCCGCTGTGTGATTCGCGTCGTAGCCGATCTGCCGGCCGCACCGCAGGCAGACGGTCGCCGCCGCCTCACGCGACTTCTTGCATCGGTGGTGGGGGCAGTCTGTCTGGAAAGATCCGTACTTGCTGCCAGGCGGCGCGAGGTTCATCGTGGGCGTGGGCATGGCCATCCTCAGTTGACTCGGAGGCGTTTGTACCGGCCCGCCCGGTTTCGCAACATGGTCGATAGGCGTACCCATCTGGTTTCATGGCCGCGCCACTCGTCGACCGTGAACCAGCGTGGCTGGACGGAATCGACGTGGGCCACCGCCGCGGCGTGGCCGACAAACCGTTGCCTTTGGATCGCTCCGAATTGCGGGTCCTGCCAGGTCAGCCGATATCGCAACCCGCTGGCATCAATGCTGCCCGCCGATGGAATCCGCCAGTTGGTTGCGCTCAAGAATGCGGATCTGATTGTGATGGGTACGCATGGCCGGAGCGGTCTCAACCGCTGGATGTTGGGGTCGGTGGCCGAGCGTGTCCTGCGCGAGAGTCCGGCGCCGGTACTGACCGTTCGATCCGCCCCGCGCGAACCCATCCGCCACGTGCTCTGTCCCGTTCACGACACGGAACTGTCGCGGCGGGCTCTGAGTTTCGCGGCTGGTATTAGCGCTTGTTTCGACGCCAGTTTGACCGTGCTTCCCGTATCCGAGGCGTCCGGAACCAGGTTCGTCTCCGATCTGTGCAGTTGGGTCCCCGCGGAAGAGAGGTCGCGGTGCGTCATCAAGGAATTGGTCCGCCATGGAGATCCTGCCGAGGAGATCGTCAAGCTCGCCGCCGAAGAACCGTACGACCTGGTCGTGTTGAGAGCGGCGCTCCAGCGCTTTTTCGATGGAATGGTCATGGGAACGACCACGCTGCGAACGGTGCGCCACTCGCCGTGCCCGGCGCTGACGGTGGGATCCGGTCCTGTAGTACAGGATCGAGCGCAAGACGGGTAGTGGCGCAGGCGCTATCCTTAGGCGAGGGATAAACTCGGTGCAGTTTTCCGGAAGCCAGGAATACGGTTACGTCATAAGGGTGGATCTCCCATTCGAAGACGTGGTGGCCCGGCTCGAAGCCGGCCTCAAGAACGAGGGCTTCGGCGTTCTTTGCAAAATCGACATACAGGCGAAGCTGAAGGAAAAACTTGGCGTCGACTTCCCGCGTTACGTAATTCTCGGCGCGTGCAATCCTCCGCTGGCTTACCAGGCTCTCCAGGAGGAGATCAATTTGGGACTGCTGCTTCCCTGCAATGCCGTCGTTTATGAGCGGGACGGGCAGGTCTCGGTCGGCGCCGTGGACGCGGCCAAGATGCTCTCGGTCGTCGGCAATCCAGCCATGGAACTGATGGCCAAGGACGTCAACGAGAAACTCCGCCGCGCGGTGGACAGCGTCTAACAGACTGCCGAAAACGGTCCCGTTCGGAGGCGATTTGGGCAAGATTTGGGCAAGGTGCCCAAATGGAGTCTGTAACATGCCGATTCTAATGCTGCATCCTTACTCATTGCGTCGAGACTCGACGCAGGATTTGGACATTCAAGTCTGCACCCCAAACCGCGGCAGTATCCAACGCAGCAGAATAATGTACGCCGCAATCGGCGGCAGCAACCAATCGTTCAACACTTCGTTTCTCCGATCCAAGCCAAGGTCCCGCTTACCAGTGCTTAGGCGGCGCACCGACACCCGCCTTCCGGAGGAACGTCATCATGGGACACCAGTTGGTGAACGCCGACTGGAACAGGTTCACGCCGACGAACGCGGTGAACAAGAACCATGCGGGATGGACCCAATAACCCAGGGCCGCGCTCAGCATCACGAAGAAGCCGGCAATCAGGCGTAAATAACGTTCAACGGTCATACGGTTCTTCTCCTTCGATTCACCACAAAGTAGACAATGGGCACGGTCATGCGCGACAGCGCCAGAGACGCGACTTCTCCGGCCATTAGCGCGATGGCGAGACCCTGAAAGATCGGGTCGAAAAGGATCACGCTGGCGCCGACCACCACGGCCGCCGCGGTCAACATCATGGGACGGAAGCGGACCGCTCCAGCGTCGATCACCGCTTCATCGAGCGGCATCCCTTCCTGCAAGCGAAGCTCGATGAAATCGACCAGGATGATCGAATTGCGCACCACGATTCCAGCCCCCGCAATGAACCCGATCATCGAGGTGGCGGTGAAAAACGCATTCATCAGACCGTGCGCGGGCAGGATGCCGACGAGCGAAAACGGAATTGCCGCCATGATGACAAGCGGCGTGACGAACGATTGGAACCACCCCACCACCAGGCCGTAGATCAAGATCAGGACCGCCGCGAAGGCGATTCCCAGATCGCGGAAGACTTCGTACGTGATGTGCCATTCCCCATCCCATTTCATGGAATAGTGCTCGGTGTCGGTGGGGAGCGTCGCCATATGTTGCTCGATCGCGTACCCGCCGGGCGCCCGGAACTTGTCCATTTCCGGCCCAAGCTTAAGGATGGCGTACACCGGGCTTTCCATGGCGCCCGCCACGTCGCCCGTTACGTAGGTAACCGGCATCAGGTTCTTGTGGTAAATGCTCTTGTCCGCGACCACTTCCTGGCTGTGCAGCAGCTCGCTTAACGCCACCAACCGGCCTGTTCGTCCAGATACTTTGAGGTTCTCGATTTTTTCCAGGTCCGAACGGGTGGCGCGGTCGAGGCGCAGCATCAGAGGTATATCTTCCTTCGCGGAATCCGAATGGAGCAGGCCAGCCTGGTAGCCGGAAGAGGCCAGCGCCATGGTTTGGGCGATGTCCGCTTCGGAAATACCGTTCAAGGCGGCCTTCTCCTTGTCGACCTCCAGCCGGTACTCCGGCTGGTCGTCCTCCACATACCAATCGACGTCTACGACGCCGCTCGTGCGCTTCCACAAGTTCCGTATGCGCCCTGCGATAGCGGTGCGCTCGGCCAAATCCGGTCCGTAGACTTCGGCTACCAGGGTTTCGAGCACCGGCGGTCCCGGCGGCACTTCCGCCACCTTGATGCGCGCTCCAAACTGCTCGGCCACCGGCAAAAGCCGCTGCCGAACCTCTTTGGCGATGGCGTGGCTCTGCAGCTTGCGGTCGCCTTTCGGCAGCAGGTTCACCTGAATGTCGGCGACGTTCGACCCCTGGCGGAGATAATAGTGCCGCACCAGCCCGTTGAAGTTGAATGGGGATGCGGCGCCCACATACGTTTGGAGATTCACTACTTGCGGCTGATCGAGAGTGGCGCGCGCCAGAGCGTTGGTGGCGCGGGCCGTCTCTTCGAGGGTCGTTCCATTCGGCATATCCACGATCACCTGGAATTCGCTCTTGTTGTCGAACGGAAGCATTTTCACTTTTACAAATTGGAAATAGAACAGGGAGACAGAGCCGAGCAGCAGGGCAACCACCCCCAGCAGAAAGCTCCAACGCACCGCCGGAACGTGCAATATCTTTCCCATCACGACGCGATAGACCCGCGTCACGAGGTCCTCTCTTTCCCCGTGCTTCGAGGAATGGCCCGATTTGAGAATCCTGACCGCCGCCCACGGCGTCACGATGAAGGCCACCAGCAGCGAGAACACCATAGCCGCGCTCGCGCCAATCGGAATTGGCCGCATGTACGGCCCCATCAGGCCGCCCACAAAAGCCATCGGCAGGATGGCCGCAACTACCGCCAGTGTGGCCAGAATGGTGGGGTTTCCCACTTCATCCACGGCCTCGATGGCAACGTCGTACGGCGGCCGCTCGCGGTTCGCGGGCATACGCCAGTGACGCACGATATTCTCCACCACCACGATGGCATCGTCCACCAGAATGCCGATAGAGAAAATCAGCGCAAACAAGGTGATGCGGTTCAAGGTGTAGCCATAAAGATAGAAGACCGTCAGCGTCAGGGCGAGAGTGACCGGTATGGCAATGAACACGATCAGCGATTCGCGGAAACCCAGCGTAATTGCAATCAGGATGCTTACCGATACCACGGCGATCAGCATATGAAACAGCAGTTCGTTCGATTTCTCGGCCGCTGTTTCGCCATAGTCGCGCGTGATATCCACCTGGACGTCCGAGGGAATCACGCTGCCCTTAAGCGGCTCGATACGCCGGAGAACGTTGTCCGCCACGATGACCGCATTGGTCCCCTTTCGCTTGGCGATCGCGATGGTCACCGCAGGCAGAAACTCACCGGACCCGGCATGGGCCATGCGAACATATTGGGAAGGCTCTTCTCCTTCATCGCTCACCGCGGCGACGTCGCGGACGAAAATGGGCTTGTCGTTCGCCACGCCGGCTACCACGTTGCGCACATCTTCGGCGGCTCGCAGAAACTCGCCGGTCTCCAGGAGGTATTCTTTGTTCGCCATATCGAACTGTCCGGAAGGCAGGCGCTGGTTCGAAAGCCCGAGCGCACCGGCAACCTGAAGCGGTGAAAGGTTATAGGCCGCCAGCTTAGCTTCGTCCAGAACGATGCGGATCTCCCGGCGCTGCCCGCCAATCAGCGTGACCGCGGAAACATCCGGAACCTGTTTCACTGTGTCGTCAACCTGCGCCGCAATACGGCGCAGTTCGAAATCGCCGTATCGCTTGCTCGAAAGCGTCAGAGCCAAAATCGGTACATCGTCGATCGATCGCGGTTTCACCAGGGGCCGCGAGGCGCCCGGCGGGACGATATCGAAATTGGCGGCCAGCTTTTGGTTGAGGCGGACCACGCTTTTCTCTTCGTCCTGGCCCACCAGGAATCGTACAATCGCTATGGACGCGCCGGGGCTGGAAGTCGAGTAGATGTATTCGACTCCAGGGATCTCCCACAACAGCTTTTCCATCGGCTTGGTGACGCGCTCTTCCACCTCGCGCGCCGACGCGCCGGGCATTTGCACGAAGACGTCGATCATCGGCACGATAATCTGCGGTTCTTCTTCGCGGGGCAGTTTCCATACGGCGAAGCCGCCGAGGAGCAGCGCCGCGACGATGATCAACGGGGTCAGCTTGGAGGAGATCCACGCGTGCGCGAACCGCCCGGCCGGACCCAGACGACGGGGACCGCTCATTGGCGCTCCTCCACCCGTGCGCCATCGGTCAGTCCGGGCGGCGCCGGGCTTACTACCTTCTCTCCCACGCTCAAACCGGAAAGCACTTCGACGGCGCCCTGCCCGCGTTCGCCGGTAGTCAACAGCCGCGAGCGCGCGACCCTGCCTTCCATCACGAAGACCGATTGCAGTTGCCCGCGCTCCACCAGGGCAGCCGCTGGAATGGTTAGCACTTTGCGAGCCCCGAGTGGGAACCACGCACGTCCGAACACGCCGGACCGCAGATTCGGCACGGCGGGCAGATCGATTTTCACGATGCAGGCGCGGGAAGCCGCATCCACGGCCGGTACGATTTCCGAGACGCGGGCGCTGAACCGGCGATCCAAAGATTCCAGGGCGACATCGACAGTCTGCCCGGGCTTGACAAACGGGAGCCTGGATTCGTCCACGGATGCCTCCAGCCGATAGTTGCCTTCCCGCTCCATTGTGAGCAGGGGGGCGCCGGGCGCCGCCAGGTTTCCCGGTTCCACGGACTTCGCTGTTACTACCCCGGAGAAGGGCGCTGAGATCCGGGTGTAATCGCGCGTGATAGTCGCTCCGCGGATTTCCTGCTGAACCTGCGCCTGCTTGGAATCGAGTTGGGCGCGCTTCGACCGTGCCATCTCGTAGGCGGCTTGAGCCGATTTGAGCCGCGCGGAAGCTTCATCGAACTCCTGGGGCGAAATCGACTTCTTGGACGCCAGTTCTTCCATGCGTTTGAATGTGCTTTGCGCCAGATCCAGGTTGGCTTTAGCGCCGGCTACGCCGTTGTCCGCTTCGGGGATGGAACTCAGAACCTCCGCCTCGGCGGCCTCCGCGCGGTGAACGTTGGTGTCCAGATCCTGCGAATCCAGCGTGACCAGAGGCTGGCCTTCCTGGACCCGATCGCCCACCTGAACGGCTACCTGTTTCACATACGCCATGAGCTTGCTGGAGAGCACTGTGACCACGTGCGCACGAACGGTTCCGGTAGCTTCGTATACCTCGGGCCACTGCTGGCTGCTTACCGTAGCCGTTTGGACCGGAACAGCGGGCGCGTTGTTAGCGGCTTTGGGCTGAGGCTCACTACCGCCGCAGCTAGCCAGCATCGCAAGCGAAACGAGAATGGGGACAACAATAATAGATCGCATTAATTCAATACCTCCGAGTCGGGCGAGAGCCGCCCGGCGGCCAAATCCAACATCGTGGCGGCCATGCGTTGGTCATGCACCGCCGCCAGGTACCGGGTTCGGCTTTCCAGTGCCGCGGTTTCGTTTCGTAAAAGGTCCGTCACGTTGCTCATACCGGATTCGTAGCGGTTCTGCGTGATTCTTAAGCTTTCCTCGGCTTCGGCCACGGCTGCTTTCGCCACCTCGATCCGTTGCTGCGCCGCCCGAAGATTGGCCCAGGCGCGGCGTACTTCCAGGCGCACCGCCGAATCGACGCGCTGCTCGTCGGCATGGGCACGCTCCAGCCAATCGCTCGATTCCGCGATTCGAGCCTTGTCGGCCAGACCGTTGAAGAGGTTCCAGCGCAATCCCACGGAGGCCAACCAGTTCGCCCCACCTTTGTTGATGAATTGCTGGCGATCCGCCTCAAAGGCTGCGTGAAACGCTACCTGAGGAAGCAGCGCGCTCCGGGCCGAATCCGACTGCGTCTTGGCGAGGTCCGCCGCCAAGTGCACTTGACGGGCTTCCGGGCGGGTGACGGAGGCATCCTTTTCCAGGGACGCCAGCGTCAACTCCGGCAAATCTAATGGACTTAGCGAGGTCGTCAGGCGATGGCCGCTATCAAGAGGTAGTCCAAGCACATCGTTCAGCGCCGATTTCGCCACATCCAGATCCGCCGCCCTCTGAATGCGCTGTTCGGTAACAGCGGCAAGATGCACCCGGATGGAGAGGACATCGACATCGGTCGACATGCCGGCCGCGCGGACCGATTCGGCCCGCGTCAAGTCCGCTTCGGCGCTTCGGAGCGCCTGCTCCGCCGTCTTGAGGCTTTCAGCCGCGAGGATCGCGCCGTAATACGCTTCGGCCACGCCGGCGATCGTCTGCATCTGGGTGTGGCGTTGCTCTTCTCCTGTCATCTGCCGCGAGAGATCGGCGGATTTCACCGCGTAGCGAGCTTGGCCGGCATCGTACAGCGGTTGGTCCACGGTAAGCACCGACTGGAAATTGTTCAAGGAATTCGGCCGGTTCAGGGGACCGATATTGAAGTTTTCAACACCGAATTGGTGTTGGGTCAGTAACGAACTGAAAACAAAAACCGGGTTGTCGCTGCGCGCGAAGGATTCGGAATAGTTCAGCTTGGGAAGCCGGCCGGCGCGGGCCTCGTCCATGCGCGTTTCCGCGGCGCGCATCCCCGCGCTGGCGCCGGCAATGGCTTTGTTTCCTTGTATGGCCAACCGCACCGCCTCGCGCAACGAGAGCGAATCGTCCTGCGCCAGCAAAGGCGCCGCCAGGAGCAAAAGTAGTGACTTTCTCATGATATTCGGATCGTGCAGCTCCGCTTCATCCCCAAAGATGCAAATTCCGCCCTTTGGTGACATCGTCACTTTTTCGCAAGAACTGCATCTTTGTGAATGAGGTCGTCTTTCATGGAAGTAGAAGTCCTACATTTGGGCGACGTTAAGTTTGAGGCGGTCGCGCGCGGCCACCGCGTGATCTGCGATCAGCCGGCCGCCAACGGCGGTTCGGACAGCGGCATGACGCCCCCGGAGTTTCTATTGGCGTCGCTCGGGACCTGTGCGGGGTTTTACGCGGCGCAGTACCTCAAAACGCGATCCCTGCCTGCGGACGGACTGAGAATCAAGGTCACGGCGGAAAAGGCTACTCAGCCGGCAAGGCTGGGACACTTTCAGATTGAGGTAACGGCGCCGGAACTCGATCCGCGGCATCAGGCTGGCATTCTCCGGGCGGTGAAGGCGTGCCTTGTCCACAACACGCTGCTGCATGCGCCGGTCATCGATGTCGTTCTCAATGCGCCAGTCGAGATGCCCGTCACGTGATTTGCCGAATGGCCGGGCGGCATGAACGGGCATCCAAGCACTTGCGATTAGGCGATGGCCTGCCTTTCAGGGAACCTCCGGCCGCTCCGCCCAAGATTTCCCTCAGCCATCTGCTACTGATCTTCCTCAAAATCGGCAGCATCGGCTTCGGAGGCGGGATGGCAATCATTTCAATCATGGAGCGCGAGCTGGTAAGGAAGCGCAAATTGCTCCCTCTGGACGAATTCCTGCACGGCGTCGGGTTTGGACAGATCCTGGGCTCGTTCGCGATCAACGCTTCCTTATTTGTCGGTTACAGGCTGTTCGGCATCCTGGGAGGCATACTCTCGGCCGTGGCATTTCTTTTCCCATCGCTCGCTCTGGTGATTGCTCTGTCCCACCTCTATTTCCGCTTTCACGCGATTCCAGCTCTCCAAGGGGCCGTCGCGGGTCTCAGTCCGGTGGTGATTGCGTTGATTGTCGAGGCCGGCTGGTCAATCGGCGGGCGAGTTTTGCGGTCGCCACTTGCTTTTGCCGTGGCGGTCGTGGCGCTGGCTTCGGGTTTCTTGAAGGTCAATGCGCTGTGGGTGCTGCTCGGCGCCGGGGCCGTGGGCCTCGTCATGACCCGAAGCCGCATCGATCCCCCTGAAAAGACAGACGGCAAAGCGACACAGCCTTTCGCCATGGCCGCACTGGGCCCGGCGTTGGCCGCGGGATCCTCACTCGGCGCGCTTGCCGCGACATTTCTCAAAGTGGGGCTGGTGTTTTTCGGCGGCGGATTCGTGCTAGTGCCGGTTCTGCATCACCGGCTGGTTACGGATCTTCACTGGCTGACCGCGCGCGAGTTCATCGACGGCGTGGCAATCAGTAATCTGACGCCTGGCCCGATTGCCGTGCTGGCGACATTTGCCGGTTACCATCTTGCTGGAATCCCCGGCGCCTTGGTTGCTACGGCTGCCCTTATGACGCCGGCGGTGCTCCTGATGCTGGCCATCACGCATCAGTATGAGCGCTTTCGTCATGACAGCCGCGCACAAGGCCTTTTGTCCGCGCTCAATCCGGCAATCACGGGCTTGATTCTTAGCACGGCTATTCTGCTCGGCGGCGGCGTTCTCACGTCCTGGCAGCGCTGGCTCTTTGGCGCCGCGTGTTTGCTCACGCTGCGCAGGCTGCATTGGCCGCCGGTCATCTTGCTGGGCATCGGCGCCATCGCCGGATATGCCGGTTTATTGCCGTAAGCGGAGAGAAATATCCGTCTAGCCCCTACTGCCCGATTTCCGTGAATATACGCGCAATCGAGTATTCCCACGGCAGGCTCCGCCTTCTATGCTCGCAAATGGGGGGCCACTTGACTGGGAACCGCGACCACGCGCTGCCATCGCAAATCTTGGAAGCCATCCGGCAATTCGACACATGCAACATCGCCAACGCCATCGAAACGTTCGGTGTCCGGCTTCGCAATGAGGGCTATACCAGACCCGGTTTGCAGTGTGTCACTGGGGGCTTTCCACGCTTACTGGGCTATGCAGCCACCGCCAGAATCCGTTCCTCCGACCCACCGGTAACGGGAAGCCACTATTCGGATCGCACCGATTGGTGGGCCGGCATTGAGAGCCTTCCCGCGCCGCGGATTGCCGTCATCCAGGATCTCCACGCGGAATCCGGCCTGGGGTGCGTAGTCGGTGAGGTACATGCCGCCGTGCTCAAGGCCCTGCGGTGTCAAGGCGTGATCACCAATGGGACGGTCCGCGATATCCCCGCTGTCGCTCGTATGCCGTTTCCAATGTTCGCCCGCTCGGCCGCCGTATCGCACAGCTACACCCACATCGTGGACTACGGTCAACCCGTCCGGATCTTCGGGCTTGAAGTTCGCCCGGGCGACCTGCTTCTCGCCGATTGCCATGGCGTAGTCTCCATTCCGCACGAAGTCGCGGCGCAACTCCCCGATGTGGCCGCCCGAATTCGCGTCCAGGAGCAGCGCATCATCGACTTTTGCCAATCCCCCGACTTTTCGACCGAAGGACTTCTGGAAGCAATCAAGACCACCGATCGAGGAAACTGAATGCGCAAATCGACTGCTCCCATCTTTCCCTTGCTGCTAGCTGCATTGGGTGCGTTTCTGCTCTCTTCCTGTGGCAGCAACAAAGACGTGCAGGCCAGCGCTTCGGCCGCCTCTGAAATCCCCACTGTCGCCGTCGCTAAGGTCGCCACCGCGGACCTCTCGCGCGATCTCGTCCTCACCGCCGAGTTCAAGCCGTTTCAGGAAGTCGACGTGATGGCAAAGGTCTCCGGTTACGTCAAGGAGATCCGCGTGGACGTGGGGGACCGCGTGAGGGAGGGCGACCTGCTGGCCACCCTGGAAGTCCCCGAAATGGCCGATGACCTCCGAAAGTCCCAAGCCGGCGTGAGGCACAGCCAATCCGAAGTAGCGCGCGCCCAGGATGAGATTTTACGAGCCAAATCGGCCCACGATATCGCTCACCTTTCTTATAACCGGCTCCTCCAGGCATCGCAGAAGAGACCCGGCCTGATTGCCCAACAGGAGATCGACGACGCCCAAAGCAAAGACCTGGTCGCCGAAGCCCAGCTCTCAGCAGCCAACTCCTCGCTCGCCGCCGCCGGACAGCAGGTAGATGTCGACCAGTCTTCCACCGCGAGAGTCCAGACCATGATCGATTATGAACGCGTTACCGCTCCCTTCACCGGCGTCGTGACTAAGCGCTATGCCGACAAGGGCTCCATGATCCAGGCCGGC
>Ga0182027_10002656_pt1 | contig 28803 bp, 26 predicted proteins | sample 712E1DmetaG_FD_121300 | JGI IMG/M metagenome (GOLD analysis project Ga0182027, IMG submission 121300) | Permafrost microbial communities from Stordalen Mire, Sweden - 712E1D metaG (Illumina Assembly) | ecosystem: Environmental > Terrestrial > Soil > Wetlands > Permafrost | place: Sweden...
AACCCCGACTCCGACGCCCACGCCAACCCCGACTCCGACGCCCTCGCCAGTCCTCACTCCGCCGCCCGCTCCAACCCCGCCGCCGCCGCCGACCCCACCGCCGTCGGTCTAGCCTCTACGCGACATCACTCGGAGTCCTCGTCGCCACCCGGTGGGCTCACGAAGTCCCGGCACCGGGCCCCACGGCCGCGTTCGAATAGAACTTCCGTGCTGGATCTGTCCGCCGGTCGAGGCCGTAGCCGAGTCCGGCTCCATCCACATGCGGTGGGCGACCGCGGGTCTGTCCGGCGGTTCTTCCGCGCGGGCTGGCGTTCCCCACAAGCCCGGAGCCACTACCACGGCCCTGACGTTCGGCCGGGCGTCGGCTTGCTCGACCGCGTCGGCGACTTCCGCCGACGCCCGCTCCCAGCAGCCCCTTTCTTCTTCGCCCGTCAGGGGTGAGCGGCCCTTGTCCAGGGCGCAGTAGCCCAGTCGAATGGCGACGGCCTTGCGGAAGTGCCGGCACGAGGCACACGAGATCGTCGAGCGGCGACAAACCCAACACAGCGCAGTCTCGCGCTGCTGCGCGCCGCAGTGGGGGCAGTGCCAGCCGGCCATGGTCCGATTGTAGCTGCGATGGTGCCGGCGCAACAGCGGTCTCGACGGGCGGGCCCGGCTGCCGAGGGATTACGGGGTTGTGGTGATGGCCGCGGTGCCGGTGACCTGGTCGCCTGCGGGAGAAGTCACGAGCACGCTCGCCTGGCCGGTCCCCGCCTGGACTCCGGATGGTACGGGCACCTGCCAGGTCGCGGTCCCTGTCGCGTCCGTCGATAGCTCGGGTGAGACGATGGGGCTGAGGCCCGCGATCGTGACGGTAAAGGTCACCGTGGCATTGGCCAGCGGCGCGCCGCTCAGCGAAGTGGCGTGGAGGGTCAGCTTCAGCGTGGGCTGGGCAGACGCCGCAAACTTGCTCGGCGTGACCGCCAGGTGGGCCGCCAGCTGGCCGTAGGCGCGATTGATCGTGACGCTCGTCGACGACGAGTTGCCCGCCTGGTCCGTAGCCGACAGATCAATCGTGTTCGGACCGGCGACGACCGGAACCGTCAGCTTGAACTTGCCGTCGGCTCCCACGACCTGGCTGTTGTATGCGCCGCCCGGCGCCTCCTCGTTGCGAATTGAGATCGTCGATCCGGCGTCGCAGGAGCCGGAGACGCTCAGCGTGGAAGTCGCGATGTTCGCACCCGGGGCGGGCGTGGAGATCTTGATCTTGGGCGGCACGGTGTCGAGGATGTAGGTCACCACGGGGGACGGCCCCCCCTCGCCGGCGGGCGTGGATAGCTTGGCTACGAAGACGTTGCTGCCTTCTGTAAGGGTGATGGGCGGGGTGGCGAAGCGAGTGGTCGACCCGACTGACACGCTCGCCACCCGCCGCTCCGCACCGTCCGTGGCGACCAGATAGACGTTCACCGAGTAACCGGTCTTGCCAATAGCTCCGACCGGCACGCTGCCCTGCATCGGCGTCGACGGCTGGTTGGTGTAGCCGTTGTTGGGCGGTGGATCGAGAGTGGGAGTGTCCAGGGCGACTCCGGAGGGCGGGGCCGTGGGCGGAGCCTGCGACCCAAGGCGGCTGATCGCGCCGCCAAAGGCCGAAGCCAGCTGGCCCAGGATGTCGGTCATCAACCCGGAACCGACCGTCAGCGTCAGCAAACCCAGCAGGAGACAGCCGCTGATTATGAACGCGGCAATCGGTGGGGGGATCTTGCTGCCCGTCGATATAGGGCGGTACCGTCGTATGACGTCCCGCGGTGGGGCTGGCGCCTTGATCGACTGTGTCGACATCCGGTCGCTCGATGGTGGCCTCGGCCGAACATGAGCGGCTCGTCGTTCTCGCATCGGCATGCTCGCTATTGTCTCATCAAGGAAAGCTCGGCCCTGTCGGGATTGAGTGGCGCACCGTAGCAGGGCGGCTGCTCATCAATGGGACGGCCCTGTGTGACGCGTGCCAGCCGTGCGCATCACGACCGGATCGATGTACTCTGCGATAGAGAGCGGACGTTCAGTAGCGTGCGTTCAGGTTCGAGGCGACAGTGCAGGCTCGCGACCCAAAGCCCGATCGGCCCCGAAGCCCCGATGTCGGTTTCGCCCGCCCGGCGACCGACCTTCGGAATCGAGTCGCGCCGATCGGCGGCCTGCGGCCCGGAGTCGGCCCGAGTGGCCCGCTGCCCGGCGGTCGATTCGCCACTCGAACGGCCCTGCGGCCTCCCTTGTACCCGCGTGCCGGCGTGGGCCAGCCGGCGCGCTGCCCTGCCCTGCCGGCGACCCGGGAAGGTTTCGGCTGGCCAAATCTGCGCCGCAATGTCTGCCCCCATTTCTACATGACCGGCGGCCGGGGGGCGATCCCGATTCAGGCACCGCACCTTCTCAAGACCCTCATCCGCCAGGAGCAGAACGTGTCTCGCTGCCAGTTGCGCGGCGGCGTTCACCTTGAACAGGGCTTCGTCAACGACGTCTGCCTGACGCCTCGGTTCAACCAGTGCGTCTTCTACGAAGACGAACTGACGAAGGATTGACGGCGCCCGGCTTCAGCTACGCCGAGGCGCTCTCCGCGCTCGAATCCCGCGGTCGGTTCGGCATCCGTCTCGGCCTGGCCCGAACGCGGGCACTCCTGGCTGACCTCGACCATCCCGAACGGACGTTCCGCGGGGCGCTGATCGGCGGAACGAACGGCAAGGGCAGCGTCCTCGCGCTCGTCGGGTCCGCCCTGACGGCGGCCGGCTACAAGGTCGGCCAGACGCCGAAGCCGCATCTGGTCACCTACCGTGAGCGACTTCAGATCGGGGGACGACCGGTCGACCAGGACACGTTCGCGCGGCTGACCGGCGAAGTTCTGGCCAGGGCCGACCGGGTGGCTCGCCGCCACGGTGCCATAACTGAGTTCGAACTCCTGACTGCCATCACGTTCCTATGGTTCGCCGAGTCCGGCATCGACCTGGCGGTCGTCGAGGTGGGGCTGGGTGGCCGGCTGGATGCGACCCATGCCTGGGACGGCGGGGTGGCCGTCGTCACCAACGTTTCGCTCGACCACACCGACCGGCTCGGCCCGACGGTCGAGGCGATCGCGAAGGAGAAGGCCGCGATCATCATGCGAGGAGACCTGGCGGTCACGGGCGCTTGGGGCTCGGCGCTCGAAGTGATCGTGCGCCGAAGTCGGCGAGTGGCGGCTCCGCTGACTGTCGCCGCGCCCGCACCGCTCCGCAACTTCGATCTCGACGGCATCGAGGTCGAGCTGGGGCGGCTGGGCCTGGTGCGTGTCGGGCTTCGGGGGCGCCATCAGGCGGCGAACGTGGCCGTCGCAGATGCGACCCTCGACGCTCTCGAAGCGGCGGGGGCGGCCCGCGTCCCGGTCGAGGCGCGTCGCGCCGGCTATGCGGCGGTTCGCTGGCCGGGGCGGCTTGAGCTGATCGAAGTCTCGGGCCGCCAGGTCCTGCTCGACGGCGCCCACAACCCGGCCGGGGCTGCGACCCTCGCCGAAGCGCTCGATGAGATGGCGCCGCTCCTGCGCCCGGGCCGGGCCACGCTCGTGCTGGCGATCATGGCCGACAAGGACGTGGACGGGATCATCCGGGCCCTGGCCAGGGCCCGGATGATCAGCGATGCCCGGGTCGTGTGCACCGCGCCGCCCGGCGGCCGGGCGCTTCCGGCGGACCGGTTGGCGGCCCGATGGAGTGCTCTCGCCGGGCTGCCGGTCGAGGTCGTCGCCGAGCCACGGGCTGCGCTCGACGCGGCCCTGGGCGTCGGTCGCGCGACCGGCCGCAGCGTCGAAGACGGCCCCGTCATCGTCGCGGGCTCCCTCTACCTCGTTGGCGCCGTCCGGGCGATACTCATCACCGATCCGGATCTCGCACCGGATCCGTCGCTCCCGCAGCAGGAGGACGCGCCATGACGCCAGCCGATCATGCCGGGCCGCCCGGGCCCTGGACCGAGCCACCCGAGCCCACCCGGATCGGGCCGCGCACCTTCTACTGGGGCAGGCGGACGTACGTCATGGGCATCGTCAACGTGACGCCGGACTCGTTCTCCGGCGACGGGCTCCTGGCCGGAGAGGCGGGTTGTCCGGGGGCGGCGGTTGAAGCGGCGCTGCGCCAGGCCCGCCGCATGGTGGACGAGGGCGCGCACATCCTCGACGTCGGCGGGGAGTCCACGCGACCCGGCCACGGCCCGGTCGCCGAGGACGAGGAGATGGCACGGGTCATACCGGTCGTAGAAGCCATCTGCGCAGCCCTGCCCGACGTCCCCGTCAGTGTCGACACCTCCAAGGCGGGCGTTGCGTCGGCCGCGCTGGACGTTGGGGCGGCGCTCCTCAACGATGTCTGGGGCGTCTCGATGGACGACGCCATGGCCCGCCTCGCCGCCGCGCGCGCCGTGCCCATGGTGCTGATGCATAATCGGGCACAGCCGCACTACGGCGACTTGATGGCAGAGTTGACGAATGACCTGCGCGCGGCCCTCGACCGAGCCACGGCCGCCGGCGTCCCGCGTCGGAACCTGATCGTCGACCCGGGCTTCGGTTTCGGCAAGACCCCCGAGCACAACCTCGTCGTGCTGCGTGAGCTGGCGGGTCTGCGGAGGCTCGGGCAACCGGTCCTGGTGGGCACCTCTCGCAAATCGACTATCGGTCGGTTGCTCGGCGGCGTGCCGCCCGAAGAGCGACTCGAAGGAACTCTCGCCACGACCGTAATCTCGATCGCGGCCGGCGTGGACATCATTCGAGTTCATGACGTGCGAGCCAACCTGCGAGCCGCGCTCGTTGCCGACGCCGTCTACCGCGAGGAGATCCAATGACCGACCGGCTCGGGTTGGTGAACATGCACTTCGAGGGCCGGCATGGACTGCTCGACGAGGAACGTGCCCAGGCGCAACCGTTCGAGGTCGACGCTGAGCTCTACCTCGACCTCGCCCCCGCGGGCCTCGCCGACGACCTCTCGCTGACGGCCGATTATCGCGGGGTCTTCGAGATCTGCCGGGATGTCGTCGAGGGCCCGAGCGTGAAGCTGATCGAGACCCTTGCCGAGAGAATCGCGACCCGTCTGCTCTCCAGATTCGAGGCGTCGGCGGTGTCGGAGGTCGTGGTCCGCGTCCGAAAACCGGCCGTCCCACTGCCGGGCGAGCTGGATTGCGCCGCTGTCGAGGTCAGGCGCCGACGCTCCCAAGGCCGGGCTTAGTTCGTCGAGTCCGGTCGTGTCCCGAGCGTCACTCTGAGGGTTACGTAAGTCCCGCCGCGGTAGACTTCGACGCTGATCGTCCGACCGGGTGCGTACTGGACCAGGACGTCCTCGAGCCGATGCGACGGGTCGATTGCCTGGCCCTCCACGCTGGTGATGATGTCGCCGGTCTTGATGCCGGCGACGGCGCCCGGGCTGCCGGCCTGGACGGCCTCGATCGAGTTGCCGCTGGCGTCCTCCTTGTGGACCCACGAGCCCTGGCCGAGGGGCAGGTTGTACTGCTGTTGCAGACCCGCATCGATCGGATCGTAGGTGACGCCGATGAACGGCCGCGACAGCTTCTCGCCGGCCAGGGCCTGCTGCATGATCGGTTTGGCGATGTCGATGGGGATGGCGAAGCCGATTCCCTCGGCAACCTGTGCTTCGGCCGTGGTCACACCTACGACTCGCCCGGATGCGTCGACGAGTGGCCCGCCGCTGTTGCCCGAGTTGATTGCCGCATCCGTCTGGATCAGGCCGTGCAGACTGTCCGACGCTGTCGAGGTCGGGTCGGTGCTGGCAACCGAGAGGTCACGGTCGAGCGCCGAGACGATGCCAGAGGTGACGCTGCTCGGGTATTGGAGGCCGAGCGGGCTGCCGATCACGATTGCCAGCTGGCCGACCTGGAGCGACGACGAGTCGCCCATCGGGGCCACCGTCAGGCCGGATGGGTTGTCGATCTTGACGATCGCCAGGTCAGTCAGGGTATCGAGTCCGTAGACGGTGGCCGCCATCTGTCGATCGTCCGAGAGCCTGACCGTCACCGTCTGTGCTCCGACCACGACGTGCTTGTTGGTCAGAATCCAGCCGCGCGAATCGTAGATGATCCCCGAACCAACCTCCGAGTCACCCTCGCCGTCCTCCGCCACGATCTGGACCACTGCAGGACTGACCCGGCTCGCCGCTGCGACGACGGTCGACGCCTCCGATTCGATCGACACCCTGGGGCCGGCGCTCGTCGTCGGTGGCGTCGTCGCCGGGTCCAGCGCGCCGGAAGCCCGTATTGCCACGTAGGCTCCGCCGACTCCGAAAACCGACCCGAAGAACGATGCTGCAAGCAAAGCGGAAACGATCCCGCGACCGGCGCCGCGGCGGATCGCGGGAGAAGTCGGCTCGCCGGGCCCGGCCGGCTGCTCCGGGCCGGGTTCGAACCACCGCTCCGGCGTCGCCTGATCCGAACCTCCCGCCGCCCGGCCGTCGAGATTCACGTTCCACCTGTGGCGTTGGTCGGGTAGAGGCTCGAACCGCTGGATCTCGGGTGAACTGGGGTCTGGCATCGGGAGGCGATTCCGCTTTGGGTGAGGGGTCAGGCGCGAATGCTATGCGCGAAGGCGAGTCCGCGCCCGCAGGCGATCCCGCAGAACGGGCGCTGCGACATGTGGAAGCTTGCGGCGCGGGGGTTCACGTTCCAGGCTCCGGACGGTGAAGATTCCGCCACAGACCTGGACGGGTCGGGTCGGCCGATCAGTCGGACCGCGGGCGTCCCTGCTCCCGAGCGGTCGTGGCATCGGTCGTGGCATCGGACGCGGCGTCGGCCGACGGGGAAGACCCGTCCGCCGACGGCCTCGCCCGGGGCTCCGAGTGAGTGGAAGGCGCCGTCGGCGCCGATGGCGCGGGCTCGGCAGCCTCGATCTCCGCCTCGGGGATCGCTCCGGTGGCGATGGCATCGGCCGACGTTCGCGGGTCGGCAGGCAGCGTGACGGTGAACGTGGTGCCGGTTGCCACGCGGCTCTCGACCATGATTCGGCCGCCGTGCATCTCGACGACGGACCGGACGATTGCCAGTCCCAGGCCGCTGCCGCTGCCGCGCGCTTCGTTGGCCCGGGAGCCTCGGTAGAAGCGCTCGAACACGTGGGGCAGCTCTTTCGCGTCGATCCCGACGCCGGAGTCGATCACCTGGATGCGCGCCCCGCGACCGTGTGGCCGCAGCACCACCCTCACCGATCCGCCCCTCGGCGTGAACTTCAGGGCGTTGCCGATCAGGTTGGTCAGGGCCTGGCCAAGGCGCTGCGGGTCATGCCGCGTGACGAGCGTGGTGTCCGGTAGCTCCGCCGTCAGGCTCAGGCCTCGGCGCCGGGCCGAAACCTGGGCCTGCTCAACTGCCGACTCTATCGTCGCTCGAAGGTCGTCGGGCCGAAGATCCAGGCGAATCAGCCCCGAATCGAGCTTGGACAACTCGAGCAGATTCTGGGCTAACCAGTCGAGTCGCTCGATCTGCTGGCCGCTCGCCTCCAGGAACTCGGTCCGGGCGGCGACGTCGCTGCCGGCCTTCTCCTGGAGCAGCTCGTTGAACGTGCGCAGCGCGGCAAGGGGTGTCCGAAGCTCGTGCGAGACGTCGGCCAGAAACTCCCGACTCGTGTCTCGATCGCGCCGGATTACCTCCATCGTCTCTTCGACCTGGTCGGCCATGGCGTTGAACTGGCGTGACAGTTCTGCTATCTCCGCCCCGCCGGCGCGCGCCCTGTCGGCGGGGACCCGTCTCGCCAGGTCGCCCTCGGCGAGAGCCCGGGCCGCCTCCGTCAGTCGGCGCAGCGGCGTCGTGAAGCGGCGAGCCAGGAGGGCGGAGACGACGATGGCCAGCAGAAGAGCACCGATCGCGCTGAACAGCAGGAAGCCCGCGACGCTCGCAATCGTGCTCCCGCGGGAGGTGTACGGTGCCGAGAGGCTGACCTCCAGGTACCACGTTGGCTTGACACCCTCGGGATCGGCGAACTTGAAGATCTCGGTGTACCCGATCGAGTCGCGCGCCTGGCCGGGCCCCGGCGCCGCCGTGAGCGGCGCGCTGAAGGTGGAGACCGGTGTCGCCGGGATGAGCACGGTGCCGCCGGGCATCTCGGAGCCGAGTCCGAATCGGAGCCGCAGGTCGGCCTGGGCGACGTTGTTGGCGTAGTCGGCCAGGGTGGCCTGATCGCCGATGGCAGCGCTTACCTGATCGTTGATCACGCCGCTGGCGGATACCACGGTTGTGTTGGCCGGGTCCTGGGCCGCGGTGGTCTCGGCCTTCACCCTCACCACGGCGGCCACGGCGTTGGCTCGAGCCTGCAGGTTGGTCATCTCCTGCTGACGGAGGTCGGTGTCCAGGACGAAGACGGTGACCACCGACACGATGCCGAGGGCCAGGGCGAACACCATGACGAACGCGATCGTCAGGCGACCCTGAAGTGTCCTTGGCAGGGCTCGCGAGACCGGCACGGAGAGGCCGTGGCTCGCTCTGGGGGACCGGGCGCGAGCCTTTGGCTCCACTGAGTGCACGGCAACGGCGGGCTCTCGTGCGGCGGGCGGTGCGTTCTTGCGAGTACCCGCCGAAGGCGTCTCGGGTTTCTTCCGGCGCCCTCGTGCCACTTCAGCGCTCCGCGAAGGCGTACCCCGCGCCACGGACCGTCAAGACGAACCGCGGGCTGGAAGGATCGTCTTCGAGCTTCTCGCGCAGGTGGCTGACGTGGACGTTGATGGTCTTCTCGTCCTGGTCGAGGGCCTCGTAGTCGCGGATCAGCTCGAGCAGCTCGCGACGCGAGAAGACGCGACCAGGACGGCTGGCAAGGTGGCGCAGGATCTCGAACTCGGTTGCGGTCAGGGCGATACGGCGCTCGCCGCGCTGGACGCGGCGCCGCTCGAGGTCGATAAGCAGGTCGCCGTGGCGTAGCAGCCGACCGCCTCCTGCGTCGGCCAGGTCGCCGTAAGCCCGGCGGAGCAGCGCCTTGATACGGCTCATGAGTTCGCGCAGCCCGAACGGTTTGGTCACGTAGTCGTCGGCACCGAGCTCCAGCCCGATGACCTTGTCCATCTCGTCGTCGCGGGCCGTCAGTATCAGGACGGGCGCTTTCGAGCCGCTCGTCCTCAGGCGGCGCAGGACTTCGAAGCCATCGATGCCCGGCAGGCGTACGTCCAGGACGATGAGATCCGGGCCCTCGCGGAGCGCGAACTCCAGGCCCTCCTCGCCCGACCTCGAGACCGCGACCTGATAGCCCTCCTGCTGAAGGGCGTACTGGATCCCTCTGGCGACAGCGTATTCGTCCTCGACTATAAGGATGGTGGCAGCCACCGGTCGATCCTACACCCGACCGCGGCCGGGAAGGCGGTTAGTGGATTCGTTCCGGGCGGCCGGCCGGCGTCCCATTCGGCGGCTGACGGCACGAGCGGCTCGCGGCCGGATGGAGCCTGCTTGGCGTCGCGGCCACTGGCAATCGGCGGGGCCGGTCGGCGGGCCACGGGCATCGCCCCCCGGCCCGTGGTAGGCTCCTACGTCGAAGCGCCTCCGCGACGGTCAGTGCGCTCGATCGACCCGCGCAGGGAGGTTCCAATTCCGTGTCAGCTCCGTCAGTACTCACCGCCACCCGCCGGACCGAGATCGGCAAGTCGGTCTCTCACCTGCGCAAGGCCGGCCGCCTTCCCGCGGTCGTCTTCGGTCACGGGCTCGATTCGATCTCGGTCTCGCTGGACGCTCATGAGTTCGAGCACGTCCGCCGGACGGCCCACTCGAACACCATCATCGAGCTCAAGATCGACGGCAAGGACGTGCACCGCGTGCTGCTCCATGGTGTCCAGGTGGACCCTCGAACCCGCCACCTGCTCCACGTCGATCTCTTCGAGGTGAAGTCGGGCGAGGAAGTCACGGTCGAGATCCAGCTTCATGCGGTTGGCGAGTCCTACGCCGTCGAGCGCCTGGGTGGCACGCTCCTGCACAACGTCGACCGCGTCAAGGTTCGAGCCCTGCCCGAGAGGCTGCCGGAATCGCTCGAGTACTCCATCGAGTCGCTCACCGACTTCGACGTCGCAATTCACCTTCGGGACGTCTCTCTGCCTGAAGGCATCACCCTCCTGTCCGACCCGGAAGAGGTCGTGGCCAAGGTCGCCGCGCCGCACGTGATCGAGGAGCCGGTCGTTGCCGAGGGCGCCGTCGAAGAGCCGGCGGAAGAGACGGCCGAGGCCAAGACCGAGGAGTAGCCGCCGCCCGGCAGATCCACCCGGCTGCAGCCCGCCTCCAGCCTCCAGATCGATCGGACGGCTGCGCGTCCGATCGATCTCCTCTGCCGTCAGTGCCTACGATGGGCGCGTGTCAGGCCTTTCGGTCTCTCGTGGGAATCTGCGTCGATCGGTTCCGGTCCTCGGCGCTTTCGTCGTTGGTGCCGTCGCCTATGCGCCGCTGTACTGCTACCCGCTGCTCGCGCCGCAGTTCGAGGCCGCTTTCCATGCCTCGCGCGAGCTGAGTCAGATGCCGTGGACCGTGTTCCTGCTCATCTCGGCGCTGTGCTCGCCGCTACTCGGGCGCGCCTTCGACCTGATCTCGGACCGCCTCCTGCTGTTCGTGGGCGCGGCACTCCTGGCCGGCGGCTGGCTCCTCGCATCGGCCGCCTCAGATGTAGCGCTCCTGATAGTCGCCTACGGAGCGATGCTGGCGATCGGGGTTCAGCTGGTCTTCGTCGGCACCACGACGGCCGTCGCCCGCCGTTACGCCGGAGTCGCGGGGCTGGCGTTGGGAGTCGCTTATGCGGGCCCCGGCATCGGAGTGGCGCTTGCATTGCCGGTGGCGGCGGGCGTGATCCCCGAGATCGGCTGGCGGTCGACCGCGGGTGTATTCGCCGTACTGTCGCTCCTGGCGCTGCCGTTCGTGTGGCTGATGACTACGGGCGCGGCCGTGCTGGTCCCGGCCAGCCCCGCGAGCGCCGCGAGCGCCGCGGACTCGGAGAGCGAACCCGCGAGATCAGCGCCGGTCCGGGCGGCCGGAGTCGCCACAGCTCCTGTCGGCGGGACGACCCCGGCTCGTGTCGGCGGCGCCACTTCTGGGACGGGCCTCCACGAAACGTCCGCCCCGGGTGCCATTGCCGCATCTCGGGAACCGCTGCCGCTCGGGAGCCATTCGCGTCCCGACGCCTTGCGCCGCACCATTCGGACGCGCCGCTTCCTGATCCTCCTGATCGGCGCCGTCGGTATCGGCTGCATCGACGAGGGCATCTTCCAGATGTCGTCGCGGAATGCCGTGTCGCAGGGCATCGCCGCGGGGTTCGCGGCCGACATGCTGGCCCTGCAGTGCTACGCGTACGTGGTCGGACAGATCGTCGGCGGCGGCCTCTCGGACCGGTTTGGGCGGCGCTACATCGGGCTGTGGTGCGCGGGCCTGATCGTCGTTGGCGCGACCGGCATCTTCGCCGCGACGGGCTCGCTGCTCCTTCTCGCGGTCGTCGGCAACTGCGTCTACGGCTTCGGTATCGGGGCCACGATCGCCATCCGATCGGCGACCTTCTCGGACGTCTTCGGTGGCCACAACTTCGGGGCGGTCTTTGGGATCACGGCCATCGCCTATCCGGTCGGCGGGATCCTCGTCATGAACGCCGGCGGGATCATGTACGACCGGATCGGGAACTACTGGCCGGTCTACGGCATAGCCATGGTGTCGGTGGTCGTCTGGTCGGTCGCGCTGTTTGTCGCGGGGCCGCGCCGCCATGGCCTTCGAAGTCGCCTCGCGAGCGTCCGGTCCCAGATCCCGGTGTAACGGTCGCGACGGCCGATGCATGCGGACGGCGACCGTAGCGGTGGCAGGCCGCCGGCTTGCCCGGTCCGCGCGACCCGCGGGGGTCTGTCTATGCCACTTCCCGCCGGATCGTGGCGGCGGCGAGAGCCATGAAGACGGCGGCAATGCCGACGAGGACGCCAAGGTCCAGCAGCACCTGCGGCGAGGACAGACCGGCGCCGGCGATCATCACCTGGCGTAATCCATCGATCGCGTAGGTGACGGGCAGGATCCGGGCGACCGGCTGGAGCAGGCTCGGCAGCTGCTCTATCGGCCAGAAGAAACCGCCGAGGAGACCCTGTGGCACGATGACGATGGGGATGAACTGCAGGACCTGCAGCTCGGTCCGGGCAAATGTCGACAGGAAGATGCCCAGGGAGACGGCGCCGATACCGAGCACGAGAACCAGCAGATAGGCGATCAGCGGGTTGCCGACCGTGCGGACGCCGAGCCCGATCGCGAACGCCGGGACGGGTCCCAGCGCCGGAATCTCCAGGCGCCCCAGAACGAATGCGAGGACCACCGCCACCTGGAGCGTTGCGAAGAACCCGAAGCCCAGGCTGTAGCCGAGCACGATCTCGGCCCGGCTCACCGGCGTCGCCAGCAGTCGCTCGAGCGTCCCGCCTATCCGTTCGCGCAGGAAGCTGATGCCGGTCAGGATGAAGACGAAGAAGTAGGCGAAGAATCCGACTACGACCGGGGCGAGCGAGTCGAGCTGGGTCGCGGTCGGCGAGCCGTACACGGTCGCCCGCACGATCGTCGGCAGGGCGGCTCCCGCGTTGTCGGCAACGGCGGTCAGCAGTGCTTGTTGGACCTGGGGGATGGCGGAAGCCTCCCCGGCCGGGTTGAGACCGAGCGTGAGCAGTTCTATCTTGCGATCCTGGAGGCTGAAGTCGGCCGGGATAACGACCACCAGGTCGAGCGTCTTGTCTTTGAGCATCTGCCGCGCCGTCGAGTCATCGGCCACGGAACGGTCGAGGACAATCCCGGGCTTACCGTCGAGGGCGGCTTCGAGTTTGGTCGCGACGGCCGCTCCGGCCGGCAGGCCCGACTCGTCGACGACGGCGACGTGGGCCGTGTTCGACTGGGCGCTGCTCAGGACCCAGCCGAGCAGGGCGATGATTGCCAGCGGAGCGATGTACAGCAGCGCCAGGGAACGGGGATCGCGTCGGAACTGGGCCACGATCCGACGGAAGACCGCTGCGACGCGACGCGCGTTCATCGCTCGCTCTCCCTCGCCCGCTCGGCAGGGGCTCCCTCCGAGCCGGCCGTCGCCCCCTCCGTGGCGAATCGCAGGAAAGCGGTCTCCAGGTTGTCGGTGCCGGCTCGTGCCCGGAGCTGGTCAGGGGCTCCCGTGGCAAGGACGTGCCCGTCCCGAATGAAGAGCAGCTCGTCGCAGCGATCGGCCTCGTCCATGACGTGGCTCGAGACGACGAGCGTGGCTCCATCCGCCGCGAGTCGATGGAAGTGGTCCCAGAACTGGACTCGCAGGGCCGGGTCTACTCCGACAGTGGGTTCGTCGAGGAATATCACGGCCGGGTGATGGGCCAGGGCGCAGGCCATCGACAGGCGGCGTCTCATCCCGCCCGAGAGCTGCATTGCCGGCGTGCCGGTTCGAGTGTCCAACTCGACCAGCTCGAGCGACTTGAGGAGGTCGGCCCGGTTCGTCTGGCCGTAGAGCGCGGCGAAGAACGTCAGGTTCTCCCAGACCGAGAGCTCGGGGTAGATGCCGTCCGACTGGGTCATGTACCCGATGCGAGCGAGGTTCTCCCGGGACGGCATCTCCACGCCCATGACGCGGGCCCTGCCGCTCGTCGCCGACGCCAGCCCGGTCAGGAGCCGAATCAGCGTCGTCTTGCCGGAGCCGTTGGGACCGAGCAGGCCGTAGATGCGCCCCGGCGGCAGAGCCATGTTCACGCCGTCGACGGCATGAATGGGCCCGAAATCCTTACGCAGGGCGACCGCTTCCACGGCCGGTGCAGCGGTTGCGGGCGGGAGAGTGGCGGCGGCCTGCACGGCCGGTGCCGGAGCGGCGTAGTTCGCCATCTATCGACCTCCCGAGATAACTTCAGGCCGGGCGGCCCCGTCTGGAAGCAGGTCCATGCACGCTTCGTATGAATGTACTGTCAAGACGCATCGAGATGTCGGCCGCCGCAACTCCGCCTGGCTATTGGGAGTTCACCGTTGCAGGAATCGGCCGCTTGAGCAGCCTGAGCGAGACCGACTGGACAGCCGCCACCGCGACCAACGCGATGCCAAACGCGCCGGCGATCCCAACCGGCTCGATGGCCGCGCTTATGACCAGGAAGAAGACGACCGTGCCGAAGAGGCCGACCTGGAGTCCGCGTGTCACGCCCACGGCCTGCTCCGGGCCCTCCAGTCGATGGGCGAAGACGGCCAGGATCGTCACGTAGACGGGAAAGGCGGCGACGATGCCACTCAGCTGCGGACCGAGGAAGGTCGCTGCCTCCGTCACGGCAAGCACGACCAACGTCCCGATCACCATTCGAGCCAGAATGTCCCATGCCGGTTGCGAAACCCGGGTGGCGGTTGCGGTCGTCGGCGGGGCAAACCGCAGGCAGACGGCCATCGCCGCCATGACCAGGACGAACAGGATCGCTGGCGAACCGCCGAGGAATGGCTGGCTGGCGCTCGCCGCGAGGGCGAAACAACCGAATCCGCCGACCATCGAGACGAGCCAGCCGTGGCGTCGTGCAAGCCAGCCGTATCCAAGCGCGAACACGGCATCCCCGAGCAAGCCCGCCATCGAGCCCCGGGCAGCTCCGGCTGCGAAGGCGGTGCCGTGGTCAAGGGCTAGATAGAGTGCCACCGGACCCGACGTCAGCGGCAGCGCCACCAACCAGCCTCCGATCGACGGCCCCCAACGGCGCGCGGCCAGGCTTGCCGCGCCGATCAGGACCGGCGTGAGGGTCAGCTTGAGAAGAAGGAGGGCCACGCTCGAAGCGTATCGCGACGGTCGGAACGAGGCCGGTCCGGCGTCCGATGGAGCAAACCGTGCCCGGGCCTCCCTGGGGCGGGTGCGCCCCGCTGCAGGGCGCAGCCGCACTTCCGCTCAGCCCTTTGGATCGAGGGCGAGCCGGCGGATCTCGGCGGCGATGGCGGCCGCAAACTCTGGCAGGGCAGCGGCCACGTCCTCCGAGGGCCCATTTCCGAACCCAAACTCGGCCGCGCCGATGCCCACGAAGGTTGCGTGCGCCGGCGAGCCGCGCATCTCGTCGGCAAGGGCCAGGACCTGGTGCGGCGGCAGCGCATGCGAGGAAGCGGGGCTCGCGCCACTACCTCCAGACCGCGCCACGGCCACAAGCGGCAGGACCACGATCCGGCCCGCCGGGATGCCAACCGCCGCATCCGCCACGATCACGGCCTCCCCTGGAGGCACGTCGAGCAACGCCTCGACGCTCAGCTGGTTCAGCTCGGTGATCGTGGCCAGCGCCAGGACGTCGGGCGGCAGCATCTCCGCCGCGAGCGGGGCGGCAGCGTCGTCTCCTCGGAGCCGCTCTCCGCAGACCAGGAGATGGACAGGGCCGGGTTCCGGGCGCTTGCTCATGGGCGGAGTCTACGGCGGGCCCACCACGGTTGCGGAGCGGTGCCACCCGGCCGCCGGTCAGCCGGCGGGTAGTTGGATCCGCAGCAGACGGTTGTCCTCGCGCTGGGCATCGGCCGTGCCTGTGGCGATGAAGCAGATCCCGCCCGACGACCAGACCGCCATGACCAGGCTCACGTTGAGCCGGATGGACAAGGAGCCGCCGGCGCGGCGGACGACGGCCGCGACGGGGAAGCTGAGGTTCTCATCGGGAGCCGGCAGCGTGGCGACGTCGGCCTCGCTCGGCCCGAAGTCGGCCCAGTCGAAGGCGTTCGGAATCGCCGCCGTCCTGGCCGGCGTCCACAGCGAGACCCGCCCGTCTCCGCCCACGACGACCAGCGCCCCTTCGGAGGTCCAGCCGTCGATGCTGCCCGTCAGTTGCGTGCTGCTGCCATCGGCGAGACTCAGGACGAGTCCGCCCGATGTGGCAAGGCGACTGCCATCCGGCGAGAAGTACACGTCCAGGCGCGTGTCGTCGAGCGGACGCTTGAGAACCGTCGCGTTCTCGGGCAACTTCAGCACGGTCAGGGTTCCTGGGATGGACGATCCCGCCGCGAGGAGGACAGCAGTCTCGCTGCCCAACCCGTTGGCGCCGCCAGTTGCGCTTTCGCGTACCAGGGCCAGCAGTCGTCCGTCCGACGACCACCGTTCGGGCCGTCCGAAGCCGGCGATGCGGGATCCAAGTTGCCCGTTCGACCAGATCCGGAAGCTCTCTCCCGCCGGATCGTCGCTCGCCCCGACCGGCGCCATGAGTGCGACCGATCCGTGGCCGTTACCCAGCATTCCACCGAAGATGCCCGGCACGATGTCGGCTTCGGTTCCATCGATCGAGTGGTCGGTGACCGTTCCACGGGCGGTGTCGTTCGGCGAGACGACGAGTGTCATGAGGTGGCTGTCGTCGACCCAGGCCATGTCGAAGGCATCGAAGGACGCGATCCTGCGGCCGGCGAGGTCCAGGATGTCAGCCCGGCCGGTGCCCAGCTCGCCGCCGCACGTCAGGACGGCCAGGAGCTTGCCACTCGGCGACCAGTCGAGACGCTGAATGCTGTTGGCGGTGTCCACAACGGTGACGCCCGGTGGCAGCAACCCGCTCGGTGATGCCCCGACCACCGTCCCCGGCGGAGTTGCGGGCGCCGTTATCGTCGCCTTTGCGCTGGCCGCGCTGGGCGGCAGCGTCTGCGGCGCAGTACCGGGGCTGCCGCATGCGGCGATAAGCAGCGTGGCTGCCAGGATTGCCAACCGCTCGAGTCCGCCAATCCCGGCCATGGCCTCTATCCCCCGTTCTGCGCCGTACGCCCCTATCGCCTCGAAGCGCAGTTTGGACGTCGGACCCGGGACCGCTGTGATCGCCGCAGTGCGTCGGAAACCGACGGCCGCGCCTCCCGCTAGTGGGCCGTCTCGAGACAGAGGTCACTTCGGTGGCCGTCGGCCGGCCCTCCTGCGGCACGGACCGGAGATCGAGGTCTTGGGCCCGCAACGCCGGCCGAGGCCGGCACGCGGAATCGATGCTCTCAGTCGCGGTCGATCTCGAGATTGAGGAAGTGCGTCGCACAGCTGATGCACGGATCGTAGGAGCGGATCAGCTGCTCGAGACGGACGGTGGCCTCGGCGTGCGGTAGTGAGAGAACCTGCGGCGCGAACTCCGCCAGGTCCTGTTCGATCATGCCCTGGTTCTGGCCGGTTGGGGCAATGATCTGGGCCGCCGCGACCCGGCCGTTGTCGTCCACGTCGTAGTGATGCCAGCAGATGCCGCGGGGAGCTTCCGTGCCCCAGCCCGTCTCGCCGGCGCGTGGCGTCCAGGGCGTGAACGGCCGGGCCGGCTCCTCGTAGGCGCTGACGATGTCGAGCGCGGAGGCCGAAGCGTGAATCAGCTCGACGGAGCGTGCCGCAATGGCCCAGTAGGGGTTGCGAGCGATCTGGCGGGCGAGGCCGCTGGCCTTGAGCGCCTCCTGGGCCAGCGGGTGGAGCTGGTCGGAGTTGAGAGTCACGCGTGCCGACGGACCAAGCATGTACGTCCGGCCGTCGGTCGTTCGGGCGTGCAGTGCGTTCGAACCCTCGTGGTGCTCCTCGTGGAAGGCCTCGCGCCAGCCCCAGAGCGGGACGTCGATCCCATCGGTCGACACGATCCGGCCTTCGTTCAGGCCGTATTCGATCGGATGCTTGATTGCGACGTAGAGCGGGTCGCGCTCGAACTTGGGGGCCTTGAACGCGCCGACCAGCTTGAGCGTCGCCTGAGATAGAGCCAGCGCCTCGGTCAAGGGCTCGCGCATGGCCCGGATCTGATCCCTGCTCGGCGTCTTGGAGAACCCACCGACGCGCATCGCGATGGGGTGGATGGCCCGGCCGCCGATCAGCTTCATGATCTCGTTGCCGGTGCGCTTCAGGCGCAGCGCCTGCTCGACGACGGGCTTGTGGTCGCGAGCCATGGCGATGGCGCTCTCGTACCCCAGGAAGTCGGGGGCGTGGAGCATGTAGACGTGGAGGGCGTGGCTCTCGATCCACTCGCCCCAATAGAAGAGCTTGCGCAGCGCTCGAACCTGGGGGTCGATCTCGACTTCGAACAGATGCTCGAACGCCATCGACGCGCCCATCTGGTAGGCGACGGGGCAGATGCCGCAGATGCGCGCGACGATGTCGACGACTTCGTTGGGCGTCCGACCGACTACCAGCTTCTCGAAGTACCGCGGCGCCTCAAAGATCGAGAGGCGCGCTTCGCGCACCTCGCCATCGGTGATGCGCAGTCGAAGGGTGCCCTCGCCTTCGACTCGTGCGATTCCGACGACCTCGAAGTTGTGCTCGCCGGTCGCGACGTCTACTTTGGCCATTCGTCTGTCACCTGGTTTCGTGCGTGCCTACCTGGACTCGAGCCCTCCGAGGGTGCCCGATTCCCAGCCGGCTGGAATAGGGCCGTTTGTCGTCCCGGACCGTGCCCGGCGGTTCGTGGTGCGGCTCCGGTTGGGTCGAGCGGCGGTCGTAGGCTACTCGGCTCGCCGGGTTCGACCTTGCCAGCCACGGAGCGCGACTTGGGGCCGCGTCTTCCCGTAGGGCGGACGTACAGGCTGCCTGCGGCCGAGCGCCCGGCCTGCGGCGGTATAGTCGCGTCGTGAACCTGCCGTTTCAGCCGCCGATCGAGCCGATGCTCGCCAAGGTCACCGACGCGATCCCGAGGGGTACGGGTTGGAGCTACGAGCCCAAGTGGGACGGCTTTCGGGCCGTGGTCTTCCGCGACGGCGACGCAACCTACATTCAGAGCCGGGATCTCAAGCCGCTGGATCGCTACTTCCCGGAGCTTCCGCCGGCGCTCCGCGCGTCGCTCCCGGGACGTTGCGTGCTCGACGGGGAGGTGGTGATTGCCGGGCCGCGAGGCCTGGACTTCGACTCGCTGCTGCTGCGCATCCACCCGGCCGAGTCGCGGGTCAGGCTGCTGGCGGCCCAGACGCCCGCCAGCTACGTGGCCTGGGATCTGCTTGCACTCGACGGTCGTGACCTGCGCGCGATCCCTCAAGGGGAACGACGAGCCCTGCTCGAGGCGGCGCTCGCCGGCGCCCAGCCGCCCGTCCACCTGACGCCGGCGACGTCGGACCCGTCCGTAGCCGCCGACTGGTTCGATCGATTCGAGGGTGCCGGCCTCGACGGCGTCGTCGCGAAGCGGTCGTCGGACCCGTACATGCCCGGCAAGCGGGGGTGGGCGAAGATCAAACACGCCCGCACCGCCGACTGCGTCGTCGCCGGCTTTCGATGGCACAAGAACGGACCGGGAACCCTGGTCGGCTCGCTCCTTCTCGGGGTCTTCGATGGAACCGGCCGATTGAACCACGTCGGTATCACCGCCAGCTTCACTGCCGATAGACGACGTCAGCTTGTCGACGAGCTGGCGCCCCTCCGCGAGAATGCCCTGGACGGTCACCCATGGGCCGAATGGGCCGAATGGGAGGCGTCAGCGCGCGCCTCCGGCCAGCGCATGCCCGGCGCCGCGAGCCGTTGGAACCGCGACCGTGACCTCTCCTGGGAGCCACTCAGGGCCGAGCGGGTCTGCGAGGTCGCCTACGACCACCTGCAGGGCGACCGCTTCCGCCACGCCACGACCTTCCTGCGCTGGCGGCCCGATAAGCGGCCCTCGGACTGCCGTTACGACCAGCTCGACTCGACTGCCCCGTTCGAACTCGAAGCGATCTTCGGGCGCTAGACCGGTTGCACCTTTGGGCGGCGGGTAGGTTCCGCCGCCTCTGCCGCCGGTGCCGGGGCGGCGTCTATCAACGATAAGTCGACCACGGGTCGTAATCGACTTCGAGTGGCTCTTGCGGCGGGCGATCCTCGGCAGGCACATGCTCGAGGTTGACCCGGATCCGGTACCACAGCGTGAAGCGGCCGCGCATGCCGTCGACTAGGACGTCGGCCGGCTCGAGGTGCGCCGCAGCAGCCTCGTGGCGGGCCTTCCAGCGCTCGAAGCCGGCCAGGGCCTCCTCCTTCGTGGCGGCGCGGGCGATCTCGACGAGTGGCTTGGTCGAGACACGGCGACCGGAGGGGAGCGCGGCTCGGGCCCGTCCGCCATTTCCCGACGGGGCGGCTCGTCCGCGGTCGGCAGTCGTGGCGCCCGCCGACCCGGCACCGTGCCGAGCCCGCGATGGCATGACCCGCGGTGGCTCTCCGGGCGCCTTGGCGTAGTGCGGTGGCCACGGCGCGTCGCCCAGACCTTCGCGTTCCTGCCGTGCCGAAAGCTCAAGCAGCCCTTCCAGCGACCCGACGGCCTCGTCGATCCCGGCCCCAGGATCTCCGACCGCCGCAAACCGCCCGGGCACGGTCGCCAGCGTGAAGTCACCGAGCTCGCATTCGGGCAACTCGTCCCAGGTCACCGGGGCGGAAACTCGCGCGTCGGGCACCGGCCGGACCGAGTACGCCGAGGCGACCGTTCGATCCTTGGCGTTCTGGTTGTAGTCGATGAAGACGCCGTGGCGCTCCTCCTTCCACCACTTGCTCGAGGCGATCGAAGGAGCGCGCCCCTCGACCTCACGAGCCAGGGCAAGCGCGGCGCGCCGGACCTGGTCGAACGTCCAGCGCGGTTCGATGCGGACGTTGACGTGGATGCCGCGTGAGCCCGACGTCTTCGGCCAGCCGACCAGCGCGTGGTCTGCCAGCACCTCGCGAGCCACCGAGGCCACGCGCCGGATGTCGTCCCAGGGCACGCCGGGCATCGGATCCAGGTCGACCCGAAGTTCGTCGGGATGGTCGAGATCGTCGGCCCGGATCGCGTGCGGGTTGAGGTCGAGGCAGCCCAGGTTGGCCACCCAGGCCAGGCCGGCCGCGTCGTCGACGACGATCTCATCGGCGGTCCGACCGGATGGGAACGACAACTCCACGGTGCGGAGCCACTCCGGCCGCGACTCGGGGGCACGTTTCTGGAAGAAGTACTCATCCTCGGCGCCGTTGACGTATCGCTTGAGCGCCATCGGACGTCCGGCGGTGCCACGGAGCGCTCCATCGGCCACTGCCAGGTAGTAGCCGATCAGGTCGCGCTTGGTGTAGCCCGGGCCGGTGAAGTAGACCTTATCGGGGTTGGTGATCGCGACGCGCCTTCCGGCGACATCGACGACTTCGCTCCGCGTTGGCATGGCCGAACGATAGCGCTACAGCCGATGCAAGCCTACGGACCGAGACGGCGCAACCGTCCGCAGGGGCCGCCATCCGATCCGGCCCGCCGATTGAAATGGCTCAACGGCCAGCCGCACCCACCGCCCCGGTCGAAGTCAACGTCGCGGCCCGCGGAGATGGACCTCACTCGGTCGGGACGCGCCGGTCCAAGAGATCGGCCAGCGTCTGCAGTTCGGTCCGGCTGTATGAGTCAAGGAAGAAGTGCTTGACCGCGGCCAGGTGGCCGGGGGAAGCATCCTCCAGGCGCGCGCGGCCCAAGCTCGTCAAGACCGCGAAGGAGCCCCGGGCATCGGAGTCGCACTTGGCCCGCGTGACCAGGCCATCGGCAACGAGCCGGTCGACCAGGCGAGTGATCCCCGCCCTGCTGAGTAGCACACGCTCCGCGAGCTCGTTCATGCGCAAGCGGTGGCCGTCGCTCAGCGCGAGCTGGAACATGACGTCGAACTCGGCCAGCGGCAAGCGGCTGTGCGCTGTCAGGTCGGCCTCCAGGCATCGTGCCACGTGCGCGTGCCGGGACAGGAATGCCCACCAGACCCGACGCTCGAGCGCGTCCAGTGTCGTGCTGGGAACGAAGGGTGGCAGCGGCTGCAGCGATTCCGCGTGGAGCTTCTCGCCGCCAGGGGAGACCGTGGCGGCAGGGCCGGCCTGGGCGGCCTGGAGCGTTTCCTGGATTTCCACTTGCAGATCCTTGCTCATGCAACTACTATAGCAGATAGTTGCTTAGTGAATGATCCGAGTCGGGTCCGCGAGAGCACGACAACGAGGAAACAAGATGAGCACCTGGACCCTGGACCCAGCCCATTCCCAGATCGAGTTCCCCGTCAAGCACATGATGGTGACGACCGTTCGCGGCCAGTTCCGCAAGTTTGCGGCCGAAGTCGACTTCGACGAGGAGCACCCCGAACGGTCGGCTGTCGTCGCGCATATTGACGCATCCAGCATCGAAACGAATCAGGAGGCCCGCGATACGCACCTCAAGAGTGCGGATTTCTTCGATGTCGCGACCTACCCGGAGGTGACGTTCCGCAGCAAGAGCATCGCGGCCGACGGCGACGGCGACGGCTACAAGGTCGCCGGCGACCTGACGATCCGAGGCGAGACCCGGCCCGTGATTCTCGACGCCGAAATCAGCGGCATCGTGCAGAACCTCCAGGGTGGGCGTCGGGCTGCCTTCAACGCCGAGGCGAAGATCAGCCGCAAGGCATTCGGCCTGACCTGGAACGTAGCCCTCGAGAGCGGCGGCTGGCTCGTCGGAGATGAGATCAGGATCTCGATCGACCTGGCCGTGCTGCAGGCCGAGGCTGCCGCCGAGGAGACTGCGTCCGCCGCTGCCTGATCGGCTCGCGCCAGCGGGAGACATGAGGAACGGCCGCCGGGGAACCCGGCGGCCGTTCGATTCTGCGACTGATGACCGGAGTCGTCAGTCGTCTGTCGGCATGTGCAGGTACATGCTCTGAATGCCGATCCGGCCCGGGCCGGTGAAGCGGTTGAAGACGAGATTGCCCGACCCGCCCAGGATGCCCATGCGCAGGCCGACGACCTTGATCTCCATGCCCACCCCGGGATCCTTGTAGACCCAGCCACCCGGCTCGACGTCGAAGACCTCGCCCGGGCCGAGGACCTTTTCGAAGACGTTGCCGAAGCCGTGAAGCCAGATCGTGCCTCCGCCCCCGCCGCCGGAGAACGTGTCGATGAAGAAGCCAGTGCCACCGAACAGCATGTTTGCGACGCCGCGCAGTCGGCGGAAGCTGTAGTCGACGTTCGCTGTTGCGGCCAGGAACTGGTGCTCGCGGACCTCGATCGTCTGGCCCGGCGCGAGGGCCATGTGGAAGACGTGCCCCACGCCGTCGCGGCTGAAGGCGATCTGCCCGGCGCCCTTCGTCTCGGTCATGAAGATCGGCATCCCGGCCACAGCGCGTTTGAAGGCGCCCTTCATCTGGTGGATCCCGATGTCGATCGAAGGTGTCTTCCAAAGCAGGATGTGGTGCTCGAAGTAGACCGGCATGGTGCCGTCGAGCTCCATCGTGAGCGCAGGAACGAGTTGCCCCTCGGTCCGGAACTGGACGCCCGGGCCCTGGCCTTCGTCGATCGAGGTCGGCAGCAACTTGGGAAGATACTCAGTGTGCATCGGTCCCTCCATGTACCCGCTCCGCGGCGGGCGGCGCCCACACTCTAGGCCGGCGTGGGCATCCTGGATACCGGACTCCAGTACCGGTGAGTCTGTCGCGCCCCGCGACCTGCAGTGGCGATGCCGTGAGTTCGGCGACGCCACCGCTCATCGGTCGGCCGAGGTTGGAGCGTGATACCATCCCGGTCGCGCCGACATAGCTCAGCGGTAGAGCAGTTGTTTCGTAAACAACAGGTCCTCGGTTCGAATCCGAGTGTCGGCTCCAGTCCTTTCTTTTCAGCTATTGGCTGACTCCAGGCACTCGTGCGCCTATTTGCCGAAGACGACATCGGGGACCGTCCTGGTGGACGGAGCGACGGCATTCGCAGGCGGGTTCGTGCTCTCGGGCGCCCGGCAGATCCAGGTCGGCTGCGGCGAGTCGGTGCAAGTCCCCTCGGTGTGGTGGTCGGCGGACGCAAAGAGTTGGCTCGCGCCCAAGCTGCCCGGAGCCACGGCGGCCGACGAGTCGTGGGTGGACGTCGGGCGGATCAGCGATCACGCGGTGATGGCCCCCGCGTGGGTCTGGGACGCGACCACCCAGGTCAGCTCGCAGCTTGTCTGGGCGAGTACCGACGGCCGGACGTGGAAGCCGCTCGAGTGGCCCGTGAGTCTCGTACGAGCGACCGTCCTCACCAACGGACAGCGAGGGCTCGCGTTCGAGTACCCCTCCAGCGACTTCACTGGCCCCACCATCGCGACCCTCGACGACGACCTGACTATCACGACGCTCACTCCGTCGGGCGACATGCCGACGGGCGCGACGATGAGCGGATCGAACCTCGCCTTCGGACCGACCGGGGTCGTCGTGCTGACCAACGACGGGCTCAACCTGTGGCTGGGCGTGCCGACCGCGTCCTGACCTTCTCCGGTCCGATATGCGGACTGGAGCAACTCGGGTGGCTGCGAACTAACGACCCGACGCTCTGCCTTGGCGATTTGAGCCCCAACACCAACGCGATGACACCCATGTTGCTGGGCCACGGGGGCAAGCGACGCCTACACGTCGCCCGTGAACGGCACGATGACCCTAGCCAGGCGATCGGTACGCCAGTCTGGCGTCGTACCACGGAGACGGCAGCACGCGGTCGAGAGCATCGATGATGGTGCGGCTGGTCCCCGCTGGTGATGATCAGCCCGCGGACGCGGCCGCCGTGCGGGAGCACGCCCAGCAGGATGTGCGCCGCCGCGCCTCATGGTGCGCCGTGGGCATGGGCGGCGTGACCCCGTGGCAGCGGCTCCGTGGGCTGATGGCCGCGTGAGTGTGACCAACCTCGCGAGGACTACGCTAGGGGAGGGACACCCCACTCGAGGCGTCCCGCACGTCCCATCGAGGCGCCGAGCGTACCGAGGGCCACCGCGCCTTGAAACAGTCGGTACAGGAGTTGCACTAGGCTGTGGACACCAGCTCGCCATCATCGCCGCAGGCTGAGCCGTCTGCACCTCGGGCGGAAGTATCCCCGACCGAGACGCCTGAGACAGGCGCCTCGAGGCTCGCGCCGACATCCGCAGACGGGGCCGCCAGGTCTCCCCTCTTGGCCGCCGCTCTGTCGTTCGTGTTTCCCGGCGCCGGTCAGCTGTACCTTGGGCGTCGCATCGCCGCGGTCGTCTTCGCCGTTCCGGCGCTGTTCGCAGTCCTTTGGACGGTGCTTCAGCTCAGCCAGGGTCCGGTTTACTTCGCCGTCAGCATGCTGGACACTGGCTATGCCCTGACGGTGATGGTCGTGGCCGCTGTCATCACGGCCTGGCGCATCGCCTCGATCATGCAGCCGTTCCTGGTCGTGCGCCCGAGTCGCATCGGCGTGAGGGCCGGCGCCGTCCTGGCCTTGCTCCTGGTCGCGACGTTGGGCATGGGCGATGTCGTCTTCTCGAACGCCTATGCCGCCTACAGTGCGGCCGCACAGATGGCCTCGAATGACTTCGCCGACGCCACGGCAGCGCCCACGCCATCCGCCTCGACCCCGGTTTCAAGGCCGACTCTCACCCCAACCGAAAGCGCCTCGCCATTGCCCTCGCTGTCGGCGTCGGCCACGCCCGAGATCACGCCGTTGGCCAGCCCCCCCTGGGGCCCCGGCACAGACCCCAACCGGCTTACCGTCCTGCTTACGGGCGTGGACTTCATGCAGGGCCGGCACCATGCCCTCAACGACACCTTGATGCTGGTCAGCGTCGACCTCCAGACCCGATCGGTTGCCCTGGTCAGCGTACCTCGCGACACGTCCGACTTCCCCTTCTACTGGGGTGGTCAGGCCCCGGTCACGTTCAAGATCAACTCGCTGGTCAACGCCATCGCCGCGGGACAGTTCGGCTCGCTCGACTCGCCGATGGTCACCCTGGCCAACGAGATCGGCTGGCTCGTGGGCGTGAAGGTCGACTACTACGCCGAAGTCGACATCGACGGCTTCGGCCAGATGATCGATCTCGTCGGCGGAGTAGACATCAACAACCCGACCCTGCTCAACGATCCGTCCACTGGCACGTACATTCCGGCTGGTCCCGTCCACCTGGACGGGCAGACGGCGCTCCAGTACGTCCGATCACGCGAAACGACGAGCGACTACGCTCGCGCAAGCCGCCAGCAGATCGTGATGATCGCCCTGGAGAAGAAGCTGGCGACTCCGGCGATGCTGCCCAAGCTGGGTAGCCTGCTCGCCCTCGCGGGCAACTCGATCGCGACCAACTTCCCCTTGAGCACGGCCAAGAACTACGTCGATGCCGCGCAGCATCTCAGCTCGATCTCGCAATGCGTCCTAGGCCCGCCTTACAACTACCACCCGGACTCGTCGCTCACGGGCGGCATCTGGACCAGCCGGCTCCTGCTCGGCCAGGTCGCCGATCTCTCGGTCCAGCTGTTTGGGGCCGACAGCCGCTACTACGGCCAGCCGGGAGTCGTGCCTGCTCCCTGTCAGAACAACGCCTAGGAGCCTGCGTCACTAATCGCCAGCCGGGGCCTCGTGACGGTGCGAGAATCTGGTATGCGCACCAAGACCTTCCGCCCATACGACCAGGACAGCCTCTTGTTGATGCCGCCGTCGGTTCGTGACTGAGTCGAACCCGACGGCCTGGCGGCGTTCATCAGCGATCTAGTCGACGAACTCGACCTCGCACCCTTCCTCGCCCCCCACGACGAGCCCAGGGGCATGCCGCCCTATCACCCCGCATTGATGCTCAAGGTCCTCCTGTACGGCTACGCCACCGGAGTCCGCAGTTCCCGCCGCATCGAGGAGCGTCTCTCCTCCGATGTCAACTTCATGTTCCTCGCGGGCCAGGCCCGCCCCGACTACAAGACGATCGGAGAGTTCCGCCGCCGCCACCTGGCCGCCTTTCGGTCGCTCTTTCTCGAAGTCCTCGCGCTGTGCGACAAAGCCGGGCTCGTCAAGCTCGGCCGGGTGGCTCTCGATGGCACCAAGATCCGGGCCAATGCGAGTAAGCACAAGGCCATGAGCTACGGCGCGATGGTGACCCGCGAGACCGAGCTAGCGGCACAGGTGAACGCCATCCTGCGCGAAGCCGAGGCCACCGATGCGGCCGAGGACAAGCTCTATGGCGACGCCCGGGGCGACGAGCTACCGCCCGAGCTACGAACGCGCGAAGGCCGCCTGCGCAAGATCCGCGAGGCCCGCGAAGCGCTCGAACGCGAGGCGAGGGAGCGGACTGGCGACCCCGAAGCACTGCCCGAGTCCAAGACCCAGCGCAACTTCACCGATCCGGAGTCCAAGATCATGCGCCGCCGCACCGAAGGCTGGGTCCAGGCCTACAACGCCGGCGCGGTGGTGGACGAGACAGCGCAGGTCATCGTCGCGACGACCCTCTCGGCCGATCCCACCGACTCCCGCTCGTTGCCCACCCTGGTCGATGCGGTCGAGGCCAACACTGGCAAGCGTCCCAAGAGAGTCCTCGCCGACGCCGGCTACTGCTCGGGCGAGAACATCGACCATCTGAAGGCTGCCGTCATCGATGGTTACATCGCCACAGGGCGCGAGAGCCATGGACCCGCCAGCTCGTCATCACCCCGGGGCCGCATCCCGTCTGGTCTGACGCCCACGCAGCGAATGGCTCGCAAGCTATCCACAAAGGCCGGTCGCGCTCACTACGCCCGCCGCAAGGCCATCGTCGAGCCTATCTTCGGCCAGATCAAGGAAGCGGGTGGCTTCCGGCGCCTTTCTCTTCGCGGACTCGGCTCGGTCACCGGCGAGTGGCAGCTCGTCTGCGCCGTCCACAACATCGGCAAGCTATTCAGGAGCGGGAGGGCGAGCAGAGTGCTGCCCGGCTGGAGCCCGCCAGCGGTCCCACGCAGCGCCTGGGCAATCGGATAAGGCCAGAGGAGGGCCTGAGCCGACCTCCAAGCGGCTCCGTTTCGGCCTCAAGACCCGAAGGCTGCCGTCAACCAGAACGACTTCTCGTCTCTTGTCGCCTCCGGGCCGACATTACCGACGCGGCCGGGCCTAGCTGTGTCACTGACGTAGCCGACCAGCGGAGCGGGGGCCAGGGCGAGACTTAGGAGGGGCGACTTATCAGCGGCTTATCTGGCCCGAGCGACTGCCGCCAGGCAGTCACGCCGTCCTGGGCGAGGGCCCGGAAGTGTACGGAGTAGTGGGACTCGTCCGCCGGTCAACGTACCCGCGGGCGCGTACCAGATGGGATGTACCCAGAACAGCGCACCCCTGATCGCGTATCACCCAGTTAGGGTGTCTTCGCGAGCGTGGATCGAGAGATTGGAGCGGGAGACGGGACTCGAACCCGCGACATTCTGTTTGGGAAGCAGCGGCGTCCGAACGGGTTGTTCGGAGCGTGGAATTGGCGCCCTGCACCGGATCGCCGTGACCCAGCTTTGCTGTCCGGGACCTGGGCAGGCTTGAGTGGCCAAACGCCTGGCCGCCGGCGACACCAAGACCGAGGCCATTCGGGCGCTTCGTCGACGGCTCAGCGACGAGGTATTCCGCCGGCTCCAAGCGGATGAGGCAGCTCGAGCCAGCATTGAGGGCGTGGCACGAGCCGCTTCTTGACACAGGAGGATGCATCGTGGCGCCGATTTGACATTGCGGGCCCGCTCAGCCGAGCAACGGCGCCGACTGCTCCGGGGCGACGCCCCTCAATGCTCCGCTTCGTGAGCCGCGTCGGCTTCAGCTTTGGTCTTGTGGATCGTGCCGGGCTCGTGCTCGGGCGGCGCATAGATCGTGTACAGCCGAAGGTCGACCCTGCCGGTGTTCACGAAGTTGTGGCGCGTCCCGGCAGGGACGTGAACGAGTCTGTCGGCGGCGACGGCGCTCTTCTTGCCGTCCAGGATGGCCTGACCTTCGCCCCCGACGAACACGAGAGTCTGATCCACGTCATCGTGGACTTCCTCGCCGATGTCACCGCCCGGCGGAATGCTCATCACCACGACCTGACTGTGCGGCCCCGTTGTTAGGACCTCGCGGAAATATGTATTCGCCTTCGCCCGTTTGATGATGTCCTCGTTGAACGGCATGTCTGGCACCTTCGTCAACAGACAAGGCGGGCTGGCGGCGCCTTGCTTGCAACCACAGGACAACCGACCGCGTGCCCTGCAGGGATCGACGGCCTGCGCAAGCCGCGAGGCACGGCGGCGGGAGAATGGCCCGACGCCCTTCTGAGGTCCGGCGATGTGGAGCTGCAA
>Ga0182027_10002658_pt1 | contig 28769 bp, 32 predicted proteins | sample 712E1DmetaG_FD_121300 | JGI IMG/M metagenome (GOLD analysis project Ga0182027, IMG submission 121300) | Permafrost microbial communities from Stordalen Mire, Sweden - 712E1D metaG (Illumina Assembly) | ecosystem: Environmental > Terrestrial > Soil > Wetlands > Permafrost | place: Sweden...
AACGATCGATGCGCCGGCCGAGAAGCCACCTCTGTCTATGGATCCGCGTGCGTCTTTGATCGCGTCGCCGCGCATTTCGGGACGGCTCTTGACATAATAGAGCATCCGGTAAATCGATGTGTTCAGCACCCGGGTTTCATGTCCCCACAAAAAATTGCTTCCGCCAAGGCCCGAACGTTCGAGCGCGGACTGGACATCTTTACGTGCAAGGATTTCGGTTACTTTTGCTTTGTTGCTTTCAAGAACGCCGATTTGTTCGCCGATGCCGGTAAGCAATTCGGACAATGTTGTGGTCCCAACCGCATCCTCGGAAGAATCCTTTGCCGCAGTACTGTCTTTCTTTTCTTCTTTACCCGAGAACAGGCTTTGCGCCTTGCTCTGGGCATCCTTTGTTTTTTGGGTTGTTGTGTCTTTTGCGGTTGTAGCGCCGCTATCGGCAACTTTTTGTCCTTTTAAAACATTGTCAACAACTTTTATGGCACGTTCAAGCTCGGCAGGTTCCCTAAGCAAATTAAACTCAAGCTGCGCCATTGATCCGATGACATTCGAAGCTGCGGCCTCATCGCGGAAGCCTGGTAGTTCCACAATTATCCGGTCTTTACCCTGTTTTTGGATCGATGGTTCCGCAACGCCAAGACCATTAATACGGTTTTCGATGACCGTGAATGCGCGGTCGAGAAGGTCGTCGTTGACTTCTTTGGGAATGTTTGACCGATCCACTTCAAGAACAATCCTCATACCGCCTTGGATATCAAGGCCGAGGTTGATGATTTTCTTGAAAATGTTCGGATGGCTTTGTGCATATTTTTCCTGCTCAACAGGGCTTTTCGAATAGAAAATCACTGAGTCTTTCAGGAAAAAAGCCGCAATAACGATAAGTGCGGCGGTAATGATCAGTCCTACGGTGATATTGCTTTTCATGGCGTTTGAAAAATTCCTTTCCGTAAAGTTAGGTCTCTGAATTTTGGTTATTCGTAGTCTTGGCCTGGAGAAATTCTCGGACCTTTTCCACGATATCTTTTGGGTTTTGCGGTTTGGTCAGGTACAGATCACAGCCTATACGCTGGCCTTCTCGGTAATCGTGTTCCTGGTTTAATGCCGTAAAAAGAAAAATAGTTATATCTTTGGTTTCAGGGTTGCTTTTGACCCATTCGCAAACATCAAAGCCGGTTTGGCCAAAAAGAATAACGTCGAGAATGATGAGGTGCGGACGTTCTTTTTTGACCACCTGCATCGCCTGGTTCGCCGTTATCGCTTCGAAAACCGTATATCCTTCGAGTTCCAGAAACAATCGAAGGATTTTTCTGATGCCCGGCTCATCGTCGACAAGAAGGATTCTATACGGATTCTGTTTGGTCAAGGTTTGTATCCTGTTTTGGTGTATTGCGCAAAAAAAAGCGGGCCCGACATGCAAAGAAATTGAAAGGGCCCATCATAATACCCTGCAGACCAATGTCCTAAAATAATATGTGGCCTTATCGACTACCTAAAAACTACGATATGAAAGGCCACATTTTTAAAAGCACGGTCCAAAGTTTTTTAAAAAACGAGGGTTTCCTCCGAATTCGGGTAATAAACGTTTTTATAGCCTTTTGCCAAAATCGCCTCTTTGAGCGGCAAGGCCTGGTCTTCCTCGCCATGCACCAGCACGACATGCCTGCATTTGTTAGGCGGGGAGTATTCTACATAGTTAAGAAGGTCCTTGCAGTCGGCATGCGCGCTGAACGCATCGATGGTCTTGATCCGCGCCTTGACAGGATGTTCTATGCCGAAAATGCGTACTGTTTTTGCTCCATCCATGATTTTGCGGGCAAGCGTCTCCTTGGCGGCATAGCCGACGAACAGAATCATGTTTTTAGGGTTTTCGATATTGTTTCGCAAATGATGAAGGATGCGGCCGCCTTCCGCCATGCCGGATGCGGAAATGATGATATGCGGATACGATAGACCGTTGAGCTCCTTTGAGCCCGTGATGTCGTGGATATACGTGAGCCGTGAAAACCCGAACGGATCTTCGTTGTTGTCAACGAAAATTCTATTGGTCTCGCGGTCCATGCATTCCGGATGCGCCCGGAAAACCTCTGTTGCGTCGCATGCAAGGGGACTGTCGACGTAAACGGGCATATCGGGAATGCGGCCTTCATCAAACAATTTATGCAAATGATACACAAGTTGTTGCGTGCGGCCAACGGCAAACGCAGGGATTATTATTTTCCCTCCGCAAGCTGCAGTGTCTCGGATGGTTTGCGCAAGTTCCTCTTCAACATGGTCGGCAGGGCTGTGCATCCTGTTTCCGTAGGTACTCTCCATAAGCAAGATGTCCAGGTCTCGCAGAACGTTCGGGTCTTGTATCACCGCCATGTTCGGGCGGCCGATATCACCCGAAAAGCCGAAGCGGACAAGCCGGCTGTTTTCCGTAATTTCCATGGAAATTCCCGCAGAGCCAAGAATATGGCCGGCATCGCGGAAGGTCGCAATCACGCCGGGAGCAACCGTGAAACTTTTATTGTAAGGAACAGGCACGAATTTATGGAGCGAGGCCTCGACGTCTTTCGTGGTATAAAGAGGCTCCAGCGGGGTGTCGTGCTGACGCATTTTCTTGGCATTGACAAATTCAAGATCTTTGAGCTGGAGGTATGCCGAGTCGCGGAGCATAATTTTGCACAAGTCTACCGTTGGCGGCGTGGCGTATATGGGCCCGTCGAAACCGCGTTTGACAAGGTTGGGAATGTTGCCGCTATGGTCGATATGTGCATGTGACAAGACACAACATTCGATTTTTTTAGGGTCGAATTTAAAATTAAGGTTACGGTCATACGATTCCTGGCGACGGCCCTGGTACAATCCGCATTCAAGCATAAACGAATGTCCGTTGACTGTCATTACATACTGCGAACCGGTCACTGTTTGCGCTCCGCCGAAGCATTGCAGTTTCATAAGGGTCTCCTCGAAGAAGGTGTCTTTTATGATTGTAACACCTATGCGAGGTAATGTAAAGCAGCGTATAAAAGAAATCGGCGCTTGTTTAATGTAATGAAATTTATTATTTGATAATTGGTGCGCTGGCCCTTTGTTTATTTTAAAACACTATATACGTTTGAAGAAACCTGATTCATGGGGGAAATGATGCGAATAAGGTTATGGGCAATAGGAGTTTTCTCGGCAATAATCATATCGAGTTTGCGCATTGATGCGGCAATTGTCCCGGAATACAGCGGCGGTGCAAGGCTCGGGATAAACATATCCTCGGTTTACGGCGACACGGTCCAAACCATGATGGCCAGGGTAGGGTTAAACATCGGATTGTACTTCACTGCGTGGCTCAATGATAAAATTGCCTTGCAGCAGGAGGCAGTGATCGGTACCCGCGGGGAACGCTGGAAAGACCCAAACAATGTCGACCCCTTTGTGTATTCCCGATACGCGACGGTGTCCACGTACCTGGACCTGCCGCTGCTTGTCAAATGGAGATTCTACCAGTCCGACGCGTTGCGGCCTTCGGTGTATTTCGGGCCCGATTGCGCCATCGCTCTTGTCGCCGAAAGCGAATTCGGGACAACGTCGCAGGACATGATGGACAAAACCAACAAGTTCGACTTTGGCCTGACCGCGGGTTTTTCCATGGATATCCGCCAGGGCGATTACTTTATCCCTGTTGACATACGGTATAATTTGGGCCTTTTGAATTATGTAAAACCGGATGAATTCAACACCACGGCAAAGCACAGCGTGATTTCCGTTTCCGTGGGTTTGGGTCATTTACTCGAATTTGGAAAGAAAAAAGAAAAGGAATTTTAACGTTCTTTCGTCAAAATTCCCTTGTGTTAAGCAGTTCGTAAATATGAACTCATAAACTCCAGGTCACCCTGAGCCTGTCGAAGGGGCTGGGCTTTTCAAACCGCGCTTACGACAACGTGCTGTTATTTGTCAAAGCCTGCAGCATTGCAAGCGAGTTGCCGGAAGCGGCGGTGCTGCTTGCGGTTGCGCCTGTATCAGAAGATTGCGGCTGCATCAAGGCCTGGAGCATGGAAAAATCACTACCGAATCCTGTGCTGTCGCTTGAGCCGTCCAATGCTTCCATAAACGGATCGCTCGAGCTTGAAGAACTGTCCATACTATTCAACGCTTGCAAAAACGGATCACTGGAATTTGAACTGTCGGTTGTATCCAATGCCTGAAGAAACGGGTCGCTGCTATTTGCATTTGTCATGCTGTTGAGCGCCTGTAAAAACGGGTCGGTGGAATTCGACGTGTCGGTTGAGTCCAATGCCTGCAAAAACGGATCATTGGCATTATTGTTTCCATACATGCCTTGAAGTGCCTGGAGCATTGCAAGGTCGCTGGTGCTGTTACTGTCCTGGCTGGAAGATGTCGGTTGTGATGTTTGCAGCAGGTTTGAGAATAAGTCGCTGCTGTCTGAGCTGGATTGTGTGGAATTGCTGGTGTCGAGCGATGCGAGCAAACTCTGCCACTGGGTTTGAATAGAGTTACTGCTTACCTGTGAGATGTCCATACCATACCCCTTTCGAAGTATATAGTTTAACCTAAGGACATCCCTGTCTTTGGCCGGATCTAACCTTGTCATTATTGTATATCGGACTTTTCTTTGGTTTTCTTAACAATTATTTTCAAATAGAAGCACTCTTGTTAGGAAAACGGCTTTACCCACTACGCAGAAGGCCCCCGATTTTGTCGGGGGCCTTCTGCTGCACCCCGTCGGGTGCTTCGACGCGTCGTGGGCTGTCGCACATGTAATCAGCGGCTCAAGAAGCCGAAGTAATTTTTTGGGCCGCCGACTCCTGTCGGCGGGGTTCCACCGCAAGCATAGCAAAACTTTTCAAAAGATCGGAACTTGCCAAAATGCTTAATACGTATGGCGTGCCATGAATACAAATGGCGTAATGTGGACGCTATTGCTACCGTTAATGAGCAGGGCGAGAATAACCAAAACCTACAGTTTCCTCCTTAATGATCCCAAAGCCGTGGAGCTTGTGGAGCTGTTGTCGGGAAAATTATCTGTTAATGTTGACCCAAGAATACTTTATACCGATTTGGGGAACGCCGCCAGGGCGCGTAACTTCGATGACGAAGTAAAAGCATTTATTCAAGACCGCCCCAATGCAACAATTGTCAATTTGGGGTCCGGATTTGATACTGCTTTTTCGCGAATTGACAATGGCACTATAACCTGGTTCGACATCGATTTTCCTGAAGTCGTGGAAATGCGAAGGCTTGTCGTTCCCGAAACCGCCCGTTGCCGTTGCATTGCCTGTTCCATACTCGATAAAAAATGGCTGCTCGAAATCGGGCCTGCCGCAAACGGGGTTTTGTTCCTGGCAGGAGGCGTCATGCCGTATTTCGCCCGATCGGATGTGAAAACCGTTTTCTCATTGCTTGCCGATAATTATCCTTCAGGAGAATTTGTTTTCGATGCTGTTTCGTGGCTGGGAAAAATTTTGTCGAATCAGAGAATAAAGAAAGCCGGAATTTCTTCCGCTTCAATGAAATGGGCCTTTGGCCGCAACGGAAATTTGCGTCGATTGGAAAAGCGTATCATCATTCGAAAACAGTATGCAATGTTTGCCAATATAGAACGTTCATCTGCATTTGAAAAAGGAATGGTACGGATTATGGATCGATGCGATGCATGGAATACCATGAATATGGTCCATTGCGCTTTTGGAATGTAAGACGGCGGGGCTCACCTGCATAGGCGCATTTTTTCCGCGGCCGACCAATTGCCGGCAACGGCTTTTATCACATACGTGCCTTCCGGAACTTCATTGCCGCCGATTGTTTTCCCATTCCATAATATGATGGTTCCATTTTCGCCCAGAGGCAAAGTCCGCTTGTCGTACACGAGGTTTCCAGCCACGCCGAAAATGGAAATTTTCATTGGCACAGAGAAATTATTTTGCGGTGCGAAATGGACCGAGGCGGGCCTGAAATTGCTGTTTGAGAGCGTCACCGAGACTGCTTTCTGTCCCGACCTGCTTTGCGCCGAAGGCATCGTACTTGACGAACCAGGAGTATATTCGATCCATTGCGGGTCTGTGTTCGTATACCCGAAATACGACATAAGGCTGTTGACAACCGTGTCGTTTTGGACCGCTTTCATGATTGGTTCACGGACCTTTGTGACGCAAAGGTAATCGACGGCCGGCGCAAAGGTGCCCATGATGAGCCTGCAAGGCGGAGACACGTCCGGTGCTGCCGCAGGATCATGTGCGATGCTGCCGGTTAGAGAATCGATGATGCATAATTGCTGACGGACAGGATTACCGCCGAGAAGGGCGTCGTGCTTGTTAATGCTAATGAAAGGAACAATGTTATCGTGCATGCCTGAAGGAGGGTCAAAGGTGCCGTAGTGGTTTTTCATGCACAAAGTAAAATAGCCGTTTGCTGCACGGTCGTGGCCCTTGTTCACCGCAAGATTTATGAGAATGTCAACGTTTCCAAGCGCGATATCCGCAGTGCAAGTAAAAGAGCCGTTCGTCCAACCGTCTATGGTGACAGGGGTCCTATTGCCGAGCAAACTGTTGCCCACGCTGACTTGTGCATTGACTTTTGTCGCATCCGTAAGGCTGCAATAGGGCGTATATTTTGAGTTGCCGCTGGCATCGTTGCAACCGTCGTAAATGATGATGTTCTTGCCTTGCACGCCAAACCCGCTCAGCACTTTGCACAGTTTCGCGATGATCGCGATACGAGGCATGCAATAGAGATTGACGCCATTGACCTTGATGGCCACCTTCGTGTCTGTCCAAGCCTTGCTTGATCGGAAGATTATCTTCCAGGCCTGGTCCGGCGTGGGGGCCGCAAGGCTTGTGGTTGCTGCGAGGCGGCAGGCCATTTCATCCAGGTTCGTATACACTTTATTTGCATTCACTGCATTGTTCTGCGAGGTGAAATTGGTCATGGCATTCCCGCTCAGCATGGCTGTATCGTGGCAACAGACCACCTTCATATTATCAATGTTTGGATTGATCGGCATTTTCGGCGTATAGGCTGTCGGCGCCGCGAAGGCCTTGTGCATATTGACTAACGACAATCCGGCGACGCCGCCTGCCGTCATCTTGAGAAAACTGCGCCGGCCGGTTAAGGTTTTCTTTTCCATGCAATACTCCCTTTACGCGATCTGAATTATTTGATTTTTTCCTTAAACACACCCAGAAATTCGCCTGCGGACGTTAGCACTGCCGCACTATCGGCGGAGCCAAGAAGGGTGATCTCGATGTAGAACTTATTGAAATGCGCATAAATCATTGCGCCGTTTATTAGCGGCATTGCGAAAGCCGTGGAAATATCGAATCCGGGAACAGCCACAATGGGGCTTTGCGAAGATTTCTTTTGTCCGAACATGCCCGATGCCTTTGCAAGAGTTGCGAAATCCATTGCATAGGATCGACACACCATTGAGTTTGGACCGGTCATGGTTTGAAAAGCAATATTCTTGCACCCGGCGGAATCATAAGGTATAGCGCCTCCGTCTCTGCTTCCCGGAGGTCCGCTGTAAAACGAATCTATCGGATATGAGCAAAAGGTATCTCCGCTTGCCGATGACACGGTCCATCCTGCTATTGCGGAATCCGATATTTCGAGTTGATCGACCGTGGTGTTGCTGGGTGCGGGCGCGGTAGGAGACTTTGAAGTGCATAAGAAAAAACAAGCCAATGCCAAACTGATTAAGACAATAAAACATTTGTTAGTCATTCTTGATCCATTCGAAAAATCATTGGAACAATTTCGCACATTTACTCGTATCTTAATATAAGCAATTAATAGGGAGTTTGGATCTATAAAATCAAATTTGAACGGGTATTGCTCAAGGTACTCAATCAAGCATTAAAAATCAATGCCTTGCGGTGGTAGACGGTATATTTTTTTACCCAAAAAAGAAAAACGTACGTAAAAACAAAAAACCTCCAAAATGCCTTTTTTAAGCAAATTTAGAGGCCTTTTTATTTGTGCCTTGGGAGAATCGAACTCTCAACCTGCGGATTAGAAATCCGCTGCTCTATCCAGTTGAGCTAAAGGCACTAAATTCTTTTAAGGCAGAGTTGAATAATGGTCGGGGTGATAGGATTTCGCTCGCTTTTCTCGCGGCTGCCTCACTCTTGTTCGGCGGTGAACAAGGGTCTTTTTCCTTCTCACGCCAACCAATATTATTACAATAATCAACCAAGGGTGATTATTATAATAATGGTCGGGGTGATAGGATTTGAACCTACGACATCTTGGTCCCAAACCAAGCGCTCTAGCCGGACTGAGCCACACCCCGACAAATTAAGTACCTATATCGTCAAACAGGCGGCCATACAATTCATCTCGCTATGGCGGAATGTCTGATGTCTTTTTTCACGAAATCGGGTTAAAATATACATTCTGGTTTATTTCATAATGGCAAAGAACCTGAATAGCGGTACAGTTTTTGCCGATGGCGCCGATTATTTTTTTTACCATGACTAAATACTTTTTCCCGTTTTTATTTGTGGGCATTGGCGGAATGATCGGAACGTTACTCAGATATTCGGTGACGCTTGCGACCAAAGACCTGTCGGTCTCCATACCTTACAATACACTTATCTCAAATCTCGCAGGCTGTTTTATTATCGGCGTTGTGACTGCCTTGGCAGATCAACGGGCTATTTTGTCAAGCGACATGCGGTTGTTCCTGGCAACAGGGGTTTGCGGCGGGTTCACCACACTTTCCTCGCTTGTATACGAATTGCAAAAACTTTTGGCAGATAGGGAAATTTTCATTGCGTCAATGTACTTTGCCGCAACCTTTGCCGGGTCTTTTATCGCATTTTTTATCGGGATGACGATGATACGATTTTTAATAAAGGGGTAAAACATGGAATTGCACGGCAGCGCAAAACTCCTAAGAATATTCATAGGTGAAATGGACAAAATTGCCCATGTTCCGTTATCTGAAGTTATCATTAAAGAAGCGCGAAAAGACGGACTTGCGGGTGCAACATCCTGGCGCGGTTTTATGGGTTTTGGCCCCACAAGCAAAATAAGAAGCGCAAAAATACTTGACATATCAGCAGATTTACCCGTAATAATAGAAATTGTGGATGTTCAGGAGAAAATCGAATCATTTGTGAGAAAACTGGATCAGCTATTTGTAGAGGCAAACAGTGGCGGGTTGGTCACTCTTGAAAACGTCGAGGTACATCGGTATTTCCACGCATCGCAAGGCCAGAAGCAAGAAGGCGCGGGGTCATGAACATCGGTTTTGCTTGGATCTTTCCCAATTCTCACGAAAAGCCCGGGCGTTTTGTTGAATCCATTCTTTGCAGATATCGTTCATCGACCTGTCGAGCAAAGGATCGTGACCGATCCTTTCGCCAAGATACCATTTATATTTTTCAATTTCTTGGAGTTCAGCTTTTATGGTTTCCTCTAATTCTTTCCCAGAAACAATTGGTTCGTTGTTTTGATCCATGTTCCACTTTCACCGTTTAACCCACCTGCCTTGCTGGTGGATTGCCTTTAAAGCTTGGGTCTGCCTACGCTTATTAGTACCTATATTTGGATTATATACGCATTTTGCGTAGATAATAAATACAGTAAACTTATCCCATGCGACACGTCCCCGAAGCGATAGCGAAGTGGGAATCATGGGATTATCAGTTAAAATAATATAAAAATGCCATGATATTGCAACAGGATTTGATTTAAAAAGAATACCCGTTGTTTGCGTGAAATCATTCGGCAGCACAACGCAGGGTTTCTTTTGCGACCCGATCGAGCGGTAAAACAAATTCCGCACCGCCGCATTTTACTGCTTCTCCGGGCATTCCCCAGACAACACTGGTGGCTTCGTCCTGGGCAATGGTATGTGCGCCGGCGTCCCGCATTGCTTTGAGCCCTTGCGCGCCATCGGCGCCCATACCGGTGAGGATTACGCCAACGGCATTTGCGCCAACGTATTTGGCCACCGAATTGAACATGACCTCAACGCTTGGGCGCTGATGGAAAACCGGCAGGCCGTCTTTGACCTCGACGTAATACCGCGCGCCGCTTCGCTTGACAATAGTGTGCTTGTTTCCAGGCGCAATGAGCGCAGTTCCGGGAAGAATCGAATCCTGATCTTGACATTCGCGCACTTCGATCTCGCATATGGAGTCGAGCCGCTCGGCAAACGATTTGGTGAATTTTTCGGGCATATGCTGGACAATGACGATGCCCGGGACATTTTTCGGCAATTGAGTGAGCACATGCTCGATCGCCACGGTCCCGCCGGTCGAGGCGCCTATGGCAATTATTTTGTTGGTTGTTTTTTTTAGCGACAAAATCCTTGGCTTGGAGGCGATAAGACCCTCGCGAATGCGATTGATTTTGTCGAAACTCACCAGCGATGCGGCACGAACTTGATCAATAAGAATATTTGCGACGTCTCCCACGGTATATGCTTCGCCGGGTTTGGAAATCACGTCGATCGCGCCTGCGGCAAGCGCATCCATGGCCATTGCGCTCCCCTTGGGGGTAAGTGAGCTCACAATGATGGTTGGTATCGGGTGAAACTGCATGACTTTGCGTAAAAAAGTAAGCCCGTCCATGCGCGGCATTTCGATGTCGAGGGTCATGACATCGGGATTATGCATGATGATCTTGTCGCGCGCAATAAACGGATCCATTGCCGTGGCAACGACTTCAATGTCTTTTTCCCGCGACAGCTCACGGGATATGATTTGCCTAACTATGGCGGAATCATCGACCACAAGCACTTTAATCATTGGGTATTTGCCGCCTTAAAAAATACGCTTGTACTTATTTGTCGTGAATGTCGATTGTAAACAGGATCGGGTTGCCTTCGGCCTCAAGCCAGATCGTATTAGTCTTTGTAAAGTCGGCGGCCATTGCTTCACGGTCAAGGTCCTTGGGCAACCCAAGGTCGAACACCGGCGTGTCGCCATAGACCGATGTTATGAAATTGCCTACGATCATATTGAGAAGTTCCTTCAAGGCATCGATGCCTTTTTTCCCTGCCTCGTCGCTATTGTCGTCGAGCCCGAGCATGTTGGCCGCCGCATAGCAGGCAAACCCTTTGCTTACCCACATATGGAGTTCGCCCGCGGGAGTACCAAAGAACTGCAGCGACACCCCTTCCGCGTCCCAGCTTTCGTTTGTCGGTCTTGCGCTTTCGTCAAGATTATCGGTGAATATAAATGCGGCGTCGCTTAAAATGCGGCTTATCGTTTGTTTTGCGTTTTCCAAAATAGCGGCCATATTACTCCCATTCTCCAAGGGTTTCTATAATGATGTCGCGTATGTTTTCCGGCGTAAATGGTTTGCGCAGGTATCCTTTAATGCCTTTGCTGCGCAATTCGGCAATGCGCGTTGCAGAACCTTCGGTGGAAACAATGACAACAGGGATGTCTTTGTATTCCGGGTGACGGCTCATGGTGTTGAACAGCGTGATACCGTCCATTTCGGGCATATTGATATCAGTGAATATAATGTCGACCCAGCAGCTTTTCAGCTTTTCAAGCGCGTCAACGCCGTTTTTCGCCAACACCACGGACTCGATGGGCAGCTTGGTCATGGCAAGCGTACGCTGCAGAACGGCCCGAATTGTTTCCGAATCGTCAACTATCATTATGGTATAGGCCATTACAAAGCCTCCTTATAATTACATGGCAAACATTCGCAGCACATCGGCAAGCGAATGCGCGCTGCGTATGCACAAAGTTTCGAATTGGTCATGCGTAAATCCTATGCGCAAAGAAAGCTCGTTGTCGACGACAAGGCTCATGCCCTCATTGCCGATTCCTTCGCCAATGGTCCGCGCAACAATATTTGCCACCTTGACAATATCGGTCACCGGCTCGCCGATGTTGTTAAGCGAATGATGGTTGCGGATGGCATCCACAATGACCTGCGGTAAATTCCACGACAAGGCGATTTCAGCGCCGACATCGGCATGTGAAAATCCGAGCACGCGCTTTTCCGCCTGCTCGCTCGTCAGTAAAAGCGGCTCGTCGAAAACCATGCGGAAAATGGCCTGCATGTCTTCGGCAGGCGCAGTGCGGCTGAGTACGAGTTTGCCGATGTCGTGCAAAAGCGAAGCGGTAAAGGAAAGTCCGGTCGATTTGCTTTTGACAAGAGATCCGAGCTGTTCCGCCGCAACGGCTGCCGCAACGCTATGGCGCCACAAATCGTTTTCCTGATATCCGTATGCGACAAGAGGGGTGGCCATCATACCGCAAACATGCTTGCCAACCACCCGCTGCAAAACGCGCGCGCCGCCCAAACGAATCACCGCGTCCTTGACCGTTGCAATAGTCCGCGACGAGGCCGACATGGCGGAGTTTGCGGATTTGAGCAAATCTATTGTCAAGGCCTGGTCGTACTGCAATACGCCGGCAATGTCGTCGACCGTGCTGTTTGCATCGCCGATCACCGCGGCGAGTTTCGGCGCCGTGGGTGGCAACGGTTTCATGTCGCCGACGGCGGCCATGACAGACTGTAATGTGATCATAAATCAACCCTCACGCCGCGACTGGTGAAAAACGTGGTGCCTCCGCCGATTTCCAAATACATTGTCCGGGGCGCATGTCCGCCCACATGTTCCGCAGCAATCATGACGTTGTTTTTCCAGAATAATTTGCGGGCAATGACCGTATTTCGTTTACCAATGTCAAAAAAGTCGCGGTCTTCGAACACCTGCGCCCCGCCGGCAATAACAACCCGTAAGCTTTCTTTTTTCGCGCCGAATTTGTACGCTTCCTCAAAAAGCAAGGGGATGCCGGTGTCGCCGAACATGAAGGGGTTTTGTTCTGCTTTGGCAATGTCGGCCTTCGACATGGGCAGCATGTAATGCAATATGCCGCCAACGGAAGAAATCGGATCGTGTATCGCCACGCCGATGCATGAGCCAAGCGCATGGGTGACAATAACGTCGCCCGCCGCACTTGAAACTTTCATGTCCGATACGCCAACGGTGTATTTCATAATGCAAGCTAGTTTCAGGTTTAATAGTTTATAAGTTGAAAAGTTTAAAAATCAACTCCTCAACCTATCAACTCCTCAACTTCTTCAAAGTCCCAGTTTTTCTTTCAATGCCTCCGGTGTAAACGGCTTGACAATATAGTTTGATGCACCGGCCTTCAAAGCCTCCATGACTTTTGCTTTTTCCGATTCCGAAGTACACATGACCACTTTGATTTTGCTGTACGCGCCGTTTTTACGAATGTTCTGCAAGCAGGTCAGGCCGTCCATAACCGGCATGTTCCAGTCGAGCAGCACAACGTCGAATGTTGCCTGCGAAAGCTTGGTCAGCGCATCCTCGCCGTTTCCGGCTTCGTCGATATCGGTGATTCCCATGGTTGTCAACTGCGTTTTTTGTATCCTGCGCATGGTCGCAGAATCGTCGACAAGTAAGAGTTTCATTCATTACCTCTTTTTGGATTAATCGGTTTTGAGCGAAATTTCCATTGCAAATTCACCCATGTCGCAATTGAACGGTACAATGATCGTCGGCACCCCTGATTGGCTCATAAGCGAATGGCCTGCCCCCATTATAACATTTGGGAGAGAAATTGACAATGCGTATTCGGTAAGGTCCTGTTTTGCGTTTCCCGCAACAATGTTGACGATTTCACCGATAGCGTCGGAAATGTCAGGGCCTATGATTTTGATTTCGGTACCCAGCATCTTTGACACAACCCTCAAAGCCATGATTTTCGGGAAACTCATCGCAATGCTTCCCTGGGCAGTGCCCGAAAGCCCGATGATGCCCGAAATATCGTATGTCGGGTTGGGAACGCTTTTTAATTTTGGGGCGCCCGGGTGAATGTCGACATTCATCATGGTTTTGAATGTGTTGATCGTTGCTGTTATGAAAGGGTTAACAAATGAAACATTCATCACGGTTCTCCTTTTGTATTATTCCTTTGTTGCGAAATGCGCCAAAGACCTCATCCCTTCACATACACCGACGGCATGACGGCTTTGTATCCAGACAATATTCCGGTAAGGCTTTCGGCATGCCCCACGAAAAGATGCCCGCCTGCGATCGTGAGCCTGTAGCATTCTTCAAGAAGGCTTTTTCGAACAACATTGTCGAAATAAATCATGACATTACGGCAGAATATCGCATCGAGCGGGCCGCTCATGGGAAACGGCGGTTTTGCCAGGTTAAGTCGCGTAAATTTGACGATGTCCTTGACTTCCTGCCTAACGCTAAATATTTGAGAATTACCGCTTCCGGTTTTTTCGAAAAACCGTCTGACATACGATTCCGGCACTGGCGCAATTTTTAGAGCGGTGTACTGGCCTTTTGCGCATTGGGCAAGGACGCGGGTCGAAATGTCGGTGGCCAGGATTTTAATGTCGGCCCTATAGGGGCCAAGCTTGTCGAGCATGGTCATTGCAATGGTATACGGTTCTTCGCCGGTGGAAGCTGCTGCGCACCATATCCTGAATTTCCGTTGCCCTTTTTCGGCCAGTCTGGCCATGATGTCGCCGAGTATTTCGAAATGGTTGCTTTCCCTGAAAAAACTTGTGACATTCGTCGATATCACGTCAAGAAGATTTATCATTTCCTCGCCCGATGCATCGTTCAAAAGCAATTCGAGGTATTGCTTGTCGTCTGATAAAGACAATTCACGCATGCGCTTTCCCACGCGTGCGGCAACGAGCGCGCCTTTGCTGTCGTTGATGTTGATGCCGGCAGTGTCATAGACGATTTTCCGGAAAGTGTCGAATGTTTTGGTGTCCATAAAGCTTATAGCAAGGATGCTTTCGTCAAATGTGCCTGTGCTGCATTGTCAAGTGCGTCGCCGACCGCCCATAACAGTTGATCGCGTGTAAAAGGCTTATTGAGCGTATGCACTGCGCCGAATATTTCAGCCGCATCGAGCAATGTTTCCTTCATGTCGACACCCGAAATTGCAAGGATTGCGACGCTCGGGTTTGCCTTTTGCATTTCGATTATGGTTCCAAGTCCGTCTTTGCCGGGCATCATGATGTCGGTGACCACAAGGTCAAAGCTTTCCTCTAAGAATAGTCGTATACCTTCAGAACCATCGGAACACGAAATAACACTATGCCCCTCTTCTTCAAGAAAATAGACAATACATTCGAGAATTGCCGCATCGTCGTCAATCACCAGGATTTTTTTTAACGTGGTATTTTTCATATTTTCCTTTACAACACCGATTCTTCGGCATTGTCGAAACAGGATAAAATTGGTCGAACGGATTTATTTCCGTTCTTAATTGATTTAATGTGCGTCTTTTCCCTCTTCAAATAAATAAGCGTTTTGGCGCTGCATACTTTCAAAGCAAAAGATGTGCCTAATGGAAAAACATGCTTAAAAGGGCAATGTTCGGCGAAAAACGGTTATTATAATAAATCAATTATCAGAATCCGTGTAATATTTACACGATTTTCGATACCATGAAGCTTAAAAAAATTGCAGTATCGGGCCGAAATGTAATAAACAGGGAACTTATAGAGTAATAGCTCAATTAATCAACGACTTATACGTAAACCAGCAAAATCGTTCTCGTGTGTATTTTACCCACTACGCACGCAAACCAGGCCACCGATTTTATCAGGGCTTAGAAGGCATTGCATCGGTGACTGCCCCAACTATTTCCTCCCTTGAAAACGGCTTTGGCAAAACTTTTGATGCGCCGAGGAGTTTTGCCATGGGCAAATATGTTTCCGAATTTGCCGAGCCCGATATTGCAATGATTGGGCAATGCGGAAAAAGCAGTTTGAATTCGCGAATTGTTTCTATGCCTTCTTTTTCCGGCATGACAAGATCAGTGATAAGGAGGTCGGGCCTCTCGGCTTTCGCCATGGTCAGGCCCTCGATCCCGTTCTGGGCGCAGACCACCTTGAAGTAAGCTTTTGTCAAAGCAAACGACACAAATTCGCGTATTGCCTCATCATCGTCGATGACAAGAATGGTTTGTTGTGTGCCTGGCATGACATGCTCCTTATAAATGCAAGGTCGGGTTGACTATACTTCTTCGGGAATAAGGCCCAATGCCTGCAACTGAAACAGGACCTTGTCCTTGCGTATAGGCTTGACAATATAGCCTTCGCATTGCGCATTGAACGCTCGCATGATGCTTTTATTGTCGCCGAGCGCGGTGACCATGATGATCCTTACGCCGTCGAGCCCCGAAATGCCGCGCTGATTTTCGGCATTCCGCAACCGTTTGAGAACGTCCTGGCCGTCGATGCCGGGAAGCATGATGTCGAGACATGCAAGCGAATACGGTTTGTTATTGTCAAGTGCATTTTCGAAAACCGCAACCGCTTCAAGGCCGTCGGCGCATGTCGTGATCTGGCCATAAGGCGACAAAATGGTTTTGATGAGCGTGCAACTTACCGGATCGTCTTCGACAATGAGTATGTCCATGGCTTTCTTCTCCATCATTGCGGTTGAAAGGTACGGGCCCTGTGTTTTGCAATTTCCTTTTCAAGCACGACGAATGCTTTGCGGAGATCATGCGTTATTGTTTCAAAAATCCCGGTCCCGCCGAAAGGATCGGCGTGATCGCCGGCCATGGCAATATGCGCCATGGCATCTGCTCCGATATTCAAGCACGAGCCTTTGAGCGAATGGATGATTTTCTTTGCACAGGCAAAATCCTTTTGCTCTGCTGCATGCATCAGGTCTGTCAGGTGTTTTGCCGTGTCGTTTAAAAAATAGGTGAGTATGTTGTCAACGGCGTCGACATTATAGTCAAGCGTTTTTGCAAGCTCGCTCGTGTCAAGTACCGCGACGGTTCCGGCCGGCATTGCAGGTCTGCGGGATTTCTTGAGCGCCTGGCCAACGATTTCGAGCAATGTCTCCCTGCGCAAAGGTTTGGTCAGGTAAAAGTCCATGCCTGCATCGATGCACTGGTTCTGGTCTTCTCGCGATGTCGAGGCGGTCATTGCGATAATAGGGATTGCGTGGTCCAGAATGCGCGTGCTTTTGCTGCGTATGGATTTGGCGGTGGCAATGCCGTCGAGTACCGGCATTTGTAAATCAAGAAACAGCGCGTGATAATAGTTTTTCGCAAGCGCCAGAAGCGCCTGCCTACCGTCGCCGACAATGTCGACCGTAAAACCCAGGCCTTCGAGGGTTTTGCGTATGACAAGCTGATTTATTTCATTGTCTTCGGCAACGAGCATGCGTACGCTTTTGCTTGCGGCCGATGAAACGGCATTGCTTGCCGCAAGCAATGTATGCGTCCCGTGTTCAGCAGGAACCGAAAGTCCTTTTGGCAAGGTCATGATCGCTTTGAAAACCGATCCTTTACCGAGCTCGCTTGAAACAATGATGTCGCCGCCCATGATTTCCATCAACCGTTTTGAAATGGCAAGGCCAAGCCCGGTTCCGCCGTATTTTCGAACATACGAATTGTCCAATTGAACGAACTGATGGAATAACATGGGAATATCGTGATCGGCAATTCCTATCCCTGTGTCGGAAACTGACATTTCCAATCTGGCGACATCGTCTGACTGGTCAAGGCAATCGACATTGATCGTGACCGACCCTTTTTCCGTGAATTTTATGGCATTGTTCGCAAGGTTGAGGAGCACCTGCCGTATCCTTCCGGCGTCACCCACAAGCGACGCGGGAACGTTCGGATCAACATGGGCAAAAAAACCAAGGCTTTTTGCAAAAGCCTTTGTCGAAAGAATGTCCTTGACATTCTTTATGACAGACAATAAACCGAATTCCTTTTTCTCGATATTGATCTTGCCTGCCTCGATTTTCGAGAAATCGAGTATCTCCTCAATAAGGCCCAGAAGCGCATCGCCTGATATTCGTATAACGTCGACATAATTTTTCTGTTTTTCGTCGAGTGTTGTATCAATAAGCAAATCCGTCATGCCGATGACGCCGTTGAGCGGCGTGCGAATTTCATGGCTCATTGTTGCCAGAAACTGGCTTTTTGCAAGATTGGCGTTTTCGGCCTTAATGGTCATTGCATTGGCGCGTTCAATGGCTTTTTCAAGCTCCTCATTCTGCGCTTTGAGAAGTTTGTCGGCCCTAATCCTTTCGGTGATGTCCTTGACAATATGTACTGTTCCCACAACGTTGCCGTTATGGAAACGCGGATACGTACATACTTCCATAGAGGTGTCGGTGTCTGGATCCGTGGCGACATACGAATGGCTGAGTCCATCCTTCATGGTTGCGCAATGCGGGCATGCCTCGATGGGTTTGTCGGTTCCGTGCATCAATTCATAGCAATGTCTGCCGATAATGTCCTTCGTACTCATGTTCAAGGCATCGGCATAGGCCTTGTTGCATCTGACAATTTTATACTCATGGTCCTGGATTGATATGCGGTCCTGTATCGAATCGAACGTTGTTTCCCAATCGCTTTTTACGTCGTTGAGTTTTTCCTCAAACACCTTTTGTTCCGTTTTGTCTGCGGAATTCACATGATTGCATTGGTCAAGGTTTGTCATGATGCCTGCTTATACCGGCGCAACTTTCTTAATGTCGCTCAGTTCCCTTACCGACATGACTTTGTCTATGTCGAGAAGGATTTTGACGCTCGATCCGATTTTACCCATGCCCATGATGAATTCGGTGTTGATGCTTGCGCCGAACGACGGCGTTTCCTCGATGTTTTCCGCCTTAATGTCGAGGACTTCCTTGACTTCATCGATAATGGTGCCCATGGTGACCCGGCTCTCGGCTTGCTGTATCTGCACAACGATGATGCATGTTTTTTCCGTATCCGATACCGTGGGCAGGTTGAATTTTTTCCGTAAATCAATGACCGGAATGACCTTGCCGCGCAAGTTGATCACGCCGCGCACATAGTCGGGCGTACGCGGAACTTTGGTCACGCTTTGCATCTGGATGATTTCCTGTACCTTCAGTATTTCCAGGCCATATTCCTCTTCCGCAAGTTTGAATGTAAGGTATTTGCCCGCTAGTTGCATGCCGACATCGGTTTTTTCCGATACGCCGGGTTTTTCCGCTACTGCTTGTGCCATAGGACCTCCTTAAAAGTAAAAAAGTTGACAGTTCAAAGTTGACAGTTCAAAGTTGACTTTTTCCCAATTCATTGATATATTTTTCATTAATAGGAATGGAATGTTTTTAGCATTTTTTTTCGTTGTGATTTCTTTACCCACTATGCAGAAGGCCACCGATTTTGTCGGGGGACAGGAACTAAAGTTCATAGTGCGCCTTCTGCTAAGGGATGTCGCACATGTATCCCTCGGCTTTATGAGCCGAAGGTAATTTTTGGAGCCGCCGACTCCTGTCGGCGGGGCTACACCAGGATCAACGGGTATTAAGGAAGGTATCATGGAACTTGTAAAATTCAAAAACCGAACAGTAACTTTGCCGAAATCGTATGATGCATTTTTCCGCAAGGGTGATGATTTCTTGCTTTTCAAATCCGATGATGAGCTCATTCTCAAACAGGTCCAATATCCTGAAATAAAGCGAAAAGCATTATCTCCTTCAAAAAAGCCGCCCATGACGTTGGAAGAAATCTGCGAAATTGTTCGTGAAGTCAGGCGTAAAACGCGTAAGAAGAACTGACCAGTCATGCGTGTTGTCCTCGATACCAACGTGGTCGTTTCCGCATTTCTCTGGAAAGGCCCTCCGAATGAAATCCTATCTCCTCTCGTAAGGCGGAATTTCCAGCTGTTTTCGTCGAAACCGCTTATTCTTGAACTCACAGACGTTCTGAGGAGGAAAAAGCTTGAGTATCGTTTGAAAGAAACCGGATATACACCGGAAAAAATTCTAGTGAAGTACCTTGGACTTATCAAAATGGTCGTGCCTGTTGAGTTTCTTGAACCACCGCCAATTAGAGATGAAGACGATGTTGCAGTTCTTGCGGCGGCCTTCTCCGCTCGGGCAAGTTTCATTGTCACGGGAGATAATGAGTTACTTGAATTAAAACATTTTGATACTATCAACATCTTGACCCCATTAGAGTTCGTAAAAATCTGCCTCCATCATATTCGCTGACCTCACCCAGGAATGAGGACATCATTCCACGTTCTGCAATTCCTCCACGTGACTTATTTCTCTCCGACCTTCGCCTGCAAGCTTGACAATTGCGCCAACGTCGAGGATCAGGCTCACGGCGCCGTCGCTCATGATTGCCCCGCCGGTCACGCCGGGAATGTCGTGCATTCCCTCGCCCAGGCTTTTTATCACGACCTGCTGCTGCCCTATTATTTCGTCAAGCTGCAATCCGAGTTTTTTACCGAGCATGTCTTCGACGATCATGATGATCCCTGTTGCAATGTCCCATTTTTCAGCGCAGCGCGACAACAGCCCGCCCAAATGCACCAGCGTGATAAGCTCGCCCCGAACGGAAATCAGGCGGCCTTTTCCCATAACGGTCTGGAGCTGTTCCGGCGCAGGCTTGAGCGATTCTATTATGGCAAGAGTCGGGAGAATGAACTTGTCTTCGCCGCTTCGTACGATCATGCCGTCGACGATCGCAAGGGTCAGCGGCAATCGTATGGAAAAGGTGGTGCCTTGGCCCTTGACCGATGAAATTTCTACCGATCCCCGCAAAGCCTCGATGTTCCGTCGTACGACGTCCATACCCACCCCGCGTCCCGAAACATCGGTAACGACCTTAGCGGTCGAAAATCCGGGAAGAAAAATGAACTGGAAAATTTCCTGTTCCGACAAATTCGAATCTTCCTTGCAAAGCCCGCGGGAAACGCCTTTTGCAAAAATGGCATCGCGGTCCAGACCTTTTCCATCGTCCGACACTTCGATGAATATGCTGCCTGCGCGGTGAAAGGCCCGCAGCTTGACCATTGCCCTGAGCGGTTTGCCGGATGCCGCACGTTCTTCATGCGGTTCAATGCCGTGGTCTATCGAATTGCGTATCATATGGATAAGCGGATCGCCGATATTTTCAACAACCGATTTGTCAAGCTCAGTGTCTTCGCCTTCGGTGACGAAGTTGATGTCGCGGTCGCATTTTTTCGAAAGGTCGCGGGCAAGCCGTGCCATTTTTTGGAATGTTGATTTAATAGAGACCATGCGAAGCGACATGGCAAGTTCCTGGATCTGGCGCAAAATCGTGTTTGCATGGGCGATCTTGGTATGCAATGCCTGGTCGGCAACCTGCATGAGCAGCGGGCTTGCATTGATCATCGATTGCGCAATGACCGCTTCGCCGATGGAATCCACAAGCTGGTCGATCCTGTTGACAGGTACGCGTATCGTTTCCTCGATGCTTTTCCGCGCCATGTTCTGCGCGGCAAGCGCATTGCCCACTGCGCGTGCAGGGACAGCTTCGTCAAGCAGGATTTCGCCTATTTTCCTGTTATCGCCTTCGGCCTGTTTCTGCAGGGCCATTCCTACCTGTTGTGCCGATGCGGCGCCACTTTCAACGAGAATTTCCCCGACCTTTTTATCAGGCGCTGCCTGATGGTCGGGCTTGGAAGCAATCCCGCTTGACAATGGGCCCGACAATTTCAACATCGATGGTTCAAAAGCTTCCGGAACAACGTAGTCGGAGCCTTTCATTGCCGTTTCCACATTGTCTACAAAAGCCTTAAGGCAATCGTTTGTTTCCAGAAAAATGTCTATGGGGCCCGAGTCGAGGACAAGTTCGCCTTTTCGCGCCAAATCCATTCGGCTTTCCATTTTATGCGCAAGAATCGCGATTTCCTTTAATCCTAAAAATCCCGCAACGCCTTTTATTGTGTGCCAGGCGCGGAAAATGGTGTTGAGGTTTTCCTTGTTCGACGGGTCGGTCTCGAGTTCCAAAAGCACGGTTTCGGCCGTATGTAAATGTTCGCGCGATTCGTTGATAAAGTCGGTCATGAGCGACGGGTCGCACGCCTGGATATCTTTGGTTTCGGTATGCACCACAGGCACAACCGGTGCCAATGGTTGTTCCACGGGAATACTGCGAACGGGCGGAGCCGCCTCGGGTATTATCTGATTGTGTAGCGGCTGAGGATTAATGGCAGGAGAGGGCGCACCAGGGGATACGTGTGCTTCGGTCTCCGCCGTTTCGCAGACGACGTTCTTTTCGGCCTCGGTAAGCCCGGTGGCGTTACCGGATGAGAATTGTATGAATTTCGACGCCAAAAGGTCTTTTAATTTCAAAAGCATGTCGGCATTGCATTTGTCGGCTTCCAAAAGGTCTTCTATGGAATGGATGAATTTGCTGTATTCCTGCAAGTCAAGAACACCGAATTCGCCTTTCCATGTATGCAGTATGCGTTTGATGGCGCCTTTTGCCAAGGGATCGTTTTTTTCAAGTTCCAGGGCATATGCCTCGAAATCTTCAAGCACCGACGATTGACTGGAGGCAAATTTCGACAACAAATCAGTGAGCTCGTTGGAATCGGATTTACTTTGCTTTTCATCGGTTTCTTGGCTGCTTTCATCTTCGTTCTTTGCATTGGATGATGTGGTTTTAAGGCCTTTGGCCATTTTCTCTATGCATTCGGAAAGCTTTTTACATCCTTCGTCAAAAGGCGTTTCATCCATGATAATATGTTGGGTAAGTGCAAGAGCGCGCGATGCCTGGGTTGCAAATGCCTTGGGTGCTTTTTTCTCGGCGCAAATCAATTCAAGGTCGGATGTTATTTTCGCAAGCGGCGCAAGATCGGATTTCTCAACCAGCGGCAATTGCGACGCAATGTGGTTGAGCAGCGTTTCGCATTCTTTCAAAACATTACCCATGCATCACTCCTTCGCGGCGTTTCATTCGTTGCACTGCCAAAATTCTTTGCTTGTTTTTCATTTCAAAAATCCGTACCACCACGGCAAAAAGGTCCGCCATTTCGAACGGCTTAACAAAGTAAAATGCCGGGGAAAGGCTCCTTGCCCGGAGTTCCTGTTCATGGCTATGACGGGAACACGTGAGGATTATCGACGTTCCCTGTGCCCGGCGTTTCAAAGTCTGCGCTATTTTATCCTGCCGTTTTTTCCAGCATAATTCAACTATGGCAATGTCGTATTTCCCGCTTTTAAGGTCTGTAATTCCTATAGTAAATTCCTGCGGTGCATGTGCCATGAAATCATGTTCGCTAAAGTATTGAACGAGCATTGTTCCAAAAGCCGTATTCGAATCAAGAATGAGAATTCTGCCTTCCATGAACAATCTCTCCAAACCCCATGCTTCCCACTTCGCTAACGCTTCGGGGACATGTCGCATGGGATAAGTTTACTGTATATATTTTCTACACTTCGAGTACATAGTGCACGCGCCAAACGCGTAGAAAATTCAGATATCGGTACTAAACAAAAGGAGCACGCGATTTCACTGTAAAGGTATGTATCAAAAACCATGCCGTTTATTGTTACCTGCTGAAAAAGAATGAGTTAGCAGAATGGTTCAAAAAGACAGTTTCAAAGCAATAGTAAAAACGTGTTGTTTCTACACGAAAAGCAATAAAAAGAAGGGAGAAATTTACATGTATTGCATAAATGTCCCTCTTCGGGGGACTACAGGGGGCGTATAATGATATTTCGCAGCTATTTCTGTGAAGTTGGTCAACGACAAGGGCGTGTATTTTTCACCCCCTCCGTACGGACATCATGTGGACTTAAAATTATACCAGCCAACCCAAAGTATAAGTTGGCATTGACTTTTCCCCTAATTTGTTATATAATTATTAAGGGGAATAAACGACTATGGCAAATTTCCAAGTTCTCATTAAAAAGAAAATTCTAAAGGCCATGCGTTCTGTTCCCCCCTCGGTACAAGATAGTTTTACAGTACTCAGGGATGATTTATCTGAAAAAGGGCCATTTCAAACTGATTGGCCTAACTATAGTCCATTAGGTAACGATAAATACGATTGCCATTTATCCTACAATTATGTAGCATGTTGGAAATGGGAACAAAACACAATTACCATAGAGGTGATATATGCCGGTAGCAGAGAGAGTGCTCCATACGATACCAAAAAGTCACAAAAATAATATATTGATTTATGCTAAGGATCAATATGGGCACAAGATGCAGGTATACGGATGTATTACTCCCTCTGTCTTAATGGCCATAAAAAAGGATTATACGATTGAAACGGAAGATAATTCTTATGGAGATATAACGGAATTGGATTGGTATAAAGAATCTAAAGAGCGTCTGCATAAGGGAGGGATCATTCGTGTACTCCGAAATAATAAAAATTTATCTCAGGGAGAACTCGGTAAACAGCTGGGCATTACCAGCAAATATGTCAGTGATTTAGAACACGGTCGTCGTGCTATATCATTAAAAATCGCAAAAAAACTCGCTGGTTTTTTTAATAGAAATATCGAAAGATTTCTTCCTTTGCAGAATGACTTTCCCGGTTTCCGGGATGCAAAAGACGGTTGAAAAATAGGCTGCGAATACACGTGGCCGTGGTTCTTTACTTCTTTTTTGAAACAATGGAGACTTTGAAATCAGAGGCAATAATGCCGAGTGCCTTTAATTTTTTGGAAAAATTCGGCCTGTCGATACCTGCTTCGCAGGCGCTTGCGGTGATATTGCCGCAGTATTTTGACAAAAGGTTCGTGTAAAACTGTTTTTCGAATTCCACCTTTGCCGATGAGAATGAAGGCTTGGCAGCAGGCGTGGGGCGGGCGCCGCAAATGACCCACTCGATGCTTTCGGCGGAGATCGTGCGTGTTTTTGCATTGATCGTGCAAAGGGAATCGATGACGTTTTTGAGTTCCCGTATGTTACCGGGCCACTCGTACGCCACCAGTGCATCGAGCGCTTCCTGCGTAATGACAAAATTCTTTTTCTGGTTTTGCCCGAATTCAAAGAGAAAATGCTTGACAAGAAGCGGAATGTCCTCTTTGTGCGATGATAGGGGTTTTGTTTCGATATGACCGGCCTTGAGCCGGTAATACAGATCCTGGCGGAATGTCCCTTCGCTGATCATTTCGGTTAGCGGCCTGTTTGTCGCGGAAATAAGGCGGAAATCAGATTTTTGGGGCCTGGATTCGCCCACGCGGTTGAAATCGTTTCCATCGAGCACGCGCAGCAGTTTGGCCTGAATGCGAAGCGACAACTCGCCTACTTCGTCAAGAAACAGCGACGAACCGTCGGCACAGGCGATGATCCCGTCTTTTTCCTCATGCGCGCCGGTAAAGGCGCCTTTCGTGTGGCCGAAAAATTCCGACTCTTCAAGATGTTCGGGTATGGCCGAGCTGTTGACGATTATCATGGGCTTTTTTTCGCGTTTGCTGAGGCGATGAATGGAACGGGCGATGATTTCCTTGCCCGTCCCGGTCGGGCCCTGTATAAGGATCGGCGTATTTCCTTCTGCAAAGATCCTGATTTTTTCGCGCAGGTTTTTAATGTAGCCGGAATTTCCAATAAGCCCGGTTGCGTCGATATCGTCGTTCGATTCGGGGTGCGCATGCACCACGCCTTCCTTGATCAAAAGTTTGCGGCGCGCTATTTCTTTGCAAAGCGTAAAGCGTAGCTGCGATGCGGAAAATGGCTTGACAAGTACCGATTGTACGCCGGCGCTTTCCAGCGAATATGCCATCGCATGGTCTGCATGACCGGTAATGACGATGATCGATGTTTCGGGGAAATGCTTGCCGAAATGATGGATAAGTTCGTGTCCGCTTGCATCGGGAAGCACCATATCGATAAGCGCAACGTCGAATCGGTTGCTTTTTGATAAGGCAAGGGCCTCGCAAAGCGATGGTGCATAGGAAACTTTTGATCCCGCATCGCTTATGATTGTCGTGACCACATCGCGGATGCTTTCATCGTCGTCTACCAGTAAAATGCTGGCGCCGGCAAGATCCGGGAAATCGCAATGCGGTTGTAGTGTTGTTTTCTTGTTCATGGTCTTTTTTTTGGTAAAAATCAGAGCAACTTAAAGTGTATCATTAATCAAATCATAAAGTCAATGCTTTATGCAAGATAGCGCTTAATTCACTCGTAACATATGGTTTTTTTAAAACACCCCAAAACCCGAATTGATGAGGATCTTCCATAACCGGATCATTGGAGTAACCGCTTGACGCAATTGCAATGACGTCGGGTTGCAATTCACGGATTTTCTGCAACGCTTTCACACCGCCAAGACCTGCGGGTACCGTAAGGTCCAATATGACAATATCAAACGGCGTTTTCCGGTCAAGGGCCTTCTTGAAAGCCGTGATGGCATCGTTGCCATGCTGTGCAGTCACCGGCTTATAGCCGAGCTTGGTGAGCATTTGGGTCGTGACATCAAGCACAAAGTCTTCGTCGTCCATGACAAGCACCCTGCCTTTGCCCTGTACGGATTTTGTCGATCCCTTGATGATATCGGGTTTTTTATCGGGCGAGGCAGGCAAATACACGGAAAATTCGGTGCCTTTGCCAGGTTGCGATGCCACGTCGATGCGGCCGTCGTGTTTTTTTATGATAGATTGACATATTGTAAGGCCGAGACCGGTGCCGGATTTTTTCGTACTGAAAAACGGGTCAAAAATTTTGGCAAGATATTCGGGCGCAATTCCTATGCCTTTGTCGCGAATCTTGACTTTTACATAAAAACCGGGCGCAAGCGGCAACAACGAGCCTGCGGCAATCACGGTGTTTTCGGCGAATATCGAAATAATGCCGCCGTCGGGCATTGCCTGATGGGCATTGACAAACAGGTTGCTGAGCACGCGGCCGATCTGCGAAGAATCGGCCTCACAGAAATACAGGTCCGGCGCGATATGCAGCCGGGGCCGCACGTTCTTCCCTGCAAACGACAATGTCGCCGTGTCTCTGATTATCTCGCCTATGCTCACGAGGTGCTTGACCGGGCCGCCGCCCTTGGAAAAGGTGAGCAGCCGCTGCGAAAGGTCTTTGGCCCTGTCGAGCGATTTTAATGCTTTGTCAAGAAATTCGATGGTTTTATCGGGCGACTGGACGAACTCGCGCGCTATGTCGATGTAGCCGAAAATGCCTCCCAAAAGATTGTTGAAATCATGGGCAATGCCGCCTGCAAGCACCGACAACGATTCAAGGTGCTGGCTTTTCTGCATCTCAAAGTCCATTTTCCTTTTTTCCGTAATGTCCCGGACGAGACACCAGATTTCCGACGGTCTACCGTCGTCTTCCATTTTTATCCAAGCTACATAGGAAACCGGGATCCGCTCGCCGTTTTTCCGTATGAATTCCTTTTCGTATGGTGCGCAGAATCCATTGACAAGAATGTGCTCCCGAAACGTTTTCCTGTCGAGCGCAAGACAAGCGGGCAAGGTGATTTCTTCAAGCGACAGGGACCGCAGGTCGAAAACCTTATCGTATCCGACAAGAGTAAGAAATGCCTTGTTGCAGTCGAGAAAACGTCCCGCCATATCGGTCACGGCAATGCCGTCTATCGATGTTTCGAACAGCGTCCGATACCGTTCTTCACTTTCAAGAAGTGCGGTTTCGGCCCGTCTGCGTTCCGAAACATCGGTGCAGGCGCCCGACATTTTTGCAACAATGCCGCTGCTTTTATGTTTCGCATTGCCCAAATCGTGCCACCATACGTAAGAACCGTCTTTTCTCTTTATCCGGTATTCAACCTCATACGGAACGTTGTTTGCTATATGCGAATGCAAGGCGTCGAGGACCTGTGTCTTGTCGTCGGGATGCAGCGATTCCTGCCAGGCTGAAATAACACGAGGAAATGCGCCGGCGTCGTACCCGAGCATTTCGTCGACAATGTCGCTCCAGATAAGAGAACCGGAAACGATGTCACATTCCCATAAGGCAATTTTGCCTGCCTTGGAAGCGGTACTCAAACGGTTCCGTTCCTTGAGCAGTTTCTCTTCAATGAATTTTCGTTCGGTAATGTCCTGCACTACGCCGTCATAGGATTCCAAATGACCGTTTGCATTGAAATGAAACACCGGTGTGTTACGCACCCAGCGAATGCTTCCGTCTTTTTTGATGATACGATGTTCTATGGGTGCGGCAATGGGTTTTGTGACAATGGAACGGAAAAAGCTTTCAACTTTTGTGCGGTCTTCGGGGTGGACCATGGTAATCCATAACAAACGGTCTTTTGCGAAATCAGAATTCATATATCCGGTAACCATAAAGCAGCCTGCGCCATGAACGGTTCGTATCGGCATGTCGTTTTCAAAGGTCACGGTATAAATGTAATCGGTAAGCGTGTCTGCGATGCGTTTGTACCGTTCTTCGCTGTCGATAAGAGAAGCTTCCATTGCTTTTCGAACAGTAATATCCTCAATAAAACTCAAATAGCCCACAAAGTCACTCTGTTCGTTTTTCAGGGCAGTGGCGGTGAGCGATCCCCACAATATTGATTTGTCTTTACGTATATATCTTTTGTTGGCTTTGTAAATATCCATTTCCCCTGAAAAGATTTTGCGGATATTTCCAGCCCATTCGGCAACATCGTCGGGATGGGTCATGTCTTTAAACGATCGGCCGATAATCTCTTGTTCCGTATATCCCATCATTGCGCAGAACATTTTATTTACCTTGAAACAAACAAAGTCTGTGTCTGCCATTATCATGCCCAATGGCCCTGTTTCAAAAATTGTCTGAAACAACTTCTGGTCTTTTTTGAGATCGTTGGCTTCCAACGGAAGGGAATCGAAAACGGGGCGAGGGTTTTTCATGGGTTCGTCTGTTACTTTTTAATGATTCTGGAAGCAACTTCCGGATACAGTTTGTTCGTGCAGTGGTTGCAGAGTCCATGCGACAGTTCGGCCTTGGTGTGCTGTTTTATGTCGGTCTGATTGTCTTCGACAGTTAGAATATGTAAAGGGTTATTGAGAGATTCTTGCATGTTTAATTGGACTCCAGAAGAATAATCGTGTTGCAGTATATAGT
>Ga0182027_10002659_pt1 | contig 28751 bp, 11 predicted proteins | sample 712E1DmetaG_FD_121300 | JGI IMG/M metagenome (GOLD analysis project Ga0182027, IMG submission 121300) | Permafrost microbial communities from Stordalen Mire, Sweden - 712E1D metaG (Illumina Assembly) | ecosystem: Environmental > Terrestrial > Soil > Wetlands > Permafrost | place: Sweden...
AAGGAAGTGGCCGGGCCGACTTTCTTTTCGCTGCTGGTGATCGCCGTTTCCTTCCTGCCGGTGCTGACGTTGCAGGCCCAGGAAGGCCGGATGTTTCGGCCGCTGGCCTACACCAAAACGCTGACCATGTTGGTTGCAGCGCTGCTGGCAATCACACTCGATCCGGCATTGCGGCTGCTGCTGACCCGCGTCGAGCGCTTTGATTTCCGGCCGCGGTGGCTATGCTGGGTTGCGAACGCGGTCTTGATTGGCCAGGTGAAGCCGGAAGATCGCCACTTCGTGAGCCGCAGGCTCATCCGCGTGTACGAGCCGGTGGTCCGATGGACTCTGCGTTGGAAGTGGCTGGTAATTGGCGCGGCGGTGGCGGTGGTGGCCGTGACGATACCGGTGTTCACGCACCTGGGATCGGAGGCCATGCCGCCGCTCGACGAAGGCTCGATCCTGTACATGCCTACGACGCTGCCCGGCATCTCCATCCGCCAGGCAGAGCAGTTGCTCCAGGTGAGCGACCACGTTCTTCGTCGGTTTCCGGAAGTGGCCCGCGTGCTGGGCAAGGCGGGGCGCGCGGAAACGGCCACCGACCCGGCACCCCTCTCGATGCTGGAGACGGTGGTGGTGCTGAAGCCGCGCGCCGAGTGGCGGCATGTGGATACCTGGTATTCCTCCTGGGCTCCGGAATGGGCAAAGAGCGTTTTCCGCCACCTTACGCCGGATACGCTCTCGACCGAGGACCTGGTAGGCCAGATGAATGCGGCGCTCAAGCTTCCCGGCGTCAGCAATGCGTGGACCATGCCCATTCGAGGGCGTATCGACATGCTGACCACGGGCATTCGGACGCCGGTGGGGCTGAAGATCGCGGGCGCGGACGTGCAGCAGATTCAGGAAATCGGCGCCGAAGTCGAGTCGTTGCTGAAGGCCGCGCCTGGGACGCGCACGGTGCTGGCGGAGCGCACGGCCGAAGGCTATTTTCTAGATCTCGAATGGGACCGGGAACAACTGGCGCGCTATGGTGTCAGCGTCGAGGATGCGCAAAAAGTGGTGGAGAACGCGATCGGCGGCGATAACGTGAGCACGGTCGTGATCGGGCCGGAGCGTTATCAGGTGAACGTCCGCTACTTGCGCGACTTCCGCAGCGATCTGGCCTCGATCGGCCGTATTCCGGTCCCGGCGAGCGGCCAGCGGCAGGTGGCTTTGAGCGATCTGGCCAAGATCAGCATCGCCACCGGACCAGGGATGATCCGCAACGAGGACGGCCTGCTCACCGGATACGTTTATGTCGACATCGTCGGCCGGGATCCGGAGAGCTACGTCAGCGACGCAAATCAACTGCTGCGCGACCATTTGAAACTGCCCGCCGGCTACTCGGTCTCCTGGAGCGGGCAATACGAAGCGATGCAGCGGGTGAAGGCGAGGCTGAAGCTGGTGGTGCCGGTCACGCTCTTCCTCATCTGTCTTCTGCTGTATATCAACACAGGATCGGTGCCCAAGACGGTCATCGTTCTGTTGGCGGTGCCTTTTTCCGCGGTGGGAGCAGTTTGGTTTCTGTATCTGGCCGGCTATAACATGAGCATCGCCGTGTGGGTGGGATTGATCGCCCTGTTGGGGATCGATGCCGAAACCGGGGTATTCATGCTGCTCTACCTCGAACTGGCCTATGAGGAAGCAAAGCGGGAAGGCCGCCTGCGGACTCTGGCCGACCTCCGCGAGGCCATCGTTCAAGGGGCGGCGAAGCGCCTGCGGCCGAAGTTCATGACCTTCGCCACCACCTGCGTCGGCCTGTTTCCCATCATGTGGGCGACCGGTGCCGGTTCCGACGTCATGAAGCGGATTGCGGCGCCGATGGTCGGCGGCATTTTTACCTCCTTCGTTCTCGAACTGCTGGTGTATCCTGCGATCTACGAGGTCTGGAGGGGGCGATCCTATCCGGAGAGCGCTAAGGCGACCAAGGGCCTGGAATCTCTGCAGTTGCAGCCAGAAGCGGGGCCGGCAGGGTCCTCCTGGCTGTGGAAAGCGTCGATGCCGCCGCAGGGATCACCGGGGAGTCAGTGATTTGGGCGGCTACGAGGGGAACGGACATGTCACAGGCGAGGGATAAAGCGACGAGGACGGCAACCGGTTGCGTGTTTGCTCTTCTGGTCTGCGGGAGCGTCGCCATCGCGCAGGAACCGGCGCCCGTGGCTACGCCGGAGAAGGCTGCCGCCTCCCCAGTGATCACTTATGTGGCTGGCCAGCTTACGATCGATGCGCTCGACTTAACGCTGGCAGAGGTCTTGACGAAGGTGGGGGCACTGACCGGGGTGAAGATCGACATTCCGCCCGCCGCGAGCAACCAACGGATGCCGATGGTCCGGTTGGGACCAGGACCGGCGCGCGAAGTTCTGGCGCAACTGCTGAGCGACTCGAGTGTCGACTATATGATCCAGGCCTCGGATACCGACCCGGATAAGATACAGAGTGTTCTGGTAATGATACGGGACAAGAAAGGCGCCAAGGGCGAGGCTACCGAAGAGGTGGCGCGCTCGTCCCGCAGCCCTTACTCGCGGCGAGCCGCGGCCCTGGCCGAGCGTGAAGATGCGCCGGCGGCCGCGAGTGCCCAGCCGGAAAATGCGGCAGCGGAGCCGATCTCCGTGGATCCGGCACCTGCGACCGCGGCGGTAGAGCCACCCGCGCCGCCACCGCCGACCGAGCCGCTGCAAAACCAGCAGCCGGGGCAGCTCAACGGGACCAGGATATCCCCGCAGCCAATTCCTTCTTCCCTGGACTCACAAGGCATCAGCCAGCAACTGCAGCAGATGTACCAGCAACGGGTACAGATAACCCAGCAGGAGCGCCCCATAGCTCCGCCGGCGCCGCCCGGAAAGTAAGTAGTAGAGCGGCGGCCGGTCGCCATAATCCCCCATGTTCGCTGCCCGCACGTCCGTAAGTGCCACGCGCCGCCCGGCGCTTCGGCACGCACGCGGTTCCGTATCAGCCCAAAGGGCGGGACCTCGCCGGTCAGAGTACTAGCCCAACTGCGGCACGGCCGGGTTCATGCAACGATCTCGCGACCTTGTTGGACCAATCCGGCAGGGTGTTTGCTAATTAGCAAAGACTCAAAATTCCGATCGGTTAAGATTTCATCACGGACCACAATTTGGGTGGAAACAACAGGTGCCCGGCTACTTGAGTGGCTGACACCTGTTGGGCTACTGCGGGCACGTGCCCGGAGGCAGGGCGCCCAGTGTCGGCATGCTCCCGACCTGGAGTGCAGAGGGGCTTGATCGACGGAGCGCCGCGCCAGCGGCGACTTAGCGAGCGTCGCTGAATGTCAGCGGCGGAAGAGGAGGATGCGCATGGCGAGGAGAAATTTGGGTACCACGGGGCTTTTACTAGTGGTGCTGGTCTGTGTCGCGGCACTGTCCGCAACCGCTCAATCATTCAGGGTTCAATGTCCAACCAGTACGATCACCCACCCGACGGCCGCAAACAATAACTCAGAGCCTGCCTACACCGGGCCGACGACGTTCACGATGGGCCCGAACGGGTATCTCGTGCCCAGCACCAAGGTAAACGGAGCAATCAAGTGCCAACAGATCTCGGGTGGCGACGGCTACTCGACCATGGGCGACGGCACGCAGACGTACATGTTCTCCTTCGGGCCGTTGTCCGGCCTCGCCGACCTGGCCGCCGGTCTGCCCGCCACGGAGTTCCCGACCGTGTTTAATACTCCGTGGAACGCGACCTCGGCCGCCAACCGCCTGAAGCCGGGCGATCCGGCCACCACGGACGGCACGCTCCCGACAATTCCCGCCAGCCCCGGTGCCATTTCCACGTACCTGAGCTCGTTCAACTACAACGGCGCGGTGGGACAGCAGCCCGATACGGATTGCCTTGCGGCCAACGCCGCGGCAGGGACTGGCCCACTGCCTTGTCCCGGTCTGCCCACCAACGGCATTGACGGGCACGTGGATCCTCGCCAGATTATGGATGTCGGCGTCATGAACGGCAACATTCCGGCGCCCTTGATGGCCATCGACGAGGATGACGAGTTCTTCCTCACCCTGACCAACGTGGGCATGATCATGAGGCCGGACCTGTTCGAGCAACATACGGTCCACTTCCATGGTTATCCCAACGCCTCGGCATTCTATGACGGCGTTCCCGACGCTTCGGTCGCCATCAACATTGGTGGCAGCTTCACGTATTACTATCTGGCGCCGGATGCCGGCACCTACTTCTGGCACTGCCACATCACGCCCCCCGAGCACCTGCAAATGGGCATGGTCGGCCAGATTTACGTGCGACCGCGGCAGAATCGGGTACCGACGGGCAACGGCCTTTATGCCTCGCTCCAGGCACAGCAGACCGACTTGCGCACGGCCTGCAACCCCGCCGTCGATATTCTGTGCAGCAACTCCCTGCCGCCCACCAATAGCGTCCTGCAGAGCGTGGATCCAAGAACCGGCCAGCCCTACAAGTACGCTTACAACGACGGCGATGGCTCAACCGCGTACGACGTCGAGTATCCCCTCCAGATCCACGGATTCGATCCCAACTTCCACTTTGTGGGCATGACCTTCAACCCGGAAGGGTTCGCGGACATGAAGGACAAGTTCTACCTCCTGAACGGGCGCAGCTACCCGGACACGGTGACTCCCGGTCCTCTGTATACGCAGTCGGCCGATGGCACCAACCACTTTTCGCAGCCGCTGTCGGCGATCGTGAACATTCCGGCGGGCGGGAAGGCGCTCCTGCGCATTTCGGACCTGGACGTTTCCGAGTATCAGACCCTGGCATCGTTGGGGATTCCGATGAAGGTCATCGGGTACAACGCCAAGCTACTGCGCGATCAGGCGGGAAACAACATGGCCTACAACACCAACTCGATCACGCTGGGCGGCGGCGAGTCGCTGGACGTGATCCTGGATGCCAGCAATACGACACTCTATCCGTCGGGCAGCGTGTTCTACCTCTACACGCCCAATCTCGATCACCTGTCCAACGACGCCGAGAACTTCGGCGGGCTGATGACTGAGGTCCATATCAACTAGGAGAGCGGCAATGAGAGCGACGAACATGAACAACGCGATGTCGAAGACGAAATTGTTTTTGGCGCCGGTGGCGGTACTGGTGCTTACGGCGACGGCCTATGCCGCGGCTCCCGGTATCACGGGTCCGGCCTTCAGCCTGACGGCTCAGGACGCTTACATCAGCCAGCCGGACGGGGCGTCGGTCTATTCCTGGGGATACGGATGCAACGGCAACCCGGCCGGTTATGCTCCGTCGGCCATCGGCGGTGCTTTCTGCAACCCCATGCAAGTGCCCGGCCCCACGCTGATCGTCACCCAAGGGCAGACGGTCACCGTAACGCTGACCAACAATCTGCCCAGCTCGGCGGGCAACACGTCCATCCTGTTCCCCGGCTTTCAAATGCAGGCATTCGCGAGTGGGAACGGCGTTCCCGGCCTGCTGACGCAGGAGGCGGCGCACGGCGGTACGGTGACCTACACGTTCACGGCCTCGTCTCCTGGGACGCGCGCTTACTACAGCGGAACGCAGGGCGACCTGCAGATCGAGATGGGACTGTACGGAGCGATTATCGTGCTCCCGTCCAGCGTTCCTGGCGTCTGCACCACCCAGCCGATTCGCACGAACCTGTACGGCGTGCCCGACTATATCTCCACGAGCGGCGGCATTCCGGAGAGGGATTTCCGCCTTGCGGACGCTGCCTACAGCCATGCCAAGGCTTGCTATGACCGGGAATATCTGTTCCAGTTCGCCGAGATGGATCCCAACATCCACAACCAGGCGCAAGCGCAGGTCCTGGCGACGAAGGGCTGCGTGGCTGGCGCACTGGGTTGCAGCCTCAACGTACCCACGGAGCCTTACCACCCCGCGTACTTCCTGATCAACGGACGCTCGATGCCCGACGACATGGACGCCAACTATGCTCCCATGTATCCGCACCAGCCCTACAACGGCGACCCGCACATGCATCCGGGCGAACAAGTGCTGTTGCGTGTTATCGGCCAGGGGCGCTGGCAACATCCGTTCCACGAGCACGCCAATCACGTGCGCATTCTGGCGCGCGATGGGAACCTGATTCTCAGCCAGACCGACCCGACTAGTCTCGCGGGACCGCTGCTGTTTACCACGACGACGACTCCGGGGCTGGCGATGGACGGGATCTTTTACTACACGGGCCGGGGCCTGAACTGGGATATGTACGCCCACAAGCCCACCTCGACCGACCCTAACGCAACGCTTCCATGCGCTCCCGATGCCAACGGCTACAACACCGGCACCGCGGCGCAGACCGCGATCAACTACTTCGAGTGGTGCCAGGACCACAACAAGCCCCTGCAGGTCGCTCCGTTTGGCGACGTCGCGAGTGGTGGCCCGGCGACCTTGCCCGATCCGAACATCTTGACCAACGGCGCCTGGTACGGCGGCAGCCCCTATCTGGGTCCCAATGCGACCGTCCGCGCGACCGGCCCTACCGGCGTGACTCCGCCGTCGGGCACGATTGCCAACACTCCCGCCGCCGAGGCGGGGTTTGCGTTTATGTGGCACTCGCACAACGAGCGCGAGATCACCACCAATAATGCCTTCCCCGGCGGAATGCTGATGATGATGCTGGTGGATTCCCGGGAGTTTGTGATCGATGAAACGAACTGACGACGAGGACAGAACGACTGACGAGGACAGAACGATGCGAACGAACCATTTCACTACACTGAAGGCCGCGGTACGAGTGGCCGGTGTTCTTCTCGCCGGGGCGGCCGTGGCGCTGGGCCAGCAGCAGGTCAATCTGACCGCTGGCACGGCGACGGCAACCCTGCCCGATGGCACCGCCGTGCCGATGTGGGGCTACAGTTGCGGCTCCGTCGTGACCGGCTCCACCGCCACCTGCGCCAGCCTGAACCCGGCAGCGGCCGGCTGGTCCCCCGTCGTCATTACAGTTCCCACGGGAGCGGACCTGACGATCAACCTCACGAACAGTCTCCCGGGCGCCGTGCCCACCTCGCTGGTCATTGTGGGCCAGCTAGGCGGCGGACTCGGATCGACGGCAAGCTCAACGCCGAGTCCGGACCACTCCAACGCCCAGCCTCTTACGTGGCCGATCGCGGGTACCACGCCTGGCAACGTGCCGGCGGTTGGGGTGGGTACGCCCCCAGCGCAGTTGAACCGCGTACAGTCGTTCTCCACGGAAGTGCTGCACGGGTTGACGGCCCCCCTCACCTGGAGGGCGCCGCGGCCCGGCACCTACCTGCTGGAATCCGGGACGCACCCGTCCATTCAGGGTCCCATGGGTCTGTACGGAATCCTGGTGGTCACAACCGTTCCCGCGGGAGCCACCCCCGGCGTCGCTTATCCCGGGGTGAACTACAACGCCGAGATTCCGCTGCTTCTCAGTGAAATCGATCCGGTGCAGAACAACGCTGTTAACGCAGCGGTGAACACCAGCGGGTTCAGCGAGACCATGGTGTGGTCCGGCCTGCCCAACGGCTGCGGGAATCCCAGCTCGCCGACCTACCAGCAGTGCTATCCGCCGGCGGTGAATTACACACCGCTGTACTACCTTATCAATGGAGCCGCGTTCGATAAGACCCACGCCGGGACGTCGCTGTTCAAAACCTCGCCCGCCACGGGCGTTTCCACGGCCGGCCACGTCCTGGTCCGCTTCGTGAATGCGGGCCTGCGCATGCACGTGCCTTCGATCGTCGGAGCGCGAACGGTGCAGGCGGCGACCGGAACTCCCGTGACGGTTTCAGGCTTCTCCCTGATCGCCGAGGATGGCAACGTCCTACCCGGCATTGCCCGAGTGCAGAATGAAGTGTTCCTGGCTGCCGGCAAGACTTACGACGTGCTGATCAATACGCCCGTGGGGCTGTCGCTTTCCGGTCCCCCGCCGTCGCTTCCGGTGTTCGATCGTGAGTTGAGCCTGTCGGGCAACTCTACCGCGCGTGACGCCGGAATGCTGGCCTACATTGGCGTCAATAACGCTGTAACCCCAGTCCCGGCAGCGGCCACGGCCACAGCGAACCCGGATACCTACAATTCCCTGGTCCCGGGCAAGACCCTGGTTGTTTCCGATCTCACCAAGGGCGTGATCGCCAACGACGTCAATGTCTACGGCGTCCAACTCGTCACCCCACCGAGCAATGGCACGGTGACTCTGAATGCGAACGGCACCTTCACTTATGTCCCGACCGGGACCGCCACATCGGACTCGTTCGTGTACCAGGCCAACGGCAATCCGGCCATCACCGCTACGGTGACACTGGGAGCCGCGACCGTCGAGGCGGGCAGCGGAATCGTGATGAACCCGATCACGTACAATTCGAACGTTGCCACCAGCCTGAGCATCAAGTCCCCCGGCGTCCTGTCGGTTGACTCGGATTCGGCGGGCTATCCCCTTACGGTTGTCACATCGAGCGCGTCCGTTATATCGGGACCAGGAACGCTGACGCTTGCCGTGGATAAAAGTGGCGCGTTCAACGCGTCCGTCACCGCGCCGGGCACGTACACCTTCTCGTACAGCGCCCAGAACTCACAGGGGACGGTCAGCGCCACGGCAGCGACGGTGACGCTGGTTTTCCCGACCGCGACCGGCCTGGCCGTTACCGTTGTGGACGGCAACACGAAAGCCGCCATTTCGCCAAACGACTATCGCTGGATTATCGAGGAAGATCGAACCTTCTATATCGACCCCAATTGCACCACGAATCCTCCACCTGCAGGCTGTCCGACATACGCCTCCGGGATCGTTCCTACCTTTGGGACGAACTTCCACACCAGCTTCATGCCGGTAGTGGCGACGGGCTGCGTGGGGACGGTCGCCTGCGAAGCGGGCCAGAGCGTGCTCGGGGCGGGCGCGGTATGCGACATGGGCAACGGTGTTTGCAGAACCACCGCCACGCAGCAAACGGCTGTCGATCCCAGCCAGGTCCACCTGGATCCAACCAAGCGGTATTACATCTCCGTGCTGCCGGGCGACGCGGCCACCCCGTTTGAGACGGCCAACAAATCCAGCGGCCACGGCATGGGCGGCGCTCCGATCGCCGCCGGACAGACGGCCGTTACCGTTCTGACGCAGCCCAGCCCCTACCCGCCCTCGAAGCTCTCGGTGTTTGTGTTCGAGGATGACTTCCCGCTCAACGGCGAGCAGGACGGCGGCGGCGGAATCGACGTGTTGTCGCCCAACGAGCCGGGGCTCGGGAGCTTCAACATCACCATCATGGACGACGCCGGCGGGCCGGGCGATCCGACTGGACAGGTCGACTACGACATGTTCAACCAGCCGCTAGCCAACAGCCTGGCGGGGACGACCGATCCAACCACCGGCATCGACGCCTGCCCGATCTCGAAGATCGCGCGCATTGGTGCGAGTGACCCGCTTCAAACGGGCCTAACCGGTACCATCGTTACCTGCCCGAAGTACGAATCCGACGGCACGACGCTGTCGCCGTTAGCGGGCCAGGCCGTTGTCGCCAACATGATGCCCGGCAGGTACGGCATCATTGCCACCCCGGCAGCCGATCGCATTGCGAGAGGCGAAGAGTGGCTCCAGACCAACACTCTGGACGGGCAGAAGGCCCACGATTCGTTCCTTCGGATCGGAGAGCCGAGCTTCTTCCAGGAGTATGGGCCGGCTGGATTCCACGTGTCCATCGGCTTTGCCAACCCGGCGATCATCAATGGCCGCCATGCTGGCGTGTGCGCGGGGACCGACCCCAGCATCACCGGCACCAACTGCACCAATTCCGTGACCGCGGTGGTCACCACCGAGCGTATGAGCCGCGTGCCGGATGAGAGGCTCTACAGCAGCGGCGACAACTCCAGCTTCGCGTTCACACAGTGCTACGCGAGCTTTGGAGATCCGGACGGCGAGGACTTCGCCTTCACGAAGTGCGACGCCAACGGCAAGTTCACGCTTACGGGTCTTCCCGACGGCGACTGGAGAGTCACCGTATTCGACCAGTGGAATGACATGCTGGTGGACGGCCTTTCGACGCCGGTCCGGCTGGCTGGTGGAAAACTGGTCGATCTGGGCCAGCTTGCCACCAACCAGTGGCAAGCGAATTTCAGCACCCGCACCTTCCTGGATTCGAACAAGGATGGCCTTTCCCAGGACGTCGAACCGGGACTGGCGCTGGTGAAGACCAACGTCCGCTTCCGCGACGGCAGCTTCTCCAACCGCAACAACACCGATTTGAATGGCTTCGCTGCCTTCAACGAGGAGTTCCCGCTGTTTAGCTGGTACGTGATTGAAACCGACGTCACCCGCTATAAGAACACCGGGACCCATGTGGTCTACGATGCCGGCGGGCCAGCCGACGGCACCCCCGGCGGTGGAACCTCCACCATCGGCCAGTTTAAGGCCAATACCGTAGAGGCGGTTCCGCTCCCGACCAACCTGCGCGTTCCGGGCGCGGTTTATTGCGACAAGGCGGACTGCGCCGGTTTCTCGATTGCCACCGGTCCGATCGCGGGCGGCTCCAGCGGCCCTGGCGGTTCTACCGGCCGCATCGATCCTCCGTGGGTTCTGACCGAAGGCTGGCAAGGCTTCTCCGGACAGAACAATTTCCTCGAATTCGGCAAGACACCGTACATTCCCGGCGAAAATGGCGGCATCCGAGGCCACGTGGTCTATTCCTCGACCCGTCCGTTTGACGACCCGCAGTTCGGCACCCAGAACGTTTGGGAGCCGCTGGTTCCGGGCGTGACGATTAACCTGTACCAGGAGGGCACGGCGCCGGACGGCAGCCAGTCCCTCACCTTGGTTGACACCACCCTGACCAGCAGTTGGGACAATTGGGCGCAGGGTTTCCGGTCCGACGGCATGCCCAATATGAACTGCCCGGGCCAGACAACCACGGACCTATTCTACTTCTCGCTGTTTAACCAGCCGAACTACCTCGACGCGTACAACAACGGGGGCACCCCGCTGCATACGCTGCCGAACAACTCTCAGTACAAGTGCTATGACGGCATGCACAACTGGAATCAGCTCCAGCCGGCGCCTTACGACGGCATGTACCAGTTCCCCAGCGTGACCGGTTTGGACCCGACAAGCGGGAAACCCACCGGCACCAACTGCACCAAATGCACCACGAATCCGGACGCGAGCGATCCGTACCGGCATGGCGCGCCCATGCTGCCCGCCGGCAAGTACGTGGTAGAGGTCGTCGTACCTCCGGGCTACGAGCTGGTGAAGGAAGAGGACAAGAACATTCTGATCGGCGACAATTTCATTGCGCCGGCGACGGTTGAGTTCCCCGGTCTGGGGTCGGCCATCTACATCCTGCCCGACCAGGCCCAGATTGCCTCCAGCTTCAACGCCAACAGCGTCCAGAACCCGACCAACTCGCTGGGAAGGATTCAAGGCCTGACCAGCCACGAGGGTGACACCCCGACGGTGGACACCTTCTGGCCGTGCGTCGGCGCCTCCCGCATCGTGCCCGACTACATCAGCCTGTACCCAGGGTCGCTCGAAGTAGCGCCGTTCGCCGGAGCTACTCGCAATCTCTGCGACCGCAAGGAAGTCACCATTGCGGACCAGGAGTCGGAGCAGGCCGACTTCTTTGTCTTCACCTCGACTCACGCCGCGGCTCACTTCACCGGTGTGATCACGGACGACTTCACTTCTGAATTCGATCCGTTCTCGCCTCAGTTCGGTGAGAAGTTCGCTCCGCCAGACCTTCCTGTGTCGATCAAGGACTGGAAAGGCAACGAAATCTCCCGCGTGTACGCCGACCATTGGGGGGCTTACAACGGCTTGACCTACTCCACTTGGGAAGTCAATCCGCCCAACCCGACCGGCTATTCGCCGACGATGATGATCACCTGCATGAACGACCCGGGCAGCGGACCGACTCCGGACCCATTGTTCAACCCGGCTTACAGCCACTTCTGCTATGAGATCCCGTTCATGCCGGGAGCGACGCAGTACATGGATACTCCGGTCACGCCGACCTCCGCCTTCGCGGGCGCCGGGTACAACAACCCAGACTGCGCCTATCCGGATGCTACTCCGGCGATCAGCGAAGTGGATGGCGATGGAATCGGACCTTGGGTGAGCGCCACTGGCGCCCGCACCCTGACGATTAACAAGCTGGCCGACCAAATGGTGCCCAATAACGCATACTCCGGGCCCTCGGCCACGGCGCCTCCGTTCAATCAGAAGACGGTTCTCCGTCACTTTGGGTTCGGCACCACCAAGGGAACCGTGACCATAGGCGGGATTGCGGTCCCCCCGGCCAGCATCACTTGGAGTGACTCGCAGATCGTTCTCACTGTGCCGACCACCGTGCCCGCCTGCGGTATCCAGCAGCAGGCGCAGTACGGCGGCTCGGCCGCGCAGTGCGGTCAGTTGGTCGTCACGCGGGGCGACAACGGCAAGCAATCGGTCGACACCGTGACCGTCACCATCGGCGGCAAGGCGCCCACTCGCATCACGGCCGGCAACACCATACAGGCCGCGATCGACGCGGCCGCTCCGGGCGACCTCATCATCGTTGGCCCGGGCGTCTACAGCGAAATGGTGCAGATGTGGAAGCCGGTCCGGCTGCAGGGTGTTGGAGCCGCCTCTAGCATTATCGATGCGAACACTCACCCGGCGGGCAAGCTGGACACCTGGCGCCAGCGGATCGTTTGTCTGTTTGGATTGTCGCTCAATGGTACGCCTACCACCGGGTCCAATCCTTTCGATTCGACCGGCACGGTCAGTTGCCCGGGGACGGGTTGGAACTACTTCACCCCGTTTGGCGCCGGCGGCAACTTCAATCCGCAGGTCGATCGGCTGCCGCTCGAAGCAACCGTCGGTTGGGACGCCACGCTGAACGGCAACCTGGCCGAGTTGTTGCAGGAGCCGACTTTGATGGGCGCTCTCGAAGGAGCTGCGATTACGGTGCTGTCGAAGGGAGTCAACTTCCCCTCGAATCCGTTCGCGGCGGACACCTTCCCGACCGGCACCACGCTACTTAGCGCCGCCACTTGCTCGACTTCGAGGACCAACCCGACAAATCCGTTCCCGAGCAGTTTCTGGTGCAACCCGTCGAGCATCGACGGTCTGGGTATCACGGACAGCTCCCAGGGCGGCGGCGGTATCTTCGTCCACGCCTGGGGCCACAACCTGCAAATTGCTAATAACCGGATCTACAACAACGCGGGAACGCTCTCCGGCGGTATCAACGTCGGCCAGGGCGAGCATCCGGGCATCAATCTCGGCGGCGCCGCAAACGTGGCGCTCAACGCGGCTCCGGGCTCCTGCCTGAGCAGCAACGTGAACAATCGGTCGCTGCCGTACTGCTTTAACGAGTTCGTGAACATTCACCACAACGCGATTTCCAGGAACTCGTCCACCGGCGACGAATTGTTCTCGGCCACGCCGGCTGGTGCCGGCGGTGTCAGCGTCTGCTCGGGCGCCGACTACTACAAGTTCAACTACAACTGGCTCTGCGGCAACCTGAGCACGGGCGATGGAGGCGGTTTCGGTCACATCGGTTTCAGCTACAACGGTGACATCGAACACAACTCCATCCTCTTCAACCAGAGCACCAACCCGACCATTCCGGCCAACGGCGGTGGAATCCTGATCATGGGCGCGCCCGATGTGGATCCTCCTTGCGGCGCTACCACGGACCAGGATTGCCTGGCCGCTCCTAGCTCGGTTGGGCCGAGCGATGGAACCGGTCCGGGCATGGTAATCAACGCCAACCTGATCATGGGTAACGCGGCGGACGCCGGCAGCGGCGGCGGCCTGCGCCTGCAGGACGTCAACGGCTCCGAGGTCGTCGCGTTCCCGGGTACTCCGTCTGAGTGGTACACCGTGCAGGTGACCAACAACATCATCGCCAACAACGTAGCCGGCTGGGATGGCGCCGGAATTTCGCTACAGGACGCCCTGGCGGTGAACATCATCAACAACACGATCATGTCGAACGACACTACGGCCTCGGCCGGTGTGTTGTTCAACACCCTCGGGGCTCCGCTGGCCAGTTCGGGTGGACCGACCTGCACCTCCAACTGCGGCACGACGTCTTTGCCGCAGCCGGCCGGCCTGGTTGCGATTCAGAACAGCGCGGTTCTGCAAGCGAACTTACCGACGTCGGTTACCGTTGTCTGCCCCGCGGGCCACTATTCGGGCGCGAGCGCCAGGAATGGCAGTTGCAGAACGGTGTCGTACCCCGAGCTGTATAACGACGTGTTCTGGCAGAACCGCTCGTTCTACATCGGTGTGGGTCCCCTCGGAACGGGAACCCTGAACCAGCAAAACGTGGTCGCGCTCTATAACGCGTTCACCACCACCCAGGTGATTTCCGAACCGCAAACCGACGCCACGACCCCCAACGGCGGTGGCGTGATCATCACCGGTGGCACCGGCGCCTGCGTGGCCGCCAGCTACTGGGATATCGGCGTGCGCGGCGATACGGGTCCGAGCAACCATGCCTCGACCGTCACGCTGGCCCCGACATACTCGGTGCTGACCGACGCCGCGGACTATCCGGGGAACAATAACCTGGGATCGAATCCGACGGTTGTGAGCCAGTACTGCAACGGCTCGCGCACGCCGCCGGAATTTCTGTCCCTGGGTTACCAGGTGCCTCCGGGCATTTCCGACGCGACCGTGCCGAACCCGATCTTCAACCTGACGCCGGCCGCGACCGTGGACGAGGGCAACAACTGGATCAATCTGAGTTGGGGCCCGCTCGCGCTGACCAACACGATCACCGGCGTTACTCTCGGCAACTATGCGCTGGCGGCGGGTTCGCCGGCCATCGATTACGTCCCGACCACTAGCACCGCCGGCCACGCCGCTCCGACGACCGACTTCTTCGGAAATCCGAGACCGGATCCAGCCGTACCGGCTAAATTCGACGTCGGCGCGGTCGAGTTCCAGGGGAGCACCGCGCCCCCGACGCTGACTGCGGTCGCTCCCAACACGGGGCGGCGCGCCAGCAGTGTTGCGGTAACTCTTACCGGCACCAACCTGACCGGAACCTCCGCAATTGCGGTGTCCGGCGCGGGTGTCACCGTCAGCGGCATCACCGTGGTGAATAGCACTACGGTTACGGCGACCTTCACCATTACGGCGGGCGCCGCACTCACCTCCCGGAACGTGACCGTTACCACACCGGGTGGAACCAGCACCCTGAACAACGCGTTCACGGTGGTTGCGCCGACGTTGACCCTGATCGCTCCCAACACGGGCGTTCGCGGCACCAACGTTCCGGTGACCCTTACCGGCACCGGCCTCACGGGCGCAACGGCTGTTACTGTCTCCGGCACGGGCGTCACCGCAAGTGCTGTCACGGTGGTGAATGACACCACAGTCACGGCCACCTTGGCAATCACGGCCACGGCTGGACTCACGGCCCGTAACGTCAGCGTCACCACGCCTGGCGGAGCGACCGGCAACGTGACCTTCACAGTGACCGGGCCGACGCTGGCTTCGATCGCTCCTATCACGGGCGGGCGCGGCACGAGCGTTCCGGTGACCATAACCGGTAGCGGCCTCACGGGCTCCACGGCAGTAACGGTGTCCGGCACGGGTGTCACCGTCAGCGCGGTTACCGTGGTCAACGACACCACGGTGACGGCGACCTTTACAATCACGGCCGGTGCCACGCTCAGCGCCCGCAACGTGAACGTGACCACGCCGATCGGAACGGCGGGCCCCGTGACCTTCACGGTGGTCGCGCCGCCGGCGCCGACGCTGGCTTCGATCGCTCCGACTTCGGGGACGCATAACACGAGCGTTCCCGTCACCCTTACCGGCACCAACTTTACGGCGACCGGGACCACGATAGCGGTAACCGGAACCGGCGTCACCGCCAGCGGCATTGTAGTCAACGCTGGAGGCACGCAGGTCACGGCAACCTTCGCGATTACGAATGGGGCCGCGCACACGGCCAGAACCGTCACGGTCACAACGCCGGGCGGAACTACCACCGGCGTGACGTTCACAGTGAACTAGACGATGAGCGGGACCGGGGGTTGGCCCAAGCCGCCAACCCCCGCCACCCGTCACTAAGGGTATGAGGAGTTAGTCCATGTTTAGACTGAACGGATTTTCGGGTACCACGATGCTGCTGGCGGGGATTCTCGCCGGCGGCATTTCCGTTTCACCGGCCGGGGCGCAGTCTGCCGCGCCTCCGGTCAAGCCGGCCTCCGTCGGGGCCCCGACCCGCTACGAGACAGCCCGGTTCTCGAAACGTGCGGTCATCTACTACGGACAGATCTGGGGCGTCGATTCGCTCAGTGTTAAGAGCGTCGAGGCCGGCGAACTCATTCGATTTGCGTACCGCGTGGTCAACTCGGATAGGGCCACGCCACTCACCGATAAGAAGGTGGAACCCACATTGGTCGACCCGAGGGCGGGAGTTGAGTTAGTGATTCCGCAACTTGAGAAGGTTGGAAAACTGCGGCAGACTTCGACGCCCATCGACGGTCGGTCCTACTGGATGGCTTTCTCGAACAAGGGCGGGCACGTGAAGCGCGGAGACCACGTCACGGTGGTGATCGGGCAGTTTCGAGCCGAGGGGCTCGTGGTGGAGTAAGCGGACCTTCCGCCGGTCCGTGGCCCCCGTAAGCTGCGCCTGGAGCTTCGTGCGGGTTTAGCGTTGATGTCCGGGCGCACTTTGACATCTTTGTAGCGAGGACGCACACATGTTTCGACAGTCACTGACGATTTGCGCTTCCCTGGCCTTGGCCGGTTCGTTCGCCGTGGCAGGAGATATCCCCTCAGCGGGAGCCAAGCTCTCCGCTGCCGAGATTGTGGAGAAGAACGTCGCGGCCCGCGGCGGCTTGCAGGCGTGGCGGGCCGTCCATGCCATGTCGTTAGAAGGCAAACTGGGAGCCGGAGGGAACCAACGCGCCGCTCTTCCGGTGCCGGGAGTGGAGCGAAGATCCGCCGCTCGCCCCGCCCAGCAGGCCGTCTTCAGTCGGCCCGCCGAGGAAGTTTACCTGCCCTTCGTGATGAAACTGCAGCGCCCCCGCAAGATGCGGTTCGAGCTTAAGTTTAACGGCCAGACGGCGGTCCAGGTGTTCGACGGCGCCCAGGGCTGGAAGCTGAGACCGTTTCTCAACCGGCGTGAGGTGGAGCCCTACACAGCCGACGAAATGAAGGTGGCATCGGCGCAGGCGGACTTGGATGGTCCTCTGGTGGATTACGCGGCCAAGGGCACCCAGGTCGAGCTGGCTGGCACGGAGAAGGTGGAGGATCGCGACACCTATAAGCTCAAGCTCACCATGAAGAACGGCGAAGCGATCCATGTGTGGATTGACGCGCACAGTTTCCTGGAAGCGAAGATTGAAGGTCAACCCAGGCGGCTGGACGGCGTTTACCATCCCGTCGAAGTCTACTTCCGGGACTTTCGGACAGTAAGCGGCCTTCAGATTCCGTTTGTTCTGGAGACGAAGGTGCTGCCGGTTGCCAAGAACGCGATCGGGATGAGGGACGTCGCCGTTCCTACGGAGAAGATCGTGGTCGAAAAGGTTGTCGTGAATCCCAATCTCGAGGAATCGCAGTTCTCCAAGCCGGCATCTACCACGTAGGACCCGCGCTCGTGGATGAGGCGCTCGACCTTCGGTCGGCCAGCAGGGCCACGGGAGCGCGTCGCCTCGTCATGAACTCTCGACACGACAGAAGCCGCCGCCGGTCGGAACCTCCGACAGGTCTGGCGGCTTCTGCCGCGTTACGAATTCCCCTCATTCCCTGTGGATCCCGCGCTCTCGGGATTTGGAGGCTCAGTTGCTCGGGTGTGATCAACCTCGGGCTCGTTGCTCAGCTATGACTCAGCGCTCTTCTCGCATTCTCGGATCGGTGCTGGCGCTATCCGTAGGGCTATTCCTGTTTTTCCTCGGCTCGAATGCGCTGTCGCACTCGAAACGGAAAGCGCCAAGCCCAAAGCCCGCTCCGCAAGCGGGGCGGCCGGCGATGCCGAATGACCACGAGGCCAAGATGCTGGCCGAGGAGCTGAAACGGAAGCCCGGACACGTACCGGTGCTGTTCCGCCTGGCGCAACTGTCCGAGGAATCGGGCCATCCCCAGGATGCGGCGCGCTATCTGCGTGAAGCCGTTAAGCAAGAGCCTGACAACGCCGATGCGCGGCTGGAGTTAGGCAAGGTTCTTTTCGAGACGGGCGACGTTGCCGGCGCCCTTGACCAGACCAACAAGATCCTGGAGAAGCAGCCGGATCAGGCGGACGCCTTGTATAACCTGGGCGCGCTGTATGCGAATGTGGGCAACGCCGAGCTCGCGCGCCGGTATTGGCAGCGGCTGGTCGCCTCCAGTCCGGACTCCGAGAGCGGGAAGCGGGCCAAGGAGTCGCTGGGACGGCTCGTGGCCCAGGTTCGATGAGGGGAATAGCCCCGGCTGGCTAGAAAAGTTTACAGCCGGACTTACAAATATTACATCGCTAAAGTCGGTTGTTGCTAGTCAAGGGGAGGGCTCGGCATCCACGGGACGCCGGTCCTTGGGGGAATCTGGGTGACTACTTACACGGGGGAAGCGAGTGCGGACGCAGATCGCGCTGGTACGGCTGGCAGTTCTATGCGTGCTGGCTGCCGGGCTGGCACGGGCGCAGTTCTCGCCCGGCCCGCTTTCAAAGGCCCACAGCTCCTTGAACGGTCCGGCGCATTGCACGGCCTGCCACGCCATCGGGGCCGGCACGACCAAGTTCAAATGCCTGGGTTGCCACACCGAGATCCGGAGCAGGCTTGCTGAGCGGCGCGGGCTGCATGCGACGCTCGTGAAACAGATCGGCGATCAAAGTGCTTGCGTGCGTTGTCACTCTGAACACAATGGAGAAGTTTTCGTGCCGATCCGCTGGGACGTGGACCTGGACCAATTCGATCATCGTCAGACGGGCTACCCCCTCGAGGGGGCCCATCATGGACTGGCTTGTCAGAAGTGCCACACCCCCGAGCGCATCCCGGCTTCCGAGCGCAGCAAGATTCGCATGAAGGACATGCGCCGCACCTACCTGGGACTAACGCCGGCCTGCCTGACCTGTCACGCCGATGAGCACCGCGGCCAGCTCTCCGCCGACTGCCAGCGGTGTCACGGCTTCGTCAAGTGGAAGCCGGCGGGAGGGTTCGATCATGCCAAGGCTAAGTTCCGGCTTACCGGCGCCCACGAGCGAGTGGTGTGCAGTAAGTGCCACGTCAAGGAGGAGGCGCCGAAGCCGTTCGTGAAGTACACCGGCCTTGCCTTCTCGTCCTGCTCGCCGTGCCACAACGACCCCCATCGCGGCGCATTCGCCGCTCCCTGCCAATCCTGCCACAACGATGTGGTCTGGAAGCAGGTGCGCATGGCCGAGGTTTTCGATCATTCGCGCACCAAGTTCCCGCTCGATGGCAAACATGCCGAAGTGCCCTGCGCCAAGTGCCATCGCAGCACCAATTTCAAAGAGCCGGTAGCGCACGACCAGTGCATCTCCTGTCATAAAGAAGATCCGCACAAGGGGCAGTTCCTGGCCCGCAATGGCGGCATAGAGTGCGCGGGGTGCCACACGGCGAAGGGCTGGAAGCCATCCACGTTCATAGCGGCGCGCCACTCGGAGACGCACTATCCGCTGGCCGGGCGGCACGTCGAGGTAGCCTGCGCGAAGTGCCATATCCCGAAGGGCGCCGCCACGGTATATAAGGTTGCGTTCGAGCGCTGCACGGACTGCCACGCGGACACCCACAAGACGCAGTTCGCCTCCGCGCCGCACTTCAACCGGTGCGAAGAGTGCCACACGGTAGGGGGATTCCGGCCCTCTACCTTCACGCTGGCGCGCCACCAGAAAAGCGATTATCCGTTGCGGGGCAGTCACACGGCCGTGGCTTGCGGCGAATGCCACAGCGATCGTGCCGAGGCGCATCCGGCAGCCGGGCGCTTCCGGTATTCCGACCGTTCCTGCACCTCTTGCCACCAGGACCCGCACCAGGGCCAGTTCCGGGAACGCATGGCGGTGATGCATGCCGGCGAGTCTCCGGCGGGTTGCGAGAGTTGCCACACCATGCGCTCGTGGCACGATCTCACACGCTTCGACCATGCCAAGACTTCGTTCGCGCTGGCGGGGACCCACCGTGGCGTAGCCTGCGCGGACTGCCATAAACCAGCCAATCCGAGCCTGGGGATCAAGAGCGTCGTCTACAAGAGCGCGCCCCAGTTTTGCGGCGGGTGCCATGAAGACCCTCATGGGGGACAGTTCGCCTCCTTCGACGCCTCCGGCGGCTGTGTCCGTTGTCATGGTGTTTCCAGGTGGACGCCGACGAGTTTCGATCACGACCGCGACACCTCGTTCAAATTGGCCGGAGCCCACAGCGACGTGCAGTGCAAGCTCTGCCACATCACCAGGCGCGAGTTGAAAGGGAAATCGGTGGTTTTCTATAAACCCACACCACGTGAGTGCACGAGCTGTCATGGACCGAACATCGCCAGGAACTAAACTCGTGACTGCCGCTCCGCTCTGCGTGCTGCTGCTGACGCTGGGCCTGGCGCCCGTCGTCGGCGCGCAGACCTTCGAGCGGGGGCCGACGCACAGTCCGCACGGGACGCTCACGATTCCGTGCTCTAGCTGCCACACGGAAAAGAACTGGAAGACCCTGCGGGCCGTTCCCGAGTTCAACCACAACACCCAGACGCACTATCCCCTGCGGGGCATGCACGAAGGGGTCAAGTGCAGCCTGTGCCACACCAAGCTGGTGTTCAACCAGACCAGCACCCGCTGCGCGGATTGCCACGCCGACATCCACCGCCGGCAGTTTGGCGCCGATTGCACGCAGTGCCACACGGTCAAGGGCTGGACGGTAGCGGTGCAGAACATCAAGGATCACCTGAACCGCTTCCCGCTGCTGGGGGCCCATGCCATGGTGGAGTGCGACGCGTGCCACACCGGTGCCGCTTCGGGGCAGTTCACGGGACTGAGCACCGCCTGCTCCTCCTGCCACATGCGGGATTTCAACCGTACCACGGAGCCGAATCACGCCGCCGCGGGCTTTAGCGCGGCGTGCGAGATGTGCCATGGCATGGACACCTTCCTGAATGCGAAGTTCGACCACGCCGCCTTCGCCCATTTCCCGCTGACCGGCGCGCACGCGACTCTTCCCTGCGCCTCCTGCCACGTCGGCAACCGGTTCGCAGGCACGCCGGCGACCTGCATCGGCTGCCATGCCCAGGACTTCGCCACCGCCAAAAACCCGGATCACGCGCAAGCGGGATTTTCGACGGACTGCGCGGCCTGCCATTCGACGGCGACCTGGGCCGGCGCCAAGTTCGACCACTCGACCACCGGGTTCCCGCTCACCGGCGCGCACGCCGCCGTCGACTGCAACGTGTGCCACCTGAACGGCCAGTTCACGGCGCTGTCGGCGGCCTGCGCTTCCTGCCACCTGAAAGATTTTCAGTCGGCCACCAATCCCAACCACGTTGCGGGCGGGTTCCCGCAGGATTGCTCCATCTGCCATACCACCACGAACTGGACCGGCGCTACGTTCAACCACACTACCCAGACGAAGTTCCCGCTGACCGGGGCGCACATCAACGTAGCCTGCAATGCGTGCCACGTGAACAACCAGTTCGCGGGCCTGTCGATGGCCTGCGCTTCCTGCCACCTGAAGGATTTCCAGGCGGCCACCAATCCGAACCACGTGGCGGCCGGCTTCCCGCAGGACTGCTCCATCTGCCACACCACGGTGAACTGGTCGGGCGCGGTTTTCGACCACACCACGCAAACGAAGTTCCCTTTGACCGGCGCGCACGCCAGCGTGGCCTGCAATACCTGCCACGTGAATAATGTCTTCGCGGGTCTATCCATGACCTGCGTATCCTGCCACCTGACGGACTTCCAGAAGACGACGAACCCGAACCATGTGACCGGGAACTTCTCGCAGGACTGCCAGGTTTGCCATAACACGACCAGTTGGGACGGGGCGAGTTTCGATCACAGCAAGACGGCATTCCCCCTGACGGGAGCGCACGTAAACGTAGCCTGCGCTACCTGCCACGTGAACAACCAGTTCACCGGCTTATCGACGGCCTGCGTATCCTGCCACCTGAAGGACGAGCAGGGGACCACGAACCCCAACCACGTCACGGCCGGGTTCCCGCAGGATTGCTCGATGTGCCACACCACGGTGGATTGGTCGGGCGCCAACTTCAATCACACTACACAGACGAAGTTCCCGTTGACGGGCGCGCACGTGAGCGTGGCCTGCGCCACCTGCCACGTGAACAATGTCTTCGCGGGTCTGGCGATGACGTGCATTTCCTGTCACCTGAAGGACGAGCAGGGGACCACGAGCCCGAACCACATCTCCGCCGGGTTCCCACAGGACTGCTCCCTCTGCCATACCACCACGGATTGGACGGGCGCGGTCTTCGACCACAACAAGACCAAGTTCCCCCTCACCGGCTCGCACGTGAGCGTGGCCTGCGCTACCTGCCATGTGAACAATGTATTTGCGGGGCTCTCGACGGCGTGCGTCTCCTGCCACCTGAAGGATGAACAGGGAACCACCGACCCGAACCACATATCGGCCGGGTTCCCGCAAGATTGCTCGATCTGCCACGCCACGTTGAACTGGTCGGGCGCGGTCTTCAATCACACCACGCAGACTAAGTTCCCGCTGACCGGCGCGCACGTGAACGTGCCCTGCTCCCAATGTCACGTGAATAACGTATTCGCGGGCTTATCGACAACCTGCGTGTCCTGCCATCTTTCCGATTTCCAGAAGACCACGAACCCCAATCACGTGGCGGGCGGCCTCCCGCAGGATTGCCAGGTTTGCCACTCCACCACGGATTGGAGCGGCGCCGTCTTCGACCACAGCAAGACGCCATTCCCGCTGACGGGCGCGCACGTCAATGTGGCCTGCGCCACCTGCCACGTAAACAATGTGTACGCGGGTCTTTCGACCGCGTGCGTCTCCTGTCACCTGAAGGACGAGCAGGGGACCACCAACCCCAACCACGTGGCGGCCGGGTTCCCGCAGGATTGCTCGGTCTGTCACACCACCACCAACTGGTTGGGGGCGACGTTCAACCACACCACCCAGACCAAGTTCCCGCTGACCGGGGCGCACGTCAACGTGCCCTGCAGCACCTGCCACGTGAACAACGTCTTCGCGGGTCTCTCCATGACCTGCGTCTCCTGCCATCTGAAGGACGAACAGGGGACCACCAACCCCAATCACATCGCGGCGGGATTCCCCTCCGACTGCTCCATGTGCCACACCACCACCGACTGGAACGGGGCGACGTTCAATCACAACACACAGACCAAGTTCCCGCTCACCGGCGCTCACATCAACGTGCCCTGCGTCACCTGCCACGTGAACAATGTGTATGCGGGCCTCTCCATGGCCTGCATTTCCTGCCACCTCAAAGACTGGCAGGGAGCCAATGATCCGAACCACGTCGCGGCCGCGTTCCCGCAGACCTGCGACACCTGCCACACCACCACCAACTGGCTGGGGGCCACGTTCAATCACACCACTCAAACCAAGTTCCCGTTGACCGGCGCCCACACCAGCGTCGACTGCAATGTCTGCCATGTGAACAACGTATACGCGGGCCTTTCGACGGCCTGCGTTTCGTGCCACCTCAAGGATGAGCAGGGAACCACCAACCCGAACCACATCGCCGCGGGCTTCCCCACCGATTGCTCCATGTGCCACACCACGGTGGATTGGACCGGGGCGTCTTTCAACCACAACACGCAGACCAAGTTCCCGCTCACCGGGGCGCACGTGAACGTACCCTGCGCCACCTGCCACGTGAACAACGTCTTCGCCGGGCTCTCGATGGCCTGCATTTCCTGCCACCTGAAAGACTGGCAGGGGACCAACGATCCGAACCACACCGCCGCTGCGTTCCCGCAGACCTGCGACACCTGCCACAACACCACCAACTGGCTGGGGGCGACCTTCAACCACACCACCCAGACCAAGTTCCCGCTCACCGGGGCGCACGCGGCCGTCGATTGCAACGTTTGCCACGTGAATAACGTGTATGCGGGCCTCTCCACGGCCTGCGTCTCCTGCCACCTCAAGGACTATCAGGGGACCAACGACCCCAACCACCCGGCGGCCGGATTCGCGCAGACCTGCGACTCCTGCCACACCACGACCAACTGGCTGGGCGCGACCTTCAACCACAGCACGACGCCCTTCCCGCTGACCGGGGCGCACGTCAGCGCCGACTGCAACACCTGCCACGTGAACAATGTGTACGCCGGGCTTTCGACGGCTTGCATTTCCTGCCATCTGAAAGACCAGACCGGGACCACCAACCCGAATCACGTGGCGGCGGGGTTTCCGTCGGATTGCTCCCTGTGCCACACCACCACGGATTGGACCGGGGCGACGTTCAACCACACCACCCAGACCAAGTTTCCGTTGACTGGCGCGCACGTGAACGTCCCGTGCAGCACCTGCCACGTGAACAACGTCTTCGCGGGTCTCTCGATGACCTGCATTTCCTGCCATCTCAAAGACTGGCAGGGAGCCAACGATCCGAACCACGTCGCGGCCGCCTTCCCGCAGACCTGCGATACCTGCCACAGCACCACCAACTGGCTGGGTGCGACGTTCAATCACACCACCCAGACGAAGTTCCCGCTGACCGGGTTCCACGCCACCGTCGACTGCAACGGCTGCCACTCGAGCAACGTGTACGCCGGGCTGTCTACGGCCTGCTATTCCTGCCACGCCGCGGATTACAACGGGACCAACAACCCCAACCACGTCACGGCCGGGTTCCCGCAGGACTGCTCGGTCTGCCACAGCACCACGGATTGGACGGGCGCCGTCTTCGATCACAGCAAGACGCCGTTCCCGCTGACCGGCGCGCACCTCAACGTGGCCTGCGCCACCTGTCACGTGAACAACGTCTTCGCGGGGCTTTCGACGGCCTGCGTTTCCTGCCACCTGACGGACTACAACGGGACCACCAACCCGAACCACGCCGCGCTCGGCTACCCGCAGGACTGCTCGATGTGCCACAGCACCACGGACTTTACGAGTTCGACCTTCAACCACGCGACCGGCGTGTTCCCGCTCACCGGAGCGCACCTGACCGTGGCGTGCTCGGCCTGCCACATCGGCGGCAACTTCACCACCACGCCGACCGACTGCTATTCCTGCCACGCGGCGGACTACAACGGGACTACCAATCCCAACCACACTTCGGCAGGCTTCCCCACCACGTGCGCGACCTGCCACACCACCACCGCCTGGACCGGCGCGACCTTCAACCACACCTGGTTCCCCATGACCCACGGCAACGCCAAGGTGTGCTCCGACTGCCATACGAACTCGGCCGACTACTCGGTATTCCAGTGCACGGGCTGCCACACCGCGACCCAGACGAACGGGGAGCATTCCGGCGTCAGAGGGTACGTCTACAACAGCACGAACTGTTACCAGTGTCATCCGAGCGGGCGAGGAGGCTAATGAGTCGACTGCTGCTGTTGACCGCCGCCACGTTGGGATGCCTGGGAATGGGCGCCCAGGAACACGCGCCGGACGGCCAGGTTCGGACTTCGTTCCAGCTCAAGTACGTTGCCGAAGGCAGCGTGTATCTTGACGCCGGCAGCCGCGCGGGCCTCGCGGAGGGAATGAAGCTGACGGTCCGGCGGAAGCCAGACGACAAAGTAGTAGCCGAGTTGGTGGTGACCGCCGTAGCGGAAGGATCGGCGGTATGCGAAGTGAAGTCCTCGCATGACGAACTGCGCGTGGGCGACGTGGCGGAGCTTTCGGCCGAAGACGTCGAGGTGGCGCAGGCGGCGGTGTCGGCTCCGCGCTCCCGGAAGTTCGCGCAGGTGGTGACGTTCACCGAGGGCGATCCGCTCGATGACGAGGCGCGGGCCAAGGTGGATCATCCGCCGCTTCCCGAGGTCAACCGCCTGCGCGGGCGCATCGGCCTGGAGTACAACGCCTTTCGGGACCGCAGCGGTTCCGGGCTGTTCTCTTCGCAGGAGGGTCTGGTATTCCGGGCGGACATGACCCGGATCGGCGGCAGCTATTGGAACCTGACCGGCTTCTGGCGCGGCCGCTTGAACTCCACCGCCGGCGGGACCGCCGAGCAACAGACGCTCTACGATCTGATCAACCGCACCTACCATCTCACCCTGTACTACGACAATCCGAAGTCCGCCTGGGTGGCCGGCTTCGGCCGCTTCTACCTGCCGTGGGCTGCCAGCCTGGATACCATCGATGGCGGGTACTTTGGCCGCCGGCTCAGCTCTCACGTCACGGCCGGCATATTCGCCGGCTCGACGCCGGACCCGACCTCCTGGAATTACAACCCCAACCGGGAGATGGCCGGCGTGTTCGTCAATTACTCGGGTGGGGATTTCCAGAGGCTCCGGTTCAGCAGCACCAGTGGAGTCGCGCTGTCGCGCTTGCACTGGCGGCCCGAGCGCCAATTCGCGTTCTTCGAGAACACCATTCTCTACAAAACCTACCTCTCGATCTACCACAGCCTGGAGGCGGACGACTATCGCATTGCGGAGACGCCGCAGCAGAAAGGCTTGGGGGTGAGCCGGAGCTTCCTCACCGTGCGGATACAGCCCAAGAAGTTCCTGTCATTCGATTTCAGCCACAACTATTTTCAGAGTGTGCCCACGTTCGACCCGACGCTGATCGGCACCGGCTTGCTGGACAAGCTGCTGTTCCAGGGCTTGAGCGGCGGAGTCCGCTTCGATCTGCCGTACCGCGTCAGCCTGTACGGGAGTCTGGGCCGCAGCAACACCTCGACCGACACGCGGCGATCGTTGAACACGATGTATGGCGTGACGCTGGGGAACATCTGGCGGACGGGCATACGCGCCGACGCGCGGTTTACGCGCTTCGACAGTTCCTTCGGCAGCGGCACCTATAAAGTGCTGATTCTGAGCCGGCAGATGGGCGAGTCGCTACGCGTCGACTTGCAGGCTGGCCAGCAGAACTACACCTCCGCACTTACCGCACAGAACCACAGCTTGTTCTTTACAGGGGACGCCGACTTCGCCATCACCCGCCATTACTTCTTCGGCGGCGGAGCCACCGCGTACCGTGGGCAGATACAGAACTACGACCAGGTCTATTTCAACGTGGGATATCGCTTTTGAGGGCCTTGTGAAACAATGCACCATTCTCTATTTCCTGATCGTCGTGCCGCTTGCCAGCGCGGCTTCGACGCCGCCGCTCGAGGAAGTGCTGCGCCGGACCGGAAAAGCGGTGGAAGCTTTCGAGCAGGAGTTCTCGGCTATCAACTGCAAAGAAGAGGTCTCGCAAGTAAAACTCGGGCAGGGCGGTAAGCCCCTGTTCCACCAGGAATCGGCCTTCGATTACCTGGTGATGGTTCACGCGGCGCCGGACGATTTGACGGTGGAGGAGTCGCGCCAGGAAGTGAAGGGACCCGGTGAGGCGAAGAAGAAGCTGCCGCTGCTGGTGACCGACGGGTTCTCGACGCTGCTGCTCATCTTCCATCCTTTCTTCCAGGACAGCTTTGAATATGCTCCGCCGGAAGAGGATGAGCTGAACGGACGCCGCGTGCTGCGCGTGAAGTTCAGGCAAATCCACGGCGCGCGGGCGCTTTCGGAATTGCAGTTGCGAGGCCATGACTTCCCGCTGGAATGGGTGGGAACAGCCTGGATCGATGCCCGCACGAGCGCTGTCCTGAGGATTACCGCCAGCATCGAGGCGAGCATGGATGACGTGGGGCTGCGTTCGCTCGACGCGGACGTGCGCTATTCCGCGGTCCGGTTTGCCGGAGACCCGGCGGAGCACTGGCTGCCGGATATGGCTACGGTCGAAGCGCAGACGCCGCGCCAGCATTGGCGCAATATTCACCGCTTCACCAACTATAAGCGCTTTACGGTGGACACGAAGGAGACAGTGGCGACCGCCCAGTAGGGACTATGGCAGCAACGACATTCGTTCAATCGGCCACCAGGACGGCATGGGACTCGGAGAAGCGCCACCGCGTGCGCCTCTATGCCCTGTACGTCGTGGCGATCGCCATCAACCTGGCGATATTCATCTACGGTTTTGACTATTACAAACTGGCGCCCACCCTGCGCCCGCTCTCGCCCAAATACGACCTCATGAAGCCCAGCGGGCCCGTGGGTCTGTATCTGGGTTTCTTTGGCGTGCTCCTCTTTCTGGGGATTTTCCTGTACCCCATCCGCAAGCACTGGTCCTGGCTGGCCAGGCAAGGCAGCACCCGGCACTGGCTCGATATCCACATCATGATGGGCCTGACCGCGCCGGTCATTATCGCGCTTCACTCCTCGCTGAAATTCCGGGGGATTGCCGGTATGGCCTTCTGGTGCATGTTCGCGGTCTCCCTCAGCGGCGTGGTCGGACGCTATCTTTACGGCCAGATCCCGCGCAGCCTCAGCACGGCTGAGTTATCGCGCAAGGAGTTACAGGAGTTACAGTCCGAGTCCGCGCGCGAGCTTGCCGCTCAGAATCTCCTGCCGGAAGCCGATCTGCGTTCTCTCCTGACCCTACCCAGCGCGGAGCGCATTGCGCGCCTTCCGGTCGCGGCGGCGATTGTGTACATGATGGCGCTCGACACCGTGCGGTTGTTCCGCGTCGCCCGGCTGCGCCGGCATGCCTTGGGCGGCATGGAATACTTCGGAACATTGGGCGGGTTGCTCAAAACCCGGCACGTCGAGATGGAAAATGCCATCGCCGCGGCCCGGGCGGAAGCATCGCTTTCAAAGCGTATCCTGTTCCTCTCCTATACCCAGAAGGTTTTCCATCTCTGGCACGTAATCCACAAACCG